>Ga0307477_10000375_pt1 | contig 52522 bp, 45 predicted proteins | sample atmos_gasesECM2C_FD_203316 | JGI IMG/M metagenome (GOLD analysis project Ga0307477, IMG submission 203316) | Hardwood forest soil microbial communities from Morgan-Monroe State Forest, Indiana, United States - atmos_gasesECM2C_515 | ecosystem: Environmental > Terrestrial > Soil > Temperate... | reverse complement strand
GGAGTCGTCGCCGCCGACAGCAGCGTCGAGGCCTCGATGCGCGGCGCTTGCGACGAGCCGATCGCGAGATGACCGAAAATAGGAACCTGATTGACGTTCAAGCGATCGGGAACCGTGTATTCACCGCGATACGTGCCGGGTGGTTCCTCGCGCATCTCCAGCCCCGTCAAGAAATCGCCGATGTCGAACGTCGCGCGACCGCCCGGAGTCCCCACAAGGGTTACGGTGAAGCTCTCGCCGGCGCGCAGCGGCCGCGCCGCCGAAATGTTGAACGACGCGATCTTCGCGTCGCCGACGGCGGGCGGCGAGGTCGGCGGCGTCGCCACCGACCGAGACACGATGATCTGGCGAATTTCGAACGTTATCGGATTGCGCCGAACGGTAACGTAATCGCCGACCGCGAGGTCGCCGAGCCGCGCCGCGGCGCCGTTCAACAGAATATCCGTCGAGCGCGCCGGCTGCACGGCTTTGCCGTTCTGCAACACGATCACGCTCGGTGAAACGGCGGCGATCGTCCCATTGTCCGAACTATAAAAATCGTGAATCTCGACGACGCGCCCGTCCTTGGCCAGTATGACGGTCACCTGATCGCCGACGCGGAGGTCGCCCAGCGCCGATTTTACCTGCGAGTGAACGGTGACGTCCTCGACGTAGATCACCGCGTCCGAATTGATCGCGATCGTGCGCGCCTGATCGCTCCCCGACGTCACGGTAATCGAGGGAGGAACCGAGTTGGTGTCGATGGCTGAAACCACGCCGTTGAGCGTGGTGCCGCCGTCGCTGCGCCGTTCGTGCGAGTCGAGCGCGCGCCCGATGAAAGCCGAGAGAATCTGCACGCGAGCTTCGCGCTGATCGTAGTTCGCCGTCGCGCCGAGGGCGACGTTGAGGAACTTGAGAGGGACGTAGGTCGTCCCGTCGATCTCTTGCACGCGCGAGCCGAGCGGAATCGCCTTGTCGTTCACCATCGCATTGCCGCTTCCGGCGGTCACGACGACGGTGCCGAGAGGGACGCGAAGACTGAGCGATTCGCCGCTGCGCGTCAAGGGAATTCCCAGCGCCTCCGCGATCGAACGCAGCGGCAGCAGCAGTCGCCCCTCGACGACTTGCGGCGGCGTGTCGGTCGCAAGCGCTTCGCCGTTGAGCACGATCGAGATCGTGCGAATCGGCCGTTCCGTCGCCGGCGTCGGCTTCGGCATCGGCGCGGCGCTTACGGAGTTGCCGGCAAACGCGAAGACGCAAGCGACTAAAACGGCGGTCTTCATCGAGGTTTGTTTTCCGCCAAGACTTCGCGATATACCTCGGCGGTTCGCTGGGCACATCGGTCCCACGTTTGCGTCCGAGCGAAGCGGCGCGCCTCCTCGCGCGGCCCGGGTAAGCGAGCGGCGCCCTCCATCAATTTGGAGAGGGCACGCACGTCGCGGGGCGCAAAACCGTCGACATAGGGCCGGAGCGTTCGCGGGATCGCTTCCGTGCTCGCCAGGACCGGAGTCCCCACCGCCGCTGCCTCCAGCAGGGGTAGACCAAAACCTTCGCACAGCGATGCAGAAACCAGGCCGAGTGCGTTATGGTAGAGCCCGCGCAGCACTTCGATGCTGACCTCGCCTGCAAAACGGAGCGAACTGCCCGAACGCCGAGGTCGCCGCATGCCGGCCGGCAGGTCGTCGGCGCCCGTGAGGACCAGATCGACATCGATCTCCGGCGGCAATTCCTCCCAAGCCGCAAACAACGTCGGAAGATCTTTGTGCGCGCGATGATTGCCCACGTACAAGAAGTACGGGCGCGACGGCGGCGCTGTCGCGACGTCCGCGAAAAACGCTGGATCGACGCCTAGCGGGATCACGCGCACCTTAGATGGACTGACGCCCAGAAACCGTTCGAGGTCGGCGACGGTTCGCTCGTCGTCGGTGACGACGCGCGCCGCCCCGGCGCAGACGGCGCGGACGACGATGGCATAATACGGCCTGACGCTGCGTTTGAATTGCTCCGGGAAGCGTACGTGGATCAGATCGTGAATCGTCACGACATACGGACGTGGCGCGAACAGCGGAGCGTAAAGCGAGAGGAAGTGGACCAGGCCTGCGTGTGCGCGGCGCAAGCGCAGCGGTAAGCCGATCTGCTCGTCTGGACTCAAGGTCGAAGAACGAACGAACGATTCGAAACGAAGATCCGGCGCGACGCGCGGGAGGCGCGCCGCCAATTCGTCCGCATATGCTTGCATCCCGGCGGACATATGGCGCGTCCTCGGGTGATCGAGGACGACGTCGGCTTCTCTCAGCGCCGTACGGCTTTCGATAGAGCGACGACCGGATAGAGCGCGGACGCGAAGGCGATGACCGCGCCGCGCCATCCGTCGCGATAACCACGCCGTGCGAAGAACAGCCAGGGCAGCCGCGCAAAGGCCGTAACGACCGTTCGCATCGCGCCGAAGCGCGTCGGCTTCAGCCCTTCCGCTTCGAGACTGGTGTAGCGATCGAACTTCGCCCAGTACGCGGCCAATGTCGGATACGAGTCGTGCAAGATCTCTCCGCCGAGACGTCCCACGTGCCCGTATACGAGCCACTCCTCGTGAACGTCCGCGTAACCGCCGGCGGCCGGACGCGGCACCAAATAGGCACGCGTCGTCCTGAACAGGCGCAACGGTGTTTCGTCGCCCCAACCGCATCCGGTGATCGGGCGCCCGCAAAAAAATGTCTTGCGATGGATGACGTATCCGTCGGTCGCCTGCGGCGGATCGACGCCGAGCAGCGCCTTACGCAAACCCGCATCGAGCATCTCGTCGGCGTCGAGCATGAACGTCCACTGCGTGCTTACGTGATTGAGTGCGTGGCGCCGCGTTGCGACGAAACCTTCCCAAGGCCGGACGACCACTTCCGCGCCGTGCGCGCGCGCCATTTCGACGGTCCCGTCGGTCGACTCAGAATCGACAACGAGAATTTGCGCCCCCGCAAGGATGGTTTCGAGGACGCGCGGCAAGTTGTCGGCTTCGTTCCGCGTCAGGATGACGAAGGTGAGGTCGCCCGGAGTCAGTTGGGGGCTGCTACCGGCGCGGCGGCGACCTCAGGCAGAGTATGTTCGCGCAACTTGCCGTGAGCGAGGGCGGCGCCGATGAAATCGCGATAGAGTGGAGACGGCCGCGTCGGCCGTGATTTGAACTCCGGATGCGCCTGTGTCCCGACAAACCAAGGATGGAGCGTCGGCGCGAGTTCGATGCATTCGACCAGCGTGGTGTGACCGGTAACGTGATGACCTGCAAAGATCATACCGTGCTCTTCGAACAGCGCCTTGTACCGATTGTTGAACTCGTAGCGATGGCGGTGCCGCTCGCTGATCTCGAGCTCCCCGTAAGCGCGCGCGGTGAGCGTCTCGGGCTCGAGCGTGCAGTCGTACGCGCCGAGGCGCATCGTCCCACCCATCAATTCGAGATCGCGCTGCTCGGGGAGGAAATCGATCACGGGGTCGGGCGTGGTCACGTCGACTTCGGTCGTCATCGCGTCGGGCAGGCCACACACGTTGCGCGCGAACTCGACGCAGGCCAACTGCATCCCGTAACAGATCCCGAGGAACGGAATCTTTGCGTTGCGCGCGTATTCGATCGCTCGCAGCTTACCCTTGACCCCGCGCGACCCGAAGCCCGGCGCGACGAGTATGCCGTTGACTCCGTGCAGAACGTCCGGGCCCGAATCTTCGACCGTCTCCGAGTCGACGCGCTTGATTTCGACCCGCGCGTCGTGCGCGATCCCGGCGTGATAGAGCGCTTCGTTGATCGAGATATAGGCGTCGCGCAATTCGACGTACTTCCCGACGAGCGCGATCCGCACGCGCTTGCTGGGATGGAGGACGCGTTCGACCATCCCGGCCCAGTCCTCGAGATCGAGGGCCGCGGGCTCGAGCCGCAGTTTCCGGAGCACCGCTTCCGCCAGCCCTTCGCCTTCGAGGTTTAGCGGTACTTTGTAAATCGTCGGGGCGTCACCGTTTTGAACCACGTTGCGCGGCGGCACGTCGCAGAACAAGCCGATCTTCTCTTTGAGTTCGATCGAGATCGGGTCTTCGGAAGCGGTGCGAACGACGATTGCGTCGGGAGAGATCCCGATCGCCCGCAACTCCCGCACCGAATGCTGCGTCGGCTTGGTCTTGAGTTCGCCGTTGGCACCCATGAGCGGCATCAGCGTGAGATGGACGAACATGACGTTTTCATCGCCGACGTCGTAGCGGACCTGGCGAATCGCTTCGAGGAACGGCAGGGACTCGATATCGCCGACGGTCCCCCCGACCTCGACGATGCAGACGTCCGCGCCGCTCTTCTCCGCGACCCGGCGAATCGACGCGCGAATTTCGTTGGTGATGTGCGGGATGACTTGCACGGTCGCACCGAGGTAATCGCCCCGCCGCTCTTTGTCGATCACCGACGCGTAGATTTGGCCGGTCGTAACGTTGTTGGCGCGCGTGAGCGGTTCGTCGATGAAGCGCTCGTAGTGCCCCAGGTCGAGGTCCGTCTCGGCACCGTCCTCGGTCACGAAGACTTCGCCGTGCTGATAGGGGTTCATCGTCCCCGCATCGACGTTGATGTACGGGTCGAGCTTCTGAACGGAGACGCTCAGGCCCCGGCTCTTGAGCAGCCGCCCGAGGGATGCGGCCGTAATGCCCTTGCCGAGCGAACTCACCACACCGCCGGTAAAGAAAACGAACTTCGCCACGATGGGTTGGTTCATTTCGGCGCCCGCCGTATGAAACCCGCTCGATTTTCTCTTTGGTCCGCTCGTTGGGGTCGCGCTCGGGTACGCCCGCGATTTCGCCTCGTGCGAAATCGCTACTCCTCCACTTTTTCGCTCTCGCCATCCGTGGCTGCGCGAAAAAGCTGGAGGCCCCTCGCCACGACCCCAACCGAGCAACCTCTCGCGTCCCGCCAAGCGGTTCGTACGGCGAGCGCCGAAATGAAGGGGAGGAAGGATTGCCTATTGTGTCTTCGGTTTTCGCTTTGAGCTACCAAGTGGATGAGATCGCAATTTCTTAACGTCGCCTTTGGAGGCCTCGAGAGTTCGAAAAAATGCTCGCGCCTCAGGACGGTAAGTAGGATCAGCTAAGAGGCGTTCGATGTACGGCGCAGCTGCTTCGAGTCGCAGCAAACGGGCAGCCTCAATGGCGTAGACGGGCGGCTGGCTCGCAGCCAAAAGGTCTCGCACAACTGGGATAATTCGTTGATCACGGAGCTTTGCCAATAGTCTAACCGGTTGTACTCGAGCATTTCCGTAAGCCGGTTCCGATGCGATTTCGAGTATTTCGTCTCGACGACGTGGCGACGCGGTTAGGACTATTGCATTTCCCAACGCGAAAAGTGTCGAATCTGACAGCGAGTCATATCGCTTCCTCAGGAATTTGACGAGATCGTCGTGAAGTTCTTCACCAGCGTATCGAACGCTTAGAGCGCGAATGAGCGCCTCTAGAATATCCTCGTTTTCAATTTGCCACAGATATTTCCATAGTATCGGTAGCGCCTCAGGATACGACGCTTTAACGTTCGTTAACTCCCCGACATCGAAAGGGATCCCCACGGAATGGAGTTCCTCATTGATTGGGCGCGCGTCGGCGAGATTCCGCAGGACGGCCTCTCGAATCCGCTGCTGAAGTTCGCTCTCAGGTTGCTCGGCAAGCGATTGGCGCACAGTATCTCGGTATGGACGCAGTCTTTCCAAGTCCGCCAAGAAGCGAGTTTCCATTGGCTTGGGCACGTCTCTCATTTCGGTACGACCGAAATAGTCACTTCAGACCGCCTATCGAATACGTCAGAAGCCGAAGGGGCCGGCATTGCTGCCTGGCCCCTTCAGGACGACTGACCCTCATCGTTCTCAGTTTACCAGAGTTCAATACGATTAAGCTAGTGAAACTTGGACGTATCGGTCGCAGCCGGCGTAGTCTTCGCCGATCGAAATGTCCGCGTTCGGGAATGCGGTTTCGAGCAGAGCGGCGAGCGAGTCGATCGTCGGTGGTGCGGCTTCCAGGAAGAGGCTTGCGCCGGGTTTGACGATAGGCGGAATCTGTTCGATGAGTTTGCGGTAGAGCGCGAGGCCATCTGATCCTCCGTCGACAGCGATCGGGGGCTCGAAGGCGACGGGGTTTGGCGCCTCCGGAACGTCGCCCGTGGGGATGTAGGGAAGATTGGCGACGATGCAATCGACGTTGGCGCGATCGAGTGGCGCGAGTAGATCGCCGTGCAAGAAGGTGCAGCGTTCGGAGACGCCATGCACGGTGGCGTTTCGCCGTGCGACGGCGAGCGCGGCGCTGGAGACGTCGGTCGCAATGACCTCGAGTTCGGGCAACTCGCAGGCAAGCGTAACCGCAATCGCGCCACTCCCCGTTCCGACGTCGACGACGACCCCGGCGGTCTTCTTCTCCGCGCGCAGATCGTCGAGCGCCGCTTCGATGAGGTGCTCGGTTTCCGGTCGAGGAACCAGAACGTCGCGCGTGACCTCGAACGATCGTCCGTAGAACCAAGCGCTGCCGACCAAGTATGCAACCGGGATGCCGCGGCCTCGCTCGGATACCAGAGCCTCGAGGTGGACGCGCTGCGCTTCCCCGATCTCCTCGTCGTCCCGAGCCAACAGTTCCGCTCGATCGCAACCAAGAACGAAGGCCATCAGTATTTGCGCGTCGGCCCGCGCCGATTCGCTGGTCGGCGCGAGAGCTTCTTCGGCTGCGGTCAACGCGGCGGCTATTGTCACAATCCTGTCATCCCGAGCGAAGCGCCGAAGGCGCGAAGTCGAGGGACCGCCGGAACTCCGTCGGCGCTTCGACTTCGCTCGCTGCGCTCGCTTCGCTCAGCGTGACAAGCGATGCGTCGCCGCTCAGCGTGACAAGCGATGCTCCGCCGCTCAGCGTGACAAGCGATGCGTCGCCGAGCAGCGTGACAAGCGATGCGCCGCCGAGCAGCGTGACGTGGCCTTTAGGCAGCGGAACCCGAGCCGGCTAGCAAGCGCGATTTCTCATCGGCTTGGAGTTTGGCGACGATCTTTCCGAGGTCGCCGTCCAGAATCCCAGGAATGTTCCCGAAGTTTTCGTTGATGCGATGGTCGGTGATTCGATCTTGCGGAAAATTATAGGTTCGAATCTTCTCGGATCTGTCGCCTGTTCCAACCTGGCTCTTGCGCAAGCTGCCGACGGCTTCTGCGGCTTCGCGGCGCTTGTGCTCTACCAAAACGGCGCGCAGCATCCGCATCGCGCGGTCGCGGTTCTGCAGCTGCGAGCGTTCTTGGCTACAATTGACCACGACGCCGCTCGGCTTGTGCGTGATCCGAATCGCCGACTCGGTCTTGTTCACGTACTGACCGCCGGCTCCCGATGCCTTATACGTGTCGATCTGAAGATCTTTCGGGTTGATCTCGACCTCGACGTCCTCGGCCTCGGGGAGAACTGCGACCGTTGCGGTCGAGGTGTGAACCCGGCCTTGCGATTCGGTGACCGGGACGCGCTGCACGCGATGGACGCCGCTCTCATACTTGAAGAAGCGATATGGTTCGCCGCTCTTAACCGCCAAAACGATCTCCTTGAACCCGCCCGCCTCGCTCTCGCTTTGTTCGAGGATCTCCGTCTTCATCCGCATCGCTTCCGCGTAGCGCGCGTACATACGCGCCAGCTCGGCCGCAAACAGGCTCGCTTCGTCGCCGCCGGCGCCGGCGCGGATCTCGATGAAGATGTCCTTGGTATCGTTCGGGTCGCGCGGTAAGAGCAGCTCGGTCAGCTTCGCTTCGAGGTCCTGGCGCCGCTCGCGCAGAGGCTTGACTTCTTCTTCGGCGAGAGCATGCAACTCGGGATCGCTCTTGTCGGAGAGGAGCGCGTCGTTGGCCTCGATCTCCTTGAGCAGATCGCGATAGTCGCGATAGACGTTCACCGTCTCTTCGATGGAGGAGCGTTCTTTGCCCAACGCGATAAAGCGGGCTTGATCGAAAGCGCCGCCGGTTTGGCCCAGCTCGGCGTCGATATCGTCGAAGCGTTTCGAGAGCGTCTCGAGTCGATCGAGATTGATCATGGTCCGATTGTCATCGTTCAGCAAAAAGGACGAGCCGCATCGCTGCGACCCGTCCGCTATCCTTCGACGGCGTTACGCTTCGGCGGCGGCTTGCTCTTCCTTCACGCGCTTCCGCTCCGCCGCCTCGGACTTCTTCCGCTGCGCAGCCGCCATGCGTTGGTTGAATTTGTCGACGCGGCCGGCCGTATCGACGAACTTCTGCTGCCCGGTGAACAGCGGATGACAAGCCGAGCAAATCTCGACGTTGATCTCCTTCAGCGTCGAGCCGGTCGTAAACGTGTTGCCGCAGGCGCAATGAACCCGCGCCGTCGGATACCAGTTGGGGTGGATCTTCTCTTTCACAGCCGTTCCATAATAACACCGGCCGCAAGCGCCTCGGCTGCAGGGTGAGGGTCCTGGCCGGCCTGGCGGTCGCGCTGGGGGTGTTTCTGTTCGCAGATTGGGCCCTCTTCTGGACCCCTCTCTACCACGCCGTCCTCGCGCCGGATTCAAGCGCCGGCTCGTTCGAGGCGGTCGTCCAGCGGCTTCGCGCGCTGCCGCCCGACCGGCGCCGAGACATCCTCGTCCTCGGGGATTCACGGGTTTACTCGGGGCTCGACGCCGCACGGGCGAGTGGGGCCGGCGACCTTCGTTTCGTCAACGCTTCGGTCAGAGGAACGACCCCGCGCTGCTGGCTCTACCTGGTCCGCGCCGCCGATCCGGCTGCCGACCGCTATCGCGCCGTCGTGGTCCCGGTCGACACCTACGGCGACGACGACAGCGCGATCGGGAGCCTCGACGCCGACAACCGGCCCTTCGATCTGCGATACGTGGTCTTCGCGACGACGCCCGGCGACGCGTGGCACTTGGCGCGCACCTTCAACGATCCGCGCCGGCGCCTGGAAGAACTGCTCGCGCTCCTCCTGCGCGGCCCGCTCTTGCGCGACGACGTGCAAGCGCTCCTCGCCGACCCGGCGCAGCGCATCGGCGCGCTGCGCAGCCAGACTAGCCTCTCTGCGGCCGCGGAGCCACCGCACCCGCTCGCGGGTTCGCTGGCGGGACTTCGGGTCGACTTCAAGCGCGATCGCATCCGGTATCCGGCAAACGTCGCGTCCGCCGAACGCACCGAGATCGAGGCGCAAGTCTTGCGTCGCCCGCGTCAGAGTTCGATCTACGCAAGATACCGGCGTGAATGGCTGGGCGCGATCGTCGAGCGTTACCGAGCCACGGGGACGGCGATCGTCTTTGTCCGCCTACCGACGCGTCCTGCGCATCGCACGAAGACGATCGCGGGTCCAAGCGGCTCGCTGGCAGCGCTGGCGCGCAAGGGCGCGCTCTTCGTCCCGGCGTCGAGCTACATCGCGCTGGAACAGGCAACCCTTTTCGCGGATCACGATCATCTCAACGCCGAAGGCGCGAAGCGTTTCAGCAATCGGCTCGGCCGCGACGTCGCGGCGGCCCTGCGAGGCACGCCGGGGTCGACCGTCGCGATACGCGGGTCCACTTCCGCGGCCGCGGAGCCGCTCGGCCCAAAGTTCCAGCTGTCCAAGCTGACCAGGATATTCGGCGGCCACGAGCCGGTCGAATTCCAATCATACGAATACTTCGTCTTCTTTGCGATCGTCGCCGCGCTCTTTTACGCAACGCCGCGGCGCCTCGGCCGAATCGTTTTGCTGCTCGCGAGCTGGTATTTCTATGCGCGCTGGAACGCCTGGTACCTGGTCTTCTTGTTCGGCCTCAGCGCGAGCGACTTCGCCATCGCACTTTGGATCGAGCGCGAGGCCCAATCGCCGAAGCGGCGGCGAATTATCCTCGCGCTCGGGATCGCTGCGAATCTCGCCTTTCTCGGCGTTTTCAAGTACGCGAATTTCACGACCGGGACGCTCGCCGCGCTGTTTGGCTTGCAGCATGATCCGTGGCTAGCAAACTGGATCGTCCCCGTCGGAATATCGTTCCACACCTTTCAGAGCATCTCGTACCTGGTCGACGTCTATCGCGAGCGGATGAAACCGATTCGCGCACCGCTCGACTACGCGCTCTACATCGCATTCTTCCCGCAGCTCCTCGCCGGGCCGATCGTTCGGGCCGAGCGCTTTTTCGGGGAACTGTATGGCTGGCGCCGGCCGAGCGCGGACGACGTCTTGCGCGGCATCGGCGAAATCGCGCTGGGACTCGTCAAGAAGGCCGCGATCGCCGATCAGCTTGCGCCGATTGCCGACGCCTACTTCAGCAGCCCCGCAACCCACCCGGGGGCACCCGCCGCTTGGAGCGGCATCCTCGCCTTCGCGTTTCAAATCTATTTCGATTTTTCGGGTTACAGCGACATCGCAATCGGCAGTGCGCGTCTGCTCGGCTTCGCTTTTCCGCCAAATTTTTGCAGACCGTATCTTGCGACCAGCATCAGCGATTTCTGGCGCCGCTGGCATATGTCGCTCTCCAGCTGGCTGCGCGACTACCTTTACATCCCGCTCGGCGGAAATCGCGGCAGCCGCCTTATGACCGTTCGCAATATCATGCTGACGATGCTTCTGGGCGGACTCTGGCACGGACCGAAGTGGACCTTCGTCGCGTGGGGCGGTTATCACGGTGCGCTGCTGTCGATCGAGCGGAGCGTTGGAATCGGGCGCCGGGACGCGGTGACGCCGGGCGGCCTGGCCTGGATGGCTCGCGTGACGCTGACCTTCGCGCTGGTTTGCGCCGGCTGGATACTCTTCCGTGCTCAGAATTTTGGAGAGGCGCTCGTTATCTTCGGAGCCGCCCTCGCGGGCGGCGCCGGCGCCTGGCTCCTCACACCTTGGAAGCTCGTTCTCGTTGCAATCGCCGCGGTCGTCGCGGTCGCGCAAGAACGCGGCTGGACGCCGCAGCGCCTGCTCGCATCGCCGCTCGCCTACGGCAGTGCGCTGGCCGCGCTCATGCTTGCGTTCGAATTGCTTTCGTACAACGGCGAATCACCGCCGTTTATCTACTTTAAGTTTTGACCGGCGCCGGGCTCGGCGGACGGCCGCGACCCGCACCCGGTTCGACGCCGCGCTTGAGGATGTTCTTGGTCGGCGCGGCGCGGTGCTCCGCGGTAAATGCGACCGTATTACCGCCTCCGAAATCGACCAGTCCGACCATGTCGCTCGCGTTTTCCACGTAGCCCGCGAGCGTCACCGGCCCCTTGTCGAGTTTCGCGACGATCCGGATAAGCCGCCCATCGTACGTCCCGTCGAACGAGTACGACTTTCCGTCGTACTTCCAAGTGCCGGCTAGCGTATCTTTGGTTTGCCGAAGATCGAAATACGAATAGGTCGTGTGATCGCTATACTGCACCTGGACCTCCCACGAGCCGTCGAGCGACGCATAGGCAGGCGACGTCGGCGTCGCGGTCGGCTCCGGCGTCTTAGGCCCGCTAGTGGCCGGGGCGCGGCCTCGGCCTCGTCGCCCAGCCGGGGTCGGCGACGGGCTGGGGCTCGGCGGAACGGGATTCAGCGTGATATCGGGCGCCGGCTTCGGAGTCTGAATCGGCGGCTGAATTTGGGCGCGAACGCCTCCGCCGCCGCCAAAAGCGAGCGCGAGCGCCACCGCGCTCGCCAAGCCGAGCGGAAAGAAACTGCGCGAACGGGACGTGTCCTTCAAATTCCCTCTCTCAAGAAACCGGAGCTCTGCCAAAGCCAACGTCGCCGGTTCGCCTCAGGTTCCGCCGGCCCTCGTTTGCGCGGGTCCCCCACGCACTTTCGTGGGGCCGTTTTCAAAATGCTTGGGGTCCCCGACGTGCGAAGCACGTTGGGGTGGACGACCATGCTTTCGGGTTTCGCACGCGCGCGCTCCATGCCGGGACGCCGCCCGATCCGACCACCGGCTCGCGCGCGATGCCGATCTACCTCTCGACGAGCTTCGTGTTCGACTCAACCGAGCATGCGGCCGAATTGTTCGCGTTGCGTACCTACGGCAACATCTACAGCCGCATCGGAAACCCGACGGTGGCGGCCTTCGAAGAGCGGATGGCGAGCCTCGAAGGCGGCCTGGGCTCGGTTGCAACGTCGAGCGGCCTGGCCGCCCAGCTTACGACCATCTTGGGAGTCGCTCAAGCCGGCGATCATATCGTCGCGAGCGCAAGCCTCTACGGCGGCACGGTCACGCAGTTTACCGTAACCCTGAAACGCATGGGCATCGACTGCACGCTCGTCGGCGGCGACGAACTCGGCGCCGTGCGCGATGCCATCAAACCGAACACGAAATTGCTCTTCACCGAGACGATCGGCAACCCGCTGGGAAACGTCGCCGACTTGGAAGCGTGGGCGCAATTGGCTCACGAGTTCGGCGTTCCGTTCGTCGTCGACAACACGTTCGCGACACCCGTGCTGTGCCGTCCCCTCGAATGGGGCGCCGACATCGTCGTCCACTCCGCGACGAAATTCATCGGAGGACACGGCACGGTGATCGGAGGCGTGATCGTCGAGTCGGGAAAGTTTCCGTGGGCAGCCGGGAAGCATCCGCTGCTTTCGGAGCCCAGTCCGGGCTACCACGAAATGAACTTCGCCGAAACGTTCGGCGAGTTTGCGTTCTTGATGCGAGCGCGCGCGGAGGTGCTGCGCGACGTCGGCGGCTGCCTCTCACCGATGAATGCGTGGTTACTGTTGCAGGGACTGGAGACGTTGCCGCTGCGCATGAAAGCGCACGTCGAGAACGCGCGCGCGATCGCGCACTTCTTGACCGGCCGCGAAGAAGTCGCGTGGGTCAACTTCGCCGGGCTCGACGATTCGCCGTATCGCGCCCTGGCCCACAAATATCTTCCGGACGGAGCGGGCGCTATCTTTACCTTCGGTCTGCGCGGCGGTCGCGAGGCCGGTCGGGCATTCATCGAAGCGCTCGAACTCTGGAGCCATCTCGCCAACGTCGGCGACGCGAAGAGCTTGGTCATCCATCCCGCCTCGACGACGCACCAGCAATTGACCGACGACGAGATGCGCGCGAGCGGCGTGACGCCGGAGATGATCCGGCTCTCCGTCGGCCTCGAAGACGTCGAGGACCTCATTTGGGACCTGGAAAACGGCCTGCGCGCCGCGCGCGCGGTCGCCGAACGCGAGGCGGTCGCCACAAAGTGAAGCCTGGAGCGTGATCCTGACCACCGTCTCGCAGCGGCGCGATCTCTTGGCGCGCTCGCGCAGCGTCGCGATGGTCGGCGCTTCGCCGAATCCGACTCGTCCCAGTTACTTCGTTTTTTCCTATTTGCGCACGCGCGGGCGGTTCGACCTTACGCCGATCAACCCAACTGTCCAAGAAATCGATGGGGTCAAGGCCTATCCATCGCTCGCAGCCTACGCCGCCGAACGCGGCGCTCCCGACATCGTCGACGTCTTCCGCAAACCCTCGGATGCGCCGCAAGTCACCCGCGAAGCGATTGCCGCAGGTGCGAGGGCCATCTGGTTTCAGTACGGCGTGATCAATGAAGAGGCGATCCGCCTCGCCGACGAGGCGGGGCTCGACGTCGTCGTCGACCGCTGCATCAAGGTCGAGTCGGCGCGCTTCGACAGCGGGTTATCGATCGGCGGCTTCGACAGCGGCCTCATCTCCGCCAAGCGCAGCCCGCGATGCTGAAAAGGACGGCGCCCCAAGCGGCGGTCGAACTCGACGATGCCTTCTTGGCGATGGTCGCCGCATGGCATCGCACCGGTGCACCTTGCGACGAGGCAGCCTTCGAAGCGCAAGCGCTAGAGCTGTTTGCGTACCAATTCGAAAACAACGAACCGTACGCCAGATACGCCGCTTCGTGCGGCTTCTCGGCCGCGAAGCGCCCGCGCACGTGGCACGAGATCCCGGCCGTCCCCGCGAGCGCCTTCAGGGACGCAACCCTCGCGACATTCGACGTCGCTCGCGCCGAGCTCGAATTTCACACGAGCGGGACGACGGCCGGACGTTCGGGGCGGCATTTCGTTCAGCGCGCCGCGCTCTACGACGCCGCGCTTGCGGCGGGCTTCGACCGGCTCATGCTGGCCGAGGATGCCGGCGGCGCGAAACCCGGCGGCCGAACGAAATTGCGCTTCTTGAACTTCGTACCGAATCCGCGCTCGAGCAAGCACTCGTCGCTCGGCTACATGGTCGCATACTTGTCGGACGTACACGGCGATGGTGCGACCGCTTACCTTCTCGACGGCAACAGGATCGACGTCGCCGGTTTCATCGCGACTTGCGAGAGCGCGATCGTGCAAGCGCAACCGCTTTGCATCACCGGAACGGCATTTGCCCTCGTCGCGCTGCTCGATGCCTTGGAGGAACGGAAAACGGCCTTCACCGCGCCGCGCGGCTCGCGCATCATGGAAACGGGCGGCTTCAAGGGGAGGACGCGCGTCGTCGCGCGCGACGAACTGTACCGTCGGCTCGAAGCGGCGCTCGGCATCCCGCAGACGTCGATCGTCGCCGAATACGGCATGACCGAGCTGCTGAGTCAATATTACGACAGCGTCGAGACGCGATCGTCGACCACGCGCGTGAAGACGGCGCCGCCATGGCTGCGCACGCTCGTCGTCGACGAGCGCGGCGCAGGCGTCGCTCCCGGCGAGATCGGCACCTTGCGTCATTTCGATCTGGCCAATCGATCGTCGGTCCTCGCCGTCCAGACCGAAGACCGCGGCTACGCCGTCGAAGGTGGTATCGTCCTCTTAGGACGAGATCTCGATGCGCCGTCGCGCGGCTGTTCGCTCGATGCCGAGGAGTTGCTCGCATTGCGCGACCGGTAAGGATCTTCGAGTGAAGGTGTCGCACGGGTTGCGCAATCTCACTGCAACCCAGATCGTCGATGCGATCGCCGACGCCGCCGCGCGTTGGAGCGATGCGGACTTCCCGCCGCGGGTGCGCGTGGCGCGTGCCATCGGGGAACGCTTGCAGTACACCGAGCCCGTGGTGGACTACGCGCTGGATAAGCTCTTCGGCACGATCACGCGGGAGTCGCTCCAGGCGACGATCGCCGGCGAGTTGGGATCGCTCGAAGCTCTCGACGGGTTCGTCTCCCGCGCCGGCCGTCCCGACGTTCGGTACGCCGGATTCGATTCGGTAGCGATCGTCTCCAGCGATACGACCATCGGCGTCGCGATACCGCCGCTCGTCTTCGCGGCCTGCGCCAAGTCGCGCGTCGCGGTAAAGGATCGCAGCGATTCGCTCGTTGCGGCATTCATCGCGACGCTCGCCGAGGAACGCAGCGAATTCGGCGCGGCGCTCGCGGCCGGGCACTGGGGCGGTCACGAGGATCCCGAAGCCCTCGCGCATCTCTCGAATGCCGACGTCGTCGTCGCGTTCGGCGGCGCCGAAGCTTTGCCGACGATTCGCGCCCGCTGTAAACCCGACGCCCGGTTCGTTCCGTTCGGTCATCGGACCAGCGCCGGCTACGTCGCACGCGAGACGCTGAACGATGAGCGGGCGACGCGAGACTGCGCCTTCGCAGCCGCGCGCGACGCCCTGCTCTACGATGGTGAAGGCTGCCTCTCACTCCACGCCCTCTTCGTCGAGAGCGGCGGGCGATGCAGCGTCGACAATTTCCGCCGTTCGCTGATCGACGCGCTCGATGCCGAGGCTATCACTTTTCCGAGCGCTTTCGAACAGCTTCCGCCCGCCGCATTGGCATTGCGCGATGCTGCGAACTTCCGGCAATCGCAGGGAAGCGGCAGCTCTTACGCCGGGCAAACGAGCCCACATCTGCTGCTTTTCGATCCGCCGCTCGAGGAGCTGCCGCCGCTGACGCCGCGCACTCTGGCTGTGTATGGCGTCGACGGTCCAGGCGACGCCCTCGCGTTCGTATGTCGCCATGAGTTGCCGCTCGAAGCGTTCGGCGTCTGTGGAGCCGAGCGGCCGGACGTGCTCGAGATGACCGTAGCGAGCGGTGCCGCCCGGATCGCTCGCTTGGGAGAGTTGCAAGCGCCGCCTCTAACGGCCGAACATGGTGGCAGTGGGCGGATTCTGCCGTTCGTTCGCGCTATTTCCCGAGAGAGATGAGCGACCTCGAAACGATCCGCACCGAAATCCCCGGCCCGCGCTCGCGCGAGTTGACGGCCGTTCTGGCGCGCACCGAGACGCGCGGCGTGACGTACGTCGGGCGCGACCTCCCGATCGTTTGGGATTCGGCGCAGGGAGCGACGGTGACCGACGTCGACGGCAATCGCTACCTCGATCTCACCTCGGCCTTCGGCGTCGCGTCGTCGGGTCACGCAAACCCGGCCGTCGCTCGCGCCATCGCCGAACAAGCGGCACGTCTCCCGCACGCGATGGGCGACGTCCACCCGAGCGACGAAAAGATCGCGCTGCTTGCCAAGCTGGCCTCGCTGGCGCCCGTCGATGAGCCGAGAGTTTTCTTGTGCTCGAGCGGCGCGGAGAGCGTCGAGTTCGCCCTCAAGACCGCGCTGCTCGCCACCGGGAAACCCGACGTCCTCTCATTCGAAGGTGCGTATCACGGCCTTTCCTACGGGACGCTCGAGATCGGGGGAATCGAAAAGTTCCGCGCGCCGTGGCGCCGGCAATTGCTCGACCGGAGCGTGTTCGCGCGCTTCCCCGACCGGCGCGTGCCGGCGACCGCGGCGCGAACGCTGAGCGAAATCGAAGCGGCCTTGCGGCGGCGCAGCTCGATCGGCGCGGTCATCGTCGAGCCGATACAAGGCCGCGCCGGCGTCGTCATTCCGCCCGATGGCTTCTTGCACGCCTTACAAACGCTGTGCCGCGACCGCGACGTGCTGCTGATCGTCGACGAAATCTACACCGGCTTCGGGCGGACGGGGACGCTCTTCGCCTGCGAGCGCGAAAACGTTCGTCCCGACATGATGTGCATCGGCAAAGCGCTCGGCGGCGGCTTTCCGCTCTCGGCGACGATCGTTGCGCGGCGCGTCGCCGACGCTTGGGAGCCGTCGCACGGCGAAGCTCTGCACACCTCGACGTATCTCGGCAATCCGATGGGCTGTGCCGCCGCCCTTGCCAACATCGGCGAGATCGAGCGGCTCGGGCTCGCGTCACGTGCTAGCGCGGGTGAAGCGACGATCGCCGCGCATTTGGGGACGTTGATAGAGCGGCCGAACGTCGTCGACGTCCGCGGGCGCGGCATGTTGTGGGCCATCGAGTTTCGCGAGACTGCAAGCGCGACGTCGATCGTCTCACGTGCGCTCAAGAGCGGCGTCATCGCACTGCAGACGGGGCTGCGCGGCGAGTCGATCGCCGTTGTCCCGCCGCTCGTCATCGAAGAGGCGCAACTCGAACGAGCGCTCGCGTTGCTTTGCGATGCGATCGCTGAAAAGGTGCTGACGTGAGTAAACCATTGCGCGTCGGCATCGTCGGCTCGGGTTTTGGCGGAATGGTGCACGCGCCGGCCTATCGCGCACAGGGACGTTTCGAGGTGGTCGCCATCGCATCTCCCAAGCGCGCCGCCGACGTCGCCGAGAAGCAGGCGATTCCGTACGCGTTCGCGTCGGTCGGCGAGATGCTCGCCGGCGTCGATCTCGACGTCGTCTCGGTGGCCTCGCCGCCGTTCGATCACAAGGCCTCGGTCATGGCCGCGCTGGAGCGCGGCAAACACGTTTTGTGCGAAAAACCGTTCGGCCTCAACGTGCGCGATTGCGAAGAGATGGTTGCGGCAGCCGACCGCGCGCAGACCGTTTGCGCGATCGCCCATGAGTTCCGTTACACACCGGTGCGCATCGCGATGAAGGAATTGATCGACAACAAGCATCTCGGCGAGCTCCGCGAGATCGAAGCGACGATCCTCAACGGGACTTTACGCGCTTCCAGCGAGAGGCCGAATTCGTGGTGGTTCGAGCGCCGGCGCGGCGGCGGCATCACCGGCGCGATTCTCTCGCATCTGGTCGACCAGGTGACCTGGCTGGCAGGACGAGTCGCGATTCGCGTCGCCGGTTTCGAGCGGACGGCCAATTCGGTGCGTAAGTATCACGGCACGACTTTCACGAGCGACGTCGCCGACGGCGCCTTCGTCTTGCTCGACTACGGCCACGGGCTCGTCGGGCGAGCCCTCGCCGACGGGACGCGCGCCGTCGAATCGGCGACGCTCGCCGTTCACGGCGAGAAGCGCGCTGCCGCAGCCAGCGGGCCGGACGTCATCGACGCGACCATGTTTGCCATCGACGAGGAAGAGACGTCCGAGTTACAGCTGAAACCGGCCAAGCACGCAAAGCTCGCCTCGGTTCACGCCAACTTGCCGCCGTTCGTCTCCCTGCTCGACGAATTCGCGAACGCGATCGAGGGCAAAGCCGCATCGCTTCCGACCTTCGCCGACGGCCTCGCCACGCAACGCGTCCTCGAAGCGATCGGGTATAGCGCTTAGGTGTCACGCTGAGCGGAGCGCCGAAGGCGCACTTCGACTCGTCGCTTCGCGACTCGCTCAGCACAGGCTCCGTCGAAGCGCCGACGGAGCTCGGAGTTCCGGCGGCCCTTCGACTCCGCTCGCTTCGCGAGCTTCGTCAGGGTGACAAACCTAGCCCATGACTTGCCAGGCGACGATCGCAAAGGTCGAGCCGTTGCTGTACGTGATCGTCCCGTTGCCGCTGGCGTCGACGTTGAACGTCGCCACCGTTTGGCCGTTGTCCGCCTGTTTGATCACGCCGGTGATGACCAGCGGTGAGCCGGAAGCCACGATGTTCACCGTTGCGTCGTCGCCGCTATCGACCAGCGAGAGCGAACCCCCGGTCAAAATCCCGGCGCTATTGAACGTGAGCTGCGCGCTGAGGGTCACCGCGTCGGTCACCGTCCCGCCCGTGACGGCCCAGGCCGGGAAGGCGCCTTGTTTCAACGTCAAGGCGCCGTAGCCGCCCTTATAGGACGCGCCGTTTCCACTGAACACGAACGTGGTGGCGCTCCCAACCGTCAGACCCGAAGCGCTCGCGTTGATCGTGGCGCCGAAATCCTCCGAAAGCGAAGCGCGATGCGCGACGGCGCCCGAACCGCACGACTGAGCGGTGAGCGACACGTTGCAGCTGAGGCCGGCGACGGCGATCTGGGGAGAGCTACTGCTCGCGGCATCGGTGACCTGCAAGCTCAATTGCACGTTTGAGGTTCCCACGCCGGCGAGCGTTCCGCTTATCGTATTATACTGGTTGACGGCGCCGGCACGCGTGTATTGCGTCTCGCTTCCGCTCAACGTACCGGACGTGGCGTTGGCGACGACGTCGAGTTGGATGTCCTGAAACAACAAGAAACAGCCCGAGTCGTAGAAGGTCTGTTCGTGAATCTGCGTCTCCGTCGTACCGATCGGTATGGTTGAAAGCTCGACGCCGGCGCTGCACACGACCGCAAGCGGAGTTCGATTCGCGCTCGCACTCGTGCGCGTGACCGCCGCATCGATCGTGCGGCGCAGCAGCGACAGCGTTCCGAGCGAGCCGCTCCCGCCGAACTGCGCGATCTGACTCGCCGTCTGGGTCCCGGCCAGCGCCTGCGATGCCAGCGATCGCTGCACGCTCGTCTGTTGCACGGGCGCGCCACCGGTCGATCCGGGTGGCGTTACAGGCGTCGATGAACCGCCTCCGCCGCCACATGCCGCGAGAACGAAAGCCGAAACGACCAAACCGAAACGTGCGTTCACGTGTTACCTCATTCTTGGAACATAGTTTTCGATGCCGGTGTGAGACTGCCTACGGCAGCGTGAAGCCCGCGGTCACCGGATGCGCGACGATCCCCGTCACGCCGGTGCACGGCGTGCTGCCGCTGCCGGTTCCGGTCGCGACGCCGAACCAGTCGCCCGTGTCAACCCTTCCATCGCCGTTCATGTCGGCCCAGACGGCACAATGGTACGTGCCGGCCGTCGACAGGATGTCGGCGATGCGGAACGTTCCGTTGCTCGCGACCGGAACACCCTTGGGATACGTCTGGTCGATGATGGTCGGAAAGACGCCGCCTGAATTGGTGTAGGCGAAGGCGACGAAGTCGATGTTGGTTGGAAACGGCAACCCGTTGGCCGGCCCGCTGTCGCCGCTCACCTGCGCCATCGCTCGGTAGAGGTTGAGCCGTCCGTGACCCTGGCGCGCATCGCCGATGTCGTCGGCGGTCGAGTCGAGGATCTGCGTGATCTGAGCGACCGTCAGGCTCGGGTTTTTCGAAAGCATGAGCGCGACCGCACCGGCGACATGGGGCGTCGCCTGCGACGTTCCGGCGAAGAGCGCTTTACAGTCGTTGATGTTACTGCACGCGTTCGACGGACTGAACGGGGTCGTCGTGTAGATGTTGTAGATCCAATGCAGAACGTCGACGGACCCTGGATAGCCGGTGCAATTCGGGGTCGCTGCCGTCTCGCAGGAGGGCGGGTCCCCGCCGGGCGCGACGATGGTCAGACGCGGACCGTAATTCGAGTAACTTGCTACCGCGTCGACGGCCGTCGCGTACTGCTTATAGTTCGGTGCGTCGTTCAGGGTCGTGGCACCGACCGAGATCACGCCATCGTAACCCGCCGGGAAATCGAGCGTCGTCGCCGTTTCGTTGCCGGCCGCCGCTACCACCGCGACGTTCTGAGAGATCGCGTACTCGACCGCGTCCCGTTCGACCGGGTCGAAGCCGGTTGCTTGGGCTCCCCCCAGGCTCATGCTGATCACGCGCGCGCCGTGCGCAATCGCGTCGTAGATCGCCTGCGCCTCGTCGCCGGTGCTGGCACTGGGGTTCGCGCCGTCCGAGAAGATCTTGTACTCTTGCAAACTGACGTTGAAGCCGACGCCGGCGAAACCGAAATTGTTGTTCGTATTCGCGGCCGCGATCCCCGAGACGTTGGTTCCGTGCCCGTCGGTGTCTTGCGCCGCCGCGACCCCGCAGGTCACGACGCCATTGAGGACCTGCTCGCCGTAGACGACTTTCCCGCCGGCGAGGTCCGCATGATTGTTATCGAAGCCGGTGTCGAGGATCGCAATCGCGATCCCAGCGGTAGCGGGATTCGGCGTCGGAGCGGTCCCGGTCGTGATGCTGCAGGTCGACGGACTCGGAGTATTGCCGGTCTGGGGTGTGCCGTGCGTGTAGCCCCATGCGTTCGGCGCGCCGATCTTATACATGTCCCATTGCTCGTACATCGGTGAGGCCGTCGGCAAGTCGGTCTGAACGAAATGCGTGTCGTTCGGAAGGAAGGGCACCGAGCTGGTCTTGTACCGCAGCTGCAGCGGCTCCGCCCCCGCCACCTCGGCATGCGACTTCAGTCGCGCGACGAACGACGGTGCGTCCGTTCCACTCGGAACGTCGACGATGCGCGTAATTTGACCGCCGCGATCGAAACCGACGTTCACCGCACGCGAGACGCGCTCGAAGCCCTCGATGTCCTGCACGCGCCGTCCGCCGGCCGCGAGCGCGGAGACCAAATAGTGCACTGCGACGCGGTTCGTGCTGTACGCCGGCAGCCCGGCGTTGCTGAACGGCTTGAAACGCGGAACGCCGGCCGCATCGTCGCGGACCACACTGAGCGGCGCGCGCGTAACGGACGTAGCCGCAACCGTGCCGAGGGAACCGTTGGTGTCGGCCGACCGATTGTAGTAGACCGTCTTGTTCCCGTCGGCCGTTTGATCGGTGGTGTAGACGAAGTTGGCGTTGCCGTTACCCGGGATGATCACGATCGTATGGGCCGAACTCGAAGAGGCCGGCACGTACGTCATGGCGGTCGTGCCGCACACGGTGCCGTTCACGCTCACTTGCAGTCCAGCCGGGTTCGACTGGATCGAGTACTGAGAGTTGTTGACGGCCGATCCCGCGCGCGCCGTAAAAGACGCTGTGGGGCCCGACGGGCCCGCTTCCGGAACCCTCACCGCGCTTTGGGGACACGTCACCGGTGGTGTCGTCGACGGCGGTGGGGTCGGACTTGTTCCGCCTCCACCACCTCCACCACCACAACCGACGATCGCGGCGCCCAAGACGAGTATGGTAGACGCGGCAAACGGAAACAGAGTGGGTCGCTTCAAGTGACTGGTCCTCTCGGCGGGCGGAGCGGGCGAGGTACGGAACCTTTTATTTCAACGTAGCTGAGGCACCCCGAGTTTCCTCTTTCTCGACGAGGCGCCAGAGCAGGTTTAATGCTGCGATAATGCTTCGACGCCGCACGTCGTCTCGGCTGCCTGGGAACGTGATCCGGCGCACCTCGACGTCCTCCGAGTTTGCGACGGCAAGAAAGACCAAACCAATCGGTTTGCCGGCGGACGCACCGGCCGGTCCGGCAATGCCGGTGGAAGCGATCGCGATATCGGTGTCCAGCCGAGCCCGAGCGCCGCGAGCCATCGCTTGCGCCACCTCGGCACTGACGGCGCCGTGCTCGCGCAAGAGCGCCTCGTCGACGTCGAGCAGCGACATCTTCAGCCGGTTGTCGTACGCAATGACCCCTCCGCGAAAGACTTGCGAAGCACCCGGGACACGCACGAGCGCATCGGCGATCCCGCCGCCCGTCACCGATTCGGCCGTTGCAACCGTCAAGGCTCGCCGCGCGAGCGCGTGGACGATCGCGTCTTCGAGCCGCTCGTCGTCGACGCCGAAGACGCCGCGTCCGATGCGTTCGCGCAATTCGGCTTCGACCGGCTCGATCAGGTTCGCGGCGGCCGCCCGGTCGGTAGCCTTCGCCGTGATTTTTACGTCGACGCGAAAGTCATGCGCCAGAACGGCGATCTTCGGATTCTCCAAGTTTCGAAACAGCGGCTCGATCCTCGCGTCTAAGTCCGACTCCGGAATCCCGACGGTGTGCAGCGTCCTGGTATAAATCGCATCGCGCAAACCGAAACGCTCGACCAGCCAGGGCAATAGTTTTTCTTCGAGCATCGGGCGCATCTCGCGCGGGACGCCCGGCATGCAGGCGACGAATTTCTGATCGGCGAGAAGGGCGATGAACCCTGGAGCCGTCCCGTTTGGATTCTCCATCACGACGCAGCCGCGCGGGAGGATCGCTTGGCGCCGATTGTTCTCGCCGATCGGCGTCGTCCGGCCCAGCGCGGCGAAACGCGCCTCGATCGCGCGCAGGGAGGGTTCGTGCAACTCGAGCGTCGTCCCGACTGCGGCGGCAACCGCTTCTTTGGTGAGATCGTCGACCGTAGGCCCAAGCCCGCCGGTCGTGATGACGCCGTCGGCGCGTTGCAGCGCACCGCGTAACGTCTCTTCCAACCGCGCCGCGTTGTCGCCGACCGAATGCATCTGGTAGACGTCGACGCCGTGATCGGCGAGCGCGCGCGCGACGTGCGTGCTGTTCGTGTCGACCAAATGACCGAGCAGAATCTCGGTCCCGATCGTCACGATCTCGACGTGAGGAGTCCTAACCAGAACTAGTGGCCTGTGACAGAGGGCCGAGAGGTGGCGTCGCCTGCGCCGGAGCGCAGCGGCGCGAAGCGAGGAGCGCCGAATGGCAGAGCCATTTCAGCGACGAGCGACAAAGCCGGTGTGCTCCGCCGCGGCGACCCGAAGGGCTGCGCGTCTTTTGACCAGCTGCATCGTCGCTCTTCGCTCGCAAAGCGCTGCTTTTGTCGCTCATCGCTCCTCGCATCTGGTCAAAATACATCGCAGCGACACCTCTCGCCCCTCTGTCACAGGCCACTAACCTCGGCCCCGGGCTCGGTGCGTTCTTGAAACCACTTTGGGTAGTCGAGCCGAACCTCGACCATAAAACCATCGGCGGCGCTCCGCATCGCGTTGCGCCGGTCTTCCGTTTGGTCGAGCTTGCGCCGGTTGCGCTCGCGCTGCGCGTTCAAACACTCGATGAAGCGGACGAACGTTTCGTCGAGCGCCGTCTGCAGCGCCGCACGAAACGCCGCGCCGACGCGTGGCGAGACGCCGCCGGTCGAAACGGCGATGCGGACCGGGCCTGCCTTCGCGATCGCCTGCATCGCGACGAATCCGTGGCGGGGCTGATCGATCGCGCTGAAGAGAAAGCGATGACGATCGGCCCACTCGCGCAAGCGCGCCGAGAGCCCTTCGTCCTGCGGCGTACTGATCACCAAGAATGCAGCGCGTACGTCTTCTTCTCGAACGTTGGTCGCGTCGGGGAGACGTTCGACGATCGCCCCGACTTGCTCGAGCGACGCCGACTTCTCGCGTGCCTCGCGATCGTCGCCGATAACGACGCAAAGCCGGTCTTTGAGGTTCAGCCCGACCGGGAAAAACACGAACGGATATTCCGTTGCGTCAAACTCTTCAATCGACATTTTAACGAACCAACGGGATGTCAAGCGTGAGCGATTTCTCGTCGCAGCGAGGCCCGAGGAGCGCTGAATGGTAAAACCCATTTGAGCGACGAGGAACGAAGCTGCGGCGAGAAAGCGACACGCTCTTAATAATCCACCGGCCTCAAGTAGAATTCATTGATCGCCGTGTTGGAGAGCATCGCCGTCGTGGGCAGGTGCCGTTTCCAATGCGTTCCCTCGACGCGCCGGCGCACGAGTCGAACCTCCGCAGGGGTGAATCCGCGGGCGGCGATTCGCGCATCGTCGTACCCCAGCAGCATCAACGAGAGGATCTTGTCGGCTTGCGCGTAGGCGATGCCGAGATCGACTTCATCGGTCTGGTTCGCCTCGAGATCGGCGCTCGGCGCCTTGTCGACGATCGCCTTCGGAACGTCGAGGTAGCGCGCCAGAGCCCAAACCTCGCTTTTGAAAAGGTCGCCAAGTGGATTGATCGGCGGCGAGTCGTCGGCGTGCCAGGTGAAGTAACCCAACAGCCGTTCGGTCTTGTTGCCGGTGCCGATCGGGAGCGCTTCGAGTTTTGCCGACTGATCGAACAGGACGAGCATCCGCGTGCGCGCCATGATGTTCCCGCGACGGCGCGGATCGGCGTCCGGTTCGTGCACCAAATAGCCGTCGACGGCGCCGCTGACGTCGATCGTCCGCGCGTTGCAGCCCAGAGCATCGATCACCAATTGCGCGTCGGCCAGGCTCGCCGGACTCGACGTACGATAGGGCATCCGAATAGTCCAGAGGTGCTCGGGTCCGAGCGCTCGCGCGCACAGGAACGCCGTTACGGCCGAGTCGACGCCGCCGGAGAGGCCGACGACGGCGTTGCCGACGCCGCGCCGTTCGACCAGTTCGTCGCGCAAGAACGATTCGAGCCATTCCGCGGTGAGCGCGCAATCGACGTCGAGCGAAGGCGCGCTGAGCCTCGCCTCGATCACCGGAATCACAGGGGCTCCGCGAATATTTCGACGGCACGCGTCATTGGAAGGACTTCGTCGTCGAGCAAAAGATCGGGCAAGACCGCGGCGAGGTCGCCCAGCAGGGGAAGACTGGCGCGCGCCAGATCCACTTCGCCGAAATCGACCTCGGCCCGAATGATGCAAGCGCCGAGGGTCGGCGCTTCCGCCAGAACCTCTCCGCGCGGGTCCACGATGCGCGACGAACCGGTCATCCCCTTCCCGCCTTCAAAACCAACCAGGCCGGCATAAAAAATGAAGACGCCGTGCTCGACGGCGGTCGCGTGCAGCAGCTCGTGCCAATACCGAACGCTGTCGAGCACTCCCTCGCGTCCCTCGATTCCGCGCCCCGGCGACGCGCTCGGGACGATCAGAGCGCGCGCTCCTTTGATCGCCGCGATCGTCGGCATCAGCGCGTGCCACATGTCTTCGCAGATCAACAGCGCCATCCGGCCGAAGCGCGTGTCGAAGGCCTGCAAGCGCCGGCCGCGCGAGAGAAAGCGCTCCTCGTCGAAGACGCCATATGTCGGTAAGAACATCTTCCGATGGATATGCACGATTTTTTCGTGCTTCGGTGCTACCTGCAGATACATCGCCGAATTGTGATACGTCCCGGCATCATTTTCGAAGAAGCCGAGCGAGAGATCGACCGGATTCGCCGAGCGCTCGCGCCAGAGACCGGCCAGACGTTGAGCGAGTGCCTCGGACGCGAAAGCCAGCTCGTAAACGGCGCCCTCCAGAAAATAACCGGTCAGCGCGGCCTCGGGAAGCACGATCAGATCGTACGGCTTCTCCTCCGCGGCGAGTTGGGCAAATACGTCGCCCAGCGTTGCGAGGTTGGCTTCGAGGTCGCCCTTGCGCGGCTTGAACTGGACGATTGCGAGTTTCACATCACCGCCGCAATTCGCGCCGGCGCTCCGACGTCGCGCTGCGCGATGATCTCTTCGGCCGGATACGTCAGAATTTCGGCGAGCGTCGGATGCAGATGAGGAATCTTCACGAAGTCGTACACGGTCGCGCCGAAGTGCATCGCAACGACCATCTCGTGGATCAGATCGGAGGCTTCGGCTCCGACGATGGCGGCTCCCAAAATCTTTCCGTCGTCCGGTGAAGCGAGCATCTTCACGAACCCTTTGGTTTTGTTGATCGAGATGGCTTTGCCGTGGTCGCTGAAGAGATACATCCCCGCCAGATACGGTATTCCTTTGCGGATCAGGTCTTTCTCGGTCCAGCCCGCGATCGCAATCTGCGGATCGGTGAAGATCGTGTGCGTCTGCCACAGCCAGTAGTCGAGGGTCTCCGAGGTTCCCAGAATCGCATTGCGCGCCGCGATCTCGCCCTGATGAATCGCAACGTGAACGAGGGGATACTCACCGGTTACGTCGCCGACGGCGAAGATGTGTGGGTTCGACGTCCGGATGTCGGGACCGATCTCGATGCCGGTGATTGCGTGATGCTTCACGCCGGCAGCGTCGAGATCCAGCTCGGCGAAGTTTGGGACTCGGCCTAGCGCGTAGAAGATTTCATCGGCGGCGATCGAGCGCTGTTCGCCGCCTTGCATGAAGCTGACGACTTTTTGCCCGTCGCGTACCTCCACGTGCGAAAGCCGCGCTCCGGTCTCGATCACGATGTGCTCGTTGCGGAAGTAATCGGTGAGCGCTCCACCGACGTCGCGATCCTCGTGGGAAAGAAGATGCTGCGCCCGAATCAAGACCGTCGTGCGGACCCCGAGGCGGGCGAAGAATTGGCCGAGTTCGCACGCGACGTAACCGCCCCCGAGGACGATCAGCGATTTGGGCAGCGCGCCGATTTCGAGCGCCGCATCGCTATCGATGAAGCCGGCCTCTTTCAAACCGGGGAGGGCCGGCGGCGCGACGACGCTGCCGGTCGCCACGACGAATGATTTCCCCTCGAGGACGACGTCGTCGCCGGCACGCAGCTCGTGCGGCGAGATGAAGCGCGCGGGGCCCTCATATAAAGGAAACGAGCGGAGCTCCTCGACCCGATAGTCGGTAAAGCCCTTGATCACTTCGCGCTTGCGCGCCATGACCCGCGGCAGATCGATGTTCGGCGCCGCGGCCTCCACGCCAAGCTCGGAGGCTTCGCGAACGTCCTGCGCGCGATCGCTGGTCGCAAGCAGCGTTTTCGACGGCATGCACCCGCGCAAGATGCAGAGCCCGCCGAGGGGACCGGAATCCACCAGCGCAACGCTCGCTCCCAAAGCGCGCGCCGTTCGGCCCGCCGCATAGCCGCCCGAACCCGCCCCCACGATCACGAGGTCGTACCTTTGGGTCGTCACGTTATCTCATAAACCTCGAAGTGCTTGCGACGCTTCGTTTGGCCGGGGGGCCCCACCCGTTCGCCGCGAACACCACGCACCGCCAATGTCAGCCCAAGTCACGTTCGACGAGCGAAGTCGGCGTTTCTCGACCGCCGTCGCGACCGTCGGCGAGTGCGGACCGCTTGCGATCGGCTTGGTCGCGCTGGGTGGTCTCGCTCTCGGGTTGCTCTTGTGGTATGTGGCGGTGACGCGCCTGCACATTGACGCCGGGGAAGCCGGATTTAGCGCCGCGCTCGTTCTCGGTTTGGCGATCGGTTTTGCGGCCTGGTATGGTTATGGGCAGTACTTCGCGCGCCGAGCCGGCCTCGACGTCGTCACGGCGATGCAGTGGGACGCGTTTTCATGGGCGCTCGTGGCAATTTATCCGCTCGGCCTCGTGATGCCGGTCTGGATCGGAAGTCCTTCCCGCGCCGCGTTCGCGGCGCTCGCGCTTTGGTTACTGGCGAAGATCTTGGTCGGCGCGCGCTTCGTCCCGACCGTGCGCGACGTGCTCGTGACGTTCATCGTGACCCGGATTCCGATCATCCTGATCGCCGAGCTTGCGGCGGTGATCATCACGCAACGCCCCGGGCAACACATCGCCTTATCGAACAACCCGCTGCTCGCCGTGTGGGGCCGCTGGGACGCCGTCCATTACCTCGACATCGCGCGGCGCGGCTACTACGGGACGGACATGGCCTTTTTTCCGCTCTATCCGCTGCTCATTCGAATCGTCGGCGGACCGATCGGCAACTACTTGGTCGGCGGGCTGATCATATCGAACGTCGCGTTTTTCTTCGGGCTGCTCTACTTCTATAAGCTGGTCGAGCACCAGTACAATCGCGTCGTCGCGCACCGCGCGATTTTCTACGTCTCGATCTTCCCGACCGCGGTCTTCTTCTCGGCGGTCTACACCGAGGCATTATTCTTCGCACTGACGGTCGCGTCGTTTTACTACATTCGCGAGCACAAGTGGCTCGCGGCGGGGATCTTCGGCGGCTTGGCGGCGCTGACGCGAGTCGAAGGCGTTTTGCTGTTCGTACCTTATGCGATCGAAGTGTTGACGCCCAGCGCGGCAGGTTCGTGGAAACATCCCTTTGCGGGACGGGCGCGCTCGCTGAGGGTCGTCACCGGCGCGCTCTTGATCCCGCTCGGCCTGGCGAGCTACATGCTGGTCCTATGGGTTCTGCGCGGCGACCCGCTGTATTTTTCGCACGTCCAAGCACACTGGAACCGTCATCTCGCCCCGCCCTGGGTGAGCCTCTGGCACAGCCTCGCGCTGACGTTCGGCTCGCACAGCCCGCCGACGGTCGCGGGGCAGGCGATCGAATTGGTCTTCACGGCGCTTATGATCGGCGTTACGATCGCCGGTTTCCAACGCCTGCGGCCTTCGTTTTCGGCGTATATGGCGCTCTCGATCTTGGTCCCGCTCTGTACGTCGAGCCTGATGAGCATGCCGCGTTTCGCGCTCGTGCTGTTTCCGATGTTCACGATCCTCGCCTTGTGGGGCCAGCGCACTTGGGTCCATAACGCGATCATCGCATTCTCGCTTCCGCTGCTGGGACTGTTCACCGTCCTCTTCGCGAATTGGTATTGGGTCGCTTGAACGCGTCGCAGTTCATGCAGCACATCGCGCAGCGGCGCGGCGTGCGCCAATTCGTCAAGTTCGGCATCGTCGGTGCGTCGGGATTCGTCGTGAACCTCGTGATCTTCACCGCGATATTCCAGCTGACGCCGAAACCCGAGCAACCACACATCTTCACGGCGGCGTATTCGGTGGCTTTTCTGGCCGGCGGCGTCTCAAACTACGTCTTGAACCGAATTTGGACGTTTCGCGCCACGGGTCACGCCGTCGTGCAGGGACTGCAGTTCTTGACCGTCTCCGCAATCTCGCTCGTGGTCGGGCTGATCGTGTCGCACCTGCTGCAGCCGTTCTTCGGAGTCAGTCACCGCTTGTGGCTTTCGGCGACCCTCGCGGGAATGCTCGTCAACTTCTTCATCAACAAGTACTGGACGTTTCGTCCCAGCGCGTGACCCGCACCGCCTGGAACGTCGTCCTCGGCCTGATCCTGCTGGCCGGGCTGCTGCTGCGCCTCAAAGGCATCCACGATCCGATCACCGATCATCCCGGCTGGCGGCAAGGCGATACGGCGGCGATCGCGCGCAATTTCGCGACGCTCGACTTCAACCCGTTTCATCCGCAGGTCGACTATGACGGACCGCCGCCGAACTACGTGGAGCTCGAACTGCAGATCGTGCCGTTTCTAGCGGCGGCGCTCTACAAGGTCTTCGGAATCCACGAAATCTTCGGCCGGCTGATCTCGATTGCGTTCAGCCTCGCTACCGTCGCCCTCGTCGGCTATCTTGCGCGACGCTTGTTTCGCTCGGACGTCGCCGGCCTAGCGGCCGCGACCGTCTTTGCGGTCTATCCCGGAAGTCTCTACTACGGCCGCACCTTCACTCCGGACACGGCGATGATCGCTTTCGCGACCGCCGCTCTGTACGCGAGCGTCCTTTGGATCGCCGGCGACGGCGACGACGCGAGGGCTCCGTTTTCTGCAGCCTGGCCGGCCGCGATCCTGACCGCGCTGGCCATCTTGGCCAAGCCGCTAGCCGCGGTGGCGCTCGTCCCGATCGTTACGTTTGCCATCGTCCGCTGGGGATGGCGCGCGACGCTTTCGCGTCCCACGTTCTGGGCCTTCTTGGCGATCGCGATCGTCCCGTACGGTCTGTACGATGCCTACCTTCGCTCGATCGCCGAATGGCACTGGGCCAGCGGCATCACTGCCAAGCACGTCCTCCCCGAACTATTTGGGGCCTTCGCTTCGCCGGCCGCGTTTTGGCATAAACTCGTCCAATTCAGCGACGCCTTCGCGATGCTGCGCACGACGATGCTCGGACCGATCGGCTTCGGCCTGATGCTGATCGCGATCGTCGTCCCGGTCCGAAGCGAAGCTCGCAGGCTGCTGGCCGCGTATTTTCTGGCGCTGGTTGCTTATACGTACGTCGTCGTCACCGTCGAGCGCGTCGACTATTATCTCTATCTATGGCTCCCGTTCGCGGCCGTCTGGACCGGCGGCCTCATCGCTCGCGTGCGCGAGATCGTCAACCCCCACGAAATGTGGAACAGCGGCGGGATCGCGCTCGGCGGGGTGATCCTCGCTCTGATGATCACGCTCAGCCGCGCCGCGGTCCACGACTATTACTATTACAAACCCGACGCCTATAGCGCAGCGAAGGCGCTCGATGCGACGCTGCCGCCCGCCATCCTGGTCGTGATGGCCCACTACGATCCGTCGGTACTGTACTACATCGGTCGCAAGGGCTGGGAGGAAGATCCGGCGCTCTGGACGCCGTTCGATGAAGAGAGCGCCATCCGCAAGGGCGCCCGCGCCTTCATATCGATCGAAGATCGGCGAATGCGGCAAAACGTCGATCTCTGCCATTGGCTCGAACGCTTCCCGGTTATCAATCCCGACGCTCTCTGGCCCGTGTACGTTACCGATCCGGCGAAAGTTTTCCGGGGTGCGGAAGCCCGCTGGCAGTCTTTCCGCAAGCTCGAACTCGCCGGCAAAGCCAAGCCGTGCGCTCCACCGACCTCGTCACGCTAGACTGGTTCGTCACGCTCAGCGAAGCGCTTCACGCTGAGCGAATCGCTTGTCACGCTGAGCGAAGGCGCGAAGCGCCGAAGTCGAAGCGCCAACAGAGTTCCGTTTGTCCTTCGACTCCGCTCGCTGCGCTCGCTTCGCTCAGGATGACAATGCTTCGTGAGCTCGCTCCGAATGACATTGCTTCGCGAGCTTCGCTGAGCATGACTACGGAAGCGGCAGCAGTGACGCGGCCGAGGACGTCGTCGAGGCTTCAGCGGTTTTTTCGGGGGAGCCTGATTCGACGAGCTGGCGGTAATTGATCAAGCGCTGCGTCAGCCGCGCTACTTCCGAGTTCAACTCGTACGACGCCTGGATCGCCTTGCTCAACTGCGCCGAGTCGTAGGTGTAATCGAAGCGCTGAAGGGCCGCGACGACGGCAGCACTCTGCGTCTTGAGGGACGCATACGACCTGCGGATCGCGAGCTCGTTGTCGCGGTACGCCGGAAAATTCGAGACGACGATTTCGCGCTTGATGCGGGCGTCGTCGATCTCCGAGCGGAGAGCCGCCAGCCGGACGCTTTGGGGGTCGTACTTCGCGGCCACCGCCAAGGCCGCCAAGGCCTCGTCGAACTTCGAATTTTGATACAGCTGATCGGCGAGTTTGAGCTGGACCTCGGCGAGGCCGGCGCGGGCGTGTTCGTCCGAGGGCGACAGCTGCAGCGCTAGGCGGTAAGCCAAAGCCGCGTCCGTGTAGTTGCGGTTACTCATCGCGAGATCGCCCTGATGATTGCGCGTCGCGACGATGGCCTGTCCGATGCTTTCGGCGCAGCCGCCGGTCGCGGCGAAAACGAGGGCGAGCGCGAGCATGCGAAGTGTTCGGTTCATATCAATGCACGACGTTGATGATCTTGGCCGCGTCCCCGATCAGAATCGCGGCCGGATAGAGAATAAGTTGTGAAAGCAGCGTGCCGGCGATCGCCGTCAGCGCGAGATAAAAAACCATCGACCGGATGTGTTCGACGGGCCGCTCGCCCTTCGCGGCTTGATCGACCAAAAAGGCCGACGTCGGATCGACGATCAAGGCAAACGAGATCGTCGCGATCCCGTTGACCAGCCCGGATGCCGACAGGGCCGTGCGGACGACCTCGGGCTGGATGATGCTGGCGTAGTACGAAGCGACGACGCCGATCGCGTAGATACCGGTCACGATGACGTTGCCGATGAACAGCTTTAGCGGGAGATGCGCGAGCGAGAATTGACGGAGCAGTGCCGGTTGAAATCTGAGCTGTCGAAGCGCAGCGAGCCAAACGCGAAGATCGAAGAGCCGCAGCAAAGCGCGCGGTATCGAGCCGCTCCGCTCGAAGGAGGCAACGCCGCGCACGAACAGGTAAACGAACGCCGGCAACAGCAGCGCGCCGAGGATCGTGCCAAACGTCCCGGCGAAAACGATCAACCGCACTTGCCATTCGAATTGCGTAACCTCGGCGGCGACGACCACCCCCGAGGCAGTGACCAGGTGGCCGGCACGATCGGAGATCGTCCCCAGCATGGGCGCGTAGAACATGTTGGCGAACCGGCTAGCGGTCACGAACAGGCTGAAGAGCGAGATCGCGGTTCCGACGCGACCGGTGTGCACCCCGGCGATGCGCGCCGCGTAGGCGCCGACCTGGACCGCTTGCAAGAATGCATTGAGGACCATCGCGAGCGCGAGCTGCCACGACCAGAAGTCCGGCAGCTCGCTCACGCTACCGCGGTGCCTGAGGCTCCCGGCTGCCAGCGAATTGCGGAAGGATCGATTGGGCCGAGGACGCAGAGGCCCAGATTCTCGCGCGCAAATATCTCCCGAGCTAACGCATGGACCTCTTCCAGCGTGACGGCTTCGATTTTCTGTTCGATCTCTTCGGTCGTGAGATAGCGCCCGAGATTGTACTCGCTGCGTCCGAGGCGCATCATGCGGCTGGCCGTGCTCTCCAGCGACAAGGTGAGGCTGCCCTTCATGTGTTCCTTCGCAAGCCGGAGCTCGCTCTCGGCGACTCCCTTATCGGCGATGAGGTCGAGCTGTTCGACGATAACGTCGATGCACTCCTGAACTGTGGCCGGCGACGTCCCCGCCGAGACGCCGAACAGACCGGCGTCGCGATAGCTCTGCTGGAAAGAGTAGACGCTGTAAGCCAGACCCCGCTTCTCACGGACCTCTTGAAAGAGACGGCTCGACATCCCCCCGCCTAGGATCGTATCGAGAACCGAGAGCGGATAGCGGCCTTCGTCGCGCACGGAAAGGCCGCGCGTTCCGAGCACGACGTAGGCTTGTTCGGTATCCTTCGACTTAAGGAGCGTTGCCGGCGTCAGCTGCGGCGATTCGGGACAGGGCGGTTCGCTTCGGCCTTCGTACTGGGCAAATGCCTTCCGGCACAAGTCGACGATGTGGTCGTGCTCGATGTTTCCGGCGGCGGCAACGATCACGACGTTGGGACCGTAATGTTTCTTCAAGTGAACGTGAAGGTCGTCGGGAGTTAGCGCCGTGATCGTATCGTTGTAGCCGATCGTCGGCTCGCCGAGGCTCGACCCGCTCCACATCGCGCCCACGAACAGATCGTGGATCATCTCGTCGGGAGCATCTTCGTACATGCGAATCTCTTCGAGCACGACCTTCTGCTCTTTGGCGAGCTCGCCCGAATCGAAGACCGAGTGCAAGAACATATCGGCTAGGACGTCGATCGCCAGCGGCACGTGATGGTCGATGACCTTGGCATAGTAACAGGTCGATTCTTTATCGGTGAAGGCGTTCAGGTTGCCGCCGACTCCGTCCATCGTCTCGGCGATTTCACGCGCCGAACGCCGTTCGGTACCCTTGAAGAGCATGTGCTCGACGAGGTGCGAGACGCCCCGTTTTTCGCGGCTTTCGGCCGCCGATCCGACGTCGGCCCAAATGCCCAGGGACGCCGAACGCACCGAGTTCATCGATTCGGTCAGAATGCGCAGGCCGTTTGGAAGGGTCGATTTACGGTACAATCGCCGGAGCTTTCGGGACTAATGAGAAGAACATCGCAGGTTTAGCCCAATCGTAGGATGGTCCTCCGGGGCGCTCGCGAGCGAGCGCGCGTGAGTCAACCGCGAGTGCCGCCGCGCAGTCGCGCTCTGAAGTCGTCGGACCAGTAGACGCCCTCGCCGTTGCGAAGGCGCGCGGCCAGGCCGGCGAGTTCGTCGCGCCGGCAGGTCACCGCGAAGACCGTGCGCGACGTCGGCTCGGCCAGATCGCCGCTCACGTTCGTATGTTGCTTCACCGCGATCGGCACGGTGGCCCAAACGTCGACCTCTTCGACCCCGCTCGCCGCAAAGGTTCGCTCGACGAGCAACTCGATTTCGTTCAAGAAACCGGCGCGATCGATATCTTCGTGAAATTTGACGGCCGACAACATCAACCCAGCGATCGAGTGACGGCCGACGGCGTCGACGCGAATGCGCATGATCTGGGCCGGCCAAATCGTCGCAAACAACACGCGCCCGATCGCGAGCGCTTCGGCGCGGCGGTTGCCCGCCGCCCGAGCCCGCGAATCGGTGTCGGCAGTCGAGGCAGGCGCGGCGACGGCCGCTCCTTCGGTGGCGAGGCAAAACGCGGTTAGGGCTATGCTCGCGGAGAAAAAACGCGCCGGGCTCACGCGTTTTAACTCAGCTTTGACATCAATACGCCTGGGCGAAATACGCCCGCACCCGCGCCGGCTCGCCGCAGGCAACGCAAGTCGCATTGTTCTTGAGCGGCCGTAAGTTGCGCGAGGTCGCGCTCGTTTCGGCCTTGATGAACGCTTCGCACTCCGGCCGTTCGCACCAAGGGATGTCGATCATCCCCGCGCGGTCGCGGCACAGCGTGAGAAACTCGTCTCGATCGTTCACTGCAAACGTGTGCGTCTTCAGGTACTCGCCGGCCTGAGCGAAGAGATTCTGCTGAATCGCCTCCAGGGTTGCGCGCACCAAATCGACGACGTCGTCGAGCGGAACGACGGCCTTGCCGCCCTCTTCGCCCTTCGCTTTGTCGCGCCGCACGAGCGTCGCTACGCCTTGTGCGATGTCGCGTTCGCCCAGTTCGATGCGCAGCGGGACGCCACGCATCTCCCAATCGGCATACTTGTTGCCGGGCCGCAGGTCGCGCTCGTCCAGCTTGATGCGCAACCCTGCAGCTTTCAGGCGCGTAGCGAGCGCTCGAGCCGCAAGCGTCACCTCGTCGTTGCCGCCCTTGGGGATCGGAACGATCACGGCCTCGATCGGCGCCATCTTCGGCGGGATGCGCAAGCCGCGGTCGTCACCGTGGACCATGATCAACGCGCCGAGCATGCGCCACGACATGCCCCACGACGTCGTCCAGCAATGTTGGGTCGTTTGATCCTCGGCCGCGAATTTTATGTCGTAGGCCTTCGCGAAGTTCTGGCCAAGCTCGTGCGAGGTTCCGGCTTGGAGGGCCCGTCCGTCGGGCATCAGGGCCTCGATCGAAAACGTGTGCGTCGCGCCGGCGAACCGTTCGGCGGCGCTCTTCTCGCCCTTGTAGACCGGAACCGCGCACACGTTCTCGGCGACGTCGGCATAGACGTCGAGCATGCGCTGAACCTCTTCCCTTGCTTCGCGCTCCGTCGCGTGCGCCGTGTGACCTTCTTGCCACAAGAATTCGAGCGTCCGCAGAAACGGACGCGTCCGCTTCTCCCAGCGCATCACGTTCGCCCATTGGTTGATCAGCACCGGAAGGTCGCGGTACGATTGGATCCATTGCGCGTACATCACGCCGATCACGACTTCCGAAGTCGGGCGGATCGCGAGCCGCTCGCTCAAGACTTCGGTGCCGCCTTGCGTCACCCAGGCGACCTCGGGGGTGAAGCCTTCGACGTGCTCCGCTTCGCGCGTCAACAGCGACTCGGGTATCAAGAGCGGAAAATAGGCGTTTTCGTGACCGGTGGCCTTGAAGCGTTCGTCGAGCGCGCTTACTAAGCGTTCCCACAATCCGTAGCCGTACGGACGCAAGACGATGCAGCCGCGCACCGGTGCGAGCGAGACCAGCTCCGCCTTGTAGCAGATCGCGTTGTACCAGGTTGAGAGGTCGGGCGCTTTGGGCGGGACCTCCTTGACGAGCGGCGTTTGCAGCGGCTCTTCTGTTAAATCGGCCGAGGCCATGACCCGCCACAGTTCGCAGGCCTCTGCGGCAGTCCTCGCGCCGCGCGGAGGCGAAAGCCTTGGCGAAATGCCGAAACTGACGCGGATCTATACGAAGACGGGCGATGCGGGGACGACCGGACTCGTCGGCGGACAGCGCGTCAAGAAGCATGCGCCGCGCATCGAAGCCTACGGAACGATCGACGAACTTTCGAGCGTCATCGGTTTGGCGCGCAGCGCGTTGCACGACGTCAAGGATCACGCCAACGATCTGACGCGGCGCCGCGCCGCCGAACTCGACGACTGGCTCGCCTGGACGCAGGACGTCCTCTTCAACCTCGGCTCGGACCTCGCGACCTTACCGGAGAATCGCTGGGACGGCATGCCGCGCATCACCGCCGAAGACGCTCGCGCGCTCGAACGTTCGATCGACCGCTGCCAGCAGGATCTGCCGGCCCTCGACAACTTCATCCATCCCGGCGGGGCCTATCCCGGCGCCTTTTTGCACCAAGCGCGCACCGTTGCGCGACGCGCCGAGCGCCTTCTGTTCGCGCTGGCCGAGATTGAACCGATCGAACCCGAAGTGCTCGTCTACGTGAACCGTCTCTCCGACGCGCTCTTCGTGTGGTCGCGCTGGATCAACGCGGCGCTGGGACGGCCCGAGCACCTCTGGCGTGCCGACACGAAGCCACCCGCGCCGGACGCGGAGTAACGAAACTCTTCGCGATGAAAGACGCATCGTTTTTTCGACGGCTCTTTGCAACGACGTCGATCGACGCGCTGCGGGATGACGCGCGGCCGCAGCATCTGCGTCGCGCGCTCAGCGGGCGCGACCTGATTGCGATCGGGCTCGGAACGATGATCGGGGGAGGCATCTTCGCGACGATCGGCGTCGGCGTCCATCTCGCGGGCCCGGCGGTCATCTTGGCGTTCTTGCTGGCCGGCTCGGCCTCGTTCTTCGCCGCTCTGTGTTATGCCGAATTCGGTGCGATGGTTCCGATCGCCGGCAGCGCCTATACCTATGCATACGCGACGCTCGGCCAAGTCGTCGCTTGGATCATCGGATTCGCGCTGCTCTTCGAGTATGGGATCAGCGCGGCGCCGGTCGCCCAGCAGTTTTCAGCTTCGTTCCAGGCGATGCTCAAGACGTTCGGAATCGTGCTTCCGGTTTGGGCGCAAACGTCGAACTTCATCGTCGACACGCACGCGTGGTGGAACGTCGCGCGTTGGGACTTCGCTCACTCGCAATATGACGTCATCGGCGCGCTCTTCGTGGTGCTGCTCTCGGCACTGCTCGCGATCGGCATCCGTGAGACGGCAACGACCAACAACGTCTTCGTCGTCCTCAAGATCGCGGCCCTGGTGATCTTCGTCGCGTTCGGCGTGTCGTTGTTTCACGCATCGAACCTCACGCCGTTCATCCCGCAGGGCTGGGGTTCGCTGCAACCGTTCAGCGGTGGAGGGGGCGCCGGCATCGTGCCCGCCGCCGCGCTCGTCTTCTTCACCTACATCGGCTTCGACACCGCGACGACGACGGCCGAGGAAACTCGCAACCCACAACGCGACGTCCCCGTCGGCGTCATCGGTGCGCTCGCGATCGGGACGGTCATCTATTGCGCGGTCGCGGTCGTGTTGGTCGGGATCGTTCCGTGGGCCAAAGTCGACCAGAATACGCCGCTGGCGAGCGCCCTCGCGCCGCTCCACAATCCGTTTGTCAACTGGACGATCACGGTCGGCGTGCTGGCCGGAACGACGAGCGTCGCGCTCGCTTCGCTGCTGGGACAAACGCGCATCTTCTACGTCATGGCGCGCGACCGGATGCTTCCGCCGTGGGTCGCCAGGGTCCACCCGCGTTTCAAAACCCCGGCGCTGCAAACGATGGTCACCGGCGTCGGCGTCGCGATCCTCACGCTGATCGTCCCGCTTACCGATCTTCTGAACTTGGTCAACATCGGAACGCTGGCGGCGTTCATCGTCGTCTGCGCAGGCGTCATCTGGCTGCGCTACAAACGCCCCGATCTGCCGCGGCCGTTCCGCTCGCCGTTCGTCCCGTGGTTTCCGCTCACCGGCATTCTGCTCTCGCTGATCCTGGTCGTCTACGGGCTCAACGTACGAACGCTCTACTGGTTCTTGGGCGCGCTCGTCGTCGGCTTGGTCATCTACTTCTCGTACGGATACCGGATGTCGCGGCCCGAGCAGGGCGTCTCCTACGAACTGCCCGAAGCGCTGCTGCCGTGACGTTCGAAGAATTCCTCCCCGAGTATTTCGCGGCACACTCCGATCGGCGCACGCAACTCTGCCACGCCGCCGGAACGCTTACCGGCGTCGCAATCGCCGCCACGGCGCTGGTGAAGCGCAAGCCCAGCTTGATTCTCGTCGCGCTCATCGCAGGATATCTACCGGCCTGGTTTTCACACTGGGTTTTCGAGAAGAATCAGCCCGCGACGTTTCGCCACCCATTCTACTCGCTGCGCGGCGACTTCGTGATGCTGTCCCGCATCCTCACCGGCAAACCCCTGTCACCCTGAGCGAAGCGAGCGCAGCGAGCGGAGTCGAAGGGCGAACGGGGTTCGACGTCCCGTCGGCGCTTCGACTTCGCGCCTTCGGCGCTTCGCTCAGCGTGACAACATAAGGTGTTCGACGCCCCGGAGGGGCTTCGACTTCGCTCGCTACGCTCGCTTCGCTCAGCGTGACAACGCGCTACGTTCGCTGCCCTCAGCGTGACAACGCGCTACGTTCGCTGCGCTCAGCGTGACAACGCGCTACGTTCGCTGCCCTCAGCGTGACAATGCGCGACGTTCGCTGCGCTCACTGACGCTTTTGGCGACAGCTTAAGGGGAATCTTGTTGGGCGCCGGCTTCAATCATATCCGGCGTCGTTACGTCGATCTTCGACCGCTTCGGATCGTAGCTGACCTTCGTGCCGAAGGCTCTGCGGATTGCGTTGAGGCCAACCAACATGCGGCCGCGGACCGCGAACGGCGCGTGCGCGAGGGTCAACTTCTTTCCGTTGAGGGTGGCGTTTCTGTCGCCGACGCGCAGACGAAGCTTGTCGTGGCCGCGCAAGACCTCGACCGTACCGCTCTTGCGGTCGTACAGCATGTCGGCGCCCATCGCTTCGGCGATCGGACGGAGCGGCACGAACGCTTCGCCTTTGAGCGACGTCACCGGCGGCACGTCCGAAACGACCTTCACGCCGTCGACGTGCAACGACGGGGGCTGCGACGCCGCGACCATCACCGAGGCGATCGTCGAGATCAGCACGGTGACCAGGACCATGTTGCGGCTAGGCAGGAGTGAGTGTTTCTTTGCCATGTGACGTTTCGTGAGCAAATTCCGGATATTGGTCGAGGATGACCTTTTCGATTTCAACGCGTAGCGCGTCCAGAAGTTCCGCTTCGGGGAAAGTTCCGACCAGGGCGCCCTTCCGATAGATCGCGCCCTTGCCCTTGCCCCCCGCGACGCCGACGTCGGCCATCTTGCTTTCGCCGGGGCCATTGACAACGCAACCCATCACGGCGACCTTGACCGGCGCGGCGTATTCGCGCGCGATGGTCTCGACTTGCCGCGCGAGGTCGACGACCTCGATCTCGGCGCGCCCGCACGACGGGCAGGCGGTGATGTCGAAGCCTTTTTCGCGGATTCCGAGCGCCTTGAGGATCCCCCAGCAGACCGGCACCTCTTCGATGGGGTCGGCCGCCAGCGAGACGCGCAGCGTGTCGCCGATGCCTTCCCACAGCAGGATGCCGAGGCCGATCGAACTCTTGATCGTCCCTTCGCGCGGTAGCCCGGCTTCGGTGATGCCGAGGTGGAGTGCGTAGGGCGTTCCGCGTTCGGCGAGCTTTTGATCCATCAGACGATAGGCGTGAACCGTCGTCGTAACGTCGTGCGCTTTGAGCGAGATCACGATGTCGGTGTGCTCGAGGTCTTCCAGAATCTCGACGTGCCGCAGCGCCGAAAGCGCCATCGCCTCGGGCGTGTGTCCGTACTTTTCCTCGAGATCGCGAGCCAGGGATCCCATGTTGACGCCGATGCGAATCGGCGTCCCCATCGCCTTCGCGAGCGTTACAACCTCGCGCGTTTTCTTTGGGTCGGTGATGTTGCCGGGATTCAGACGCAGCTTCGCGACGCCGGCTTCCAGCGACGCCAGCGCCATCTTGTGGTCGAAGTGAACGTCGGCGACGATCGGCACCGGAGAGCGCTTGACGATGTGCGGCATCCCCGCGGCGTCGTCTGCGTCCTTGCAGGTCACGCGCACGATCTCGCAGCCCGCCATCTTCAAACCGTAGACCTGTTCGAGCGTTTTGTCGTAATCGGCAGTGTCGGTCGTGGTCATCGACTGCACCGCGACCGGATGATCGCCGCCGATCCAAACGCCGGGCGCATCGGACTCGTCGCACCGATTCTTCAAGAACACCGGTTTGGATTTCCGGCGAAGGCGGACCACTAAAACACTCCCTTACCGTTGACGATGTTGGCGATGTCGTGGTAGGCGACGAGTGCGATCAGCGCCATCAGGAACGCGAAGCCGGTGAAATGGACGAGCGCTTCGCGCTCGGGATCGACCGGCCGGCCGCGAACCATCTCGAAAAGGATGAACATCGCCCGTCCGCCGTCGAGCGCCGGAATCGGCAAGAGGTTGAGGACGCCGAGCGCGACCGAAATCTGGGCCGCCAACGTCAGATAGATGCCCCAGCCCAAATCCTGCGCAGTAGAGGCAGCCCGGCCCATCCCGATCACGCCTTGCACGTTCTTGAGATTCGCGGGATGGACGATCAACGAGCCAAGCCCCTCGGCGTTGCCGACCAGGACCAGCCATAGCCCCCTTCCGGAGACTGAGACTCCTTCCACGAGCCCGACGCGGCGGGCTTCGGCGACCGGGATGAAGCCCAGCCGGCCTTCGTTGACGTTGTCTTGCTTGAAGCGTCGCGGAGTAATCGTCAGCGTCCGCTCGAGGCCCTGATGGCTGATCGTGATTCGAAGTGGGATGCCGGCTGAAGCGTGGATCTTTTTCACCACGCTGTCGCCGTCTTGATATCGGACGCCGTCGATAGCGACGATCTTGTCACCGACCTGTAAACCGGCTTTTTGGGCCGGCCACCCGGGCTCCATCGGACCGACGACGTTGCTCAGCTTGTCCGATGCGATTCCGAAGCCGACGGCGGCGACGAAGAGCAACACGAACGAGAGGATGAAATTCGAGAACGGACCGGCGACGATGATCGCCAGCCGTTGCAACGTCGATTTCGCTTGAAAGTTGTCAGGGTCGAGGGTGCCCGCTTCACGGAAACGCCGCTGCTGCTCGGCCTCGTCCGTCTTGTTGTCCTCGCCTTTCATCGCGCAATACCCGCCCAGCGGGAGGAGGTTGATACGGTAGTTCGTCCCGCTGCGTGGCGACGTCCATTTCACGAGCGTCGGCCCGAAGCCGAGCGCGAAATCGTTGACCCGCACCCCGTTGCGGCGCGCGACGATGAAGTGGCCTGCCTCGTGCAAGAGGATGACGACCGAGAGCATGACCAGGAAGACGACGAGCTTCTCGAAGCCCTCGAGTGTCGGAATCACGAGGGCGATCTGGGGGAGGTATGACATAAAATGAGTGCCGGGCCTAGTTCGCCGCAGCCGGCAGGCGCGCCTCGACGGCCGCCCGCGCCAGCTCTCGCCCCCTCGCATCCGCCCCTCGCACCGCCTTCAAGCTGAGGGGCTCGTCGGGGGTCGCCTCAACGGCGGCGCCGACCACCTCGGCGATCTCTCCAAAGCGGATGCGTCCCTCGACGAAGGCTTCGACGGCGACCTCGTTGGCCGCCGAAAGGACGGCGGGAACGGTCCCGCCCCGTTCGAGGGCCCGATAGGCCAAACCGAGGCAGGGAAAGCGCTCGGCGTCGGGGCGATGGAAGTCGAGACGGGCAAAGGGTTCGCCGCGCGTGCCAAGCGCCGCGAGGGGATCCGCCGCCGCGACGTCGTCGAGCCGATCCGGGTAGGCGAGCGCGTAGCCGATGGGGAGCCGCATATCGGGCGGGGCGAGCTGCGCCTTCACGTTGCCGTCGGTGAAGACGACGAAGCCGTGCGCGATCGACGTCCGGTGGACGAGCACTTCGATCTTCTCGGGCGGTACGCCGAACAGGCGGCTCGCTTCAATCACCTCGAGACCCTTGTTCATCAGGCTCGCCGAGTCGACGGTATTCTTGACCCCCATTTGCCAGGTCGGATGACGTAACGCATCGGCGACCGACGCGTCTCGCATCTGCTCCGCGCTCAATTCCCAAAACGGGCCGCCCGAAGCGGTCAAGATCAAGGTTGCGATCCGTTCGCGCGGTTCGCCGACGAGGCATTGAAAGAGCGCGCTATGCTCCGAATCGACCGGGATGATCTCGGCTCCGCTGCGCCGGGCGGCGGCGACGAAGAGCTCGCCGGCGGCGACGATCAACTCTTTATTGGCGACCGCGATGCGCGCCCCGCGTTCGACGGCGGCGAAGATCGCGTCGAAAGCCACCGCGCCGTCGGTCGCAGCAACGACGACGTCGGCGCAGCTCTCGGCCGCAACGACGAGCAAGCCCGCCGCTCCGCTCGCAACGTGTGTGTGCGGGGGAAGCTCTCCGCGCAAGCTCTCGACGTCGTCGATATTGCCGCACGAGACGAACTGCGGTTGGAAAGTCTTCGCCTGCGCTAGGAGTTCTGCGGTCCGTTTCCCGGCCGCGAGGCCTACGACGCGAAAACGGTCCGGATGCCGCGCGACGACATCGAGGGTCTGCGTCCCGATCGAGCCTGTCGATCCCAGGATCGCGATTTTCTTGATGGGCATCAGCGCGTGATGTGGTGCGTCAGGAACATTGCGCCGTAGAATGCGATGCCGCCGAAGGTGTACGAGTCGAAGCGATCGAGAATTCCGCCATGACTGCCCAGGAACGTGCCGGCGTCTTTGACCTGTGCGTCGCGCTTGAGGGCGGACTCTACGAGATCCCCGGCCTGTGCCGCGAAGCTCGTGATCGCACCGATCAGCATTCCGTCCCACGACGAAATGCCGAGCTGCGGAATGAGCCCGAAGGCCGCACCCAGCGCGACGGTCGCAAGAAAGCCGCCGATTGCACCTTCCCAGGTCTTCTTCGGCGAAATCGAACTCAGCGGGGTTCGACCCACGGCGCTTCCTACCAGCATCGCGAAGATATCGGTGATCGAAATCATGACCACGCACGCGATCGTGAAGATGATGCCGGCATTCACGTTCGCTACGGCGGGCGGCTGCAGCGTGCGAAGGGCCACAAAATACGAACCGAGCCAACCGATGTAGAGCACCCCGAACAACGTAAAGGCGCTGCGCGCAAAGTAGCCGCGCCGCGGCCCGATGAAAAGTGAGACCGCGAGCGACGCGATCAGCGTCCCCGCCAAGAGCACGCGTTCGTAGTTGTGCTGCAGCCCGAGCGCCGCGAGCATGATGTAACCTGCGACCGCGAGCGCGGCAACCGGTAAGACGAGCGGCTGGCCCTTGCGAGCGGTCAAGCCTGCCAATTCGTAAAGCGAGCCGAGCGTGATGAAGAGCACGACCGCCACGAACGCCCACAGATTCGCCACCGAGCCGAGCACGACGACGGCGAGGACGAAGCCGTAGACGACGCGCCTCGCCAAGTCGGGGAATCGCTGGTCGCGTTGCGTCGCGCGGGATGCCGTCGCCACTACACGACCTCTGACGCGAGGCGGCGCTCGGCATATGCTGCGAGCGCTTTCATGAAATGGTCGCGCCCGAAATCGGGCCAGAAGACGTCGGTCATGTACAGCTCGGTGTTCGCGACCTGGTAGAGCAGGAAGTTCGAGAGGCGCGACTCGCCGCCGGGCCGGATCAACAAGTCAGGATCGGGCAGATCGCTCGTGTACAGATAGGTCGCGAGGCGTTCTTCATCGATCGATTCCGGCGCGATGTGGCCCGCCGCGACCTCACGCGCGAGCGACGCCACGGCGTCGCGCAACTCGCTGCGCGCGCTGTAGTTGACGGCCAAGTTCAACAGCAGGCTGCGATTGTTTGCGGTCCGCTCGACGAGCCGGTCGAGCGATTCCCGCGACGGTCGCGGTAGCGCCTGATATTGGCCGATGATGCGGACGCGTACGTCGTTACGGCAGAGTTCGGCCAGCTCGCTGCGCGCGAAGTAGACGCACAAGTCGAGCAACAGCGAGATTTCGGTCTTGTCGCGCCGCCAATTCTCCGTCGAAAATCCATACACGGTGAGGATCTCGACGCCTGCGTCTCGCGCGGCGCGGGTTATCTCGCGCAGCGCGACGATCCCGCGCCGATGCCCTTCGATCGCCGGGAGATGGCGGGCTTTCGCCCAACGCCGATTGCCGTCCATGATGATCGCGACGTGGCGCGGAGGCGCGATCATGCCGGCGTCTCCGGAGCTCGCAGGTAACGTTCGTACCCCGCGACGATTTCGGTGCTCTCGCCGCATTCGGCTAGTCGCAGGACGCGCAAAGCGCCGACCCCAAGCGCGGGATACGGCGGCGTCAAGACGCGGAAGGTGAGATCTCGGCTTGCGAGGGCCCGGCGAACGTCGACTTCTCGCAACAGCGTCAACGCGCCCGGGTCGTAGCCGAAGCCTTCCATCGCAAGTCGTTTTCCCGCTCCGACCGATAAAACCCGGTCCCCAACGGGCTCGCCCGCTTGCTCGGTGAAGAACGACTCCCTAACGTCTCAGCAGTCGGAGGTACGATGCGCCACGCCCCCGCAACGTTCGCACCCATCGTCGGTGCGCTTGCGCTCGCCCTTCTCGCGCAGGCGCCGGCTCGCGCGGGGGGCGAGCCGCCGGTTCGCGTGACGATTCTCTTGAAGGCCGAAAACGGCTCGATTCTCAATGGAACGGCGACGCTCACACGGGAGAAGGCCGATCCAGGTTCGGTGATCGTCTCGATCCTCTATAAAGACGTGATGTTCATCCCCGAGAATTTCTATCCAACCCACATCCATAAAGGGACGTGCACGAAACTCGATCCGAAGCCGGCCTACCCGCTCAAGCCGATGAATACCGGAAAATCGGTGACCGTCCTCAAGGGCGTCAGCCTCGCGGGTCTGCTCTCGCATCCGTACGCAATCAACGTCCACTCACCAACCGACCCGAGCAAATACCTGTCCTGCGGCGAGATCGTCATGCCACCCAAAAAAGAAACGACGAAGAACGCCCCTTAGAATAGACGGCTATTGAAACGGCGCTCCTAGACGCCGCTTTTTTTGTCGCAGCGAGACGCGAGACCGAGACCTTCCATAGCTCATCATTTCCCGCTCCGGCGTCCAAGAATCCGGCGCGGCTCGCTCCTGCTCAGTCTGAGACGAAGCCCGGGTCAACCTCGCGGCTCCCGCCGGCTTCACAAAGCCACCTAAAGCACCGTTACTGAGACGTAATCCGTTTCGGGTGGAACATAACCCGGATGCGCCGGGTCGATGAAACCGGCGTACTGGAACACCACCGTGCATTGGCCGAGGCCGACTGGCGTGAACGTGTACGCGGCCGTAAACTGGGTTGACGCGAGGGAAATCGTAGCGACGTTCTGGCAAGGCGTGGCGTCGTACGAGAAGTTGTTCCGCTCGGCGTCCGGCGGGCACGCGCCGACGCAGGGGCTCTCGGTAATTTGCACCGTCTGGGCGTACTGGGAGCCGACACCGCCGAGCGTAACCGACTGAGAGGTGACGTACGGCGTAACCGTCGGCGTCGGCGTCGGTGACTGCGTCGGCAACGGCGTCGGAGATTGCGTTGGCAACGGCGTCGGCGTAGCAGGAGTTGCTCCGGACGGAGAAAGCCGGCCGATTTTGTTGCCGCCGTGAACCAAAGGCTTCCGTCCGGCCCGAGCGTGATGCCGAACGGATCGCCGTTCGACGTCGGAACCGAGTATTCGATGATTGCTCCCGACGTTGTGATTCGGCCGATATTGTTGTCGTTGTTTTCCGTAAACCAAAGGGCACCGTCCGGCCCCGTGGCAATGCCCAACGGTCCGCTTTGTATGCTCGGCAGGGCGTATTCCGTGATAGCGCCCGCTGTGGTGATTCGGCCAATATTGTTGCCGCCGCCTTCGGTGAACCAAAGGGCTCCATCCGGCCCAGTCGTGATGTAGGCAGGGGCGCTATTTCCAGTGGGCACCGTGTATTCGGTGAATGTTCCCAGTGTAGTCACCCGTCCGATCTTGTTGACGTTTAATTCGGTAAACCAAAGGGCACCGTCCGGCCCAGCGGTGATGCCGGCAGGTTCCTCGTTTACTGCCGGGAGGGTATATTCGGTGAACGCACCGACCGTCGTAATTCGGCCGATCTTACCGCCGCTCTCCTCTGTGAACCAAAGGGCCCCGTCCGACCCAGTCGTGATGAAGGCAGGGGTACTGTTTCCAGTGGGCACCGTGTATTCGGTGAGCGCCCCCGATGTCGTGATCCGGCCAATCTTATTGCCGCCAAACTCCGTAAACCAGAGGGCACCGTCCGGCCCTGGCGTGATCGAGAAAGGAAAGCTTATTGCGGTCGGAACCGTGTATTCCGTGAGCGTCCCAGAGGTCGCGATCCGGCCGATCTTATTGCCGGTGCGTTCAACAAACCACAGGGCGCCATCGGGCCCCGACGTGATGTTGTCAGGTTGGCTGGCCCCGGTCGGAATCGCGTATTCGGTGAATGAATAACTAGGCGCGATTACGGCCGAAAAAATTGCGCCTGACGCACCTACGACGTATAGGGTCGTGCCGTTACTGGAGATGCTGACGCCTGCACCGCCTTTGGTGCTCCAGCCTGACGCGCTGAAGTTCAAATAAGAGATGACGTTCCCGCTCGAGTTTGCAGGGTATCCCAAAGCGAACAGCCCGCCGGTAATCGGCGCAAGTGCCGAAGCGTTGCCGGGAAGCTGAATATAGCCGGCCGATGCTAAGTAATAAATCGAGCCCAGGGAGTTGACCACGTAGAAGCCGCCCGGAGTGATCGTGCCGTTCGGAGTGCTGTACGTTTGAGTATCCCACGAAGCCGCGATCCGGTTTCCCGAACCCGGCTGCTGCGTCCAAGTGTTACCGGCAAAGTGCCAAATCGCGCCGTCGGACCCGCCGGCGTTGGAGATGACGTAGAGCGAGCCATCCGCCGCCGCAGTGAGATCCCGGCAACCACCGCCAAAGGGCGTCCATATCCCGTTTACATATGCATAGGCACCGCCACCGGAGTTTATTGCATAGAGCGCGCCGCCGGGCGCAACGCTCAGGCGAGAGGCCAAGCCCGAAATGTTGGTCCAGCTTCCTCCGCTGTAGTGCCAGATATACTTGTCCGGACCGCTGGGTTGGGTCGAAAGCACCCATAGCGAGCCATCCGGCGAAGCTGCGGCAAAGGTCGCTGCGCCGGGAAGCTGCGTATAGCTGAGATTCTGAATGTCGCTTTGGGTCGTCCGCACCGTCGCCGATTGCATGACGCTCGACGAGAGTATCGCCGTGTGCGCCATCGACGGCGCTGAAATAGAGCCCGGAGACACGGATTGCGGCGTCGTCAGATGCACGACTTTTGCGGCCGGCGTCTGGCGAACCGCCGACGAGGAGCATGCGGCGACGAGCAAACTTGCGCTTGCCACGATCGCTCCAAGAATGCACGCACGGCGGCTGCTCATGAACCAGAATTTGGCCGGCGTCACCCATTTGTCTTCTGTATAAGCTGATTCTGGCCCGGCAAGCCCGGCGAAGCAAGCGTAATTCGAACGACAGATGAAGTTCCGTCGGCGCTTCGACGGAGTCTATGCTGAGCAAGTCGCGAAGCGACGAGTCGAAGTGCGCCCTTCGCAAGCTCAGGGCGCTCCGCTCAGCGTGACAAGACTGATCGCTAGTTCAAACCATTACTAGTACTGGGCGCTGAAGATCACGGCAACCCGCATCAAGAAAACGCCGGCGATAACGACCAGGGCCGAGAGAGTGCCGCTTCCCACTGGAGCGCGTGCTCCGAGTGCGCGCAATGGCGGTATGAGGCTGAGCACGACCAGAATCCACAGAAGCCAATAGATTCCGTGGAACGTATGGCTGAGCGTCCCCGCCATCGCGAGGGTGACGAAAAATAGCACCAGCGCGAGCCCTTCGAGCAGCGCGAAGTAGCCATCCGCACGCTGCAGGCGCGTCTCCGTCGACGCATCGGCGCGCGAGCGTCCGATCCACGCCATAAGCGCCGCGGACGCGCTCAAACCGGAGGCAACGAAGAGCGCGCCGATCGCCCAGCTATCGCTCCAGACCGGTTGGTTCGAGACGCTCAAGACGACGCCGGTATACGAGGCAAGGAATAGGCCGAGTATCGATCCGATGACGTTGATGATGCGGACGAAACCCGGCGGCGTCAGCTCCGTGGCACCTGCGCGGGCGCGGCGTTCCATCGACGATGCGAACACGAACCCGACGAACGAAAACAACCCGAAAACCAAGAGCGCCCAGCTCCCGAGCGAAATCGGAGACCAGGGCTTCCAATTGAGGCCGCCGGCGCCGGGCGTCGTATTGATGAGCATGTGCCAGAAATCGAATGGCCTGCCGAGGTCGATCGTCAAGAAGATCGCGCACAAGATGACGAGCGGAAACGTCCAGATGAAGCCCGCGCGCGCCAGCGCTTCGTCGCGCGGGGTGCCCCGGAACCGAAAGATCGTTGCCAGAACGTAGAGCCCACCGGCGAGCCCCGCACAGAAAAAGTAGAGCGTGATCCACCACTCCCAGCCTGGTGGTTGCGCAAAGTGCTCGGCCATCAGAGGTTCCCTCCGGTCGACTCGCTCGGCGCGCTTCCGCCGAGCGCTTTCACGCCTGCGAAGACGCCTATTGCCGCCGCGACGAACGCAGCGAGGTAGCTCTTGAAATTGTTGCGGCTCGGCAAACCGGCGTTCTGCGCGTTCGGGAGGCCGTACGTTTCCGGCTTGTCCATGAGCAAGAAGAACGCGTTGAGCCCGCCGTAGATCGAGTCGTCGCGCCCATACAGTTGTGCCTTGTCGTTTCCTTGAGCCTTAAGCGTCGCTAGGCGGGCGTCGGCTCTGGCCTGTAGCTCGCTCAATGTGCCGAATTGGATCGACTGCGTCGGGCAGGCCTTGGCGCAGGCCGGCTCCATGTTGGCCTGGAGGCGGTCGTAACACAGCGTGCACTTCTGCACGACGCCGGTTTTCGAGCTGAAACCGATCACGCCGAACGGACACGCGGAAATGCAGTCCCGGCAACCGTTGCAGACGCTCGGTTGGATGTAGACCGTATCGTACTCGGTGCGGACGATCGCATTGGTCGGACAGACCTCCATGCACGACGCGTTCTTGCAGTGCTTGCAGACATCCGACATCATCAGCCACGCCGCGCCGTTGCCGGTCAGCATTTCGCCCTCGGGAACCTGGTCGATGAGCTTGACGTGGCGCCAGTTCTCGGCGTCGAGCTGCTTGGTATTGTCGAAGCCGTCGCCCCAGCTGGGCGCATTACCCTCAAGCTGATTCCACTCTTTGCACGCGACCTCGCAGGCTTTACAGCCGATGCAGACGCTGGAATCGGTGAAGAATCCGACTGGTTCAGGCATCTCTTAAAACCCCATCAGGTTGGGAGCGATTTTGGACATCCCAAGTTCTTTGGCGTAGAGATCGAGCGGCAGTGCCGCCAATTCGTCGACGATCGGAACGGCTCGACCGTCGCGCGAGAGATCGACGTTAAGAATATACTTCTTGCAGGTTTGGCAACCGTCGATGCGGAGGTGAGGGAGCTGCGCGACGGGCCGAGCGTCCTTTGCAACTCCGGGAAGGTGCTTGACGACGCCGCCGGAGAGTTCGGCTTCGAGCGAGCCGACCTCGCTATACACCGCAAGGTTCTTCGTCTCGCTCTCACCGCACGCGGCGCACACCATCCGCGTAAACGGCCACGCCGTCGCGCAGCGCGTACACTCGAGGTAGCGATGTGACGTGACGAGGTCTTCGGCGGAGGTCGCGAAGTAGCTCACTTGCGGGAGCCCACCGCAAGCCGGACAATGATGATCGTCGCGCACTCCCACGGTTGCTGCGGCGACGGCGCTTTGATCGAGCGCTTCGAGAATCGGTCCCGCCGCCGCGCGTGCCAGATAGCGCTCGACTGCCGTGAGCTCGCCGTCCGCGAGCCAGGACTCGACGAGTGCCTCGATGTCCGCTTCATGAAAGCGTTCCAGCAACGCCGCGCCGAGCCGTTCGGGACCTCGATCGATGCTCGTCTCAATGACCCTCGGCACCGCAAACTCCAATGCAAATGCCGCGACTTCTCCGCCTTCGAGACGACGCGCCCGGGCCTCGGAGAAGATCGCCTCTTGCGCGTCGAGCAATACCGAGTAGAAGCCGAGTACTTCGGCGGCAAAGGGCCATCGTTCGGCGAGTTCCGTCGAACGCCGCCGCCGCTCGGACCAGTTCCCGGTCTCGAGCATCACCGCCATCGCTAAGCCATCTTTTCGACGTTGACGAGGAAGGCTTTGGTTTCCGGAGTTCGCGAGTTGGCATCGCCGACGAATGGACTCAGCGCATTAGCGAGCCAGTACTTTGCTTTTTCAGGCTGCAATTCGGCGGCGACGCCGACGAAACCCCAATGGATCGGGATGCCGATCTGCCAGACCTTCTTGTCGCCGAGGGTGAGCTGACCGACACGATTGGTCACGACCGCTCGAACGCGCATCTCGCCGCGCTTCGATTTGATGCTTATCATGTCACCGGTCTTGATCGCCTTGGCCTGTGCGAGTCCGGTCGGAATCTCGGCGAACGCCTCCGGCTGGAGTTGCACGAGATGCGGAATTTGCTGAGTGACGTAGTGCTCGTGTTCGGTCAGGCGATACGTCGTCGCGATGATCGGATACTCGTCGGAAGTGCCGAACCGGTTGTCGCGTTTCGCAGCCTTGTCGTAGAGGAAAGCGACCGGCGATATCGAGTTCTTTGGATGGAGCGCGTTTTCAACCGGCGACTCGACCGGTTCGTAATGTTCGGGAATCGGACCGTCGACCATCGTGTTGGAGAAAATCCGTCCGACGCCCTCACCGTTCATGATGAAGGGCAACCACGCGGCCGGGTCGGTCGGACTCATCTTCGGCGGATAATCGGGGACGTCGCCGACCCATTTGCCGCCGTCCCACTTGATGCCGGCTCGCTTCGGATCCCACGGTTTCCCCTGGGTATCGGCCGATGCGCGATTGTAAAGGACACGCCGATTGAGCGGCCAGCTCCACGCCCACTGCGGATAGAATCCCATTCCGGTCGGATCGTTCTTCTTCGGGTCCTGCACGCCGTTGCGGCGCTTCGACATGTTCCCCTTGGGAGTGTAACTGCCGGTGTAGATCCAATCGCCGGCGGTCGTTGTTCCGTCGTCTTGTAATTTGGCGAACGTTACCATCTGTTTGCCGGTCTTGAGGTCTTTGCCGTTGATCTCACGCGCCAATTCATCGAGCGTCGGCTTGCGTGGGTCTTTGTAGTCGGTCGTCAAGTGCATGATCGGATCGGGGAGCTTGCCGCCTTCCTTAGCATAGAGGGCCTTGACGCGGTAGAGGAGTTCGGCCAATACCCAGTGATCGTGGCGCGCCTCGCCCTGCGGCGGGAGGACGGCGTCCTTCCACTGCATCCAGCGGCCGCTGTTTACGAACGAGCCGTCTTTTTCGATCCAGTGCGTGCTCGGAACCAAGAAGACTTCGGTCTGCACACTCGTCGGCGTCATACCGGGTCCGTGCCAGAATTCCGAACTGGTCGTAGGGAAGGGGTCCATAACGACGAGCCATTTGAGGTTCGCAAGTGCTTGCATCACTTGATTCGAATCGGGACCGATGCTGGTGGCGCTCATCCCCGAGAGGATGACGCCCTCCATTTTTCCCTTCAACGCTTGGTCGTAAATCGTAAGCCAGGACGAGTTCCCGCCGGGCTTCGGGATCCAGTTGAACGCAAAGTCGTTCGCGGCCGTCGCCGAATTGCCGTACCACGCCTTGAGGATGCTCACCATGAACTTCTTGTAATTGGTTCCGAAGAAGTTCCAGGAGTTCGGATCGAGTTTCTTGGAGGCGCTGGCCTTGACGTAATCGTCGATCGTTTTTTGGCCGGGTGCCGGAATCTTGAGGTAACCCGGAAGAATCTCCCACGAGATCGCATTGTCGGTGTTACCTTGGATGTTGGCGTGTCCGCGTTCGGCGTTCATGCCGCCCCCCGGGCGTCCCATATTCCCGAGCAGCAATTGCAACAGCGCCGCGCTGCGAATGAGCTGCGAACCCGTCGTATGCTGGGTCAAGCCGACGGCGTAGACGATCGTCATCACCTTGTCGGGACGGCCCATCTCGCCGACCATCTGCGCGATCTTCAGGAAGTCTTCTTTGGGGATGCCGGTGATCTTCTGGACCATCTCCGGGGTGTAGCGCGAGTAGTGTTTCTTCAGGAGTTGGAAGACGCAGCGCGGATCCTGAAGCGAATTGTC
>Ga0307477_10000374_pt1 | contig 52524 bp, 80 predicted proteins | sample atmos_gasesECM2C_FD_203316 | JGI IMG/M metagenome (GOLD analysis project Ga0307477, IMG submission 203316) | Hardwood forest soil microbial communities from Morgan-Monroe State Forest, Indiana, United States - atmos_gasesECM2C_515 | ecosystem: Environmental > Terrestrial > Soil > Temperate... | reverse complement strand
CCTACGCCACGGCTTATCCCAACGTTGGATATTCGCCCGACCTCCCGTCGTTGACGGGTGTTCCGGCAACGTGTGCGACCACCGCGTCTCAAACCGCCGCTTGCCTCATTGACGGCGTTTTGGGTAACGCCACTGCGGCAGCTACGGCGAAGAGCGGTTATTGGTTCGCCTACGCACTGAACGGCGCAGCGGGCGGTATCAACACGGCGTACACACTCAACGCGGCGCCAGCGAACGCGGGCACGACTGGTCAGCGGTTTTTCTTCACCGACCAGACGGGCGTAATCCGCTACGGTCTGACCGGCGCTGCTACGGCCGCCAGCTCGGCGATTCAGTAGGAATGGAACAGTTGTCAAACAGGGGGGGAGTCGCAGGACTTCCCCCTTTTTTATGGGCAGGGAACGAAGTGCAGGGAATGACAATCACTCTGGAATCATAGTGAGGAGCGATAAGAAATTGACCTAGTTGACATTAGGCCGGTCCGCAATGCGGTCTTAAAGGAAATGGAATCCGGACCGGGGCAGCTAGCCTGAGATCTTGAGAGGAGTACCGATTCGCAGGGACATGGCGCCGCCAGCCGCAAGTGCGCGGGCATATCAAGGGCAACGGGCGCCAAGCGAATGGTCGAGGATCCTTTATGAAGAAACAAGAAGGTTTCTCTCTTATCGAACTTTTGATCGTTGTGGCGATCATTTTGATAATCGCGGCTATCGCGATTCCGAACCTGATGCGTTCCAAGATGGCCGCCAACGAAGCATCGGCCATAAGCTCTCTTCGAACGATCAACACCGCGGAAGTTACCTATGCCACGGTCTATCCAAGTGTTGGCTACTCGAACGATTTGCCGTCCCTGGGAGGCTTGCCGGCAGCCTGTGGCGTACCGGGCGGTGCTACCGCTGCATCAGCGTGCATCATCGACGAGGTTCTGGCTACTTCCGTTACTGTGGCTACCGCGAAGAGCGGTTATTTTTATACGTATGGCGGCCTTGTTGCAGTGGGTGGCATCAACACGGGGTACAGCGTAACAGCCTCACCGACCATAGTTGGAACCGCAGGGCAGCGCTATTTTTTCACAGACCAGTCCGGTGTGCTGCGCTATGGCTTGACGGGGCCGGCAACTCTGGCCAGCTCTGCAATTCAATAAGGCTGCCGTAGGGCGGCTAGGCCAATGAGCATTGGGCAGAGATCATTGCCCAAGCCCCCCGATATTTCGGTTTCGCATTCACTCAAATCAGAGATAGCAAGCTTTGCGGGTGACGTGGTTTTCTCGCGCTTCACTGAGGGGCCTGCGCCCGCCTCCCCTGTTGTTGTTCGATTCTCTGGATTGCCGACTTCGCTTCGGCATTCGCTGCGTCTGTCTTCAGGCCTTCAAGGTATTCGCTCTTGGCTTCATCGAGGCGTTTGGACATTTCCAGCAGGCGCGCCAGTTGAAAGTGGGCTGCGCTGTCGATCGGGTATTCATCGACGATGCGACGCAGTTGGATTTCTGCCTGGTCGTATTTTTCCATTTGCAGATAGACCTTCGTGAGGCCCTGGAGTGCTTCAAGAGATGGTTCCAGATCAAGGGAGGATTTGAATTGAGCCTCGGCTTCGCCGAGGTTTCCGGTTGCCAGAAGCGCTTCTCCATACCTGCGCCTTGCGGTTGCATCGAGGGGTGACAATTGAACGGCGCTCTTGAACTCCTGCAGCGCTCGGTCTGTCTCGCCCGTCTTTTGCAGGAGAAGTCCGTAATTGTAGTGCGCTGGGCCCCACAGGGGTTTGGCAGCGATGGCCCGCTGAAACATCGCGCGGGCCTGGGCATACTTGCCTTGTTGCGTGTAAAGCATTCCTAGCGCATTCATGGTGACCACGTTATCGGGCTTGCCCGCCAGGGCGATTTCCCATTCCCGCCCGGCCCGCTCGTCCTGGCCGAGGTCAAAATAGACGCCCCCCAGATTGCTTCGAATAACGTGAGCTTCGGGGTCGGTCTCAAGAGTGCGCGTGTACAGGGTCATGTCGTTTCGCCAATCGGTGTTGCGCAAGATGGTCTTGGCGGATCCCAGCACGGCAACGGCGGCGAGAAGGGTTGCAAAAGCAATTCGTAAACCGCGAAGGGGTGACATTGACCGCGCCAGAGCATCCCATGCCTGGACAGCGCACCATCCCGCCAGCCAACAGAAGCCTACCGAAGGCAGGTAGAGATATCTCTCGGTCAGGACGTTGGAGGCCATCCAGCGAGCATTTAGAACCGGACCAAGCGTGACTCCCATCCAGAGAATGGCAAAGGCTGCGGGAGGAGCTTTTCTATGCAAGAACACCATGGCGGCAATGGCCAGAGAGCAAATCGCGCCCCCGGCTAAAACATGAGGATCGCCGAGAGAAGTACTTGGATGGAAGACGTGGAATGCGGACAAACGGGCTGGCCAGACCAGAAGCCTGGCGTAATCGTAGATCAATGAAAAACCAGAAAGAATGGCCTGGGACCAGCTCAGGTTCGGATGCTGGAGCACGGGTGCGACTTTACCGAACAAGACAATACGCAACCCCAGGTAACACAAACCGATGAAGCAGAAAGGCAAGTCTTCCAGGATCTTTTGGGTCGTCGGCGTGCTCTCGCGATCGATTCTCACACTATGCAGGAAGACAATCGCGAGTACGCCAAACATCAGCGCAGGCTCTTTGCAGAGCAGGGCAAGCAAGTAGCTCGCCTGGACCCCGAGACTCTGTTTCCAATTCATCTTTCCGGGCGTCGCAAGCAGCAAAAGGGCCAGAAGAATGAAGAATGTCGCTTCGATGTCAGGGAGTGCGGCTATCCACGCAACCACTTCCGTGTGAATCGGGTGAACCGCGAAGATTAGCGCGCTAATCCAGGCAATGCGGCGGTCGTCGAAAAGCCGGCGCCCCGTCTCAAAGACGAGGTAAACAATAAGGGCGTTTAGAAGGATGCTGAAGAGGTGGAAACCGAACGGCAACTGCCCAAAGACTTGCCAGAGAACCAGAAAACTGAGCGTCATCAGGGGGCGATAGTAGTTGGTCGCCCCCGCCTGGCCGACGAAAGACCACACGGTGGTGCCAAAGATCTCGGGCAAGTAGTGCCAGCTTTTTACATATGGGTTCTGCAGGATTTGTTGATCATCGTCATATACGAATCCATTGAGCAGTGTATTTCCGTAGCAGACCAGGGATATGAAAATAAGCAGCGAGATGAGGATCTTGTTTGAAAGGAACGCGTATTTATTAAGCTCGGGAGGCGCGGCCTCCCCGATGCCGCTTGCGGGCAGAGCAGCAGGAACTGCATTAGGACGGGAAGGCATTGCAAGCAATAGTCTAATCAAGCGAATTGGAAAGGTCGGATTCTTTCCGCCTCCAAGTGCCGCGTTGCGCAATAACGGAGCGGGCAGAGCGCGGGGCGGCGCGGGGAAGCGCGGGGCGTCAGTAAAGCCCATGTATTCAACGAACCGGAAACCCGGGGAAGCGCGGCGCAGCGCGGCGCGCCGCAAGACAACTGCCACCAAAACTGCCACGCTTGCACGGGCTCTTCCTGTTTTGGCCCCTCAAATGAGGGCAAAAAACAGGCAGGATTCTGCTATCCTCCGGCTCAAAGGCAAATGCAAAATCGGGCCGGGCGCACCGAGCACCGTCGGAAACGCGCCCGGCATCCCGCCCCAAGAAACACTGGCCCGAAGTTCTATAGACACGCCAGAACGAAAACCCCACCCTGACACCTGAGAGATTCGATTCTCTTTCCGTTTGGCCGCGAACGCGCGCGGAGCCGATGCTGACCAGCCGGCGGAAAGAAAATTCGTAGCGAACGCCGATGCGGTCGCTGGCGATTTAGCCAGCGGCCATTTTTTTTGGCCCAACGTCGCCCGCCATTGCGGGCGCCCGTGAAAAAGATTCTGGAGCGCACATGCCCACACTTCTCGAACTGAAAACCAAGCGGAACACCCTGGTGACCCAGGGCCGCACGATTCACGACCTGGTCATAAAAGAAAAGCGCGACATGAGCGAAGATGAGCGCACCAACTTCGACAAGTACATGGACGAGTCGGACGCGGTGAAGGACGAGATCGACAAGCTCGCGAAGGACGAAGAGCGCACCAAGCGCCTGAACGCCGCCAGCAACGAACTCGACAAGCGCGAAGGGCGGCGCACCGAGCAGCCGAATCCGGATCCCGCCGGCGACGCGCAGGCCGGAGTCTTCAAATTCCCGAAACGTAATGCGCACGGCCTGGGCGGATCCAGCATGCGCGAGATCAAGCTCGACGGCAAACACAAGCTGAACTCCGACGAAATGCGGTCCGCGTTCCGGAGGTTCGTCGGCGGCCGTTTGCAGAGCGAAGAGAACGAGCTGCGTAACCTGCAGATGGACCTGGACACGGCCGGCGGCTTTCTGGTCACCCCGCAGCAATTCGCGGCCGAGCTGATCGCCATCGTGGACAACGAAGTCTTCATCCGCCAGCGCGCCACGATCATGACGCTCACAAGCGCCACGACCCTGGGCGTGCCCACCCGCGATGTGGACATCGCGGATTCCGACTGGACTTCGGAATTGACGACCGGGAACGAGGACACCGTCCTCGCTTTCGGCAAGCGCGAGCTGCAGCCGCATCCCCTCGCCAAGCGCATCCGCGTGAGCAACAAATTGCTTCGCGCCGGCGCGCTCGACGTGGAATCCATCGTGCGAGATCGTCTCGCCTATAAGTTCGGGGTCACCCAGGAAAAAGCGTTTCTCCTGGGCAGCGGAGCGCAACAGCCGCTCGGCGTAATGACGCCGACGACCAACGGCTCGGGAATCTCGACGGCGCGCGACATCCAGACGGGCAGCGCCACGAACTTCACCGCGGACGGCCTGATCAACGCGAAATATGCCCTGAAGCCACAGTACTGGGATGACGCGGTGTGGGGCTTCCATCGCTTCGCGATCCAGCGGATCCGCCAGCTGAAGGACACCAACGGCCAGTATCTCTGGAATCCTTCCGGCATCGGCCAGGCTTCCCTCGAAGTCGGCGTCGGCGACGCGATCCTCGGCCTGCCGTACTTCATTTCGGAATACATGCCCTCGACGTTCACGACCGGCCTTTACGTCGGGATCCTCGGCGACTTTTCTTTCTACTGGATCGTGGACGCGCTCTCCATGCAGCTGCAGCGCCTGGTCGAGCTCTATGCCGCGACGAACCAGACGGGCTACATCGCGCGCGCGGAAGTCGATGGCGCGCCGGTTCTCGAAGAGCCGTTTGTCCGCCTGATCAACAACTAAGCGGCGCCGCGGGAATTGGCGGGAACGCCCGGGCTAAGTGCAAAGGTTTCAACCCCGCGCAGTATGAGGGCACGGGAAAAAGCGGGAAATTTTCGAAGGAGCCAGAGCGATGGGAATCAATCTTTCAAAGAATTTCAATCTCGTGCGCGTGGTCAATTCGACCGCGGCCGGCGTCACCAACATCAACGGCACGCACGTCGATATGCAGGGCTGGGACAATGTCGTTTTCATTTGCCTGATGGGAGCGCTGACCGCAACCCAGATCACCATTTTGAAAGCGCAGAACGGCTCGCTGGCCAACGACACCGACCAGGCGGACATCACCGCCGCGGCGACGCCGCAAGCGCTTGATGGCGATTCCAACAAGGCCCTGGTTCTCGAAGTCGTCCGGCCGCTGCTGCGATACGTGCGCCCGGTCGTCCTTCGATCGGTGGCCAATGCGGCGATCGACGGCGTCATCGCCATTCAATACAGCGGCGACAAGCTGCCGCCCGCGGCGCTCGACGCCTCAATCAGCCAGCTGCTCGCAGCCGTCGGCGTGTAGTTTTCCAGCGGCCCTTGCCGGGCCGACCGCCGCAGCAGTTAATTTGTTTCGGAGGTTTCAGCGTGATGTGGATCCGAATGATTTCGACGGCCGCGGGGCCACGGCTCCCGCATGCGCTTCTTTCAGAGAAGGTCTACCAGGTGGAGGATGAGCTCGGAGAGGAGCTCGTCGCCCTCCGGGCCGCGGAAGAAGTGGCGGATCCGAATCCCAAGCAGGCGCCTGCCGCACCCGCCGCGGCCGAAGCGGAAACCGAAACGGCCGCGATCGCCGACGGCGAGACGGCCGAGAACCCGGCCGCAGACAAGAAATCGGAAACGCTGATGGACAAACTCAAGCCGAAGACAGCGGAGTCCAAAGCGGCGAAAAAATCCTAAGAGATGAGAAGGGAGCACGATGTCTTATTCGCTTGTCACCGTGACTCCCCCACAATCAGAGCCTATCACCCGCGATGAAGCGAAACTCCACCTGCGCGTCACCGGAACGGATGACGACGCCTACATCGACGGCCTGATCACCACCGCGCGCCAGTACCTCGAAAAAGTCCAGAACCGCGCCTTCATCCAGACAACCTTCAGGATGCAGTGCGACGCCTTCCCGGACCTGCCGAACGCCACGCTGAAATTTTTCATCCCGACCTATTCCGTGGAGTCCTACCTGGCTCGCGCGATCTCGCTGATGAGCGGCCCGCTTCGGCTATTCCGCTCGCCGTGCATTTCGGTGACCTCGATCAAATACCTGGATTCGAACGGCGTGCTGCAAACGCTGGCGCAAAATCCGGCGCCGGGCCTGCCGGGCTACATCGTGGACACGGATTCGGAGCCCGCGCGGATCGCGCCGGCGAACAACTTGCCCTGGGCCATCACGCTCGCGCAGCAATCGGCGGTCCAGGTCCTATACGTGGCGGGATACGGCGCGACGGCCGCGGCCGTCCCGGAAACGGTCAAGCACACCATGAAGCTTTTGATCGGCCAGCTCTATGAAAACCGCGAGGCCAACTCCGAGAAGATGAGCTTCGCGGTGCCAGGATTCGAGCAGCTGCTGTGGGCCGACAGGGTATACGAAATTCCTTAGAGGAGTCGCCTGTAATTGCAGGCGCGCATAAAAAAGATGGAGCAGACAAAACTACTGAAGGACGCCGACAGCCGCAACACGCAGATCATCGTCAGCGACACGAGCGGGAGATTTCAGCGCGCGTATTGCTTCCTCTGCGGCGCGCCGGCGGGCTGGATCAGCAAGGATTCCTACGCCTTCGCTGCTCCGGAGCACATCGTCGTGACGTGCGATCCCTGCGATCACGACATCATCGCGAAGTACGGGGATCTTCCCTTCGACAAAATCCCCACCGAGCTTTTTGACGCTTTCGGCTACAAGCCAGAAAAGGCGCCTGCCCCTGCAGACGCCCGAGGAGACAACCCATCATGCTTTGGTTCGACACCACAACTGAGCAGTCCACCAGCGCCGTCGCTGGCACAAAAGTCCATTTGCTGAACATCGTCGGGATCGCCGGGCTGCGCGGATACGTCCGCCGCCTGCAGTGCGGCCCGAACGCGAACGCCGTCGACGTGCAGGTGCGCATCATGCTCGCGCGCACGACGGTGCTTTGCACAGCGGGCACCGCGATCGTGCCTTCGAAGGGCTTGACCGAAGGCCCCGCGGCCGCGGCGCTGCCGACGTCGCTCCCGACCGGGGGAACTTTGGCGGCCGTATTCGCCGCGCAGCTCGCGTTCAACTCGCGCGGGACCGGCCTCTGGTTCGCGACGGTCGAGGACGAAGCGAAATCGTTCTCGGGCGCAACGGCCTCGAACGCGGAGATCGTCGTGGATTCGGCGCAGTCCGGAAGCGTGGCCGTCCCGGTGGACGTCGCGCTCTCGCACTCCGAGTAGTCCGTTCGCGCAAAGCGCCCCTTGCCGGGAGCCTTTGCGCGTTCGATGAGCTCCGGTGAAGCGGAGATTCGAGCAGGCCGGGCGCGCGCAGATCTGGCGGCGCCCGGCCGTTTCGATTTGTTTTGGAGGAATGCTTTGAAGAACATCATGAGGCTGTTCGCATTGCTTCTGCTCGCCGCCGTCCCCGCATCCCTGCGCGCGCAAAGCATCACGCAGCAGCCGCAAAATCAGTCTGTCGTTGCGGGCCAGACGGCTACGTTCACCGTCACCGTCGGCGGCGGACCTTGCCGCAGCGCATGGTATGTAAATGGTGTCCTTCATTACGGCGCCGTCGCCTCGAGCTTTTCCTACTCGATCGCGAACGTCACCGCCGCGCAAAATGGCACCACGGTGCAGGTTGAGCTCTATGGTTGCACCGGCGGCTCCGCAAAACTGTTTTCAAACAAAGCGGTGCTGACGGTCACGCCCCCGCCCCCGCCGCTCCCCACGATCACGACCACCATCGCCGTCAGCTACACCGACGGCACGATCCCCCCCGCTCAGCTGGTGATCAGCAAAGTCGTCGTGAATCCTGACGGCACGACCATCACCACCGCGATCCTACAGCTGGTGCCGGATGCGGCCGGCAACGCAAGCGGCTCATTCGCGTTCGATCCGACGCTATGGTATCGCGCAGATTTCACCCTGCCTCCATGCGCCACCAGCTGCGCGATTCAGTCTTATTACTTCCTGGAAGGCCCGCTGATCCATCTGCTCTACCCCGGTCTCACCCAGGTGAAGGCCTCGGCGATTCTCATCAAAGTCGCGGGCGTGCCCACCGGGATACAGAGCAGTTCCATCGTTTTCGAATGAAGTGAGGAAATTTGATTGCGCTCGACAAACATGCCGTCCATGACAATGGCTCCCCCACTTCGACGACTGTCGTCGTAACGCTCTCGGGCGTCGCCGCCGGCGACCTGCTCGTCTGCGCGGTCAGCGCCGGAAACGCTTCTTCGCCCACCATTTCGGTATCCGATTCTCTCAACGGGGCGTGGACTCCGATTGGCGCGGTCATCCGCAATGCCACGATGAACCAATGCGCGCAGCTCTTCTTCTTTCCGAAGAGCGCAGCGGGAAGTCCGGTCATCACCGCGACCCTGGGGACAACAGAGCAATTCGGCGCGATCGTCGCGGCCGGTTTTAGCGGCGTGGTAGGGGTCAGTCCACTCGATCAAAATACCGGCCAGCAAACCTCCGGCACGAATCCCACCAGTGGCAGCGTGACCACGACCGTCGACGGCGAACTGATTTTCGCGGCGGTGAGCATGGGCACGGACACGCCGACGCAAGGCGCGGGCCTCGCTCTCATCGATAGCGCAACTACGACGCTGCTCTTCGATGAATGGGCGACGCAGACATCCAAGGGCGCGATCTCCGGAACCTGGGTGGACTCAACCAGTCAGCAATACATCGCCCTGGTCGCGACTTTCAAAGCGGTCGCGGCTGCTCCAGACGACACGGATATCCAGGCTCAGCGCTTCACGCAGTCGACGCGAATGGAATCGCAGCACCAGCAGGAGCTAGCCGAGAGCTTCGGGATCCTGCCGCCGCGGCCACCCTTCGCCTTCGAAGATGACGGCCAGAGCATGCGCTGGTGCGATTGGCGCGCGCTTCTCCACGAGGATCCGGAAACACAAAGGGCGCTGCCGCCGATTCCGCCGGTCTCCATTCAGGAAGAATTCACCGAGCAAATTTTCGTGGATTGGCGCGCTCGGCAATACGAAGACACGGACACGCATCGCAGCCTGCCGCCGACGCCGCCCTTCGCCATTCAGGACGAGCACCAAGATGAAAAGAATTGCAGCTGGTCGGCGATTCAGTTCGAAGACACCGACACGCATCGCAGCCTGCCGCCGACGCCGCCCTTCGCGGTCCAGGACGAAATCAGCGAACGGTTCACTGGACTCTTCACGCCATTCATCGAAGAAGACCAGCCGGGCAAGCCCATCGTCGCGCAAGCGGCGCCGAACATCGGCCTGGACGACATCGAAGCGCATGTCAAAGCCTACGACCGCGTGAGCAGCTATCACGAGGACGATGTCTTCACGGTGGCGTTGCCGCCGCCCCTGGCGCAGCAGGATGAAATTAGCGAGCGAACATTCAACTGGTTTTCGCCGGCGATCGAAGATGACTGGACCGCGCGGCCGCCGGTTCCCCCGTTCGCAATCACGGAAGAGGTCAGCGAGAAATGGACGAGCACAGCCGCGCCCGCGTTTGAGGATGACGGATCCACGCTGCCGCCGGTTCCTCCGCTTCCGCCGGCTTCGATTCAGGACGACGAGCAGCATAGCTGGCGCGGCTGGCTCTCACCGGCGATCGAGGACGATTGGACGACGACGGCGCCGCTGCCTCCCCTGGCATTCGAAGACGATCTGAAAACGACTTCCTCGAGCCCGACATTTTTCCAGATCGACGCTTCGGATTTCAGCGGAAAGCCTCCGCTGCCGGCGCAGGCCTGGGACGACGAGCAATCCATTCAGTCCAACGTCGCGGCCGGACTCTCTCTGCTGCTCTTCCTCGATGAATTCGTCAATGCGCCTGTCTCGGCCGGACTCGGCCCGACCATCTGCGCGCTCTTCGCGCGAGTGATCCTGGCGATGGAAGCGCAAATCGCCGAAGTCGCGCCGGCCATGGAATCACAATCGGGACAAGTGCGTTTCGCGATGGAAGCCATCGCTCCGGAGCTCGCGCCCGCGATGGAAGCACTGTCCGCGCGGATGATCCCCGCGATGGAATCTCAGGCCGCGCGAGTGGTGTGCTGCTGATGAGCATCCCGGTCACATTCACATTTTTCGCCGGCATCAATGGCCAATACCTCGAATGGGGCCCGGTCATCGACGGCACGACGGACAACGTCACGCCGCCGACATATCTCAATTCGCTGACGGGCACTGCTTCGCTTTACGACTCGACGGGCACGGTCGTGCCCGGATTCAACGGGATCATCTTCGCCTATGTGGCCGCCTCGACTGGACTTTATCGCGCGCCGCTTGGCGGCACCTTCAATCCGCCGATCGCCGGCGGCTATGTCTTGAAAGTCGACATGGCCGGCGCGCCCGGCGGCCCCGGGCATTGGGAAATTCCGGCGCGCGTAGTCATGCGGAGCACAACGTAATGGCGCTGCGCGCGGGAAAATTCCGGCACCTTTGCACGATCCAGCGGCAGACGGGCGCCGTGGATACGACCGGAGGGGAGACCTTCACCTGGAACACGCTGGCGCAGACCTGGTGCTGGATCGAGCCCTACGTCGGCTCGGCCCGCGCCGGCCGTGAGGAATGGTCCGGCAACCAGCTGATCGGGCTCGATTACACCCGCTTCCATCTGCGATGGGATTCGCGCATCGCGGATCTCTGCCCCAAGGACCAGATCCTCTACGGCACGCGCGTCTTCGACGTGCAGGCGGTGAACAACCGCGACGAACGCAATTTCGAGCTCGAGCTGATCGCGAAGGAAAGACAAGGAGCGGTCCTGTAATGCCCGGCCTCGCGGATCTGAGCGGAACGCTTTCGCAAATGATCGGTCGCTTCGGCGTCGATCAGAACCTGCAACGGATCATCGCCGGAAGCCACGCCGGCAACGGGACAACCATCACCGTGAAAGTCGTCGGCCTGGCGGAGCTCGAAGCCGCGCTCACGCAGCTCCCCGAAAAGGTCGCGAAGAAAAGCATGGTCGAGGCGATGACCGAAGCGACGGAAGCATTTCGCCAGCGGGCCATCGAGCTCGCGCCCTACGACCCGGAGAAAAAAGAAGGCATGCATTTGCAGGATGGAATCAAGAAGCAGATGCGGACCGGCTCGAAGAGCACGGCCGGCTCCTGGGTGCACGGCAAGGTCGGGCTGCATCCGGACGTCTGGTATGGCCGGCTGATCGAGTTCGGCTGGAACGCGAAGGGCGTGACGCAGATCGCCGCGCACCCGTTCATGCGGCCGGCGTTTGACGGCGAGAAGTATCGCGCGCTGGCCATCATCTCGCAAAAGCTCGAAGCGGGAATCCAGGCGGCGGCGCGGGAGCTGCACCGGCAATGATCCACCTGCGCAAAAGATGCTTCGGCGGACGAGCCCGCCATAGCCTCGGCGGAGGCGGGCAATGAGCACGATCCCGGTCGAAGACATCACGACGCTGCTGAAGAACGACGCCGGCGTGAGCGGAATCGTGGGCACGAAAGTATTCGCGCAGAACCTGCCGGAGAAATCGGCGACCAGCACGTTTCTGCCGGCCGTCGTCTACACGCAGGTTTCCGGCGTGCGGCCCTCGACGATGGAAGGCGCGACGGGATTGAACGACGGCCGGTATCAGTTCGCGTGCATGGCAAAGGATTATCTGACGGCGAAAAAACTTTCGCAGGCGGTGCGCAAGGTGCTGCTGAAATTCACCGGCACCGTCGGCTCGACGGTTTTTCTCGATTCGTCGCTGCTGGCCGAACGGGACATGTACGACTGGCTGGAACTCTCTTTCCGCTGTGACCTGGATTTTCAAATCTGGCACCGCGAGCCCTGATTTTTTGATTTGCGCGCCGCTTACCGCGGCGACAAAAGGAGCAACACATGGCTGTCTCTCAAGCAGTTGTCGGATACGGAACGCTTCTGCAGCGCGCCGGCGTCACGGTCCTCGAGATCATCAAGCTCGGCGGTCCGGGAATGAAGGCGGACATGAAGGAAGTTTCCAACATGCTCTCGCCGAACACCTACAAGGAATTCGTCGCCGGGCTGCGCGAAGGCGGCGACGTCACCTTCGAGGGGAACTACATCCCGAAGGATGCGACACAGATCACGCTGCGCACCGATTTCGAAAACGGGACGCAATCGAGCTGGACGATCGTGCTGCCGAATGCGCTCGGCACCTGGACGTTCACCGCGATGGTCTCGGCGATCAATCCGGCCTACCCGGTCGACGATCGCATCGTCGTAAGCGGCACGCTGAAGATCACCGGCAAGCCAGTCCTGTCGTAAGCCAGAGAAGAAAAAGATTCTGTTTAGAGGCCGGCCGGCTTACCGCGCCGGCCGAAGGAGCAAGAGATGCCCGTCTCACAAGCACAGATTGGATATGGATGCGTTCTCGGACGCCGCGCCGCGACGCTGACCACCATCGCGCTGGCCATCACGGCGAACGCCTCGCCGCAGGCGGTGACGCCGGCATCGATGACCTCGATCGTCGTCGGCACGCTGCTGGCGATCGACACGGGAAACCCGGCTCTGACCGAAGTCGTGGAAGTCTCCGCGGCGCCGGGGCCGACATTCTCCGCGATTTTCAACAACAGCCACGGCACGAACATCAACATCGCGCTGATGGTTCCGGTCCTCGAAATTTTCAAGATTGGCGGTCCGGGAATGAAGGCGGACATGAAGGAAGCCTCCAACATGGGCTCGCCGAACACTTACAAGGAATTCATCGCCGGGCTCCGCGAGGGCGGCGACATCACTTTCGAGGGGAACTACATCCCGAAGGAAGCGACGAACTCGCAGGTGACGCTGCGCACGGATTTCGAAAGCGCGGTGCTTTCGAACTGGTGCGTGGCATTGCCGCTGGCCGGCACGGGCATCTGGACGTTCACGGGCTATGTGAGCGCGCTGAATCCTGCCTATCCGGTGGACGATCGCATCGTCGTGAGCGGCACGATGAAAATCACTTCGAAGCCGGTCCTGTTCTAGCTAGCAAGCTAGCAAGCTAGCAATTTCGAAATGTGGCCCGATTTTTTGGAGGAAACGACATGCAGAGCATCAAGAGCGTGGCGGTCCGGCTCGATCGAGAGCGCCATCTGCTTTACGACGTCAACGCGCTGATCGCGCTCGGCGACGAGCTCGACCTGAACCTGATGACGAAAGAAGGCTGGGAAGAGCTCGCCGGCAAGACCGTGACGCCGGCGCCGCAAACGATGGATGACAAGCCGGAGCCGGTCTTCGTTCCGGCCGTGCCGTCGTTCAAGCGAGTGCGCGCGATCGTGTGGGCCGGGCTTCTCCACGAGGATCCCGCGCTCACCGTGCGCCAAGTCGGCGCAATGCTGAATCCGGTGAACCTGGCGCCGGTCGTGAAGGCCTACATCGAAGCGTGGAACGCACAGGAAGTCACGGAGCCCCCCGCGGCCGCGGGAGCGAAAAAAGATGACGTCCCAAACGCGCAGGCGCCGGCGCCCGCTCCGGAGAAAGTCGCAAGCGCCGGCTGAAGTTTTTCGCTCACGGCCGGATCGATCTCGGCCTCGGCGAAGAAGAGCTGGGAAAACTTTCGCTCGGCCAGCTCGGGGCGCTTGAGGAAGCCCATTGGGAGCGCGTGAAGCGCGAGGACTGGCGCGCGGCCCTGATTGCCTGCGCCGTCTACAACGTGCACCGCGGGAAAGACGACCGCGCGATCGAGCCCAAGGATCTGCTTCCCTGGCTCGCGGAGAACCGGGAACCGGCGCGCGCGCAAACGCCAGAGGAAATGCGCGCAATCCTCGAGCAGATCACGCTCGAGATGGGCGGCATCGTGCACCCGCGGAACCGTCCCCTGAGCGGCTAATTTTTTAACTGGCGCTCCATTCGCGCCAAGCTGCCCTTGCCGGGACACGTTGGCGCGTTTAAGACCGGCGCGAAATCTATGGCAACCATCGGCGAACTGATCATCAACCTCAACGCGAACACCGCTTCGTTCGTAACCGACCTGAACCGCGTCAAAAATCTTTCCTTCGACACAGCCACGCAGATCCAGCGCAGCTTTTCCCTGATTGGCACGGCCGCGCTCGGCATGCTCGGCGCGTTCGCCGGCGCGATGGTCGCGATGACCGACCGCACCACGGAATTCGAAACGCACATCCTGCACCTGGCCGAGGCCTCCGGCATGACGGTCGAGAGCATGAGCGGCCTGGCGTTTGTCGCCAAGATGTTCGGCCTGGAAGTCGATCAGGTCGCTTCGGCCCTCGAGAAATTCGACAAGCAGCTGATCGCCGCGCAGCTCGGAAATAAAAAAGCCGAGCAGAACATGAGCCTGCTCGGGATCGATCCCGCGACGATCAAGACCAGCGACGAAGCGCTGATGAAACTCTCCGCGCATTTTTCGCAGATGCCCGACGGGATCCTGAAGACCGGCGAGGCCATGCTGGCGTTCAGCAAAAACGGAGCCGTGATGCTCGAGATGCTGAACCAGGGCCCAGTGGCGCTGCAAAAATACCTGGACCTGGCGCGCTCGCTCGGCCTGGTCTTCGACAAGGAGGACGCGGAAGCCGCACTGCATTTCAAACAGAACCTCGAAATTTTGCAGGGATCCTTCGAGGGATTCCGGATCCAGCTCGAGAAAGCCATCCTGCCGAACCTTAACGAGCTGACCGACATCCTGGTCCAGGAACGTATGGAAGCTCCGAAAACCGGCGGAGCCATCGACGCGCTCAAATTCGGTTTTCAGGTGATGGCCAGCGCCGCCGTCATCACGATCCAGGTGCTCTCGCTTTTCGGCAGCGCCATGCATGAGCTCGGCGACCTGGTCGTTTTGTATTCGAAGGTCATCGTCGAGGGATTCAGCGCCGTCGGCTCCGCGGCCACGGGAAACTTCGCAGAAGCGCATCGAGCGTTCCAGGCGATGACCGATGACTTCGCGCTGGCGGGAATTGCCGCGCAGGCCGCGGCAGCGCGCGAGCTGGCGATCGGCGTCGATGCCAACCAGCGCCTGACGGCCATCTGGGGCGAAGGGACGAAAGCCACTACCGCGGCGCAAAAGGCGCTCGATTCGCTATCGGCCACGGTGAAGGACAAAGCCGCGAAGGCCTTCGAGGCACTCCAGAAAAGCGTCGATGGGATGATCACGTCGCTGAAGACGCAGATCGCCACCCTCGGCATGAGCCAGGAGCAGGTTCAGGAATACAACATGCGCACCGCCGCCGCGGCGCTCGGCCAGGGGGCATGGGCGGAAGCGGAGATCGCGCTGTATCGCCAGCTGCAGACGAAACTGACGGTCATGCAGCAGATCGCGAAGATCGACAACGAGACGACGCAGGCATCGAAGATACGCTTCCTCGAAGACCGCAACGCACTCGAGCTGGCGGATATCGCCACCCTCCAGAAGCAGCTCGACATCGAGATGCAGCTGGACACTTCGAAATTCTCGCCGACGTCGAATATCGGCGCCATCACGCAGACGCAGGCCTTCACCGACGCCATCACGCAGCAAACTGCGGCCGTCGAGCACTCGCTCGCGACCTGGGGAATGAGCGCCGATGAGATTACGCGCTATGACCTGGCGCAGCTCGATTCCAGCGTCAGCGCGCAAAAGCTCACCGACAAACTGATCGCGGAGCGCCAGCAGCTCGAGCAGATGAACTCCTCGGCGGCGCGCTCGGCGATGGCCTGGCAGGAATTCGGCCGCGTCGCGGATACGTCGCTGAACGACCTGATCTTCAGCGGGAAGAAATTCACGCAGGTTCTTTCCGACATCACCAAGCAGCTCGGCGAAATGTTTTTGAAATGGGCGCTGTTCGGCTTCGGATCGAACGGCAAGAGCAGCACGGGCGGCGGGCTCTTCGGCATGCTCGCCGGCGGACTGTCGGGACTCTTCGGAGGCCTCGGCGGAGATGGATTCAGCGCCGCGGAAAACGCTTTTCTCGATACCGGCGTGGGCTTCGGATTCGCCGCGGGCGGCCCGGTGGACGCGAACGTCCCGATCCTCGTGGGCGAAAACGGCCCGGAAATTTTCCGGCCGTCGACGGCGGGGGCGATCATCCCGAACGGCGTCAGCGCCGGCGGCCAGGTGCAAATCGTTTACCAGATTGACGCGCGCGGCAGCTCCATCACCGAGGAGCAATTCCGCCGCTCGCTGCAGCTCGTCGAAGGCCGCGCGGTGCAGCGCGCAATCCAGACCGGCCGCGAAGCGCAGCTGAGGACCGCATGAGCATCATCTACCCGCTGACGATGCCGGGAACGCCGCCGGGGCCGCGGGCAATCACCCTCGCGCACAATTTCATGGTCGGGGAATTCGATTCGCCGTTCACCGGGCAATCGCAAATCTATGAACAGCAGGGATCCTTGTGGACGGCGAAGATCGATCTGCCACCAATGAGCCGCGCGACCGCTTCGCCGTGGCTCGCATTCCTCGCCGCGCTGAACGGCAGAAGCGGCACATTTCTGCTCGGAGATCCTCTCGGGACCTCGCCGCTCAGCACGGCCGGAGGCGCGCCCGTCGTGAGCGGCGCGGGGCAAACGGGAAAGCAGCTCCTCATCAGCGGGCTGACCGGGACGCTGAAAGCCGGCGATTATTTTCAGATCGGCAACGAAAATTTCCTGCTCTATTCGGAGCAACTGCAGAACGCCGCCTGGTTCGGGGAGGGAACACCGTCCTTTCCCGTGGTGACGGGCAATGCGACGGCTGACCCGAACGGCAACGTGGACGCTGCGCAGGTCGCGTTCCCGGCCACCGGCGCCGGCCAGGTTAACGATCTCAGGCAATCGACGACCTTACTGCCGAACGTCGGAGAGACCTGGGCGTTTTCGATCTGGCTGAAAGCAGCCGGCGCCGTGAGCATCCAGATGCAGCTCGGACAGAGCACGGGCCAAAACAGCATTGTGACGTCCCAGTCCGTTACGACCTCATGGCAAAGATTCACGATCCTGAGCGGCCCCATCGCCGCAATAGGAACGGGGTTTTGGCTTGTGCGGTTGACCCAACCGGCATCGCAGGGGGCGGTGACAGTTTTCGCCTGGGGCGCGCAGCTCGAGCGCGCATCCTCGGCCGGCCCGTATGTTACGACGACGAGCGCGATCGGCACGGGCAAGCGGCTGCATCAAAATTTGACCGACGCGGTGGGCGGAGCGACGAACAATCTCGACATTTTCCCACGGCTGCGCGAATCGCCCACACTCGCCTCCGGCGTTCGCCTCGCGAGTCCGCTCGGCACATTCCGCCTGGACGCCAACCTCGACCAATACATGATCGAGACGGCCGGCTTCTACAACATTTCTTTCGGCGCGCGCGAGGCCTTCTAAAGTGGCCCGCGTCCATTCGCGCCAAGCTGCCCTTGCCGGGACACGTTGGCGCGTTCAGCCGCCGCGCTCGAAAGGGTGCCAGGTGATCTAAATGGCAAGGAATCTTACAGCGGCTCAAATTGCCGAAATCACCGCGCAGAACATGCGCCCGGTGATGTTCCTGCAAGCGCTATTCACTTCCGGATACATCTACCTTTGGTCGGGGATCGGCCCGATCTCCTGGAACGGCCAGACGTGGACCGGCATCGGCAGCCTCGGAACGGTTTCCGCAATCCCGGAGACGAGCGATGTCGCGGCCGTGGGCGTGAAGCTCGCGCTCTCCGGGATCCCGGCGAGCCTCATCACCAGCGCGCTAGGCGAAGTGCGCCAGGGAAATCCCGTGATCATCTACCAGGGATTTCTCACTCCATCCGGAGGCGTCGTTTCGAATCCCAACAACGCCTGGCAGGGCCGCATGGACGCCTGCGAAATTGCCGAGGGCGGCGACACCGCGGTCATTTCCATCACGGCGGAGAGCCGCATGCTAGATCTGAACCGCTCGCGCGAGCGGCGCTACGAGAAGCAGGACCAGTCCATCGATTACCCGACCGACCTGGGTTTCGATTATGTGCCATCGCTCCAGGAGCTCTCGATTGTGTGGGGCAAGGCGACGCCAACGTCGGCGCCGACGAAGCCGGGCGGCGGCGGATTTACCGGCGGGCGCGGCGGCGGCTATCCGCGCGACGGCGGGGGACTTCGATGACCAAAGCTGGCTGCGCAATCGAACGCTTCAATGACTGGCCGGCGCGACTCTCGGAATTCATCGCCGCTCGCCGCGAGATGCCTTTCGCATGGGGCGTGAACGATTGCTGCCTATTCGCCGCCGACGCCATCATCGCGATGACCGGCACGGATTTTGCCGCTCCATTTCGAGGGCTCTATGACACCGCGCGGGGGGCGCTCGAAGTGGTGCGCGGCCGCGGCGAGCTTTTCGGGGTCGGCGACGTGACGGCAGAGCTCATGTGCCTGTATGGGATCCGCGAAGTGCCGCCGCCTTTCGCGCAGCGCGGCGACCTCGTGCTCCTCGAGCGCGAGCATGGCGAATCGCTGGGAATAATTTCACTGGACGGCACGGACGTCTGGGCCCCGGGCGACGAGCACCTCGTTTGCGTTCCGATTAGCGAAGGCCGCCGGGCCTGGAGAATTTGAAAAAATGCCTCCTATCATTGCCGCCATCGTTTTCGTCATCGAAGCGATCGGCATCAGCGCCGCGGTCGCCGGCGTCCTCGCCCCGATGATTCTCTCGCTTGGCGTCAGCCTGGTCCTGGGCGAGATCAGCAAAATGTTCGCGAACAGCAGCCGGCCGACAAGCTCCTCGCTGGCCACGCAGATCGCGAGCCGCACCGTCACGAGCCGCCAGGCCATCGCGCCGCGGCGCGTGCAATACGGCGTCGGCCGCCTCGGCGGGATCATCACCTTCCTGCACACAACCGGAACAAACAACGAAAAGCTGCATATCGTGATCACGCTCGCCGGACATGAACTCTTCTCCATCGGCACGATGTATTTCGACGGCGTGGCAGTGCCGCTCGATGGCAGCGGAAACGCCACGGGAAATTTCGCGGGATTCGTGCACGCGGAATTCAATCTCGGCACGCGCGGGCAGGCTTCTTTCCCCGGCCTGGTCGCGGCCGCGCCGGCGTTCTGGACCTCCGCGCATCGCCAGCGCGGGTGCGCCGGCGCTTACGTCGCGCTCACCTGGGACGTGAACAAATTTCCGAACGGCGTGCCGAACATCACCTTCGACGTGCAGGGCAGGAAAGTTTACGACCCGCGAACGGGAACGATTGCATACAGCAACAATGCCGCCCTTTGCATCGCGGATTACCTGAACAATTCGGCATTCGGCCTGGTCGCGCAGACAAAATATGCGGTCACCGCGGCGATGCTGACGAATTCCGGATTTTCCGGATTCAACGCCGCGCAGCTCGTCGATGGCGACACCACGACGAATGGCTGGAGCAATAACACGACGAACATCGGCTCGACGGTTTCGCTCGATCTCGGCGCCGGCGTCACCGCGGAGTTTCGCCGCTGCCGGATGTACCTGAGCGTCACCGGCCAGGTGCAGACCTACGACGTTCAATTTTCCGACAACAATTCCACCTGGACGACGGCCGCGGCGGCGTTCCTGCCGGACATCATCGGGTGGAACGACGTGGAGCTCGCGCCAAACGGCGCGCACCGCTACTGGCGGATCAAGGCGGACGCCACGATCACCGAAGCGGGGTTCGTGAACGAGCTGGAGTTTTATACCAGCGATGTCGATTCCGTGCAGCTCATCTCCGCCGCCAACACTTCGGACGAGGCCGTGAACATCCTCGCCGGCGGGACGGAGCCGCGCTTCACGATCAACGGGAGTTTCGATACCAGCGAAGCGCCGGCGGCCGTCGTCGGCAGAATGAATTCGGCGATCGCCGGCTCGGCCGCTTACATCGCCGGGCTTTGGGGAATTTTTCCCGGGATCTGGCGCGCGCCGACGATCAGCCTGACCGATTCCGATCTGCGCGGGCCGATGACCGTGCAAACGCGCATGCCTCATCGCGATCTCTACAACGGCGTGAAGGGAACGTATATTTCGGCGCTGAACAACTGGCAGATCTCCGATTATCCTCCGTTTCAATCGCCCGCTTATCTGCTCGAAGACAACAATGAGCCGCTTTGGCTGGACGTGGAATTGCCGTTCACGACATCCGGCGCGACCGCGCAGAGGCTTTCGAAAATCGCGCTGCGCCGCGCGCGCCGGCAAACGAGCATCCAGGCTCAATTCAAGCTGACGGCCTACCAGGCGCAGGCGCTGGACGTGATCCAGTTTTCGCATCCGCGATTCGGATGGGTGAATAAAACATTCGAAGTGACGGGCTGCACATTGATCTATGGCGCGGACAGCGCAGGCGCGATGGCGGTCGGGGTGGACCTGACGCTGCGCGAAGCGGATTCGACGATTTACGACTGGACGACGGCCGACGAGGTCGCAATCAACGCGCCGCCGACGACAATCCTGCCGAGCAACCTGGTCTGCCAGCCTCCGACGGCCGTCATGGTCAGCGCGTCGGAAATCGTGCGCACCGCGGACGGGATCCGGACGAATTTCATCGCGCTCGCATGGACCGCGCCGGCGGATCAGTTCGTCCTCAAGGGCGGGCACATCATCATCCAGTACAAGAAGCATACCGATGCGCTTTGGACGGATCACGGCAAGCGGCCCGGCGACATCACGACCGCGCAGATCGGACCGATCCTCGATGGCATTCAATACGACATTCAGATGTGGGCGCAGAACCATGCCGGGGTGAACAGCGCGGCCGTCACGGGCAGCGTCACCGCGAACGGGACGGCGGTGACGATCGACACTCTCGGCGATGGCATCACCTATGGGCGCCCCGGCAGCCACGGAAAGAATATGTGCCCCAATCCGGGTTTCGAATTCAATACCGGCGGAACTCCCGTGGCGACGGACATAGCGCTGAATGGGACGGTCAGCGATGGCTGGACGGTGATCAGCAAGCAGACCCCAGGCGGCGCGCTCTTCGCCGTCTTTTACAAAAATGGCACTCCGCGATCTGGCGCGGGCAACGCCGAGATCCGCGTGAATTCAAACATTTCGATTCCGGCGACGAGCCCCCAATACCGATGCACGGTCGCATCGCGAAAAATTCCGATCCGGAACGGGGACATCGTTCGCGTTCAGGGATATTTCCGATGGGACAGCAACATCGCGATTCCCGCGGGGCTCACGATCTACTGCCAGATCGGGCTGCTGCTCTATGACGCCACGGACACGCTGCTGACCGAATTGCTGGCGCAGGCCCTGAATGCCCAGAACGGAGCCTACACGTTGCTCCAGGCCTCGGTGCAGGTTGCTCTTTCCGCCGTTTCCTACGTGCGCGTGGAATGCAACGCGTACGTGCAGAACAATACGGGCTCGGCCATCTCCACTCCGAACGGACTCTGCGCCGACATTCAATTCGACGATTTGATGATGGTGCTGCAGGCGACGGCTTTCGATTTGACCCCGATCAATACGAGCGGGCATTCCACGGGCGGCGCCGCAGTCACGCAGTCGGGCACCTCGAAAACAATTTTGATCGCCGGATCGACGATCCAGTTTGGCGACGGAACCGTCGCCTACAACAGCGGATCGGTGACGCCGGGCGCCTACGGGACATTTTTTATCTACGCCGACGACCCGACCTATGTCGGCGGAGCCGTGACCTACATCGCGAGCGCGAACGAATCGGACGTCTACGCGGCGAACGGGCGAGTTTATTTCGGGAAGATCACGACCGCCGTCGGCGGCGGCGGTGCGAGCGTGGATCCACCGGGATCCGGCGGCGGCCGCAACCATCTGTTCTGAGGAGAAATCATGGGCGCTACGACATTCACGCCAAAAACTTTCGCGACGAAGACGCTGACGTCCGTGAACCTTCCGGCCGTGAACATCGCGATTGACACGACCCAGATCGACTCGAGCCCGATCACCTATGAAATCACGGCGACAATTCCTGGGACGCCCGCGCACGTGTGGGTCGAGCGTCATTCGATCGGCGCGAACGGCGGCGGCCCGCTTATGACCGCGATCCAGCTCCAGGCTCAGCTCGATGGATATCGCCAGCTGGTCGCGGACAACGCCGCTTGGCAGGTGGCGATGAGCGGGCCGCAGGCGGCGATCACATGAGCGAAACGGTCAGCCTGCGCGAATTCCTGGAGCTGAAGATCGACCATGAGCGCCAGCTCCGGCATGCGCACGAAAGAGAAATTGAGCGCCGGCTCGATGGGATGAACGAACTCCGCGAACAGATCAATCGCGAGCGAGGGAGCTTCGTCTCGCGCGAGATGTATGACACGAAAAACGAGCAGCTCGCGACGCGGACCAGCGCCAGCGAAACGAAGCTCAGCAACATCGCGACGGCGCGCTCCACGCTCAACTGGCTTTGGGGAGCCGCGCTCGGCGCCGCGGCACTGATTATTTCGCTGCTTCACATCTGGAGCAGCTCCGGGCACCACTAAAGGAGAAATCGCAATGTACGACGAAACGGCAAACCAGCTCAGCGAGAATTTTAGGCGCGAGGAATTCGAGAAGGAAGGTCCGATGCCGGAAGAGTGCGTGCCGGCGTTTCAGTTTCTCTCGGAAAACATCCTCGAGCCCATCCGCGCTCAGTTCGGCGAGCCGATGGATGTGACTTCTGGCTATCGCACGCCGGAAGGCAACGCGGATGCCCACGGCAACGCGCACAGCGAGCACGTCGCCACGGCCGATTACTGCGCGGCCGATTGGATCGATCCCGGCGCGCATGACCTGCGCCAGATCTTCGACTGGATCCGCCTGCAGTCCGGATTGCCTTTCCATCATGTGACGCTCGAGCACGGCGCCGCCTCGGACGTCATCCACATTTCCTGGAACCGCAATGCGACCGAGCGCCTGGCGAAAGAAGGCGCGACGCACAATGCGACCGGATATATCGATTGGACGGTCGCGTGACCCCCATGAACATCTTCGCCACGACGGCAATTTGGAAATTTATCTGTCACCACCAGGTGATCGCGAGCTCCGTCGCCACCACCATCTTTGGATGGATGTTCAGCGCTTATGTGACCGTCTATGTGACGACGCCGCCGACGCCATCGAGCAGCCGGCGCTATGCCTGGTGGTACATCGTGATGCACTCAGCGGCCGCCAATCTCGACAAACTGAAAAAATAACGCGCGAACGTGTCCCGCCCTTTTTTGGAGGAACGACAGCAGCTTCGCGCGAATGGAGCTACTAGTGACCGTAGAAAACAGGATCCTGGCCGCGCAGATCGCGGGCTTCATCATCGGCATCATCGGGATATTCATACCGGGCACGCCCGGCAAGATCGTGCTCGAGCTCGGCTTTGGCGCGCATTTCATCGGCGACGTCTTTTTCTATTTCGAGCTGAAGCGGAAGGGATACATCTGATGTGGGCGCTCTTCGCGCTTCCGTGGTTTAGGAAATTGGCCGGCGCGGTCCTGGTCCTCGCCGCCTTGGCCGCCATCATTTTCGCGATCTACCATGCGGGCCTGCATGCTGGCGCGCAGTCCGAAGCCGGCCGCCAGGTAGAAACGAACAAAGCGCAGTTTGAGCAGATCCAGAAACAATTCCAGACGGCGCTCGATGCCGGCCGCGCGCGCGAAGAGCAGCTCGGCCAGCTGGCCATGAGGTTCGCGGATCTCGCCGCCGCGGCCGCGAACCGCGTGGATACGGCTAGAGCCGCATCCGCGGCGGACCAGGCGAAAGTGAAAGCGCTCCCGGACTCCGCGATCAAAGCGGACCTCGAAGCGAAAGCCGGCGGTCCGCTCGAGAACCTGATCGTGCTGCGCCGCGTCGACGACGTATTCACCGACTACCCTCACCAGCTCGACATCGTGAAGGCGCAGACGGATGGACTCGCGGCGCTGAACTCGAGCCTCGGTACATCGCAATCGCAGACCCAGAACGCCGCGGGCGAGCGCGACGCGGCGATTGCGGCATTTAACCAGTTGATACCGCTCTATACCCAGGCCTACAATGCCGCCATCGGCGGGCATCGCCGGTGGTACTGCCTGTTTCTCTGCAAACCGAAGAACCGCTTGAGCTTGCCTGCGCCGATATCGATCGCGGAAACACTGGCGAAAGGAATCGCGAAATGACGAGACCCCGGTTCGGAAACATCCTCGTGATCGTCGGATATGTTGCGCTTCTCGGCGCGCTCGTGCTGGCCGCTCACCATCCCGCGATCATCATGCTCCTGGTCGTCGGGACAGGGGCTTTCTTTTTCGGGCGCTGGTTTCAAAAATCCGGTTGAAAAAACGATCGCCCGGAAAATAGAATCTGATTACGGAGGAGCCGCAGCTTTGGATCATTGGAATTCACTGCCGATGTGGGGATGGTCGCTCGTCCTTCTCGTTCTCGGCTATGCCATCGGCCTCATCCACGGTTTTTTCCAGCATTGGTTCAGCGGAAAGGCCTACTGCCCGCGCTGTATGTACTATTTCAACTGGCGCGACACCCTCCTGCGCGAGATCGTCCCGAAATCGCTGGCGCGCCCGCGCTCTCCCGATCCCTGGGAGCGCCAGAATCCCTCGACTCCTCAGCAATCCTCAGCTAGCGATTGACTCCCGCGATATCCTCTGCTACAAACGCCCGCGGTAGAGGAAACGGAAGCTTCGTCCCGCGTTCGCGCCGCGTGTCCGGCACCCGGCGTCAGCGCGGGGCGCAGCCATTCTTCGAAGAACGCGCCAACGTGTCCCGGTCAGGGCAGCTTGGCGCGAATGGAGGAGCCGAATGAACAAGCAGGAAGCGATTAAGCACGTCCAGCCAGGCGACACGCTTTTTTTCGTTTTGAAAAACCGTGAAATTCGCCCGCTGATCGTGACCCGCACCTTCCCGGAGAACGGCAGCGTGAACGGCACGCTGCACTTCGACGGTCCGAATGATCAGGAGCGCCTCGATGCGGAGATCCGCTCGGAGCTGCTCCGGACCGGAACGCTTTGGGTCGAGGATATTCCCTATAACGAAGTGCCCGCCGGCGCCACTGGCGCGGCGCTCGTTCCGGGGACCTGGCATCTGCCGCCCAAGATGGCTGCAGCCGCCGGCCGAACGTAGCTCGGCCAAACGATTTCGCTGGCGGGAAAGGGGAAATCGCCGGCGCTCACCCCGGGCCGCGTCCAGCGGGCGCGGCCCGGCTACCCGTTTCCGTGATGATCGCGCGGGGGTTCTGGGCAAGGGGCGCTTCGCGCGAATGGTAAGGGAAGGGAATCGTCCATGACGAAAATCCTCATCGGGCTCGCCGGAAAAAAGAAAATCTATCTCGATCTCGATGTATTGCTCAGCACGCGGATGCTGCTGACGGCCGATTCCGGCGGCGGAAAGACGTTTGCGATCAAGCGCATCGTCGAGGAAGCCAGCGGCAAAATTCAAATCTTCATCGTGGATCCGGAAGGCGAATTCGCACCGCTCAGAGAGCATTTCAATTTTGTGCTGGTCGGTCCGCGAGGCGAGACGCCGGCCGACGTTCGCAGCGCCGAAACCGTCGGGCAGACATTGCTGAAGCTAGGCGCATCGGCAATTTTCGATATTTACGAGATGAAGCCGACGGCGCGCCACGAATGGGTCAGCGCGTTTCTGAACGGGCTCATCGAGGCGCCGAAGCAGCATCGGCATCCCTGCCTGGTGATCGTGGACGAAGCGCACATGTTTTGTCCGGAACGCGGGAAAGGCGAATCCGTTGCCACGGAAGCGATGCGGGATTTATGCACGCGCGGCCGCAAGCGCCTGTTGTGCGCGCTCTTCGCCACGCAGCGCCTGGCGACGCTGAACAAAGACGCCAGCTCCATGCTGCTGAATCGCATGATCGGGCCCACGTTCGAGGACCTCAATCGCAAACGAGCCGCCGAAGTGCTCAGCGTCACGAAAGAGCAGCAGCATGAATTCAACAAACAGATTCAGCTCCTCGAGCCGGGATATTTCTTCGCACTCGGCCGCGCCATTTCGCGCGAACGAGTCCTGGTCCACGTCGGCGGCATCCGATCGGCGCACGGGCAGGAAGCGCTGAAATATGAGCTGAGCCCTCCTCCGCCTCCGGAGAAGATCAAAGCGCTTCTTCCCAAACTCATCGATTTGCCGAAACAGGCGGAAGCACAGGCGAAGACAGCCGCCGAATTCAAGGCGCAGATTCGATCGCTGAAGGCCCAGCTGCGCGCGCAGCCGGCCGCGCCGGCGAAGACGCTGGAAGTCAAAGTCGCGGATCCGCGCGCCATCGAGCGCGCTGCGCGACAAGTCGCTGAACAATTCAAAGCCCAAATCGGCGAAGCGCAGCGGGCGATCGCGAAACAGCAGCGAACTCTGAAACTGATCGCGGAGGCCTCGGCGCAAGCTGCCGGCATCGAAGCGCCCAAGTTCGGGCCGATTGCGCTTCCAAAGATTCCGGGCGGGGAAATTCACCGAGAGGAGAGGTTCACCCAAAAGGAGATCACTCAAAGGCAGGTTCATCCTCGCCCGGATGCAGTTCCTTCGCCAGAAAATAATGGCGACCACGAGCTGACCTCCTATCAGATGGAGATCCTCTCGGGCCTGGCGATGCTCGAAGCGATTGGCCGAAAAGAATCGAAACGAGCCCTGGTCGCGGCGGCCGCCGGCAAAGCGGTAGGCTCGAGCACGTTTGAAAAATACGTGGCGCAATTAAAGTCAGCCGGCCTCATCGAATACGGCACCGGCACGATCCGGCTCAACGATCGCGGCCGTTCGATCGCGCCGGCATCCGATGACGCACTTACTAGCGAAGAACTGCACAAGAAAGTTCTTGCGCTATTTTCGCCTTACCAGCAGAAGCTCGTTCGCGCGCTGGTCGACGCGCATCCCCAGGCCATGACGCGCCACGAGCTCGGCGAGCTCACCGGCCTGCAGTCGGGCAGCAGCACGTTCGAGAAATACGTCGCGGCATTGCGTTCGGCCGAAGTTCTCGAATATCCGGACAAAGGACACGTCAAGGCCTCCGATTGGCTTTTCATCGATTGAGGAAAGACTGATGGATTTTGCGGATCCAGCTCCGGCTTCATCGACCGATTCCGAAATCGGGATCGCCGCGCGCGGCGAAGTCGTTTTTTACAAAGTCGCGAATCTATTCGGTTTTCTGAGGACGGATGATGGTCTTGACGTTTTCATGCACCATTCCGCGATCATCTGGGATGGCGGCGAGTGCGAACACAACCGCGGAATCTGCGCGCGCGCGCTGGCGCTCTTGCCAGCTGAACAGCAGGCGAGCGCGCTGCGCGAATACAACGCGGTGCGTTTCCAGAGAATGCTCAAGGGCGCGCGCGTGACGTTTCACATTATCCAAACGGAACGCGGACCAGAAGCGCGCCGCGTGAAGCGCATCGAACGATGATGCAATGGAGCAATGCCGTGGCAGCCGAAGAAGCCATGCAAACGCCCTGGCTGCCCGGAGCTCACCGATGGGCGGTTCTGCCCGAAGCACAAGTCGGCCGAGCACGAACCGATTGCCACGCGTCTTTCCCCGTCTCGCCGTGGATATGGCAGAGCGCATCAGCGCTGGCGCTCATATGTCCTGGCGCGCGATCCACTCTGCGTGGACTGTCTCGAAGAGAAACCTCCGCGCACTACGCCAGCGACAGAGGCGCACCACGTCGATGGCGACAATACGAACCTCGCAGCGGAGAACGGGCGCGGTCTATGCAAGCCTCATCACTCGCGAAGGACGGCCGCCTCCCGACGCGCGTTCGGCGGAAGGTAGGCGGCTACCTTAGTCATGGCCGTACCATGACCAAGGGGTCGAAAAAGCTCCGGGGTTTGCGACGGATACCGGCGTGGCACAACCGCGCGCGCGGCCGAGGGTTTCACTAGGGGGGGATTGCCGGTGAGCGTAAAGAAAACCGGGTCGGTTAGCGCAAAGCGAAAATCGCTCGCGGTGCGCCTCGTTCCGATCGAGGACCTGGTTCCCGACGCTCACAATCCGAATCTGGGAACCGCACGAGGCCGGGCGTTCGTCGAAACATCGCTGAAAAAGTTCGGCGCAGGCCGTTCCATTTTGATTGACCGCAAGGGACAGGTGATCGCCGGCAACAAAACTCTCGAAGCCGCGCGGAGGGCCGGCTTTAAGAAAGTCGCGGTGATTCAAACCGACGGCGACACAGTGATCGCCGTCGGCCGGACGGACCTGGATCTCGAGAAAGATGAGAAAGCGAAAGAGCTGGCGATCGCCGACAACCGTTCATCGGAGCTCGGGCTCGACTGGGATCCAGAAACGCTGAAAGCGCGCGACGTGGACCTCGCGCAATTCTGGAATGAAGCGGAGCTCGAGCGGCTCATGGGCACCGGCGCGGAGGAAGAGGCGCCCGAAGCGCGGATCGATGAAGCGGAGGAGCTGCGAAAAAAGTGGAAGACCGCGCGGGGCCAGCTTTGGACCGCGGGAAAACACAGGATCCTCTGCGGCGACGCGACAGAGCTGAAGGAAGTGAAGCGATTATTCGCGAACGGCGAATCCGCGAGCTTAGTCGTCACAGATCCACCGTATGGCGTGAGCTACGAGAGCACGGCGACCGGGACGATCCTGAACGACGAGAAGCGCGACGACGCGCTGCTCCAGATGCTCGTTGGGGCGCTGAAGGCCATGTCTCGATGCACGCTGCCGAATGCTGCCTTTTACATCTGGCACGCCAGCTCGACCAGGCGCGATTTTGAAATCGCGATGGACCGCGCGGGCCTGCTCGAGAAGCAATGCATCATCTGGGCGAAAGATTCCTTCGTTCTGGGCCGCGCGGACTACCACTGGCAGGCGGAGCCTTGCTTTTATGCCGAGAAGGCCGGCGGCGGCCATGCGCCATTCTACGGCGAGCGGGATCAATCCACGGTCTGGAGGATCGGGTATCGCGATGGCAAGGGCGCACGCGTCGTATCGCTCGCTGGCGGATTGCGAATTTCCAATGGCGAAGGCATCGAGCTCTTCCTCGCGGCGAAATCGCCCAGAGGGAAAAAGTTCAGGCTGCTGCGTGTCACGCCGGGCGACGAGATCGTGGCGACCGTCGATTCCCGCGCCGGCGATCAGTGGGCGATATCCCACGAGCGCGGAGTTAATTTGCATCCGACGCAGAAGCCAACGGCTCTCGCCATGCGCGCGATCGTGAACAGTTCAAAGCCCGGGGAGATTGTTCTCGACAGTTTCCTGGGGGGGGGGGTTCGTGGCGCTGGCGGCCGAGGAGACAGGGCGCCGATGCTTCGGCGTCGAGCTCGATCCGAAGTTTGTGGCCGTCACGCTCGAGCGCCTGGCCGGGATGGGAGTTAAACCAGCGCTTTTAGAACAAGCAGGGAAACCACTATCCTCCCGGAAATCGATGGCGAGGACGCCAACCGTACCTTAGTCGCCCCCGGACGCGGATATCCGCCGAATTGCCTTTACTAAGGTACCCCGCTACCTTATGCTGCGAGTGCAAGGGAAAGGAAACGACTATGACGAACATGACCCCATTCCCACGCAGGCCAATCTGGAAAACGCTGAGCTTCCGGATTCGGGTGAAGAGCACGGAGTTCGAAGTATTGGCCGATGCTCTCGCCGGAGAGCTATACCGCTCGGCGACGGACACGCATGGATGCACGGTGGACCAGCCGGCCATGGCGCGAGTCGACGGCAAGCTGGTCGATTTTCGTAAAGAGGCGGCAAGGGAAAGGAAACGATAATGACGAACCAGCAAGCGGGAAAAATAATCAAGTGGACGGCAATCACGGCTGGCGGCGCATGCGCCGCCGCGCTGTTCATCGCGGGCTTCACCGACATAAACATTGACCCCAATCACGCCGGCGCAATGCTGCGCGGGTTTCTGATTCTGGCTTTCGCCGCGGGCGCCTATCTCCTGCCCGGGCTGATCGGGCAGAGCCGGCATCATCATCAACGGACCGCGATATGGGTGCTCGACGTCTTTCTAGGCTGGACGATTCTCGGCTGGATAGTTGCCCTGGTGTGGGCGAGCTCGGCCACGCCAGGGATGGCAAAGCCCCAAGGAGCGTGATTCGATGACGAACAGGACGGCGGCGAGGATTCTTGCACAGGCGGAGACGTTCTCCCTCGGCACGAAATTCAGCGAGGCGATCCGGCTCGCGGTCGCGGCGTTGAAAAACCACATCCTCGACCACAAGAAGCATGGCGCGAAAGGCGGGGCAAAGCGAAGCAAGCTCTATACGAAAAAGGATTTTCGACGGTGGGGGCGGATGAACGCCGGAATTCCCAGGAAAAAGAAAGCAGCGTGAGCCAGAGGGCAACTCCGAGAAGAAGTGATGCCACTGCTGAGCGGAGAACAATCATGAAAATCACCACGCTGTTACTCGCCAGTCTCATTCTGGCGGCCGCGCCGGCGCGCGGGCAACTCTGCGGGCCGGACGTGAAGCACTCGACGAAGAAGGTCGAAGGCAAATCGCCGCTCGAAACGAATCCGCCGGGCGGCAAGGCTCTCGTCTACGTTCTCTCTCCCACTTATGAAGGCGGCTACCTGCAGATGAAAGTTTCCGCCGATCGCGTGTGGATCGGCGTGAACCAGTACAAGAGCTATTTCGTCGTCGCGCTCGAACCCGGGGCGCACGATTTCTGCTCGAAGTCCGGCGACAATGCGACGCATCTGAAGCTCACGCTCGAAGCCGGAAAATCCTATTATCTGCGCCAGGACACGGTCGCAAAGATGGGCGTCGGCATGCCGCCGACTACCCTGCAGGAGCTGACGGCCGAGGACGCCGCGGTCCTGCTCAAGAAGTGCAAGCGCATGGAATTCGCGGAGAAGAGCAAATGATTATCGCGCACGAAGATCCGGAGCTGCTCGACTGGCTGCTCGGGATCATAAACAACAAACCGACAAGGCCCGGCGATTTCCTTCGCAGCCTGGCGGAAGCGGCGCTGCGCGCAGATTGGCAAAACTATCCGCTCATGCGGCCGTTCCTGCTCGAGATGAAGGAAAAATATCCGCAGTATGTCTTCACGGAAGCGGACGCCGCGGCCGCCGGCGAGAGCTTCTCCGGATGAAGCAGCTTGCGCTCATTCCGGACTTCTCTGGGAAAGACAGGCAGGACAAATCCGAAGGCCTGAAGGCCTGGGCGCTCGTCGAACTCTTCGGCCACCAAAGAATTGTCGGATGGGTGACGGTGGACCCGCCGGACTTTCCGGGAATGGCGCGCATCGACGTTCCGGATCTGAAGAAAGATGGCGCCATCGTTCGCGCGGGCTTCACGCGCTACGTCGGCCGCGCCGCGATTTACAGCGTGACGCCGATCAGCGAGAAGAGCGTCCGCGAGCTCCTTCCTCACGTCAGCGGGCTGCCGGCCAGGCCGGCCGAGATCCGCGAATGGTGAGTTTACCTTGCGACACATCCCTTAGAACACTGGCACGGCGTTCTATTGCTCCATGCGGCGCTTTTTCGCCTACTGGCGTGCATGGGACGACGCGGCCCCTCACCAAAGCCAACTGCACTCCGAGTCCTGCAAGGTAATCCTGGCAAGCTAAAGTTGAACGCCGATGAGCCGCACCCGACCCCTGCGGCCGCCGATCTTCCCTCTCCGCCCTGGTTGTCCCAAAAAGCCAAAGAGGTCTGGAAGCGCCTGCGTCCGGACCTCCCCTGGCTTTCCGTCGCCGACGTCGACCTCTTCGCCGCTTACTGTTCGAGTTACGCGCGCTGGCGCGATGCCGAGGACTTCCTCGAAGCGCACGGGCTCACGTTCGTGATGCGCGAGCCGGCCGCGCAAAAAGGCGAGCAGGGAAAAATCAAATTCATTCAGCAATGGCCGCAAGTGGCCATCGCGCAGAAATCTTTGCTGATGATGTGCAAGCTCGCCGGCGAGCTCGGACTTTCGCCCGCGGCGCGCACGCGCATCCACGTCGAGCCGGAGGCCCCGGCCGATCGCACCGCCGACCGCATGTTCGGCTAAAGGACGCGCCAACGTCTCCCGCCCTTTTTTAGGGAAACGACGGGAGCTTGGCGCGAAAGGAATCCCGCAATGGCGCCAGTCTCACAACAGATGTCGATGATCCTGGTTAACCCGGCGGGCACGCCTCCCGTCGGCGCGGTGCTCGCCAATGGCGCCGTCTATACGTCTCCCTGGTTCGACGCCACGATGATCCCGCTGAATTATCTGGAGCTGAGCGTCTATTCCGACCAGGCTTCGGCGCTCCTCGGGCTGGTCGTTCAGGAATCGGACGACGTCACCAACGCGAATTTCACGTCGACCGCCGCCAAGGACACCTGCAACGCGGCCACGCTTCAGCGGCTGATCTGTCCCATCCGCAAACGGTATTGGCGCGTGCAGTACACGAACGGCGGCGTGACGCAGACGACCTTCGAACTTTCCGCGGGCCTGCTCGGCGAGATTCCCGCGCAGACCGACAATTCCGGCAACATCATTTCGCCGCAACAGAGCACCGGCTGGACCATCACGAGCGCGCCGGCGACGGGGACGGTCGCATCCGCGGCGCAAGCGGCCGCGGCGGACCTTCGGCACATCTGCACCGGCCTTACGATCAGCTGGTCGGCCAGCGTCGCGCCAGCGGCCACAGTTTTGACGGTCACGGTGCTCGATGGCGCCACGGTCGTTTGGACGGCGACGATTTTCGTTCCCGCCGCAGTGGGCGGCGGCTCGCTCGTGGTGCCGGGCCTGAATTTGCAGGGCACGACGAACACGGCGATGACGGCCGCATTTTCCGGCGGCCTCGCGAACCTGAATGAATCGATCTCGATGCAGGGTTACGACCTGCAGTAACGGACGCATGAAGGCTCCCGGCAAGGGGCGCTTCATGCGAATGGACTTGCATCAGCTCCCCTTCGCATTCGAGCCTCCCGCCTCGGCGGGCACGATCCGCGAATGCGAAGGGGAATGGATTTATCCGCCGGCTCGAACGAAGAACGGAATTCCACTCGCGTCGATTCCAACCTGGAGAAGAAAAATGCCGCACTACAAAGACGGTTCGCCGGCGAAGGTGGGCGACCTGGTTCATTCGGTCCCGCCGTATCCCACGAGCGCGCGCGTGCTCGGGATCGTCGTTTCCATCAACCTGGGAACGGAAACCTGCAACGCCGGCGTGCTTCCGCTCGCCCGCAAGCACAGCACAGATTCGCCGTGGTATCCCGCAACGAACCACTTTCCGGATTGCGTCACGCTGAAGGAATGCCTGCGAATCAACGCCGAAGAAGAAGCCGCGCTTTCCGCCTGAGCGCCATGTGGCGCCGCAATTGTCCGCGGTGCGGCCGGTCGCTCGAAAAGAAGAATCCCGCGGAGGTCGTGAAATGCCTCTGCGCCTGGCTATGGAGATGAGATGCCACTGAACATCGACAAGTTCGTGAAGCTGCCCGCGTTCCTGCAATTCGTCGGGCTGATCCTGGCCTTCATCGGGCTCATCACGATCGCGCTGCGCCATCCGTTTTTCGGCTGGCCGCTCGCGATCATCGGGCTCGGCGTGAGCTTCGCCGGGTTCATCTACGACAAGATTTATCCGTGAAACTGCTGCAACAAACTCTCGTCACGCGCTACGCGAAATACCGGGCGCTGAAAAACCTTCTCGACAAATGGCTCGAAGAAAAGCAGGCGGAGATCCTCGCCGACATGCGCCACGGCGCGCGCTGCCCGGAGCTCGGGCCCTATCTCCTCGAGCTCGGCAAGGCGGAAGACCGGGTGAACTGGGGACGGGAATTTTTCAAATATCTTCGGCAAAAGGGTCTGAGCAAAGTCGCGGCCGGCATGATCATGAAGGTGATCGCCGGCCAGAAGCGGCCGAAGAAGCCGCGCCTCTACTGCAAGCGCAACGCGAACTACAAACGCAAATTCCCGATCCGGTTGCCCCGATGAAGCCGAGCTCTCCAGTGATCGTTGGCCTCGAGCCTTACGAAATCATTTTCGGCGAAGCACAGCCGGAATATCAGCCATTGCCGGCTTTGCGATCGGCCGGGCCCGAAATCTCCGTGATGAGCCGATGGGAACTCACACCGGAAGAACGCGAAATGATTGCGAACGGCGCCGATATTTTCGTGAGTGTCTGGACTTTTGGCAGGCCATACCCGCCGACGCTCGTCCGCGTCATGAACAAGAACAGCAGCCCGAAGGTCATCAAAGAAGAGATGCGGCTCGATGAAGAGCTGAACGGGCGGTTGCCCCGATGAAGGACCCCGTCGACGTGATTGTCACCGCGATCGTGAACACTCTTTTTGCTGCTCTCTTTTCCTGGTGCGCATATCGGCTCACTCGGCGATGGGAAGCCGCCACGATCGCCTGGATGCTCTATGGAGCGCTGGCGAGCATCGATAGCCGGATCCGAAAGTTGAAGTCATGAACTCCGCCTTTCTGGACCGCCTCATCGCGCCGCCGCGCGAGATCCCCGGCGAGCTCCGCCGCACGAAGGGGAGCTGCTCGAATTGCGGCAAGCAGAAACGCGTCATGTTCTTCATTCGGGGGAGCCAGATTTGCGCGAGCTGCGTCAGCTCGGCCGGAGACACCCTGCCGCATCCGGCGACGCGCATGGCCATCATCCGCGGCATCCGCAGGATGATTCGCGCGCTGAACAAACCGAAGCGAAATGAGCGGAGACTCACCCGTGCTGCATGAAGCGGCGAGACTATCGCGGTTACCCGCACGCGCTCATCGACGCGTGGTTCCTGCCCGAAGAGGATCTCTCCCGCTACGATCCCAAACTTTATTGGTTCGATCCGGAAGCCGCGGCACGCGTGCTCGATTTTTTCAAGCTCTATTGCACGCATGTCGAAGGCGAATGGGCGGGCAAGCCCCTGATCCCGGAGCAGTGGCAGTACCAGACGCTGCGCGACGCCTTCGGCTGGAAAAACATCTCGGACGGCGCGCGGAAATACCGCCTGGTGTGGGTCGCGGTCCCGCGCAAGAACGGCAAATCCACGGAAGCCGCCGGCGTAGGCCTTTATCTGACGTTCGCGGATCTCGAGCCGGGCGCCAAAGTTTTCTCCGCGGCGACGGAAAAAGAGCAGGCGGGAATCATCTTCGACCTGGCTTCGGCGATGGTGAAGGCCTCGCCGGATCTGTCCGCCCGGGCGGAGGTCTTCAAACGCTCGATGTACGTGGAAAAAAGTGGGGCAGTGTGGCGCGTGCTCTCCGGGCATCCGAAAAAATCCGGGCTGAACGCCAGCGGAATCGTCTTCGACGAGGTCCACGAGCAGGCCGATCGCAAGCTGTGGGACATCCTGAAAACTTCCACGGTCGCGCGCCGGCAGCCGATGACCTGGGCGGCCACGACGGCCGGCTACGACGAGACGACCATCTGCTTCGAGCTGCACGAGCTGGCCAGGAAAGTGCGCGACGCGGTTTTCGACGTGCCCACTCTGCTGCCGGTGATCTTCGAGGCCGACGAGAAGAAAGACGATTGGACGGCCGAGGCGACCTGGCGGAAGGCCAATCCCAATTTCGGCATCAGCGTGAAGGCCGAATATCTCCGCGCCGAGTGCGAGACCGCGAAGAAGACGCCGGCGTATCAGAACACCTTTAAGCGGCTGCACTTGAACATCTGGACGCGGCAGATGGAATTGTGGATGCCGAAGGAAGTGTGGGATCCCTGCGGGGCAGCGTTCCCGCTCGAGCCGCTCGATGGGCAGATTTGTTTCGGCGGGCTCGATCTCGCGACGGTCCAGGACCTGGCGGCATTCGCGAAAGTTTGGCCGGTGCTCGATGAGCGGAGCGGCGAATTTCATTTTTTCGCGGCGCTGCGCTTGTGGCTCCCGCGGGCGAATTTGCGGAAGAAGCAGGAGCTCGACGGCGCGCCCTATGAGCTCTGGGCCGAGCGGGGATTCATCACGCTCACCGAGGGCGACTACATCGACTACGACGTCATTCGCCGGACGATCGTGGAAGACGGCGAGCGATATGAGATCAAAGAGGTCGCGGTGGACCGATGGAATGCGGCGCAGATCATCACGCAGCTGACCGGCGAGGGTTTCACGATGGTGCCTTTCGGGCAGGGCTTCGCATCGATGATGGGCCCGACCAAGCAGCTGATGGACACGGCGCTGAAGCGGACGCTGCACCACGGGGGAAACCCGGTGCTCGATTGGATGGCTTCGAACGTGACGGTTAAAACGGATCCGGCGGGAAACTGGAAGCCCGACAAGGCCGCCAGCCGCAAGCGCATCGACGGAATCGTCGCGCTGATCATGGCGCTCGGCCGCGCCAGCATCCAGCTCGACGGCGGCGCGTCGGTGTACGACGACCGCGGATTGATCACGATATGAAAACGCCTCACTGGTTTCCGAGCGCGGACCTCGACGCGCAATTCGCGCATGCGCTGGCCGGGACGACGGCCGTCTTCGGCGCCGAAGCGCTTTGGCCGGGCCACGGGTGGGTCGGCCTCACCGGGATTTTCGTTTTCGCGGCGCTGAAGGAATTTATTTTTGATTCGGTCGTCGAAGCGCAGCCCTTCATCGCGAACTTGCGCGACTTCGGCTTCTACATGCTCGGCGCGGGGATCGCGACCGCCACTGTGCTGATCAGGATGTTCTTCGCAGCGGTGCCCAAAGGACTCCTATGATTCTGACGGCCGGCAAATACGGGATCCGCGCCACCTGGAACCCCTTCAGCCTCGAGCTGCGGTCGAATCTTTCCGAACCCGACCGCTGGCTGGTCGAATATGCCGGCGGGCATCCGACGGCTTCCGGCCAGACCATGACGGAGCGCACGGCGATGCAGCTCTCCGCCGTATGGTGCGCCGTCGGGCTGATCTCCAATTCGATCGCGACGTCGCCGCTTTGCATGTTCGAAAAACTTCCGAATGACGCCGGCCGGCGCGAAGCCGACGAGCATCCGCTTTATCCCATCCTGCACGATCAGCCGAACGACGAGATGACCGCCTTCACGTTCTGGAAAACGCTGATGGGCCACATTCTCTGTTGGGGAAATTTCTACGGCGAGATCGAGCGCAAAGGCAACGGCGAAGTGCAAGCCATCTGGCCGCTGCGCCCGGACCGCACGTTCCCGCGGCGCATGACCGACAAGGCCGGGCATTCCACCGGGGATTTGATCTATGTGGCGCGCTCGAGCGCGGGCCCGGAAATTATTTTGCGCCCTGACCAGGTCCTGCACGTCATGGGCTATAGCTACGATGGGCTGCGCGGGCTTTCGCCGATCGCGCTGCATCGCGAGAGCCTGGGGCTTTCCATGGCTGCGACCGATTACGGCGCGCGCTTCTTCGGCAATGATGCGCGCCCGGGCGGCGTGCTCGAGACTCCCGCGAAGCTGGACGCCAAGGCGACGAAGCGCCTGAAGGAATCCTGGGAGGAAGCGCACCGCGGCGGCGACCAGGCGCACCGCATCGCGGTGCTCGAACAGGGCCTGAAGTTTACCGAGATCTCGATGTCGAATGAGGACGCGCAATATCTCATGACGCGCGTGTTTCAGCTTTCGGAAGTTTCCAGAATGTACCACGTCCCGCTCCACAAGCTCGCCGAGCTGACGCACGCCACGTTTTCGAACATCGAGGATCAGGAGATCGAATACGTCAAGGGCGGGGTGCTGCCCTGGGCGGAAGCCGCCGAGCAGGAGATCTTCAGAAAACTGATCAAGCCGACCATGCCGGCGGGAAAGACGTTCTATTCGGAGTTCAACCTCGAAGGCGCCATGCGCGGGGATCCCGAGAGCCGGGCGAAGTTCTACGACCTGATGCAGAAGAACGGCGACTTATCCATCGACGAGGTCCGCCAGCGCGAGAACATGAACCCCCTGCCGGACGGCCAGGGCAAGGTTTACTTCATCCCGGTGACCCAACAATCGTTGGACAGGGCTATAAACCCCCCAGAACCGCCTCCCGCGGCCACCATAGGCCCGGACGGGAAGCCTTTGCCTCCTGGGACGCCAAAGAATCCTCCGCCTCCCATAAGCGACCCCAAGGCCAAACGCAAGCATGCCCAGGAGCTCGCCGAGCGCCGCCGCCAGGTGGCCCATGCCTTCATCCCGCTGCTCGGCAACCTCGGCGAACGATTCTCCCGCAAGGAAGTCGCCGCGCTATCGCGCTCCGGCGCCGATCCGGATAATTTCTTCCGCGATCATCTCCCCTACGTGCGGGACGGCCTGGCTCCGGTGCTCGCCTGCATCGAGGAATCCGTTTCGACGCTTCTCCGGGTGGAAGGGCGCGAGGCCCCGCCGGTGGAGCGTGAAAAATTCGTCGAGAGCTACGCGGACAATTTCGCGCACCGCTACGTCAAGGAAGCGCTGGTCCAGCACATCACCAAGGCGGGCACCTGGGCCAACGGGATCGCCGATCGCGCCCATGAAGAGGCCATGCGGGCTTCCAACGCGTTCGCGTTGAACATCTATAAAACCGCCGGCGCGAAAACGCTGGCGTGGATCCTCCCGGAAACGGGTTGCAGTTCGGAATGTACTTCGATCGCCAGGCGGCTCCACGATCCGGCCGCGGGAAACCATCCGCCTTCCGGCCCGCGCTGCGAATGCCAGATCGTCGCGGTGGACAATGCGTAACCGCGCCTGGCTGATTCTGATCATGCTGGGGCTCGGCGCGGCCCTGGCCGCGATCGCGGCGCCGGCGCCGCCGGATGAACGCGCCAACGTGTCCCCGCAGCAGCTTCTCTACCAGCAGCAGCTCACGCTCGCGACCGGGGAGCATGTCGCGATTTTCCTGCCGACGATTCCCATCGCCATCGGCGTGCAATCGAAGAGCGGGTCCCGCGTGCTGACGATCGGCGAGCTGGTGCATTGCCGTCCGTTTCTCGAAATCACCCCGATGCAAAAAATCGCAGCGAACGGCGATATCGAGGGGTTCAACGTGCACGAACAGATGCTGAACTGCGGGCCGCCGGCGCCAGGCGAGGACGACAGAATCCTCGCGATCATCGGGATCCAGTGGCGGGACCGGTGAGGGATAAGTTCGACCGGCAGGAAGCCGAGAGCCATCGGAGCGGGGAAGTGGACGATTGCAAACAGACCCCGAACAGAAGATGCGGGTTCTGCGGAGAAGGCGTGACATGCCAGCACGGATACTGCGAGGTTTGCCAACCTTGCCTGGAATGCGCGATGGAATAGCGAAATCTTAGGAGGAACGCATGGAACTCGAACACAGGTTTCTGAACGCAACGGATTTCACCGGCGAATTTCGCGTCGAGAAGCGCGACGGAAAGCCCACCCTTATCACCGGCTATCCCGCCAAATTCAATAAACTCAGCCAGCGGATGTGGGGGATGCGCGAGCAGATCCTGCCCGGCGCGTTCAAGCGCACGCTCGCGGAGGGCGCGGACGTCCGCGGCCTGCTCAACCACAATCCCGACATGGTGCTCGGCCGGAACAAAGCCGGCACCATGCGGCTCAGCGAGACGAGCGTCGGCCTGCGCATGGAGATCGATCCTCCGGACACCCAGGTGGCGCGCGACCTGATGACTTCCATCGATCGCGGCGACATCACCCAGGGCAGCTTCCGCTTCCGCACCGTCACCGATAATTGGCACATGCAGGACGGAGAAACGATTCGCGACCTGATCGACGTGGACCTCATGGACGTCAGCGTCGTGACCTTCCCCGCTTACGAAGATACCGATATCGGCGTGCGCTCGCTCGCCAAGGCCGCGGGGATGGATATCTATCGGTTCGAGGAAATCATCATGCGCCTCGAGCACAACCTCCCGCCGAAGCCCGAGGACCGCGATTTTCTCGGGTTGATGATTCTCCGCATCGGCACGATGCGCGACAAACTTCCCATGCCTCGCTTCATCGCGCTCGAAGCCGCGAAGCGCCGGCTCTCCCTGGTCGAGCGCGAGAACTGACCTCTATTCCTATACGAACAAAAATTGTTCCTATGCGAATAAAAAATATTCCTATGAACAGCTGCTACGATCCGGGATGCGGCGCCGCGGCGCCGCATGAGCTCCTCGGCCTGCGCGCCTGCACGCCGCATTACGTCGAAGCCCTCGAGCATTCCGCGCACATCGTTTTGAAACCTCGTCCGCAGCTCCAGCGAGAACTGCGGCTATGGGTAGATGACCGTCTCGGCGTGCTCGTGGATGTAATTGCAAAGCGCGGGCAAGAGAAGAAACGCAGCGAAGCGGAGACCGGCGGCCCCGCGGAGTATTCATTGCCTCGCGTCAAGCCGCCGGCCGGCGACGAGCTGCCCGCACGGCCGCCCGATGTATCCGCGCACGAATTTCCGGAAAAAGATTCCTGACCGTTTCTCTGGCCAGTTGGCAGGCCAGCATCCACTCTTCATCGCCGCGCAGCTTCGCGAGAAAGATTTCAACCTTCAGCTGCAGCCGGATGCGGTGCAGCGCATGAGGCCCGAAGAGCGTCCGCGTCGCTCCGCGGCCGCCTGGCTGGCCGGCGGTGCGCTGACGAAACGTTTCCGTGGCCAGCTGGTCTTCGGTGGGCTGCATCTTACGCACTGCGCTTTGTTCTCTCATGGCGATTCCTTTCCCTAACCGTTCGCGCCAAGCTGCCCTTGCCGGGACACGTTGGCGCGTTTTGTTTCGCGAGCGGCTTCTTCGGAATTTCTTTCCGGGGAATCTCGGCCGGCGGCGGCGACGGCTTTTCAAACGCGAGTTTCATTTGCGCTCCCATCGACGGCCTGAATAGATGGCCGTCATCCCGCCAATCGATCTCGCGCCTCGCTTGAGCCGAGTGCGCGTGAAACCATTTCGGCCGGCCGCATAGCGCGCACGGCTTCAGCTCGCTGGCCACGGCCCGCGCGACGTTTTCCTTGCGCGTCGGGCTCATGCCGTCGCCTTCGGTTCCAGGGCGAGCAGATGCACTAATTCGTGTTTCGGACAAAACTTCTTTCCTTCATCGGCGATGAATCTGCACTCCGTCTCTTTGTAGCGGAAGAAGGCCCCTCGCTCGTCCTCGTATTCGGAGCGGTCGATCACGAAATTTCCGATGCGCTTGATGAACATCGGCTCTCTATCGACCCATTGGCATTGGCGCGGCTCGCTCACGGGCGCGTCTTCCTAGAAAAATCACCGTGATTCACAGGCGCACCTGTGCATTTTCCGTTTCGGCCAAAAACTAGCGCGGGGAAGCGCGGCAAGGCGCGGCGCGCCCGCGCCGATCCCGATTCGCCCCTCCGATTCGGGACCTCCATGCACAGCCCTGGGCTTGACAAAAATCCAAGAAAGAAAGAAACAAAGAAAGAAATTCTTTTCCCCGTGGTTTTCGGCCCTCTTGGTTTCCTCTTTTCCCTGGTGTTCTCCGGAAAGCGAAGAGCAACAACAGCAAGTGGAAAACCTGCGGGAATGTGGAAAAGCATCACGCGGCCGCCTTCCTCGACAGCCATTTGAAAAAATCCTGCCAATCGCAAAAGCACCGGCAGCACAGCCAGCGAGAGAATTCCACGGGCCCGATCGCGCCGCAGCCGGCGCACCGCGCCTCCGTTTCGAACTTGAGGAAGAAGATCATCGCGGTAATAGCCTGCCGAACCGGTCACGCGCGCGGCCATGGCACCTTCCGAAAACTGAAAGCCCTTTGCATCCGCCCGGCCGCTTTGAACGGGCGCCGCGCGCACGCTTCCCGCGATAAGTGAGACAGCCGGCCTCGACTTTCGCCCTGAAATTTGGGTCCTGCCATTTCCGGCGCGCCCATCGGCCTATTCGCGCTCGCTGCTTTTCGTTCCAGGCCGGCTTGCCTCGCTGCCCTTTCCTAGCTTTGCGGGCGGTCTTCCATTGGCGCCCAAAAATGCAGAGCTCCATGGCTATCTCACGCTGCAAGCATCCGCAGCTCTTTGTATGGCCGCGTTCGAGCTGACCTGGTAACGCCGACGTGTACTGTCCGCATGAACAGAGGCATAGGCAACGGGACTTCGTTTGGCTGCTCGTCCCTCTGCTGATTTCCTGCCGTTCAACAAACAGACGACCGAAAACTTCGCCGATGAGGTCGGGCGCGCGCGGCATCGAAGTCACCCGATCTGCAGAATTCGGCGCGCATTCCTAAGCGACGGGAGACGGCCGGCGAGCGGAATCCGGGAGCGTTGGATTTCGTCGAAGACGGTCGCGGAAGCTATCGCGCCGCGATGAAGGTCATGGACCTTGAGGAGCATCCGGCAATGCGGGCAAGCCCCTTTGATCCCGCCCTCTCCATCCTTTGCAGGGTTATAGCGAACGTGCTTTGGACATTTCCCCTTCCACCGCCAGCGGATTGCGAGCATCGCTCCTCCTCTTCCTCTCCCCAACCTTGCCCGCCGGGATCCGGAATTCCTTCCCCGCGGCTTCCTGGAACTGCGCCAGGCGTCCGGACCCCGGCAAGGCCCATTCGCGCCGCAGCCGGCACACCGCGCCTCCGTTTCGAACTTGAGGAAGAAGATCATCGGCCGAAGACGCGCACGGACGCGCTTTGAATATTGGAAATGGATGAGCCGGCGCGCTGCACTTCATCGAAGCATGTGGCCTGGCTTATCGTCGCGAGATGCGCGCGGAAGATGTGGTAGAGCATCCGGCAATGCGGGCAAGCCCCTTTGATCCCGCCCTCTCCATCCTTCGCAGGGTTATAGCGAACGTGCTTTGGACATTTGCCCTTCCAGCGCCAGCGGATTGCGAGCATCGCTCCTCCTCTTCCTGTCCCCAACCTTGCCCGCCGGGATCCGGAATTCCTTCCCCGCGGCTTCCTGGAACTGCGCCAGGCGTCCGGACCCCGGCAAGGCCCATTCGCGCCAAGCTGCTGTCGTTTCCCTGAGAAAGGGCGGGACACGTTGGCGCGTTATTCTCGACAAAGCCGACCGGGCGATCGCGCCCGGGCTCGAGCCGGCCAGAATAAAAACTGAACACCCTCCAGCATTCCGGGCATTCGAAATGCCGCAGCCAGGTCGCGCTCGGCAAACGCTCCTCGAGCTGCGCGCCGCACCGCGGGCAATCCATCACCACGACTCCGCGATATGAATCGATTTCAAGAAACGCACATCCGCCGACGTCAGATTCAGGCAGAAGACCAGCTCGTCGACGTCCGTTTCTCTCCCGATGTAAAGAACGTCGTTCGCGATTCGCGCTTGCCCAGGTTCCAGGTGCGGATCCTCGAACACCAAAAGCCATTGCGCGCGGCCGTGGGGGAAGAGCATCACTTTCTCCGGCGATCGCCTGACGTACATCATCCGCCTCCGCGAACGCTACGGCGGATAGACCAATGCGCCGAAACCAGGTGAAGGCGCATCACGAGGCCTGGGCTTTCGCTTTCTCCGCCGGCGCGGCTTTCGCCGCCGGCGTTTCGCGCGCCGGTTCGTCGGCCGCTTCGCGGTCGCGCGTGGATTTGAACGGCAGGCGCATCTGCTTCGCGGACACGGCGCTGCGCTGATTCTTTTTTCCGTCCGGACCGGGCAGCCAGGCCGAGGGAAGATTTTTCTGCGAGAAGGCGACCAGGTCCGCGTGAGCGATCAGACGCTTGTGGCCGATCCGGCGCGAGCGGAGCTGCCCGCGCGTGATGAACGCATCGAGCGTGGACCTGGAGAGCGAGAGCAGCTCGGCGGCTTCCTTGCGCGAATAGAGAAGTTTCGGGACCGCTTTCGCTTGGGTCGGGAGCGGCTCCATCTCATTTCCCCCGTCTTTTCACAGGCGTTGACGCGCGCGGGCTCGGAGCATCGGGCGCGCCGATCGCGGCCTTCGATAAATTGCGCTCGACGTTTAAGTGGCCGACTCGTGCGAGCCGATAGGTAGCGATCGGGCCGGACTCTTTGAAATCTTCCAGTTTGTCCGAGGCCTCAAATCGCAGCGTCTTGAAGGCCGCGTTTTCATACACGCGGACGTAGAGAACTTTCGGGGCTTCCATCTCAGGCCGCTTTCGAATCGAGTCCCAGGCCATCGAGGATGAACCGGCGAATGAGGTACCCGATCGTGCGGTCTTCCTTCGCGGCCTTCTCCCTGAGCTTTTGATAGGCCTCGTTCGTGACCTGCGTCGAGACCAGGCGTGGCTTGTTTTCGCGCGCGCCTTTCTTTCGCGTTTCGGGCTTTTTCGGTTCGGCCATCTGGTAGGCTCCTTTAACTCCTGCGGAGTCTACATAGCATATAATTCTTATTGCGTCAAACAGAGTTATAGGATATTATAAGTTTCCATGGAAAGATCAAATGCGGACCCCCTTCCAGCACCCGAGATGGGCATTACGAAGACGAAGCAGATTTCGTTCAAGGTCGAGGACGCTCTGGGGCAGCGCATCGAGGCTGTCGCGGAAGCGGAAGATATCCCCATGGCCGATTTCGTCCGCAAGATCTTCCTCTGGGGCCTGGAACAATACGAAGCCATTGGCTCCATGCGGGCGCTTCGCTATATGGTCCTTCCCGACGAGCTCATCGAGAGGACCCTGCGGGAAGAGCGCCAGGCCCACCGCGAGCTCCTCCGCCGCCGCAAGAAATAATTCCACATGCGCGGCATGGCCGCAGCACGTGCCGCACAGCTTTTCCACATCCCCGCTTCTTTGTAAATTAAAGTTTCCATTGACAACACTTGACTCGGAAGAGCACACTTCCCGCCCTGTCGCCTCCCGCGACTATTTCAACTCCTGGGGGTACACATGGCGCAAAGACAAATCCACCTCATCAAGGGGAGGCGCCGCGCGAGCTCCGCGCAGCGGCTCATCCTGCACGAGCGCATCCTGGCCGAAGAGATCCGCGAGCTCGAGCGCCAGCGCGCGAAAATCCGCGGGCAGATTCGCCAGCGGCTCGCGCGCGGCGCGAAGTGCGCGCCGGCGCTGCGCGCGGAGGAAATCGAGGCGCTCCGCATCCTCGGAATTCGTTAGCTCAAGAAAGGGAAGGGAATCGACATGAGAGGAATCTACGAAAAGGTCAAAGGCTCGAACGACTGGTACATCTGCTACGTGGATTCCGACGGGCATCGTCACCGCGAACACGTCGGCCGGCAATCCGTGGCCATCGAGGCTTACGTCAACAAGAAACGCGAGATTCGCGAGGGGCGCTACGTCGCTCCGAAGCGCGAACAGCGCGTCACCTTCCAGCAGCTCGCGGAGCGCATGCTGGCCGACAAGGAAGGCCATTGCCGGCGAAAAACTTCTTACGGCAATCGCACGTCTCTTTCGCGCCTCTTCCCGCTCATCGGCAGCCTGCCGGCCGCGGCCATCGGGACCGCGAAAATCAATGAAGTGCTTCGCAGCCTGCGCACGCGCAAGCCGGCGCCCGGCCGCTGCCCCTCCGCCAGCCTGGCCCTCGAGCTCAGCGGGCCCACGCTGAACAATTACCGCGCGCTTCTCAACAGCATTTTCGCTTACGGGATCGCCAACGGATACTGCGCCAAAAATCCCGTCGCGGAGACGCGCACGTTCGAAAACAATCCCCCGATCATCCGCTATCTGACGGCGGACGAGGAAGCCGCGATCCGCGCGGGCATGCGCGATTCGAACCCGGACGTGGACGCGCCAACGTGTCCCGGCGGCAGCTTGGCGGGAATCGAAGCGGAAATGGACCTGGCGCTGAACACCGGCCTGCGCTCCGGCGAACAGTTCCTGCTCACCTGGGATCTGATCGACCTCGAGCGCGGCATCCTCACCGTGCCGAAGGAAGGGAAGACCGGCCGGCGTTTCATTCCCATCAATTCCGCGTGCCGCGCGGCGCTCCTGCAGCTTCACGAGCAATCGAACGGCTCGGCCTACGTCTGCTACCGCACGGATTCTCCGGAGGATCGCCGCTCCGACCGCTTCCGCGCAATCACCGCGAAAGCCGGCGTCGTGAATTTCCGCTGGCACGATCTGCGTCACACATTTGCCTCGAGATTGGTGATGGCCGGGGTGGACCTCCGCACCGTGCAGCAATTCCTCGGGCACACCACGATTGTGACGACGATGCGTTACGCGCATCTTTCTCCGGAGCATGGCAAGGCCGCGATCGAGAAATTAGTAGGCGCCAACGTGTCCCGGCAAGGGCAGCTTGGCGCCAATGGTCCAGCCGCCGCGACGCCCGCGAAAATGAAACAGGAACGCGCCGAGGGTCCCGGCAAGGGCCGCTCGGTGCGAATGGTCAGGAGGATCGCATGACCAGAGCAGCGACGGCAGTGGAGACGTCAGCCGCGCGGGCGGGAATCGTGACCGGCGAGAAACTGGGGGAGGCCGCCAGATATCTGAAGTCCGCGCGCTCGGCCACGCTCGCTTGGGTGCGCGAAGCGGCGGCCGCCAGCGTGGAGCTGAACGCCGAACACATGCAGGAAGTTCTGAACATCGCGGACCGGCTCGAAGACATTCGCGGAAGGCTCGAAGCGAAGGCCAGCCTCTTCGGAGTTTCCCGGTGAGGACCATCTATAAATACCCGCTCGAGTTTCTGGGGCGGCAAGACGTGGCCCTGCCCGTCGGCGCGGAATTTCTCAGCGTCCAGATGCAGCGCGATTCAATCTGCATGTGGTTCATCGTTGACCCCGAGGACCCGAAAGAAACGCGGACGTTCTTCATCGTGGGAACAGGACATGCCATGCCGCCAGGGAATTTCCTATTTCTCGGCACGGTGCAAATGGAGGATGGCCGGTTCATCTGGCACATCTTCTCGGAAGTGAAAGGATGAGCGCCCGGCTGCCTTACGTTTACACCTGGAAGCGCACGGCGATGCGCGTCCTCGATCGCAAGGGCCAGGCCTGCCGGGTGAAGGACGCGCCAACGTGTCCCGGCAAGGGCAGCTTGGCGCGAATGGTCCGCGGGAAGATGAACAGCTGCATGATCGAATTCGAAGACAGCTTCCGCACTGTCACCAGCCGCAACGCGCTTAGACGCGCCAACGTGTCCCGGCAAGGGCAGCTTGGCGCGAATGGTTAAAGTTTACCGGCCTAGAGCGTCCAGCAGCGACTGGCCGTGAGTGCGTTCTGCTGGCAGGGCCAGAATGTCTATCCCGGACGCGGGTTAACTGACGTCTGGCCCTGAGACGAATTTCTTCTGAGGAAACGCCCATGATGAACCTGCGCGATTTTCGCGACGATGAAACCGGCGAAGAAGCCGATGGCGGCGAGCGCTGCCCGGATTGCGGCGAGCTCCTCGAAAACTGCGAGTGCGACATCGAAGGCGACGGTCCGGAGGCAGCATGAGCGGAAACGGCAACGGGCACCCGCACAAAGACCACCAGCTCGCCGCGCGCTGCGAGCAATTCGATGGCAGCGTCGGATTCGAAATCATTCCCGACGGCACGGCGCTGACCGTCTTCGCCTATGTGGGAACGCGAAAGTTCGAGCTCACCGTCACCCGCGAGGAGCTGAAGAGCCTGGCGGAATATTTTCTCAAGCAGGCGGACCAATGAGCGGACCCTACATTTCCGGAGTCTGCCGCGTTTGCGGATGCACGGATCTGGCGCCCTGCATCATTTCGCAGGGACTCCTGGTGGACCGCGACGGAGATCCTTCGGCCCTCGCCGCCTGCAGCTGGCTCGATGAAGCGCATACGCTCTGCTCGAACCTCGATTGCGTCGCCGTCGTTCCGCTTTCGGAACTTTGCGCGATTGTTTACCCTTACACCGCTCCCAGGGTGAAAGCCGCCGCCAGATGACCCGCCTGCGCGATACCGCTGCTTCGGCGAGATTTGATCGCGCCATAGCCGGAGGCGAAGGCGGATGACAACAATTGTTTACATTCTCGGAATCTTCGTCCTCTGCAGCGCGGTCTATTTTGGGATCTGGTTCGTCCGCAACTGCGTCGGCCCGGAATTGAGGAGCGATATCGCGCGCCTCCGCGAGCATCGCCGCCTGCGCATCGCGAGCCGCCGATGATCGCCCGCGTCCATTTCCGTCCGGTATCGCCGCCCGGACACGGAACGACCTTCGATTTCCTCCCGGACCGCGATATCTCGCATGTGCCTCTGGAGATCGACACTTCCATCATGTTTCCAGCTCGCTGCGGAGGGCGCGCCTGGTTTCTTACGCCGCAATCGAACGAAAGCATCCGCCGTTTCTTTCCTGGCATGCCTTCAGTTCCCGTTCGGATGTTTGTCTGCGAGCACGCGATCGAGATCGGAGATTGATGGCCTTCCAGCCCAACGAACGCATCGGCGAGGTCCGCTGGTCGAAAGGATCCTGCGGAGTCAGCGGCTGCGCGGATCCGGAATGCGTCTGCGCGCTCTGCGCTCAGCCGCTTGGAATTTCGGAAGACGACCCGCGCCGCGCGGACCACGACAATGAATGCTGCGGCTGCCCAATCTGCGAAGACGACGTCCCGATCATTTTGTTTCGCGGCGAGGGCAAGGACATGACGCAGGCCGCATTCCACCAGCGCTGTTTCGAAAAGCTTCTCGAATCGAGTCTGCCATGAACAAAAAATTAAACGCGCCAACGTGTCCCGGCAAGGGCAGCTTGGCGCGAATGGACGCCGGCTACTGGCTGCCGGAAGAATACACGCTGAACCTCAACGCGCTGGAAGTCGGCTGGCTCCTCGCGCTGGTCTACGTCGACCGCGAAGATTGCGCGATCGCGAAACGCGGACCGCGGGGCAAGCCGATCGCGACGACCGTCCGCGCGTGCCTGCAGGAAAAGATTCAGGCCGCGATGCGCGCCACCGAACGCTCCGGCCTCGACCTCCGCAAGCCCCGGCCTGTTTCCGCAGGGATGAAGCCCGGCAGCGATACGCAAATTTCAGGGGCGGCAAAGCTCCCCTGAGAAGGAGAAACAAAATGAATAGAACCATTTCACATGCGGTGTTGTTTGCGGTGTTGTCAATGGTGACGGCGGTTTTAGTATCACCCGCCGAAGCCAAGAAAAAGCCATGTCCGGACTTAGGGTGTCTGCAAGTCGTGTGCACCGATAGGCTTATCGGGTGGGAGGCCGTGCCCATGTTCGGTTTGTATGTAGATATCCGTCAAGGCCCATGCTTCCCTAGTTGTCAAGAACACGGGTGCATCCAAGGCCCCGAATCCAGCGTATCCTCTTTCTCGATGAGGGTAAGTTGGGACGTCATCCAGGTGCGCGGGCTCATCACGAATCGGGAAAGCGCCAAAGTGGTTAAGATAATCCGCGCCAACCCCAATCTGGCTCAGGCGCGTGAAGCCGTGGCGAAGTTCATTGCCACAAAATACAAGTACGAAGTGGTCGGACTGACACGGGAAGAGTTCGCCGCCTGGCGCACAGCAGAGAAAGAATTTGCGGCGACACATCCTTGCCCCAACGGCGGAAAGAAAGCTGCAGGAAGGTAGTAAGATTGAGCGGCCAAGGAGAGCCGAGTAGCGGAAGGGAAGCAGCGTGGATGTTGATGATTTTGTCCTAGCCTGGTGCTGTTTGGCTCTCTTGTGGCTTGTATACGATTGCCGCAAGGCATATCTCATTCGGCGCGAGCGCGTCACCAAGGATTCAGGCCCGCAGGAGAAGTGAATGCCGCTCGGGCTCTCGCGAGGGGCTGACTTCGAATCCTTCCGCAAAGCGGTGAAGCGCCTGACGGCTGTGGCCATCGTTGGCCATGCGGGGGGCCACACGCGCTACGAGCGCGATCTCCCGCTCGAATTCTTCAACGTCCCAAACTTCCGCATCTTTCCGCTCGGCTCGGCGCTCGCGAAGACCCTCCCCATGTGGGCCGAGCGGACCATCGAAGTGTGTCCGGATGGACGCGCCACTCCAACTGCCACAGCCCGGAAGCCGCGCCGCGCAAAGAAAACAAAACATGGCACCTAGCTCCGGGGCGTCCCGTTGCGCAATAAGGGGGCGGTTTCGCAAAAACTATCTTGTTATACTGATTGGAATGAACGCTCCGGCCATTGCACCTCGATTGCTTGTTTGTTTTTTTTCGGTCGCTTGCCTTTGCTTGGCGTCCATCGCCAATTCGGCAAAGCAGGACGATCCTGCTGCGAAACGGATTGTCGGCCTTTTGGAAGCCAGATACCGGTCTGCCAGGACCATGCAGGCGACATTCCTCGAACGCTACACTGAGAACCATCGGACGGTGCGAGTGGAAGCCGGCACAGCTTACTTTCGGCGCCCGGGGAAAATGCGCTGGGATTATGAGTCGCCAGAAAAGAATCTATTCCTCGTAGATGGCAAGACCGCGTGGTTCTATGTTGCCGGCGACCACACCGTGACACGAGTACCGGCGAAGGAGAGCGGCGATTGGCGGACGCCGCTGTCATTGCTTGCTGGTGAGGCGAAATTGTCGCGAATTTGCCAACAAATTCATCTCTCCACTACGGAGGCTCCGGAAAACTCAGCAGACGCCCTGCTCAATTGCGTACCCCGAGGGGAAGAAAGTCAGCGCACCGATCCGCATCACTTTGAATCGAACTCACCCGAGCACAGTGGGGGAGATGCCATTTTCCTTGAAGTGGCCTCGGACTCCGGGGAACTGGTGCGCATCCTGATCCAGGGAAGGGGCGGCGTCGAAATCGAGTTCCGCTTCGCCCAATGGAAAATGGACCCGCGGGTCCCGGACTCCATGTTTCGTTTCGAACCCCCCCCGGGTGTGGCGATTGTTAACGGTGAATTACCGGGCGGAGACGGAGCCACAAAAAGGTAGTTTCCCGCCGTCTGCCCGGTCCATTTCGAGGAAGGAACGGCCAACCCTTCCGGCCTTCCCCGCATATTGAATAGATGAGGTAAACTGTAGACCTATGGGAGAATTTGTCTGCCGCGTGGCGGATGCAAACGGGCGCGTCTTCTCGCACGTGGAAGCCGCCGGCTCACTTACGGAAGCTCGCCAGAAGATGGTGGACCGGGGCCTCTATGTCTATTCGGTGGAGTCCCGCAGCGGACTGCTCTCAGGCCTGTTTCAGCGGCGCAACGATCGTCAGATTGGCGGCACGGATTTTCTCATTCTCAACCAGCAATTCAATACTCTCGTCAAGGCTGGACTGCCCATTCTCCGTGCCCTGGATCTGCTAGCCGACCGGGCCGCATCTCAAAAACTCCGCCCCATTCTTTCCCAGTTGCGTGACCGCGTGCGGGAAGGTAGGTCGCTTTCCGAGGCCGTGGCCGAGGCCGGAGTCTTCTCCAAGGTTTACTCCACCGCCATTCTTGCCGGCGAGAAGAGCGGAAATCTTTCGGGCGTTCTGGACTATTACATCGCGTATCAGCGCGTAAGCACAGGCGTCAAAAAGAAAATCGTAGCAACCCTGGTCTATCCGACGATCTTGGTTGCTGTTTCGATCTTGATCCTCACTTACATCGTCACCGAAGTGATCCCCAAGTTTGCGATGTTGTACCGCGACTTGAACGTAGACCTGCCCGCGGCGACGCAAATACTGATCGCCGTGACGGTTGACTATCGCTATTACGTTTTGGGCGGTGTCGCGGCCCTGTTCCTGGCTGCACTAGGCGTCTACTTGTGGTCAAGGACGGAGGACGGCGGAGCCGTCATCGATCGCTTGAAGTTTCGGCTGCCCGTCATCGGTGACACGCTGCTGAAGTTTCAGGTGGCACAGTTTTCCCGGACCTTGTCGACGCTCTTGGCTGGCGGAACTCCCCTGGTTGCTGGCTTGCAGACCGCTTCGGACGCCCTTGCCAGCAAGTTGGTGCGCGGAACGGTTATGCAAGCGACGCAAAGGGTTCGTGAAGGTGAATCGTTGCATTCCGCGCTCGCTTCCAGCGGCGTGATGCCAGATCTCGCACTGGACATGATCGAAGTGGGGGAATCGAGCGGCGCGCTGGCGCCCATGCTCACGAGCGTGGCGGAATTTTATGAAGAGGAAGTCAGCCTGCGGCTGTCCACCCTGGTCTCTATCATCGAACCGGTACTGCTCGTCTTCATGGGATTGTTCGTCGCTTCTATCTTGATCTCATTGTATCTCCCCGTCTTCTCGCTCAGCGGGACTGTAAAGTAAGGAGCCATGGCCACCACGGATCAAAATTTGCCCTCGGCAGCGGACCTCGCATCCGCAGCCGAAGAACAGCACGAACGCGACCATGCCCGCAAGCTAGCCGAGAGATATCGTTGCGGGTTTATTAATCTTCGCGAACAGCGCATCGATCCCGAGCTCTTCCGCACCATTCCCGCGGATCTGATGTTCCGTTACAACTTCGTGCCGCTCGAGCAGCATAACAATCTCTTATCGATCGCCGTCGCGGACCCAAGCCAGGTGTTGTTGAGTGATGAGCTGCCTCTCTTGCTCGGCAAGAAACTTGCGATCAAGGTGGCTACAGCCCGGCAGATCGGCGACCTCCTCAAGCGCACGGAGCAGTCCCAGCGTGTTCTAGAACAGGCGACCGAGGCATTCACCCTCCAGGTATCAAAGGAAGACCAGGAAGAGGGCGAGGAGACGATTTCCGGTGATCGCTTGACGCGCGACACGGTCGTAAGTCCCGTGGTGCGGCTCGTGGAAACTGTCATCTTCACCGCCTTAGAGCGCCGTGCCAGTGACATTCACATCGAAGCGCGCGATACCGAGGTGGCCGTAAAGTACCGCATTGACGGCGTGCTCCAACACGCCATGCAGCCGATCGCTAAAGAGTGGCATTCCACGGTAATCTCCCGCATCAAGG
>Ga0307477_10000373_pt1 | contig 52531 bp, 43 predicted proteins | sample atmos_gasesECM2C_FD_203316 | JGI IMG/M metagenome (GOLD analysis project Ga0307477, IMG submission 203316) | Hardwood forest soil microbial communities from Morgan-Monroe State Forest, Indiana, United States - atmos_gasesECM2C_515 | ecosystem: Environmental > Terrestrial > Soil > Temperate... | reverse complement strand
TCAACGCTTCGACGCTGCCCTTGCAAGCAGCTCCGCATGACTCGGGGCCGATGTGGGTCGCTAGTTCACATTCGTATGACTTTTGCATTCACTACACCTCGCCGGTTTAACCGGCGCACAAGGAGAATTCAATGGCCTATCAGATCATCGATCTGGGAGCGCTGAACGGGAATTTCAGCCACGGTATGGCCATCAACAACCGCGGCCAAGTCGTCGGCTGGACCGGCAATCCGGCCAGCCCGAACAGCGCCACTTCTCCTGCACCGTTCATTTGGGCGCAGGGCGTAATGTTGAATCTGGCTCTGCCCCCGGGACCGATGTATGGTGCGGCGTTGGATCTGAACGATTTTCAGCAAGCTGTGGGCTGGGTGTATAACACCGTGGCCAACCTTGCTGCCATATGGACGAATGGGGCTTTTTCCAAAGTCCCCATCCCCGGCGACGGACAGACCGTCTACGGCGTCAACGATTGTGGAATGGCTGTGGGCGAAGGCGGCCCTCCGACAACGGGCAACATCCACGGTTACTCCGACCAGAATGGGACCATAAAGCTGCCGCCGATCCCGCCCACGCCGCCGCACGTGCTGCCGGACGATCGCTACACCCGCGCCTATGGCATTAACAATCACGGCCAGGTCGCCGGCGGCTCTGACACTGGCCAGCCGGTTGTCGATCCCAAGCCCTATTCGCCGCCGGCTCCCGGCATCCACGCCGTGACGTGGGACAACGGCCTGGTCACAGACCTGGGCACGCTCAACCCCGGCGAAGGAAGCGAGGCCTATGGGATCAACGACGTGGGCCAGATTGTGGGCCGCTCCGGCAACAACGCGGTGCTATGGCACGGAGGCGCCAAAACCAATCTGGGGCCGGGCATCGCGTTCAACATCAACAATGCTGGCGTGGTTATCGGCGACACTTTTTTCTGGCACGCGGGAACCCGCACACCGCTGGTGTCATTGCTGCCGGCTGGCTCAGGCTGGAGCAACCTCGAAGGCCGGGACGTCAATGACCAAGGAAGGATTACCGGCACCGGAACTCACGGCGGACAGCAACGGGCGTTCCTAATGTGGCAGTAACCTGCAACGAGGACTAGGTCCAGAAGGGCGAACGCGGAAACCGTCCATCTGGGTACTGGAACGATCGACCGCCGCATGGCAGAATTGGGCGCTTGCCGGAGGTTCCTGCCAGATATGTTCATCCTGAAACTTGCAATACTCACCTGCGCTTTCTATATCGGGATTACAGTTCTGTTGCTTCTAGGCGGGCTGGTGGCGTGCATTGGAAAGGGATGATTGCGTACAACTACAATTTCCGCGCTTGGGCAATTCTGTTTGGGCTGATGTGGTTTGTTTCTTTCATCGGTGCATGGCGGATTGTGATCCAGCAGGCACTCAATGCGTTCAAGTCCCAATCTGATTAACGCCGTTGACCGGGCACGCACATCGGACTCTGGAATTTGAGAATAGAAGCCTAGACCACTATTGTCCGGACCGCGATGATTTATTCATCGCGTCAAACGCTGCGAGCGCCTCTTCTGGCCGGGCGCGGACCACGAAATCTTCCGTAAGATTCACCCAGCGCACCTTCCCTGACGGGTCGATAAGGAATTCCGCTGGTCGCGAGATGTCTGCACCGTCGCGCCGGCCGTGAGGGTGCACCAGATCCCACCTGCGAATCACGTCCTCCTGTGCATCCGAAAGAATCGGAAACGTGTAGCCCTGCGACCGACGCAGGTTTTCGGAATCCTCGGGAGAATCCACACTGATGGCCATCACTCGAATTTTCCTTGCATCGAATTCCGGCAGCGCCTGCTCGAAACTCCGTAACTCGGAGTTGCAGAACGGTCACCAATATCCACGGTAGAAAATCAAAATCACGCCGGCTGCCTTGGCCGCGCTCGTCGCGGCGCGGGTTGTACTCTCTGGAGTGAACGGAGAATTCAACGCACCCGCTAAACTCACTGTGTGGTTCTGCGAATCCGGCAGCGTGAAATCTGGCGCCGTCTGGCCCACCTGCGGCGCACCGTGCGAAGCGGGTAGCACATGCCGCGCCCCGATAAAAACGCCATAGAGGAAAAATCCGCTGAATGCCAACGCTAGCACCGCGAGGACACTGCCGAACACTTTGCCGCGACAGAGGTCGGAATGCCGGAATGCGCGCACAAGCCCCAAGGCGAGCAGCGCCAACCCAAGCGCGATCATCGGCAGGTTCGCCCACGGAAAATCGCGAAGCGCCGGGAAGCGAACGAAAAACAGCGGATAGCTAATCACTCCCAGGAAAACCAGCAACGCGCCGGTCCACACTGCCCAGTTCCAGTTTCGTTTCATCGCCAACGCCTCTCCCTGCTCCACTCCGAGTACGACTTCCAATCTGCCAGCCCGGAAGCGGGGATCTGAAACTTGTGCCGTGAGTCTAGCCGAAAATGCTGTTTCGTGAGAAGTTTTTCGCGGGCGCGGTCGAGTGCTGCCACTCGTGGTTGCGTTTCTTCGAGGGAGCGAATGGAGACGTAGACGTTCTACCAAAACCTTAATCCTCAATCCTGCAGGCACAGAAGGCCAAGTGACGCCCTCGCCCCTCGGGCGGAATTTGAATGAAGTCGCCGCAGGGTGCCCTTGCTACTTACTTCGTGACCCAGCCTTTGGAGAGGACGTTGCCGTCGGAGGTGAAGCGCACGCGATAGGTGAACGAGGCGGGGCGGCCAGGGCGGGTGCGGGGGAAGCGCAGGTCGGAGATTTCGACGATGGCTTCGTCGCCTTCTTTGTGGAAACGCGTCACGGGGAAGCGCGCGAACCACAGTACCGTTTGTACTTCCGGGAGGCGCTTGGCGGCTTCGATGTAGGAGTTCGGGAAGGCGTCGGGGAAGTAGGTGTGCTCCTGTGCGAGCACGCCCGCGGCGCCGGATGGATTCTCGCTGAGGTCCATGCGCAGCTCGTAGACGCCGCGCGGCGCCCGCACCAGGCCATCCCAGCGCCACAGCGATGGCGGAAGCGGAAGCGCGCCGATGGATTGCACATCGAGGTGATCCAGTTCGGCAAAAATTTTGATGCGCGCGAACGCGGCGTGATGGGCATAAACCGCTAGTGCGATATAGACCAATGCGGATGCGAAACCTGCGCGGTTCCAGGTGTCGTGCTTAATGTTCACGCCCCAGCCGCCGAGCGCTGGGAAGAGAAACAGCACGGTGAATAGAAACATGGCACCCAACACATAACGGCCGACAATCGGCGCGCCGACAATATCAGCGATTTTGGCGATGAGGAACGGGGCGGGCAGAAAGACCAACCACATGCCGAGGGCCCGCCACTTCACCTTTTCTGGCTGCGCATATACCCACGCGAGCAATTGGGGCACCAGGAGAATGGCGGCGAAGGTGAAATCCACGATAAAAAAGAGGTCCCAGGCGGGACGCGACCACTCCAAAGGCGACCAGATCATCGTGCCAAAGGTGGTCACCAGGTCGAGCAGGATGTGGCTCAAGATGCCGACGGCATAGATCGCGGTCAACGCGGCAAACGAGGGCGCTTCCCACTTTCGCCAAATGATGAACGCGCGCGTGATGGCCGCGAGAAGCAGCGCCCACAGTGGAAGCATCAGCAGCGAGTGCGTAATGCTGCGATGCCAGGTGATCATCAGCAGCTTGTCGTGGGAGAAAATGTCGCGGATCACATCGGAATCCGGAAAAATCGCGCCGACCATCAGCGACCAGGTGATGATGCGCCCGCGGTTCATGGGATGCGGGGCGAACATGTCTTCTCCGCGGAAAACGGCCTTGCCTATGAGCGCGCCCGCGATGCCGTGGGTGATGGTGTCCATCGTTTGAGTTTATCGGATGCACTTACAATCCGACATTCTAGTGGACCATTAGCAGCGGACCTGTTTTGTGGATGACGTTGCCGATGCAGCGGGCGGAGACGCCGTGACGATCAAGCGCGGAGACGGCGGCGTCGGCGAGTTCCGGGGAGATGGAGACGAGCAGGCCGCCGGAAGTTTGCGGATCGAAGAGCAAGTCCTGATACTCGGTGGGGACGCCGGGGTCGAAAGCGGCGCATTCGCCAATGAAAGCGCGGTTGTTCTTGAGGCCACCGGAGAGATGGCCTTCGCGCGCGGCTTCGACGGCTCCGGGAAGATAGGCGAAGGCGCGGTGATCGATTTCAAACGAGACGGGTTCGATGCCGTGCGCCGGATCGCCGAGCGCCATCTCGCGCGCGTGGCCGAGAAGGCTGAAGCCAGTCACGTCGGTGACGGCGTGGACGCGTTTCGCGCGGCCGGCATTCTCGTCAAATTCCTGCAGGACGGCGGCGGCATCGCGATTCAAGGTCGTCATTGCCGTAACGGCGGCAGTCATCGATTCCGCGGTGGCTTTGTCTTTTTTCAGCGCCGTCGTGATCACGCCCGTGCCGAGCGGTTTGGTGAAGAGCAGTACATCCCCCGTGCGCGCGCCGACATTTCGCCAAACGCGATGCGGATTGATGACCCCGGTGACGGCGTAGCCGAAGAGCATGTCCTCGTTTCGAATCGAATGGCCGCCGATGACGCTGCATTTCGCCTCGTTCATTTTAGAAAGGCCGCCGCGAATAATTTCCTCAAGGATGGCGGGATCTCCTTTTTCCGGAAAACCCACAATGGAAAGCGCGGAAACGGGGCGCCCGCCCATGGCATACACATCGCTCAGGGAGTTGGCTGCGGCAATCTGCCCGAAAAGATTCGGGTCGTCCACAATCGGCGTGAAAAAATCCACGGTCTGCACAAGGGCCATGTTTTCGCCTAACAAATAGATCCCGGCGTCATCATTTGTGTCGAATCCCACGAGCACGTTGGGATCGGTCTGGCGCGGCAATTTTCGCAGCACGGCATCGAGCGTCGCAGGATTGAGTTTCGCGGCGCAACCGGCGGCTTTTGCCATGGATGTAAGCTTCACTTGAGCAGACATGACTTCACCTCACCAAAGTGCATTATAAAGATGCTTGGCGTGGTTTGCTTGTAACAATCGGGGTCCGAGCGAAGCGGCCGGTTGCGCGCCAAGCCTGAACATGTTCTTATCGGCGGATGTCTTGGGACATCGGGCTGATTTTTTTTGTGCTGGGCGTGATACTTCCGTGGCGCGGGCGCGCGCGCATGAAGAAACTGCTGGAGCTGCCCGCCGTCAGCGCGATGGAACGGCTGGCGCTTTACGCTTCGACGATCGCCTTTCAGTGGGCGGCGGCGACGTTCGTCGCTTGGCGGGCCTGGGCGCATGGCTACACGGCGGCGCAATTGGGATTGAACCTCCATGGCAGAACCAGGATTATGATCGTTTCGTTTGTCGGCGCCGCGAGCATTTCGACGCTTCAGTGGCTGAACTTGCGGCGCATGGGGAACGTTCCGGTAGCATCGCGCGGCGCTCTGCAGGCCATTGCCGAACGGATTCTGCCGCAATCTACCGTGGAGCTGCTTCCCTATCTGGCGCTGGCAATGACCGCGGGCCTTTGTGAGGAGTTCCTGTATCGGGGGTTTGCCATGGCAGTGCTGTCACGGGCGGGATTGCCGGTTTGGACTGTCGTTCTGCTTTCTTCGGTCTTGTTCGGGCTTGCGCACCTCTATCAGGGGCGAGGCGGACTTCTAAGCACACTGGTCGTCGGCACAGTACTCGGAACGGGCCGAATCGCGTACGATAGCCTGGTCCCGGTGATCTTCTGGCATAGCGCGATTGACGTGGTGGCAGGAATAGCAGGACCCCGGTACTTGCTGCGAGCGGCGGTAGCGCCGCAAGGAGAGAGTTAAAGCAGACGTAAAATAGTTACTATTATGTCAATACCCAGCCCTGCCCTGCTGAACGCGGAGAAGATCCAGCGCGCGCTCGGAGAGTTTCAACTCTCTGCGAGTGACGAGCAAGTGCTTCAAATTCAACAATATATAAAGATTCTGCTGCAATGGAATGAGAAGATCAATCTGACCGCGATTCGCGATCCCCTGGAGATACTGTATCGTCATTTCTGCGAGTCAATGTACGCGGCCGCGGCCGTGCCGATCGAACGTGGTCGGCTCGCCGACGTGGGTTCGGGAGGCGGTTTTCCGGGTATTCCGCTGAAAATTATCCGGCCGGAATTGCGCGTTTTTCTGGTTGAGTCGAACCTGAAAAAGGCTACTTTTCTCGCGGAAGTCGTTCGAGAGATTGGACTTCCGGACACGCAGGTGCTTGTGCGGCGGTATGAGGAGTTAGGCGAGGAGGTCGCGCCCCTCGATTTCGTCTGTTCACGCGCCTTGGGGGAGTTCCCGTCCTTCCTGGATTGGGCCCGTTCGCAACAGATAGCAGCCAAACACGTTATTCTCTGGATCGGCGCGCGGGACCTGCCGGACATTCAAAAGATCCGTACCTGGGAGTGGGCTGAGCCCATTCCGGTCCCGCATTCGTTGCGGCGCCTCCTCTTGGTGGGTACCACAAAAAACGGAAGCGTCGGCACATCGACCTGAAGGTAACGGGCTTCTGCATCGCATTTGCTAAATGATCCATTTTGATCGACGATTTGCAACGAACGGAGAAAAATCCGTCGTCGGGTGAAATTGGAGGTTGTTTCACGTGGAACATCGACCGGAGCGCCGTGACGGCCTGATTCCTTGGACCGGATCAGTTTCGTCGTCGGAAGGCCGAGCCGAGAGCGTTCCACGTGGAACAGAAACCCAGACAATTACAGACAATTGAAGCTCGCCGGCTGAGATTTCTAGGAAACGACGTCCATTGAAGAAAGAACAAACCAATACCCTGGAATTGTTCCACATGGAACATTCAGGTCGTCCTCTGGCGGATTTCCACCGCCAACGCAGCGTTCCACGTGAAACAACTTGCATCATAGCGCTGGCTTTGCTAAATTTTCGCTGGCGAGGAAACGATTGGCTCGGGTCATCGCGGTCGCAAACCAAAAGGGCGGTGTTGGAAAGACCACGACAGCGGTGAATTTGGCCGCTTGCCTCGGTGCCGCTGAACAGCCCACGCTGTTGATCGATTGCGATTCCCAGGCAAACTCAACCGCAGCCATCGGGTTTCCAAAGGATCCCTCCCGCAGGACACTCTACCACACACTGATTTTGGGCGAATCCTTCGACAAAATCATTCAGAAATCGCAGGTGGATGGGTTAGATGTCGTCCCCGCCGACAAAAACCTTGCCGGAGCCGCCGTTGAGCTGGTAAGCGCGGAAAATCGCGAATATAAGCTGCAAACAGCCATAAAACCTCTACTCGAAAAGTATCGCTTCATCATCCTGGATTGCCCTCCTGCCTTGGACTTGCTTACACTGAACGGGCTAGTGGCGGCCAGTGCCGTTCTCATTCCGATCCAGTGCGAATACTTAGCCCTAGAAGGTGTCTCCGAGCTTCTCGATACCCTTATGCGCATCCGGCGGACCCTGAATCCGAGCCTTGAAATCGAGGGTATTCTGCTGACGATGTTTGACGAACGCACGACTCTGTCGCGGCAGGTTGCCACCGACCTGCGCAGTTTTTTTGGAACCCAAGTCTTTCAAAGCGTTATTCCGCGGAATGTACGCCTTGCGGAAGCGCCCAGTTTCGGGAAACCTATCATTTTCTACGATCTTCACAGCAAAGGGGCCGAGGGCTACACGCAACTCGCCCAGGAGGTTATTGCCAATGCCGAGAAACGCGCTGGGACGGGGGCTAGGAGCGCTCATTCGGGAGCCTGAGCCGCAGGCTCCTGATGCGCCCCAAGTTCAACCTCATGCCACGAACGCAGGAGCTGCGGCGGCCGTGCCGGCACGCGAAATTGTGCATCCAGGCCCGCAACAGATAGACATTGACCTGATTGAACCGAGCCCTTACCAGCCGAGGACGCGCTTTCGCGAAGAAGCGCTCGATGAACTGGCGCGCTCGATCCAAGCCAGCGGCATCATCCAACCACTCGTTGTGCGACCGATCGGCTCCCGATTTCAGCTGATTGCTGGAGAGCGCCGTTGGCGCGCCGCGCAACGCGCCGGCTTGACGAAAGTTTCCGTGATTGTCAGGCAAGTTCCGGATGAGCTTGCACTGGAAATGACGCTGGTGGAAAACATCCAGCGCGAAGATTTAAACGCGATTGAAGCGGCGCGCGCATTCGAGCGCTTAATGGATGAATTTCAATTGACGCAGGAATCCGTCGCAGAACGCACCGGCAAAGACCGCGCTACGGTCGCGAACGCCATTCGGCTGCTGAAACTCGAATCCACGATTCAGGAATGGATTGAAGAAGGCAAACTCACCGCGGGTCACGGCCGCGCGCTGCTGGCCGTACCGGATTCACAGCTTCGCATGCGTTACGCGCAGCGCGCAGCCCGAGGCGGATTGACCGTTCGCCAGATCGAACGACTGGCCTCGCGCCGTTCGCGCGGAAGCAGCCATGCAGCCACAGAGGTTCATGTGGATGCAAACATTCGTTCCGCGCTGGAAGAGCTGCAGCGGCATCTCGGCACAAAAGTGTTGCTGCGCCAGAAAACAAAGATGCGTCCCGGGCAGCTCGTTCTCGAATACTATGATGACGCACAGCTGATGGGAATTTACGATCGCCTCATGAAGTAGCATCGCGAGTATCACGGCGAGCAACTGTCCCTTCGTTCAGTCGTTTCATTCGACAACTCACCTGTGAAGCTGCGTTGACTTGTTGGCGCATGCGGCTACAGTGGAAGAGTCGCTCATTGGGGGTTTGGACATGGCATGGAAGTGGCCCGCCGCCGCGAAAGACGGCAGCAGTGAAGAATGGACAGGATTCATTGACCAGGGCGTGATGCTCGAGGGCACGCTCACGGTCAAGGGGACGTTCCGAATTGATGGCAACGTCAAGGGTAATATCATCTCCGACCAAACGGTGATCCTCGGCGAAGGTGCCAAAGTCGAAGGGCAAATCGAAGGCAATCGCGTCGTGATTGCCGGCCGCTTCGATGGCGTGATTTTTGCGAAGGGCCGTGTGGAGATTCAAGTCAAAGGTGTGGTGACGGGAGAAGTTCACTCGCCGTGCATGGTGATTGATCCCGGCGGCATATTCGATGGCCGCTGCCACATGCTGGCGTCTTCCGATACAGCTTCCACGGTTACGATTCCGATTCGTGCTGTCGGCAACGCCTGATCAACAAGCTCCCATTCTCGAAAGAGACCTAAGGGTTCTTCCAACAAGAATCTAGGCGCTTCCGAGCGCTTTCTCTGCTCCCTGAATACCGGTCTGGATGTTGGTGTCCCAATCCAAATGCGGCACGGTCGAAGCGGCTGCGGCTTTGTAAAAGCGCAGGGCATCCGCAGGGCGATTGAGTTTTTTGAGCGAGAGGCGGCCAGCGGAAAGCAGCGCCAGCAGGGACTGCCGTTCGGTTGGATGCGTTTTGGCTAGACGTTCATACTCAGCTACGGCGCGCTCGAAGTCCTGTTTCCCCTCGGCGATGCGGCACAACTCCAGCCATGTCGCCGCAGGCATGCGGTCCCCGCCAGCGTTCGTATACTCCACATAGTCCTCCCAGGCGGCATCCGCATCCTGCGATTTGAGGTGGAGCTGGCAGAGCTTCGCGAGCGCTTCGTAGAAGGAGGGCAAATCGTTCTTGCGCCAGTAGAGTTGCCGCAAAAGCGAATAGGCGTCCTGGGCTTCCGGTTTCGCTGCTACATGCTTCTGCAGTATGGCGATGGCCTCGTCCAGCTTTCCCTTTTCCATGAGCTCCGTGCCCTGCACAATCGCGGGATCGGCAGTCCAGCCGATTTTATCTTCGATAACCGCGTTCGCCTGGTGCTCGAGGCCAGTCCGTTGAATCACCAGCGCTGCAATCGCCCCAAAAACAAATCCTCCGACATGGGCCCAATGCGCCACGCCCGAGGCCTGCCCAAACAAGCTGCCATAGAATACCTCCGTGAAAAGCCATAGCGGGAGCAGCCAATAGGCATAGGCCTTGAAACGAATCCGAAAAAACAGCAGGAACCACATCATTTCAATCTTGAGTTTTGGAAAGCGCACCAGAAATCCACCCATGAGCGCAGCCACTGCGCCCGAAGCGCCGAGCGTCGGAGCGATGCTATGGGAATAAAACATGGCGTGGACGAGAGACGCTGCCATTCCTGCGAACAGATAAAAGACGGGATAAATGACGCGGCCCCAGCGGTCTTCCAGAACAAAGCCGGCCAGCCAGAGAAACCACAGGTTGCCGATGAGATGGATCCAACCGATATGGAGGAACATAGAGGTTAGGTATGAAATCGGCCTCGGATGTGCGGGAACAAAGGCGTAGTTGTCCAGAATGGAGTTCTTCTCCTCCTCCGCAAAGCGCTGGGAGAGAGAGTCCATCTGCCCTTGCAAGAACACCGGGTCTTCCTCGAGCCGAGTCTGCGCGTCCCAAGCGTCTCGGGAGTGACGGCCGGGCGCGCTCAATTGTTTCCAGGCCGTCTCAGGCGCGTTCCTTTGCACCTCGTTGACATACTGCTGAACGTCATCGGACATCTTCAATTCGGGATGCATCGCCGCGAGCAGGATGATGTGCATGCGGACTTCATAGCGCTCGGGGTTCTGCGCCTCGATTTTCCAATGCGTGCCAAGGAATACAAAAACATTGAGCATGATCAGGGCGAACGTGACCACCGGCCAGCGACGGCCCTCCATGTTTTCGTGGCGCAGCGGAATCAGCATGGCACAGCCCTTTCCGTACAATCTAGACGCGGAGAATAGGTTCAGTTGAGTGTAGAAGCGGTCGCGGGGCCCTGTAACTGGCCTTTGGAACAGGAGAGAACAATTGATAAACGTTTGCGGGCTTCGCGCGAGCATTCCGCTTGCGTGCGTTCGAGTGGAGCGCGGGACGGGGAGAAGAGTTCGGTGCGTTTTGCGAAGCCAAGTTGACACGTTCGAATTGCGCGTCTATCGTTCGACCAGGTCGTCCACGAGGTTTTGCAAATGAAGATTTTGGTGATTGGCGGCGGCGGACGCGAACACGCATTGGTGTGGAGGCTGAAGCTGAGTCCGATCGTGGAAAAAATTTGGTGCGCTCCCGGAAATGGAGGCCTTGCTGAGGAGGCGGACTGCGTCGCGGTCGATCCCGGTGATGTTACGGCCGTCGTCGCGCTTGCCGAAAAGATTCAGCCGGACCTGACGATCGTAGGGCCGGAATGGCCGCTGGTGAATGGCCTGACGGACGCGTTTCGGCAGCGCCATTGGGCGATTGTGGGACCTTCGCAACAGGCCGCGCAGCTCGAGGGCAGCAAGGTTTTTTCGAAAGAGTTTCTGCAGCGCCACGCGATTCCCACCGCCAAAATGTACGGCGCGTATGACTCTCCGCAGGAGGCTTATCGCGCGTTAGGCGCGGTGAAGTGGCCACTGGTGATCAAGGCGGACGGATTGTGCGCCGGCAAAGGTGTATTCCTCAGTTCGAATGCGGAGGAAGCGGCGGATTTTATCCGACGCGTGATGGAGAAGAACGAATTGGGTTCCGGCGGACAGCGCATCCTGCTCGAGGAGACGCTTGAGGGCCAGGAGCTCTCCTTCATCATTCTGACCGATGGTGAAAACTATGCGCCGCTGGTGCCAACGCGGGATCACAAACGCGTCTTTGACGGCAACGCGGGGCCAAATACCGGAGGCATGGGCGCGTACTCGACCGATGATTTGCTCCCAGACGATCTTCGTCAAACCGTCATCTCCAGAATTGTTGAACCCACTCTGCGCGGTCTCGCCGCAGATGGCATCCCCTATCAAGGATTCTTGTACATCGGGCTGATGCTCACGAAGTCCGGACCGAAGGTGCTGGAATTCAACTGCCGCCTGGGCGATCCGGAAACGCAAGCCATCGTCGCGCGGATGGACTTTGACTTGGCGGAAATTCTCCGTGCTGTTGCTGCCGGGAATCTGCAGTCGTCCAAGTTGCGGTGGAAACCGGGAGCGAGCGTGTGCGTGGTGTTGGCGTCAGGCGGCTATCCTGGCAAATTTGAGAGTGGAAAGCACATCGAAGGGCTAACTGCTGTAAGTCAGATTACCGGTGTGAAGGTCTTGCATGCCGGGACGAAGCGTGTAGGACAATCGCTCGTTACAAACGGCGGCCGCGTTCTCGGGGTCACCGCCATGGGGACATCTCTTCCGGCGGCTCTCTCGGCCGCGTATGCCGCCTGTGAGAAAATCCATTTTGACGGTATGCACTATCGCAAAGACATTGGCGCCGACGCGGCTCCGTTAAAAGCCGCAGGAGATTGAAGGCCATGCCGCGGGTATGGAAGCTGTTCCGCTCTCGGAAGAAACACGACCCCATGGAAGAACTGCTCGAAGTGCGTGTCGTGAATCATGCCGGATTCGAAGGCTGCGCGCACGCAAGACCAGGAGGGAAGCGCCAGGTCCTGGTCGTGGACCGCGAAACACTGGATGCCATGAACCTCGCGCCAGGCATCATTCGCGAAAACATCACGACGGACGGCTTGAATGTGAACGGCCTGGAACTTGGCCAGCAACTGCGCATCGGTGAGACGCGCATGGAAGTGAGCGCTGTCTGCACGCCCTGCGATGAAATGGAAAAGATCCGCCAAGGACTTCGCAAGGAACTTTGGGGACGCCGCGGGATGATGTGCCGCGTGCTGGAAGGCGGAACGATCCGCCGCGGCGACTCCATTGAAAAAATATCCTGACCGTTAGGGCTTGGGATTTCTGCGAAGCGTGGGCGCGTCGGGAGGACGATTCTTGTCCTGCTCCACCTTTTCGACGGGCTCTTGCGGCGGCACGATCCAATCCACGCCCCGCCGCTCTTCCATGGTGCCGAGGATAAACGGGGCATTGCCGGCGATCAAGGGCAGCACGGCACGCATAAAATCCGCGGAATCCACGGAAGCGGCTTTCTGTGCCTGGCCGCCCCGCAGAGAATCGAGCACCTTCGAGAAGCGTTGTTCGCCGGAACCGAGATGGGTGATGCGCGGATCGTTTCCTTGGATTAACTCAGGAAGTGTCGGTCCCTTTTCCCCGGGTGGGTAGCGGCTTTCCACAATCGTATGGGGCGCATGTTTTTCCGGTGGGTAGAGTTGCGTGAATCGCGGACGCAGGATGCGCGTCTGCCAATAATCGCCGCGCGCAGCGATTTGCTCCTGCTCGATGCGATACTCCACAACCCATACTTCCGGGCCGTAGCCCTCGGGCGCATTGCCGATGATGACCACCTGCAAAATCGGCTCGTCCGGCGCGAAATCGAGCTTGTGATGCAATTGCGAGACCAGCGGGCGAAGCTTTTCGAGGAAAGCCGTGCCGAGTGTTTCGAGATCGGATTCGGCCTCGCCCGGAGGGCCCTGGTAACGCGGGTCTCTGCCGGAAACGCGTTGAAAATTGCGATCCAACCGGACGGGCTTGGGGTCGGCGGGTATTCGCCACTCCGAAGCGCCAAAGAGAATCCCAATGTGAGTGGCGTCCAGGTCCATTACGCGCGGCGGAATGGAATTCCGCTCCACGGGCTGATCGATCGCGGCAAAGATGATGACGTCCTTGGCGACGTGCACGATGGCGCGGCCGCCGGCGAGATTGGCGACAATTTCATCCTCGTGGTTCTGGTCCTGAGGGAAACAAGGAAGGGCTAGCGCGAAGCACAAAAACAGAAAGAGCGACGAAAGTCGCCAGGATCGTGGCGCGCTGCGGAGTCGAACCGGCAATGCTGTCGGTCTACGCATTATGGATTGGGCGGCACAGCGGCTGCCGCGGCCCGCGCCCGGGCGAGCAGTGCGTCCAGGGCAGCGCGATCGAAATACCGGCCGTTTCGAATCACAGCAAAAATTCTACGCGTATTCGAAATATTCTCCACTGGATTCGCATCCAGCAGGACCACGTCGGCAGTCTTGCCCGCTTCGATCGTGCCAAGCTCCTGTTCACGGCCCAGGAATTGCGCCGCGCCTCGCGTAGCGGCCTCGAGCGCTTCCATCGGCGTGAAACCAGCCTGCACAAATTCGGCGAGTTCCCGATGCAGGCTGTCGCCCGGAAAAACAAAAGGGTCCAGACTATCCGAACCGACAAGCAGAGGCACTCGCGCGCGGTGCATTTCGCGTGTCAGTTTCCAATCGTTGGCCGAGAGCCGCCCAAGCTGCGCGGCGCCCTCCTTCGTGCGCGCATTGCTTTGCGAGTCGCGCCACTCTTTAGCGAGCGATCAAGGAATATAGTCCAGATTCGAATCCTCTCGTTTCCAGGCTTCAGGATGCGAGGTAATGTCGAGCGACGCAAGAGTCGGCGTCACCCAGGTTCCATTTTTCTTCAATGTTTGAAACAGAGACGACGCTTTTTCCTCGCTATAACTGGCGTCGGCTTCCACTTCCATTTTTTCCCAGGCAACCGAGTCGCGATTGTTCCGGGCTTCGAGCAGGCGTTTACGAAGGTCATCCTCCTGCGAGGAGAAGGAGAGCACGAACTCGCTGTAGAAAAAGTGTTCGATGCTGCGCATGCCTGTGTTTGAAGCTTCGGCCGCTCCCACCTCAAGCGGAAGATGGCCCACAAACGAAATGTTCTGTTTCCGCGCCTCGTCCGCAACAGCGAAGAAAGCTTCGTGCGACGGCAAAGAAATTATTTTAATGAAGTCCGCGCCGCGCTGCTTCAGGTCGCGCACGGCGGCGCGCGCCTCTTCGGCGTTCGCAACGGGAACCTGTTCCGGCGAGGGCTTGCCGCGGCCGGCCAGCCACGGACCGGAGGCAACGATGTGAGGGCCAAGGAGTGCCCCGGACTCGACGTCGCGCTGCCAGGCGAGGAGCGCACTCAGATCGCCGCCCATGTCGCGGACGCCGGTAATGCCATTGGCCAGGAGCAAGGGCAGAAGGGCGTCTTTGCTCCACGAGGGATCCGCGTTCACGCCGGCGAGGTGGACATGCATGTCCCATAGCCCAGGTATAAGGAATTTGCCGCGGGCGTCCACGATGTGTGCCGTCTTGCCGCGCTCCGCTCGGCCCGCAGGGCCGACGGACGTGATCCGGCCCCCGACAATGACGACCGTCTGATCGGACTGCGCCGCGCGGCCCGTGCCATCAATGACGGTGACATGCTCCAGTACAAGCGTGATCGCCGGGCCAGCAAAAGATTGGAATGGATAAACGAGGACCAGAAACAGCAGCTTTCTGAGGAGCCTCACGCCACACGTCCCATCCGGGCAAGTCAAGAATATTGGCTTCGCACGACCTCACCCGCTATAGATAGACGGATGGGGCCGGACATACGCTCAAGAGAAAACCTGCACATGAGGCACTGAATCTGCGGAGTTCCGCGCAGCCTTCCGTTCCAGTAAACTATAGACTCGGAAGCATGGATGGTGGACCGCGTATGGGCCTTAGAAAACCGAACAGCATGAAACATAACGGCAAGAGACTCACCGAGATTCTGGAAGCGCACGAGTTGTTTTTCAGCGGCCAAGAGGGCGGGGCGCGCGCAGACCTGACCGGCGCGGATCTTTCTCGCGCGGACCTGGGCGGCACAAACTTGAGCGGGGCAATTCTTCGCAACGCAAACCTGGAAGGGACGGATCTACGGAAGGCGAAGCTTCCGGGGGCGGACCTCACCGGAGCCAATCTGAGCAAGGCCGATCTGCGCAACACAGACATGACGGAAGCGATTCTGCCCGGCGCCAACTTGACGGAAGCACAAGCCAGCGGCGTGGAGTTTTTCCGCTGCGACCTTTCGAACGTGAACTTCGAGCGCGCGCAATTGCGAAACGTGAATCTGCGTCTCGCCAACGTCAACGGCGCGAAATTTTCCGGCGCGGATATGGGCGTGGCCATCCTGCGCGAGACGGATTTGACGGGCGCCGATCTTTCCGGCGTGGATCTTTCCACCACCCTCCTGCCCAAGGGGCTGTCGGCCGCGCAAGTCCAGAAAAAGAGCGCCTGAACACGGTCTCCGATGCTTGCGAATAGCAATCCGCGCCCCTGCATGGTAGCCTCTCGCGGAAGACAACGAACCCCTTCGTGAGTCCGGTGGCCACCTCGATCACACAACTCGACCGCTCGGCCGTGCGCGAGCGCGTTCTGGAAGTGATTCGCGCGCTGCTCATTGAATTAGGCAGTCAGGGCGCGCTCCCCATGCTCCATCCCGGCTCGCAACTCGACCGCGAACTGGGGCTCGGCAGCCTGGAGCGTGTGGAATTGCTGGCGCGCCTGGAAACCGCATTCGACATCCGCTTGCCTGACCGCACCGTCTCGGAAGCCAACACTCCGGACGATTTGTCGCGCGCCATACTCGCGGCGCCCGGAGCGAGCACGGAAGATGCGCAAGCCGGCTCGGCAGTACGAGCATCCGTCACCGCGCAGAAACTGCATCGCGAAGCCGCTGACGCAGGAGTTTTTGCCGCGGAGACGCTTCTCGACGTTTTGCGATACCGCGGCACGCATGACGCCGAGCGCACCCACCTGCAAATCACCGAAGATACCGACGGCGTAGAACGCAATTTCACGTTGACGTTTGCTGAGTTGTACGAGGCCGGCCAGCGCTCGGCCGCGGAGTTAGCCCGTAGGGGCGTGCCCGCGGGCGGACGCGTGGCACTGATGCTTCCCACTTCCCGGGCGTTCTTCGTTTCCTACGCGGGAATCCTTCTTGCGGGAGCAATTCCCGTGCCGATTTACCCGCCGTTCCGCGCGGATCGCATCGAGGAGTACGCAGCGCGGCAGTCGGCGATTTTGAACAACGCCGAAGCCTGTCTACTGCTGACATTCCGCCGCGCCGAGGCGGTGGCCAAGCTGCTGCGGCCCAAGGTGCGTCCGCTCACCGGCGTGGTGGATGCGGAGAAACTGCTCGAGGCTGCGGACAAGGCACCGCCGGCTTCGCCGGGCGCGCTTCCGTTGCATCTTACCGGCAGCCGCGCGCGAAAGCGCAGCGACATCGCGCTGCTGCAATACACGTCCGGTTCGACAGGCGATCCCAAAGGCGTGACGCTCACCCACGCGAACTTGCTCGCCAACATTCGGGCCATCGGAGAAGCGCTGCAAATGAGCCCCGACGACGTGGGCATCAGCTGGCTTCCGCTCTATCACGATATGGGTCTCATCGGAGCGTGGTTGACGCTGCTGCACTTTGGAACCCCGCTGGTGGTTATGTCGCCGCTGTCGTTTTTGACGCGGCCGGCGCGCTGGCTGCAGGCCTTTCACAAACATCGCGGAACCATCGCTGCGGCGCCGAATTTTGCGTATGAACTTTGCGTGCGCAAAATCGCGGACACCGACATCCAAGGTGTGGACCTCAGCTCGTGGCGCGCGGCGCTGAACGGCGCCGAGCCGGTCAATCCCGATACGCTCGAACGCTTTGCGAATCGTTTCGCCAGTTATGGCTTTCGCCGCGAAGCGCAGCTTCCCGTCTACGGTCTGGCGGAGGCTTCGCTGGCCGTCACCGTGCCGCCGCTCGGTCGCGGGCCGCTCGTGGACCGCGTCGAACGTGAAATCTTCACGGCGCAGGGGCGCGCCGTGCCCGCGGATCCTGACGATGTCGGAGCCATCGCGTTCGTTTCTTCCGGAAAGCCCGTGCCACGACACGAAGTGTGCATCGTGGACGACAGGGGCAACGAACTGCCGGATCGCATGGAAGGATTCTTGTGGTTCCGCGGACCATCGGCAACCAGCGGCTATTACCGCAACGACGCCGCTACGAAAGAACTCATGCCGATGGGCGCCACGGCGGGCGAAGGGGAGTATCCTTGGGTGAATTCCGGTGACCGCGCCTATCGCGCCGACGGCGAAATCTACGTCACCGGGCGCGTGAAGGACATCATCATCAAGGGCGGGCGGAATTTATACCCGCACGAAGTCGAAGAACTTGCCGCGCGCGCCGGCGGCATCCGCAAGGGTTGCATCGTAGCGTTTGGCCTGAAGGATGAAGCCTCCGGCACAGAAAAACTCGTGGTTGTTGCCGAAACGCGCGAGAGCAATGCGGCACGGCGTGCGGCGCTAGCTTCTTCCGTAACGGACCTGGTCGCGCAAGGATTGGGACTCCCGCCGGATCGCGTGGAACTGATTCCTCTTGGCAGCATTCCAAAAACCTCGAGCGGAAAGTTGCGCCGCGAGGAAACCAAGCAACTCTATCTCGCCGGAACGCTTTCCGCCTCTAGGCCGCCGGCGTGGGTGCAAATCGCGCGGCTCGGCACCAGCGGCGCCGCCCGCAATTTCTGGCGCGAAGCCCTCGCGGCAATAATGCGCGGCCTGGAAATCCTGTACGGCCTCTATTTCGGAGTCGTGTTCCTGTTGTGGATCGTGCCGACGTGGGTGATGGTGCAGTTCATCCAGGATCACCGCCAGGCGGGACGTTTCACCTCTTCCGCCCTCAAGATCCTATTCGCGCTGATCGGCTGCCGCGTGCGCGTCGTCGGCAAGGAATACATGGACACACCCGGCGCGAAAATCTACGCGTCCAATCACACCAGCTATTTCGACGTGCTGGCGCTGATGTTGGGCCTGGGAGTCCCGTACCGCTTTGTGGCGAAAATGGAAGTCACCCGCATGCCCTTCATCGGCACCTTCCTGAAACAAATGGGACACCTCAAGTTCGACCGCAGCGATGCCGAATCGCGCTTGCGTCAAGCGCAGGAGATGGAAGAATTTCTGCGCCACGGCGAATCCGTGTTTGTGTTTCCGGAAGGAACGTTCACGGCGGAAGATGGCGTGAGGCCGTTCCAACTGGGCGCGTTTAAGGCGGCGGTTGCGACAGGGGCGCCGATCGTTCCGGTGTCACTCGCCGGAACTCGAACATTTCTCCGCGAAGGAACCTACTTGCCTCGTCCGTCGAGCGTTACCATCACGCTGTCCGCGCCAATCTATCCGCGCATTGCGAACGCCGCAGATCGTTCCACGGATCCTTCCGGCTGGCACGAATTGATTCGCTTGCGAGACGCCGCGCGCGCGGCTATCGTCCGCTATTCCGGCGAGCCACTCCTTTAGTTCCCATTTTCCCTTCAGGAATTTTGCCATTGTTGTCTGGCATTTTCTGAGTCCCGCGTTACCAATCGACACAGGAAATATTCCAGGAAATTTACAACTTCACTCTGCCTGGCCGCATCTTTACGGGAAGACAAAAAGTGAGATGCGGAGCGCTGCCTTCCTGCCTGAGGCACACCGCGAAACGCGCGGCCGCGCGTCAATGCTGCTGGCCTGCGCCGAAAACTAAATTCATGGGAGGGTTTATGAAGTTGAAGCTAGTGGTGTCTCTAGGGGCTGTACTTTCGCTGTTCGGTGCGACTGCGCAAGCGCAGGACACATCGAAGATAGATATTTTTGCAGGATATTCCTATCTGCAAGCCAATCCCGGTGTTAGCGGTGTAGATAGCTTTCATCTGAACGGCGGTACCGCGTCGGCGGCTTATAACTTCAAGAACTGGCTCGGCGGAGTTGCGGAGTTCGGCGGATACACGAACGGGAACGTTCTCGGCACCGGTGCAAGCGGGACGCTCTCGACGTATCTGTTCGGGCCGCGCGTGTCGTACCGCCGTTTCGGCCGGATCACTCCGTTCGGGCAGGTGCTGTTCGGTGCCGCGCACGCCAATTCGAGTGTCTTTGGTACAGCCAACTCCGAGAATTCGTTCGCGATGAGCGTGGGTGGCGGCGTGGATTATCGGCTGTACCGCCACCTCGCCATTCGTCCCTTTCAAGTGGACTACTTGATGACGCGACTCGGTGTAAGGACGATGGGGACCGAGACGCAGAACAACTTGCGCGTCTCGACCGGAATCGTCTTGCGCTTCTAACGCGAAACGAAACAAGATCGGTTGCCCGGTGCAGGCAGAGGGGCCTCGCTCAAAAGGCAGGCGCGGCCCTTTGCACCGTTCCTACTGCTTTTTTCGCGTCGGTTTGCGCGGAAGTTTAGTGCTGCATGGTATAGACCACGGTGATGTAGGTATCAATCTCCACCGGCTGGCCGTTGAGAATCGTTGGCCGGTAGCGCCATTGCGCTACCGCTTCCTTCGCGGACAAGTCGAACAGCGGATCACCCGCCACAATCTGCAGCGACTGAATCGAGCCGTCCGTACCGATAATGGCGCGCAATTCCACGCGTCCTTCTTTGTGAATGTGCCGCGCCAGCGCCGGATAAACAGGCTCTACGCGGTGAATCAGCATGGCCGGATCGAGATCGGTCACCCGAAGGATTTGCGGCCTGGCCTGAGTTTCCGTTGCGGGCTGCGGTGGACGCGGGCCGTTGTTTTTGCTTCCGATGTCCACGCACCACGCGCAGCTTCTGCCATCTTGCTGTTGCTCTGAGGTTGGCCCGATGTCGGGAGAATCCGACGAAGTTTGTTCTCCCGCGGGACGAACGTCTGGCCTGTTTGTCGGCGGATGGGACGTAAAACGCGAATCGGAAAGGACGGGCCGGGAAGGCGTAGGCCTGGGGTTGCCACGCGGACGGCTGCTTACGTGGCCATAGGGCGGCATCGGGACAAAGTTTTTGATCGCCAACCGCTCGGTTTTTCCGAACAGTGGAACCAGCACCAACAGCGTCAACGCCGCGCTTTGCAAGGCAATCGAAAGGATTAGCGCGCGGCGCCGCCCTCGTCGCTCGCCGCGCCGCTGCTCCGCGTCGCCCTCTACAAGGCACCCGCGTAAGGATCCCAGACCTGCTTCGGAATTCTCTTCAGAAACTTTTGCCGGCTCGAGAGACATCACACACCTCCACAGATTTTGCCGCGAGCCTCAGCCGCTTATCGGCCGCTTTTTCCTTCACCGCTCCTCGGCGACTCAAAAAGGAACGGTCCGAAATTTTGCGGCGCCGATTTCCCGGGGGGGTTGCTCAAGTTCTCCAGGAGACCGGCGCCGCGCTCGCAGGGATGTGAGGTTGCGCGCGTCCTCCCTTCGTTGGACACCGTGCGCACGCACAAGTTCCCACGGCCCCCGGACGGCAAGCCTTCACGCCGGGAACCAAGATTGCTTCTCGCCCCACCAAGATGGACACAAGCCTTTTGTAATTAATACGTTACAGGAAACTGTATCCCTTCGCCGCTCTGGCGCATCTCATGTTTTGTGGACGTGGATCTGAGGAGGATTAGCCCCATGGACCGGCGTAATCTCGAAACGGTTGGTGTGCGCCGCACCGGCTGGGCCGCTTTGGACCGCGATCCGCAGCAGGACACGGTGGAATTCATCTGTCCGCACTGCGGCGCGCGGGACAAGAAAAATGCCCGGCGCGAACGTGCGCTCTATCATTTTACGGATGGCTTCTTACAGGATTTGCAAGGCGAAGTAACGCTGTGCCACTCTTGCAAACAGTCCGTGCGCGTTGTTCCCATCGTGATGCTTCACGATCAGGATGAAACGCGCCGGTTCGAAGCCGTCTTTTCCGATGAACACCTGGTGAGTTCGAACTAAATTCGTTTCCCCCGTTAAGAACAAGAACAGGGCGCCCCCCGATCGGGCGCCCTGTTTGTTTTTTCCCGGATTGGCAGCGCGCTAGTGGCGGTCGTGATCGTGGTCATCCCAATCGCGATCGCTGTGCCACCGATGGCCGTCTTCATCCCACCAGCGATGGCGTTCGGCCCAGCAGTGTTCCCGCGCCTCGTGCAATTCCTGGCGCCAGTGATCCGCTTGCTTACTGTCCCAGCCGTGGTGCTCGACGGCTTCGTGCAGTTTGTGATCGGCCTTGACGATGCGATGCTGGCAAGCGTCATCGTTGTCAGCCAATGCCCGCGGCGTTCCGGTGAAGGCCAGCATGCCCATGAGGGCGGCCGAACCCAGCATCACCTTTCCAAAAAACTTCCTCTCTCCCGTTTGAAGTTTCATCGTTTCTCCATCCTCTCCTTTTTTGCCCCGACTGGGATGGGGAGCGGTTCTAGGTGATAAAACACGGCACCAGCGGGAATGTAGCAAGCGCCGGTCCATACCATAAGCGATTGAGAATAAATAGCTTGTCGCTGATGTGGCGTCAGTAGGCCTGTAAAAAAGGGTCCGCATTCATGTGGTATTTCTCGAGCCCGGCGCGAATATGATCAAATGCGTCGTCCACGGTATCGGCGAACTGCAGCATTTTGTACTCCTCCTCGCTGATCGTGCCCGTGCGCACCATGGCCTTCCAATTGAGCACCTCGTCCCAATACTTGCGGCCGTAGATGAGGATGATATTGTGCTTCGGAAGTTTGTGAGTCTGCAGCAACGTAAGCATTTCCCAGAGTTCGTCCATGGTCCCGAAACCGCCGGGAAAAACGATCAGCGCTTTGGCGATCTGCGCGAACCATAGTTTGCGCATGAAGAAGTATTTGAAATTAAAGCTTAGCTCCGGACTGATGTAGGGATTCGCGAATTGCTCGTGCGGAAGCTCGATCGAAAGCCCGACGGATTTGCCGCCAGCCTCGTAAGCGCCGCGGTTAGCCGCTTCCATGATGCCCGGCCCGCCGCCGGAACAAACCACAAAGCGTCGCGGACGGGGCCCCAGCGTGAGCGACCAGGTCGTGAGCTTGTGCGAAAGCTGCCGCGCCTCCTCATAGTAGCGGGACATTTCCAGCAGGCTTTTCGCGCGGCGCAAAGCGGCGCGGTGTTTGGCCAGGTTCACCGCAGACATTCTCGCCGTTTTTTCTTTTTTCAGCCGCGTAATTCGCACTTGCGCGGTTTCATGCGATTCGATGCGCGCCGAGCCGAACATCACCACGGTGTCGGCAATGCCCTCCCTTTTCAGCTGCACCAGCGGGTGAATGTATTCGCCGAGGATGCGGATCGGCCGAGCCGGCGTGCTGGCGAGGAACTTTGGATCCTGGTGCGGCGGTTTCGGTGCATGTTGCGGCTTTGGTCTTTTGCCGTCGGGCATGGGTCTTGTCTCCGTAAGGGCGAACCTTGATTGTAGGAATCCGCGAGGCTCGCGGCAACGCCTTCCGCGCCGGGTGCGTCGAATGAAGTACACTCCAGTGGCACAGGCTTCCGCCTGCGCTGCCAGGGAATTCGCATGGGACGAATCGTTCGAGCGTTCTTAGGCCTCGCGCTTGTGCTTGTTCTCGCAAGCGCTCGTGCCCGCGCCCAGGCACCCTCCGGCCCGCTTACGCCAAAACCCGGAGCCGATGTACAACAGCCTCCGAAGGACGCTCCGTCAAAGGTCAAAGTGCGTGTTTCCCTCGTGAATACGCCCGTGACGGTGCGCAATTCCCACGGCGAAATGGTCCATAACCTCGAGGCGCAGGATTTTCAGGTTACCGACAACGGCGCACCACAAAAGATCTCTCACTTCGATCTGGGCGGCGATCCGATCTCCATGGTCATTTTGGTTGAGACAAGTTCGCGGATTGCGCCTTTCCTCCCGGCGATGAGCAAGACCGGCATCCTTTTCACTCAGACGGTCATGGGCCCGACCGGCGAAGCCGCCGTTGTCGGCTTCAATGACTCTGTCGACAAGCTGGAGGACTTCACCACCAATAGTGAGCTGATCGAAAACACCATCGCGCGCTTGAAGCTGGGAACGTCGGGCTCGAAACTCTACGATGCCATGTCCGCTGGCGTGGAAATGCTGACAGGGCGCCCGCAAGCCACACCGGACAAACCAGGGCGACGGCGCGTGCTCATGATCATGTCCGAAGCCACGGACGACGGAAGTTCGGCGAAATTGGGCGAAGTGCTGCGGCAAGCGCAGCTCGCCAACGTGACCATTTACAGCGTGGGCCTCTCCACCACCAACGCCGAACTTCGCTCCAAGCCGAACGACAGGCGGCCGGAAATGAACCCGCCGGGCACGTTTCCGCTCCCGCCGTTCCCCGGATCCGTGCAGACACCCACCACCGAGGAGAATCGCGCCGGCAACATTGACCTGATGGCCGCGGCCGTCTGGGCCGTTCAGCACATTCACGATGCCGTGAAGGCGAACGCGCTTGAGCTCGCCACGACCGCCACTGGCGGCGCGCATTTGGCGACCTTCAAGGATCGCTCGATTGAGAAGGCCGTTGATGAAATCGGCGGGGAGCTCCACTCGCAATACACCATCGGCTACACGCCTACGGACGCCGAGGTGCCCGGCTACCATGAAATTAGAGTGAATGTCGTTCGAAACGACGCGAAAAATCTGAAAATCCGCGCCCGCCCCGGCTACTACCTCGCTCCACCGGAAAGTTAAGTGAGCGACGAGCTCTAGAGAATCTGCTTCCAGAAGTTCGCTTCGCGGGAAGCGAGCAGCGCGTCCTTGCGCGCGTTCCAGCGCAGAAAATGTGGAGTGTGTATATGCTCCGTGTGCGCTTCCCGGCTGGCCCACACTTCGTGCAGCAGAACTGCGCCGGGCGTGTCCACCGAGCGGTGCAGATCGTAGCGGATGCAGCCCTCTTCCCTGCGCGATGGCCCCACCAGGGCGCGCAGTTCGGCTTCGAGGAGCGTCTCTTGGCCTTCGCGCGCGCGCAGAACGACGATTAGGGTTGCGGCCTCTTTCGGCAGCTTAGCGCTGCTGCGAGCCCGCCCACGTCCCTTGGCTCTGGATGCCTTACGGGCTATCTTCTTTGCTCGGCGCTTGGCCATAATCGGCGGGATTGTATCGCAAATCGCTTCCCGCGCAAGTCATGCTCTGGAGGTCGAGGGGCTGCGCTACTCGACTGGCAAGAAGGCCAGGTCCACCGGCGATGGCACATCAACCACGTCTCCCGTGGGCGTTAGTCCGCCCGTCGCCAGGTCAATCTTGAAAACCACGATATTGTTCGACAACTGATTCTCGGCCAGTAGGTAGTTCCCGCCGGGATCGATGGCGAAATGCCTCGGCTCCTTCCCTCCGGTCGCCACGTTCGCGAGGAAGGTGAGTGTGCCCTTCGTGGGATGAATCGCAAACACCGCAATGCTCTCGTGCCCGCGGTTGGAAGCGTAGAGAAATTTTCCGCTGGGATGCACGGCGATCTCCGCGGTGTCGTTCCTTCCGGAGAAATCCCTGGGCAGCGTCGTCACCGTCTGCAGTTCGTGGAGCGTTCCAGCCTTGGCGTTGAAGTGAAAGGCCGTGACCGTAGAGCTCAGCTCGCTGACCACGTAGACAAACTTCCCGCCCGGGCGAAACGCGATGTGCCGTGGGCCGGATCCCGCTTTCAACCTGACGAACGGCGGCTGGTTCGGCGAAAGCGTTCCTTTGGCCGCGCTAAATTTGTAAACGAGCACTTCATCGAGGCCCAGGTCTGCAGCCAGCGCAAACCGATTGTCCGGCGAGGTCTCGATCCAGTGCGCGTGCGGGCCCTCCTGCCGTTCCTTGTTCGGTCCGAGTGAGCCTCCGTCTTGCAGGAGCGCGGTATGTTCGCCGAGTTTTCCATCCGTCAGAATCGGAAACACAACGACGTTGCCTGAGGTGTAGTTGGCTACCAGGGCATACTTGCCCGTCTTATCGAACGAGATGTAGCACGGATCCTCGCCGAGCGCCGGGAGTTGGTTCAAAAGCGTCAGCTTCCCGGACTTCGCTTCCAGCTTGAACGCGCTCACCATGCTGCTCTTTCCGGCCTCGTTGACCGCATACAGATATTTTCCGCTGGGATGCACGGCCACAAACGATGGATCAGCCGATTCCCCAGCGGCGCCGAGCGAGGAAAATTTCCCCGTCTCGCCGTCGTAGCGGTACGCGTAAATGCCCTTGCTGTTCGTTTTCGCGGTGTACGTACCGACGTAGGCCAGGAACCAGCGCTTTGCCGGGGCCTTCTGCTTCGTGGCCGCCCCGGAAAGGGCCAGCACAGGCGCCGCAAGAACCAGCAGGAACGCAAAAAATCTTCGTGTGGTTTTCATGAGGCTAAAGATTCTAGCATCACAGGCGAATTTACTTTTTCTCTTCTTCGTTTTCTTCTTGGAGCACGGCGGCGGCGGCGACGGAATCGTCGTCCTCAAGCCGCAGCAGGCGTACGCCCTGTGTCGAGCGGCCCGCCTCGCGGATTTCGTTCGCGTGCACGCGGATGACTTTGCCGTTGTGCGTGATGATCATCACGTCGGACTCTTCGGTCACTTGCAGCGTGGCGACAACGTACCCGTTGCGGTCCGTGGTCTTCATGTTGACCACGCCCTTGCCTCCGCGCGAGGTGATGCGGTACTCCGCCAGCGGGGTGCGCTTGCCGAAGCCCTTTTCCGCCACGGTCAGCATGAGCGTCGTCAGGGAGTCCTTGATCTGTTCGTTTTCGAGCTCTTCGAGGTTTTGCGACTCCTGGTTGTGCTCTTTCTTGATGATTTCAAACTCCGGCTGCACTGCGTCCATGCTCACAACATAATCCTCTTTATCGAGGTCCATGCCGTTCACTCCGCCGGCGTTGCGGCCCATCGCTCGCACTTCCGTCTCGCGGAAAAGGATCGCCTGCCCTTCGTGGCTGGCCAGGAAAATCATTTTCTTCCCATCCGTGAGCTTCGCGCCAATGAGCTCGTCCTTGCCGTCCAGCGTCAGGGCGATGATGCCCGTCGAGCGCGGGTTGGAAAATTCCGTCAGCGCGGACTTCTTCACCGTGCCGCTCTTCGTGGCCATGAAAACGAACTGGCCCTCTTCTTCCAGGTTGCGCGCCGCGACCAGCGCGGTGAGCTTTTCGTCCTCCTGGAATTTCACCAGGCTGGAAATGGCCTTGCCGCGCGTAGCCGCCGCTGCTTCCGGCAACTCGTACACTTTCAGCCAGTAGACGCGCCCCTTTGATGTGAACAGCAAAATGTAACTGTGCGCCGACGCGATGAAGAGATGCTCGACGAAATCTTCTTCCTTGGTCCTCGCGCCGATGCGGCCCTTGCCGCCGCGCGACTGGTGCCGGTACGTATCCGCCGCGGTGCGCTTGATGTACCCCGCGTGGCTCACGGTGATGAGCATCTCCGTGTCGGCGATCAAGTCTTCCAGCTTGATCTCGTCCACCTTGTCCACAATCTGCGTGCGCCGGTCGTCGCCGTATGATTTGTGGATTTCCTTCAGCTCTCCGATGATCACGGATTTCAGCTTTTTTTCGCTCGCCAGAATTTCTTCCAGTTCCGCGATGCGCTCGCGGATGGATTTCAGTTCCTTGAGGATTTCGTCCACGGAAAGCTGCGTCAAGCGATGCAACTGCAATTCGAGAATGGCGTCAACTTGAACAGGAGTAAGGCCGCCGGTCGTGGCGCGCGCCGTTTCACCCTCGACTCCGCCAAGCTTGTATTTCCGGCCATCGAGCTTGACACCGGTGATCTTCCGGGCCTTCCCGCTCTCCGTAATGGTGACGTCCTGCTCGGAGAAAAACTTGAGCAAGTTTTCTTTCGCCTCGGCTCGGCCCGTGGACCCGCGGATAATGCGGATTACGTCATCCAGATGATCGAGCGCGATCTGGTAGCCGGTTAGAATGTGTTCGCGCTCGCGCGCCTTGCGCAAATCGTAGCGCGTGCGGCGCAGGACCACGTCGCGGCGGTGCTCGATGAACAAGCGGATGAATTCGAGCAGCCCCATTTCTTTCGGCTGTCCGCCGGCGATGGCCAACAGGATCATGCCGAAGGATTCCTGCATCTGCGTGTGCTTGTAGAGATTGTTCAGCACGAGCTGCGACTCTTCGCCGCGCTTCAGCTCTACGACGATGCGCATGCCGTCGCGGTCGCTTTCGTCACGCACGTCGGCGATGCCGTCAATTTTTTTGGTCTGCGCCAGCTCGGCGATGCGCTTGATGAGCGTGGCCTTGTTCACCTGGTAGGGAATTTCCGTGATGACGATGTTTTCGCGGTCCTTGCCGACGTCCTCGATGGCCGCCTTCGCGCGCATGGTGAAACTGCCGCGACCGGATTTGTACGCGGCTTCGATGCCCTCGCGGCCCGCGATGTAGCCGCCCGTCGGGAAGTCCGGACCAGGAACGAGCTTCATCACTTCTTTCAGGGTGGTTTCCGGCTTTTCGATGAGCAGCACCGTCGCATCCACAATTTCGCGCAGGTTGTGCGGCGGAATGTTCGTGGCCATACCGACGGCGATGCCGCTCGCGCCGTTGACCAGAAGATTGGGCACACGCGCGGGGAGAACCGTGGGTTCCTGCTCGGTTTCGTCAAAGTTCGGAAGGTGATCGACGGTTTCCTTCTCGATGTCCGCCAGCAGTTCTTCGGCGATCTTCGAAAGCCGCGCTTCGGTGTACCGCATCGCCGCGGGCATGTCCCCGTCCACCGAGCCGAAGTTGCCTTGGCCATCCACCAGCGGATAGCGCATGTTGAAGTCCTGCGCCATGCGCACCAGCGCGTCGTAGACCGGCGTGTCGCCGTGCGGATGATACTTGCCGAGGACTTCGCCGACGATCTTGGCGCACTTGCGGTACGGCCTCGTGGACGTCAATCCCAGTTCGTACATGCCGAAGAGAATCCGGCGGTGCACCGGCTTCAAGCCGTCGCGCACGTCCGGGAGCGCGCGCCCGATGATCACGCTCATCGAGTAATCGAGATAGGACTTCCTCATCTCGGCTTCGATATCCACCGGAATCAGTACCGAAGTATTCTGTTCGTCCGCCATTTCCCCTCGCTGAAGACAGAAGTCTCATTCTGCAGTGGGGCAGCAAGTGCCCCTCTACAAGCAATGCCTAATGCTTCGCCGCGTGTTCCAGCACGTACGCCTTCACGGTGTCGAAGGCGTCCGCCACACTCGTGAATCGCCGCGCTGCAAATGCCGCTTCGACGTCGCGCAGAAACGTTTCGCGCTTCGAATCGCTCTCAAATTCGACGGCCACACCTCGCTCGATATCCGGTGCGCTTGTCGGCGTCGCGCGAAATTCGCCCACGCTCAATCCACGCAGCCCTGGCAATGTCGTCCATCCGAGTTGAAAAAGCATCGTTGACGCTTAAATGTCCAGGTTTACGACTTCAAGAGCGTTATCTACGATGAACTTCCGCCGCGCCTCAACGTTCTCGCCCATAAGTGTCGTGAAAATATCTTCGGCCGCCACAGCGTCTTCGAGCTTCACTTGCAAAAGCGTGCGCGTGTCCGCGTTCATCGTAGTTTCCCAGAGCTGCGTCGGATTCATTTCGCCGAGGCCCTTGAACCGCGTGATGGTGAAATCCTTTTTCGCGTCTTCCATGATGTAGTCCAGCACTTCTTGCGCTTTTTCCTTGGACACTTTGTCGCCGTTGCGCGACACGGTGAAGGGCGGTTTATTGAATTCGTCAATCTGTTTCGCCAGCCCGCGCAGCCGCTTGTACTCCGCTGTAGCCGCCAGCGCCCAGTTGATTTTCGTATTGTGCGGCGCCCCAAACTGGATTTCGTGCAAGCTGTGTTCTTCGTCGAACACCATCTTGCCATCCAGCTTCATCTTGGTTTTGGCGATTTCCTTGAGCAGCTTTTCGAGCGATTTCTTATCCTCGAAATCCGTTTTCTTGTCCAAACCGCTTTCGGCCAGCAGTTCCGCGAGCCCCGGTTCCCGCAACCTGCGTCCGAGTTTCGCGGCCACTGCAGCGTATTCCTGCACGTTCAAGAGGAACGAGGTCAGCCCGCCGCCCTGCAGCGTCACACCCTCCTTGGCCTTAACGACGTGGTCTTCTGTGGCACGCTTCATCAGCTCGCGCGCGAAGTCACGTTCGTCACGAATGTATTTTTCCGTTTTGCCGCGCTTCACGCGGTAGAGCGGAGGCTGCGCGATGTAGATGTGCCCGCGCTCGATCAATTCCTTCATGTGCCGGAAGAAAAACGTCAGCAGTAGCGTGCGGATGTGGCTGCCGTCCACGTCCGCGTCGGTCATCAGGATGATTTTGTGATAGCGCAGCTTGCCGGCGTCGAAATCGTCCTTGCCGATGCCCGTGCCCAGCGCCGTAATGATGGCGCGAATTTCTTCGTGCCCCAGCATTTTGTCGTAGCGCGCTTTTTCAACGTTGAGGATTTTTCCTTTGAGCGGCAGGATCGCCTGATACTTGCGGTCACGGCCCTGCTTGGCCGAGCCGCCGGCCGACTCCCCCTCGACCACGAACAATTCGCACCGCGCGGGATCGCGCTCCTGGCAATCTGCCAGTTTTCCCGGCAAGCCGCTGGAATCCATGGCGGACTTCCGGCGCGTCAACTCGCGTGCTTTGCGTGCCGCCTCGCGCGCGCGCGCGGCTTCAATACATTTTCCGATGATGCGGCGAGCTACGGTCGAGTGCTTGTCAAACCACTCGCCAAGCTTTTCGTTGACCAGTTGCTCGACGTCGCCCTTAATATCGCTATTGAGTTTTCCCTTGGTCTGCCCTTCGAATTGCGGCTGCGGCAAGCGCACGCTCACGACGGCTACGAGGCCTTCGCGAACGTCGTCGCCGGTAATGGTGACTTCGTCCTTCTGCTCTTTGAGCATACCCGCGGCGGACGCGAAGTTATTGATCGAACGCGTCAGCGCGGAGCGGAAACCGGAGAGGTGCGTCCCGCCATCCACGGTGTTGATGGTATTCGCAAACGCGAAAACATTTTCGCCGTAGCTGTCGTTGTACTGCAGCGCGATTTCGATCTCCACATTGCCGCGTTTTCCCTCGATGTAGATCGGCGAGTCATGCAGCGTGGATTTCCCGCGGTTCAGATGTTTGACGAACTCCGTGATGCCACCGGTGAACCGGAATTCCGCGGTCTTTTCTGTGCGCTCGTCGGTGAGCGTGATCTTCAAGCCCTTATTCAGGAACGCCAACTCGCGCAGGCGCTGCGCCAGCGTGTCAAAGCTGTAGACGGTCTTCTCGAAAATACTGGGGTCGGGATGAAACGTCACCTTCGTCCCGGTCTTTCGCGTTTTCCCCGTTTGCTTCAGCTTGTTCGTTGGCTTGCCCTTTTCATACGTCTGTTCCCACACCGCGCCATCGCGCGAAATTTCCAGCTCCAGCCAATCGGATAGCGCGTTCACGACGGAAACGCCCACGCCGTGCAACCCGCCGGAAACTTTGTACGTGTCACTGTCGAATTTTCCGCCGGCGTGCAGCACCGTCAGCACGACTTCCGCGGCCGGGCGCTTCTCCGTGGCATGCATGTCCACGGGAATGCCGCGGCCGTTGTCCACCACGGTCACGGAATTGTCGGCGTGCACGGTGACGTTGATCTCGTCCGCAAACCCGGCCATCGCTTCATCGACGGAATTGTCCACCACTTCCCATACAAGATGGTGCAAACCCATCTCTCCGGTCGAGCCGATGTACATCGCCGGGCGCAGGCGCACGGCCTCCAATCCGCCGAGAACTTTGATGGACTTGGCATCGTACTTGTGTCCACCTTGCGGTGTTGCGCCGACGTTTTCTTTGTCACCCATTTTTTCTCCCCGCGCAGCAACTTGATCGAGCGAACTGCCGGCACTGGATAGACCCCAACGATTCGGAGCAAGCATCCGCGCTCAAAAAAACCTTTTTATGTGAAGCAAGGAAGGCGTGTTAGCGGAATGTTCCGTGCGTCGCCTTACCCTTTGATCTCCGACTCGCTGGGGCGAATCCGAAACTCGTAGGGTTCCTGCTCCATCCCGTCTCGCGCAGCGAGACGTGGCGAAGACTGATGTTTCTCCAGGTTTATGAGTCCCCGAGCTCCTGGCGCGAAGCTCATTGCGGGGTCCCATGTTCCTGGCGGACGTGTCGATTGGGAGGAAGCTCGAAACAAATCGACAACGCCTTTAGTATAACCGAATCGGCGGGCATCCTCAAGGCTCGAAGTGGATGGGGAACTCTCCGTAAGGCATTTAGTTTGAGTTATTTAGAGTTGCTTTTGCACTCGTGGCGGAGTTCGGCGGAAACTGCACTCTCGGATGGAATTCGATCGGCTTTTTAGCCGGAATCGGTGTTTCGAGCATCTGCCGAATCGCCTCGAAAACGGTCTGGAATCTTCGATCGTACCGCTTTTCCATCGCGTCCATCTTCCGGCAGAACTCTTTGATTGGTAAAAAGTGTGCGCTTATTTGTGCGTTGGCTACTCGCGCGCAAGCTCAAATGCGCATGGGCATGATGATATAACGATAGCGGTAGGATTCATCGGCGAGCGGGCGCATCTGTCCGGCGGATTGTTCGTCCTTCAGTTCGATGCTGATAGGGCCATCGGCCGCGGCAGCGAGAAAATCCAGCATGTAGCTGGAGTTGAAGCCGATGGCGATGGGATCGCCCTTGTATTCTTTCTCGATATTTTCTTTTGCTTCACCGTACTCCGGGCTGGACGCGGAGATTTCGATTCCTTCTTTCGAAACGGCCAGCTTAACCGCGTGCGAGCGCTGGTCGGCAAGTTGCGACACGCGGCGGACGGCATCGCTCAATTCGCCGCGTTCGATCACCACGCTCTTGTTGTTGTCGCGCGGGAGGACTGCTTCGTAGTTCGGAAACTGTCCGGTCAAAATGCGCGAAATCAATAGCCGGTGGCCCACCTGGAAAAAAAGGTGGCTCTCGTCTTTCGCAAAGTCGATCTGCGCGTCGGAACCGGCGGCGCTGGAAAGCTTTTCGACTTCGTCCATGGCTTTCTTCGGGATCAGCACTTTCACTTCGCCATTGAGCCCTGTGAGTTTGTGATCGGTCTCGGCCAGCGCCAGGCGGTGACCGTCGGTGGCGACCATGGCCAGTGTGTCCGGCTTCAGAATCAGTAACCCGCCGTTTAGCGTGTAGCGCGATTCTTCCATGGAGATGGCGAACTTCGTCTTGGCGATCAAACTCTCGACGATGGCCGCGGGAATTTTGACCAGCGTGTGCGGCGTCGCCGGCAGCGCGGGAAAATTCTCTTTCGCCATACCGACAAGCTTGTATTTCTTTTTGTCGCTGACGATTTCCACCCAATGATTCTCGAGAAGTCTGACCTTGATTTCGCCTTCGGGGAGCAAGCGCACCAGTTCCAGTAGTTTCTTGGCAGGGATCGTTCCCGCGCCTTCTTTCTTGATCTTGGCTTCGCAAGACGTGCGGATACTTAGCTCGAGATCCGTCGCCGTAATCGTCAGGCTGCTTCCCTTGGCCTCCACAAGCAGGTTGGAGAGGATGGGGATGGTGGTCTTGCGCTCGACAACCCCCTGCGTGGTCGAGAGTTCATTCAACAACGCAGTCTTCGTGACGCTGAATTCCATCGATTGATAGTCCTCGCGTGCCGTTCCTGGTGCGGTCATGGTGAGTTATATCCTCGGCTCAGGCACGGATGGCGCCCGTCCTCGCCTGATTTTACCGCAGTCGTACTGTACTCGCTTTTTCCCAAAGTATAAAGTCTGGTGCATGCCCCGGAGCTGTGGAAATAGGTGGGAAACACGCGCCTGAGCCAGGCCATTGCGGTCCACAGGAACAAGCAAGATTTTCGAATCAACCATCACAGCAGCAAGAACCTTTTTAAAGTTTGAAACGATAGAACCTTGTTGTTGTGATGAGTGCTGTGAATCTGTGGAAACCCCGCCAAGCATCGCTCCGCTCACGACTTACCGCTTCGAATCCAATGTGGCTGTTTGTGATTTCCGTGGAAAATCAGAGCTGCCTCGGACACGCAAGCGATGAAGTCATCCCTTCATCCACACCCATTAACAAAATATCCGCAACTTAAGCAGGGGTTCTCCACAACCCTGTCTCCGAAGAATTCTTTGCAATGCTACGCTGTCCAGCAGAGGATCCTTTCCTCAAGCGAGCATTCCAGCCATTGTGCGTCTAACGCGGATGGCGACCTGCAATTTTGCGATGCGAGAGGACACTGTCGTGAGATCAGGGAATCTTTTCACACCAAAGACCGATACGGGCCTGCTCTTCCTACGCATCGCGGTCGGGCTCTCCCTCTTTTTTCTTTTTGGCGTATCGAAGGTGAAGGACGCTTCCGGCTACCTGCACACCGGCGTGTGGCCTTTCGTCGAGTTCAACCGCAAGGTGGGACTCCCGCTGCCCATTGTTGTTGCGTTTCTTCAGACCCTGAATGAATCTTTGGGAGCGTTGCTCGTGGTTTGCGGCTTCTTCTCGCAATGGGCATCTCTCTCCCTCGCCTTGGGATTTGCCGTGGCCACCGCCTGCAGTTTGAAGGTTGGTGAAGCGTCGTGGTTCCTGGCTGCCTACTACACCATCATCTTTCTAGCACTGACGCTGACGGGTCCCGGTCGGTATTCCTTCGATGGGTTGAAGAAGTCTTGAGACGTGCCAAACGATTGCAAATGGGTGGATAGCGCGAACGCTATTGCAGGGCGTCCATCAGCCGAGTGATCGTGCGGTTCAAATCTTTGTCGGAGCGGCGCAATTCCTCGATCTTGTTGATCGAATGCAGCACGGTGGTGTGGTGCTTCCCGCCGAACTGCCGTCCGATCTCCGGCAGCGAGGCCGTAGTGAGCTGCTTGACGATATACATCGCCACTTGCCGCGGGAAAGCAATCGCGCGGGTATTGCTGCGGACTTTCAGGTCCTGTTCGCGCAAATTGAAGTGCTCGCTCACCCGCTTCTGGATGAGGTCAATGGTGACGCGCTTTTCCTGCGAGGCGATGATATTGCGGAGCACCTGCTGCGCCGTCGCCAGCGAAACCGTCGCGCCGGTCAGTGAGGCGTACGCCATCAAGCGCGTCAGCGCGCCTTCCAGCTCGCGCACGTTGGACTTGATGGCCCGCGCGATGTACTCCGCCACGTCATCCGGCAGAGTGAAGCGGTCGTTCTCCGCTTTCTTCTGCAATATTGCAATCTTGGTTTCAAGGTCCGGCGGTTGAATATCCGCAATCAAGCCCCATTCGAAGCGCGAGCGCAGCCGCTCCTCGATCGAGTTGATGTCCTTCGGCAGGCAATCGGAGGAGATCACGATCTGTTTCTGCTGCTCGTAGAGCGCGTTAAATGTGTGAAAAAATTCTTCCTGCGTCCGCTCTTTCCCCGCGATGAATTGGATGTCGTCCACGAGCAGCACGTCCACGGTATGAAAACGGTCGCGGAAGCTGATCATGCGGTCAAAGCGCAGCGAATTGATCACTTCAATGGTGAATTTCTCCGCGCTTACGTAGCTTAGCCGCATCGCCGGATTGCGTTTCTTGATGGTGTGACCAATGGCGTGCATCAAATGCGTCTTGCCCATGCCCACCCCGCCATACAAAAAGAGCGGATTGTAGGCTTTGGACGGCTGCTCGGCCACGGCGCGCGCTGCGGCATGCGCGAACTCGTTCGACTTGCCGACGACAAAGGAATCAAACGTGTAGCGCGTGTTGAGCTGATGGTCGCTGCTCTCAAAATCGAGCTTCGATTGCTTCACGCCGGACACCACCGGCGCCGCATGAATCGGCTCTTCCTCCGTGCAGACGTACTGCACTTTCATGTTCGGCGTGCCGAGTTCGTGGAACACCGCCTTGACGATGTCCCCATACGTTCGCGTCAAGACCTGGCGGAAGACGGCGCTGGGAATCTGCACGTAGAGCGTGTCACCCTCAGCGCGGTTCAAGCGCGTGGGCTGAAACCATGTGGTGTAGGTGTTGATGCTTACCCGGGACTTCACCCGTTCCAGAAATTTATCCCAGGGGTTCGCCCCTTCGCGCTCGCGCCCAGGTTGAGTTGCTGTCATCATCGGAGGAGAAAAGAAAACCCTATGCTATTTCCACAGATGTGAAAAAGCTGTGGAAAGCAGGTCCACTCGCATCTTTCTTCAGGCTTCGGGATTCTTGCCCGTGCCGGAACGTTTTCCTAGCCCCTATCGCTCCGTGCGCGGCCCGTCTGGAATTGCCGGCCCATGTAGCGTCGCTATGAGACAGCGCGGGATTGTCGCTGATTCATGCGCGGGGGGCAAGCGAAAAGTGTGCGAAACCATTCACCGGCTTTCACACAGCATGCACAGTTTTTCCACAAGCACAATCCTTGTGCAACGCCGCGATTCAGCTTCGATTTTCGCGGCATTTTTCAATCTATTTTTGCACCAGTGGCGAACCTTGCACAAAACAGGTGCAAGTTTGCCTGAGGAAAATTTGCCCTATTGTGGATTTATTTTATCGGGCCGCGCGAATTCGTAGACGCCCAGAGGATCGCTCCCAATCAGCAACCGGTCTTTCTCCACGAGAATGACGTTGGCTTCCAACCGTGCCCCATCCGGCGTGTAAATTTTGTACGTCGCCCGCCGGTTTCCGTCCTTGTCAAAATGCAGCAGCGTGTCATACAGCGCGATCCAAACTTCTCCCTGCTCGCGGTCGACCCCCACCCCGGTAACGATTCGTTTCAACGATGGCGGTTCGCCGCGGCGTTCCTGCCGTTCGATTTCTTTTCGCGCCGCTTGTGCCGCCGGCCAGGCCTCCAGCGCGGTGTACTGTATGTCCTCCTGCGCATAGCCCTGCCGGTCGAATTGCCTCACCGTTGGCTCGGGCAAATAGGCAAACGCATAGTACAGATGCCCCTGCGCGTCCGTGGCAAGCTGCCCGATGTTCAGATAGCGATTCAAGTCCACGCGGTCCGCAATGGGCTCCGGGTCGCCGAACTCGCGCACATCCCGCCCGTTCTTGTCGAAGACCACCAGCAAGTGCGGTTCGCGAAGCGTGCCCACCGCGACTTCGCCCTCCGCCATCGCGGCGATCGAAACCGGAGCTTTCACCGAAATGGAGCGAAGTAGCTTGCCGTCCGGAGAGAAAACTTGAATGAGGTTCGCGCCGCGGTCCGCCACGTAAATCTTTCCGTCGGCATCGGCGTCGCAGTCTTCGCCATAGGTGATCAACGCTTTCTCTCCTTTGGCTGCAGCAGGAGCGCTTGCAAGTTCGCCGATCGATAGAACCTGCTTGTCCTGCGCATCGAACACCAGCAAACCCGGCGAAGGCGAAGCCAGGATGTACAGCCGTCCATTCGCGCCCCGTCGCAGCGCTCGCAGCCCCGGACCTACGCCCGGGAAAACTCGTCGCTTGGCGGTAAGATCGTCTTCCGCCTGCGCATACACGCTGCCGGCTGCACAGGCCAGCAGACACATCACCGCAATACTCTTCACGATGGAACCCGCCCTTTGTCGCATGAATCCTCAGATTACTACTGCCGCGCGCAGGTTGCCCCGCGTTAGCGACCTCTCTGGTGCGGACTAATCAATGCAGAAGCGCAGCCGTTCGATGGAGCGCGCGCGAAGCCGGCCCGCGGCATTGCGCGGCGCCGCGTCGTCGGTTTCGATCAACACGCAATTCATCTGCACATCGCCGGAAGCGACCTCGAATCGCGCGGGCAGGCCATTCAGAAACTTGGTTATAATGCCGTTGCGGTCCATGCCAATCACGCCGCCGTGCGGCCCGGTCATTCCCACATCGGTGATATAGGCGGTTCCTTGCGGCAAGACGCGTTCATCGGCGGTGGCCACATGCGTGTGCGTGCCGACGACGGCGGTCGCCCGGCCGTCTAAATACCAGCCCATGGCAATTTTCTCGCTGGTGGTTTCCGCGTGCATATCTACGAACACGAACGCGACATCCTCCGGGAGTTTCGCGAGTTCGCTGTCCGCTTTGCGAAAAGGATCATCAATGGGAGTCAGGAAAACGCGACCCTGGAGATTGAGCACGGCATATTTCACGCCGTTTTTCGCCGTTCCCACATAAAGTCCGCTTCCGGGATTGCCATCCGGAAAATTTGCCGGCCGCACGAGCCGCGGCTCGTGCGGCATAAACTCCAGGATCTCTTTGCGGTCCCAGCTATGATTTCCGCCGGTGAGCACGTCGATTCCCAGCTTCAGCAGCTCTTCCGCGATGCGCGGCGTAATCCCGAATCCCGACGCGGAGTTCTCCCCGTTGGCGATCACCAGATCAATCTGCCGCTGCGTTACAATGTCCGCGAGCCGGTCGTGCACGATCTGCCGTCCCGGCGACCCCACGATGTCCCCTACAAAAAGTACGCGCATGAATTCGTTTGTATCCCCAAACACAAAAATGGAGCGGACCGCTTGGCCGTGGGGAGCTAGGCCGTGAACCTCTGAAATAGTAGGGCGCCACGAGCCAACCGTTAGGCTTTCCTGCCCCGCTCGCGTGTCTTCCTCCGCTAAGATTCGAGAGACCCGCCAGCGGGACAGGCCGTGCACACAGGCTGTCTATCCGCAGCACCTCAGAGATTCGTCATTGGTTCAAACAGCTTTCGCACCCTCACCTGCTTCGAAGTACCGCTCCATTCCCATTGTATCCTCCACGCCGAATCCGCGTCCAACCGCCACGGCGCTCCGCCGCCAAAAGGTTTATCTCCGCCAAAGACAATCGCCGGAGGTAGAATCACTGGCGACAAAAGGAGAAACATCATGTGCCATCGCCGCCGGTACGGTTCTGCCATCGGGCTGCTCATCTTCTTCGCTCTGCAACCTGCGGCCCTTCAAGCGGATACCTTGTCCGCACCGCCGCCCGATCAGCTTGGCAACGTGATTTTCCCGACGAGTTGCAGTGCGGAAGTGCAGCCCACGATCGAAAAAGGCGTCGCGCTCCTGCACTCCTTCCAATACACGGAATCCGGGAAGGCTTTTGCCGATGCCGCCGCGCGCGAACCAAAGTGCGCCATCGCGTACTGGGGAAAAGCCATGGCCCTGTATTACCAGCTTTGGGAATTCCCCGACGACAAAAAAATGAAAGAGGGCGGCAAGGACATCGAGAAGGCGCAAAAACTCCATGCAAGCAATGCGCGGGAACAGGGCTTCATCACCGCGGCCGCCGCTTTCTATCAGAAAAAAGCGGGAATGACTCACGCGGACCACATGAAGGTATACGCCTCGGTGCTTGAGCGTCTTTACCTCGAGCATCCGGACGACGTCGAAATCTGCGCTTTTTACGCCCTTTCGCTCGTCTCGCTTGCCGAAGAAGACGTCGATAGCACCGCAAATCGCCTGAAGGCCATCTCCATTCTCGACCCTTTGCTCCAGAAGTATTCCGATCATCCCGGCGTGGCGCATTACCTGATCCACGCCACGGATAAGCCTGATCTGGCCGCGCAGGGCCTCGAGGCCGCTCGTCGTTATGCCGCGATCGCCCCGGACTCCGCCCACGCTTTGCACATGCCCTCTCACATTTTTGTGCGCCTCGGCCTCTGGCAGGATTCCATTACCTCGAACCTCGCGGCGGCCGCTTCCGCCGCGCATGCCTCAGAACTGCATCTCGCGGAGTCTCACTATCAGACCCACGCCATGGACTTTCTGAGCTACTCGTATCTGCAAAGCGGCCAGGAGGCCAAAGCCCGGGAGGTCATCGAACACATGGATCATGTGGTCGGTGCGAGCGAAGAGGATAAAGCCAGCCACCGTGCATATTTTGCCGCGCGCACCGCGTTGGAATTGCATCGCTGGAAAGAAGCCGCCGCTCTCCCGGTTCCGTCGATCAGCAAACACCGGCCCGACTCGACCTACTGGGCTCAAGCCATCGGCTCCGCGCGCAGCGCAGACGCCGCTGGAGCTGAGGCTGCCGTGAAGCAACTCGCATTGGCCGTCGCTGAGCGCGATAAGCGTTCCAGAAAGAGCGGCTACACGGTCACTGCGGAAAAGGCCACGGATCTCAGCGAAGCCGAAGCCTGGCTGGCGTTTGCCAAAGGAAAATCTGAGGATGCTCTTCAAGAGCTGCGCGCCGCCGCGGACCGCCAGGATAAGGACGGCGGCGAATCCGTCGGCATCCCCGCCCGCGAAATGCTCGCCGACATGCTCCAGGAACTCAAGCGCCCCGCCGACGCTCTCGCCGAATACAAAACGGTCCTGAAGAATTCTCCGAATCGCTTCGACGGTCTTCTGGGTGCCGCGCGCGCGGCGCAGGCTTCCGGCGACGCGTCAGGGGCGCAATCGTTCTACGCAAAGCTGGCGGAAATTTCCGCCCCGGGTGCTGATCGGCCGGAGCTCGCCGAAGCAAAAACCTACCTCGCGCAAAAGTAGCTCATCTTTCCTGATGGGGACAATTTCCCGAACAGGAAAGCGAGCGGGCCGCAACATACGGCCCGCCTGCTTTCTGGCACTTGTTCAGAAGTGGAAGGCGAGCTCCACGGTTTCGGCTCGCGGCGTGACGAAATGTGTCCCGCTGAACGTGGAGAGGAAGTTGTACAGGGCGGTCTTGTTTGTCAGGTTGATGACCGTCAAGCGCAGGCTCCACTTATAGCGATCGCCGTGGAACAAATCGTCATCGCCCACGCTGGCGTCAAACAGGTTGCGCGGAGCGACGCGGGTTGGATTGTGATCCTGGTTAAACGTTGCGCCCGCGATGTTAATTAGTTTTGCCCCTTGCGGTGTACCGGCCGCGCAGCTTGTGATCCGATTGGTAGGGGTCGCCAAATTCGTGCCGCAGAAGAGCCCGATCGCGGCTTGCTGGTCTGCGTCGAGAAAGTTCATCGCGTCCTGGAAATTATCCAGATTTGGGTTACTAGCCACCAACCCGCTGTCGTACCGCCAGTTCATGGCCACCCACGGAAGAGTCTTCCATGGTTGATATTGCACATGGGTCGTCTGGTTGAACGCTTGGTCGTGGTCGATGCGGAACACTTGACCGCCGCCCACAGTAGCCCCCAAGCCGCCCACTTGCGCCGGGAAGTAGCGCGCCCGGACATGCGCGAGAACGGCGAACGCCGTCACACCATGGTAATTGGGGAGGCTCACGCGGACCGACGGCCCGTCAATCTTCGAATTGTTCCAGGCAATCGGGAAAAAGATGGGAGTGTTGGCAAACGCGCTGAAGTCGTATGCGTTGTGCGTGTATTTCCACAAGTAGTCTGCGTCTACAACAAGGTATTTTCCAAACGCTTGCTGAAAGCCCGCATTGAACTGGTTTCGTTGTCCCGAGCGAATCGGCGCGAAAGCCTGGGAGCCCGCGCCATTGAACACCGCGTTTATAACGGGGTTCTGGGATCCCAGGCTTGCCAGTATCAAGTTCTCATTGAACGGGGTCTCCAGGATGCGCGAGTACGAAACGCGCAAAACCGAGTTGGTCTTCTTCACGTTGTAGGCGACACCCACGCGGGGCTCCGGCTGCCAGTCATGGACGATTCCGCGATACAAATCAGCCCGTATCCCCACATTGAAGGCCCAATTGCCCTTGGTGATCGTGTCCTGGGCGTACAACGCCAGCTCTTTGATGTCCGCGCGGCCGTGGAAAGGGAACAGTGTCCCTCCTTGCGTTAAGTCGAAGGGCGGCAGAATCGCGCACGGATCCGGGGCGGGATTGCCGTTCGGGCAGCCCAGCCCAGGGAGGAAATTCGGATCGGTAATTCCGAAGTTGAAATTCTCGGTCAGGAACGTGTGCTGAAATGTGGCGCCTGCCTTGATGTTGTGAATGCCCTTTACGTAGGACACGTCCGAACGAAGTCCCGCGTTGGTCAGTTTTCGTTGCTGGTTGAGTGTTGCGGAAGAACCGCCAGGAATGAGTCCCGTCCCGTCCGCAAATACGTTTCCGCTCGGGTAGTAATTGAACTGGTCCTGACGGACGAATGCGCCGAGCGTGAAGAGCGTGGTGGAGCTGATCAGGCGGGTCCATACCGGCGCGATGTTAAACGTCTTAATTTCCGCGCGTTGATCTTGTGCCGGTAGAAAGGCCCCGGGGACCACCGGATTGGGTACGTTCGTATTCAGATTGTCGAGCGTATTCGGTGTCTGAAACCACGAGCGCGTGTATTGAAAGTTCGTGTGGATCGAATCCACGCTGGTTATGTTGTAGTCGACTCGGTCAAACAGATTCTCCTCATTCCCCTTGTCGTGGATGGCGTGAAGTTCGGGCGGATCCAGGAATCGGCTGGTGTTCAAGCCGTTCGCCGCGATGAAATTCCCCCACTTCTGGCCGCCGAAAGCCAACCGGAAGCCTCCGCTCACGGAGCCGAAGCTGCCGTAAGAGGAGAACACGGAGCCCGTCGGTTTGGTAACACCGAGGCCCGACCGTGTCGTAACTTTGATCACCAGGCTCGTCTTGTCGCCATATTCCGCTGGCGGCCCTCCCGATACGGCTTCGATCGACTGAATCGAGTCCAGCGGAATCTGGTTCGAGAATACCTTGCTCTGTTGGTCCGTAATGGGCTGGCCGTCCACGGAGAAAGAGTTCTCGGCGTGATCGCCAAGCCCGTGAAACAGGCCGTTCGAATCCGCCACTACGCCGGGCGTCGCCAGCGTCACCAGAGAACTCACCGAAGACGATTGGCTCTCCAGCGGCAGCCTGTCGGTCAAGGCAGTGTCCACATCCGTGTGAAAGCTAGGATCCTTCTCCACCAGGTCCCCGCCATTCGCTTCGACCGTGATGCTGGTTGCCGCCGTTTCGAGCTTCAGCCCGACCTGTATGCTGTTAGGCACGCTGGAGCGTACGTCGACGTCCTGCGTGGACGAAGCGAACCCGGGCGCCACCACCACCAGGTGATAGGGATTGAACGGTACGTTTGAAAAACGAAAGGTTCCATCCTTCCCCGTGGTCGTCTCCCGTTGATAACCGGTCACGGGAAAGCTAATCTCGACCTTCGCGCCGGCCACCACGCCGCCGGAAGAATCCTTTACCACTCCTTCAATCGATCCAGCATTGCCCAACTGCGCCTTGGCTGGTCCAGCCGCGAATGCCAGAACAAATCCTAAAAACAATGCCATCCAGATACTCAATCGCTTTAACATTTTCTCAATCCCTTTCGTCGACTACGTGTGTTTTGTGGGGATGGTGGCCGCCGGAAAAAGGGCGGTGACGCTGGCTCTCAAATACGCCGGCGCTCGGAATTTCACTTCCAGCTGGGTAAGGAACTACGCGGTGGGAGGAGCTCGCCCGGCGCGATGCAGGGAGAAAGAATCGCTTGGCGCAACGTGCCGCAGCAGCGAAGAATACCGGGTGATGAGTTGAGGTGCGCTAACGAGATCAAGGTGCGCGGCCACCAGCGCCGGCATATGCAGTGCCTGACAAATGTGGCAGGCCGTATCAGGCCCATTCGTATTCGTATGTTCGTGGAGGAAGGAACCGCCCGCAGCAAAATAAAGCAGCGCAGCACAAGCCAACACCGCCAGTGTGCGGTGGGCGGCCGTTCGTCCGAAAATGGTTCCCCCAGAAGGCATCAAGCTACACCTTAGCTTAGCACCTTAGACGGCGGGTCAAGCCCTTTGGTTGCAATGAATTATTTGAATGCTACCCCCGCAAGCTGTGGATTGCCAATCCCGCCCCAAGCCGTGGGGAGGCCGATGCTAAGCCGCCTTGGCCGCAGAAACCGGGGGACGCGCAGCAATGGAGGAGTGCCCGCTGAAAGCCCCTGCCAGTGTTGCTGACGGAACCAGTCTTGCGGAATTCAATATAAACACGAGTTCCGAAGATACGTGGATGAACGCGGCCAGCAGCGGATTCAGCAAGCCAAATGCGGCCATGCCAACCCCAATGCTGTCCACCACGAGTGTCCCCACGAAATTCTGCATGATCGTTCGGCGGCAGCGCCGCGCCACTTGCAGCGTCTCCACCAACTTCGACAGGTCGCTACCGATCAGCACCACGTCCGCGCTTTCCTGTGCCACGTCCGTTCCCGACCCCATCGCTACGCCCACGCTGGCCTGCGCTAGCGCCGGCGCGTCGTTGACTCCGTCGCCAACCATCGCCACCGTGTGGCCGCCGTCCGACAGCCGCTTCACATAGTGCAGTTTTTCTTCCGGTAACAGCTCCGCCGCGACCACGTCCACGCCCAGTTTCTTCCCCACGTCCTCGGCCACCGCTTTCGCGTCTCCGGTCAGAAGAACCGTGTTCAGGCCCATGGCCTTGAGCGACGTGATGGCTTCCTTCGCTTCCGGCCTCAGCCTATCGGCAATGGTCAGCGTCCCGAAAAATTTTCCTTGCCGCGCCACAAAAACCTCGGAGTCCGCGCCGTGGCCATTCCTGCGCGAAAACGAAACCCCGCGCTCCAGCAGGAAATTTTCGCTGCCCACAATCACTTCCTCGCCGTCACAAATGGCGGATACTCCCTTGCCCGGCGTGTATTCAAATTGATTCGCATCCTCGTATGGGACCCCCAGCTCGCTCGCCTTCTTCAAAATGGCTTTGGCAACGGGGTGTTCCGAACGGGACTCCGCCATCGCGGCGGTTCTAAGCAAGAGGGCCGCGGAGACTTCCGGCGCTGGATGTAGGTCCAGAAGCTCCGGCATTCCAAACGTCAGCGTCCCCGTTTTATCCAGGAGAACTGTGTCTACCTCGGCGAGTTTCTCCAGGTACAGCCCGCCCTTGATGATCGCGCCCTGCTGCGCGGCTCTTCCAATCGCTCCAAGAATCGCCAGCGGCGTGCCCGCGGCGATTCCGCAAGCCCCGGCCACAATGATCACGGAAATGGTCGAGCGAATATTGTGCGTGACGAGAAACGTCAAGATCGCCGCGCCAAATGCGAAGTAGACGAGGTACCCCGCCAGGCGATCCGCAATGCGCTGAATCGGCGCCCGCGATTGCTCGGCTTGCTCCACCGCCTGAATAATTTTTCCAAACGTGGTGTCACGCCCCAACCGTTCCACGCGCACCTCGAGCGCGCCGGATTGGTTGATCGTGCCCGCGTACACTTCCTTTCCAAAACTCTTTTCCACCGGCATCGATTCGCCCGTGATCGTCGCCTGGTCCACAAACGAATGCCCGCCCACCACCGAACCATCCACAGGAATTCGCCCGCCCGGCTTGATCAGAACCACGTCCCCCACCAACACCTGCTCAACTCCGACGTCTCTCCATCCCCCGCGCTCGCCGACCGTCGCCGTCGATGGCAATCGATTGATCAAATGGCGAATGGCTCGCCGGCCCCGGCCCACGGTGAGCCCCTCGAGGACCTCCGCGACCAGCACAAACAGGGTGATGACCAGCGCCGTGAATACTTCCCGAATCCCGAGCGCCGCCAGGATGGCGATGGCCATCGAAAGCTCCATGGTCATCCGCCGTTCGAGAATATTCTCAATCGCTTCGTGAAAAATGGGATACCCGCCCACGACGGCGCAAAACACTCCCACTAGCACAAGCGGCAAACGAAGGTGCACTCCCGCAAACCAAAACGCCCCCGCCGCGATCGCGACAAACCCAATTCGAACCATTTCCCGCCAATCGAAATAGTGTTCGTGCTCCGCGCCCTCGGAATCAGCGGCTCTCCCTGTTACAGAGTTGCCAGCCGCTTGTTGGAGAATTCCCGCCTTGCTCTCGCTGCCCAGCATCTTGACCCCCGATGGCGCTCCCTGAAAGGGCGCCAGGTTTCGAACTACTTCAAGTAAGCCTTCACGATATCGATCAGTTCTTCCGCAGCCGCTGCCTGAGGTGAATCCTTCGGCCGATCTGGATCCAAGACGTGGAACCAGATGTGCCCTTCAACCAGCTCGGCCATCAAGCCATTCAGCGCCCCTCGGCAAGCAGCAACCAATTGCAACAGGTCGCCGCACTCCTGTTCTTCTCGGAGCGCCCGTTCAACCGCTTCCACTTGTCCGCGAATACGCCGCACCCGGACCAGGAGTTTTTCTTTGTCTCTCGCCGTATGTGCCATGCATCCCTCCAGTATACTATCACCCAGTATAGTATGTAAGTGCAACTAAAATCGTGCTTTACAAGCTTGACCCGGCATCTTTTCTTACCTAAGCTCCGTCTCACCTACCAGATGCCACTTCTCAAGCGCCCATCGTGCTTTCTCATCTTAGAGTTGGCCATTGTATTTTTGGCCGCCCAGTTTCACTTTTGTTCGGACTTAACTTCCACACCGTCCGCTTCCCATATTTGTCCGGTCTGCTCGGCCACCGTTTCCGTCGTCGCCGCCCCGTCGCTGGATATCGCTATTGTACCGGTTGTCAATCGACTCGAAGTCGCTCCTCTGGTTGTTTCGATTTCCACTTCACTTCCGCGCGCCACATCTCCGCGCGCGCCTCCCTCTCTCTAGAGTTCCTCTTTCTCCTACGGCCTGTTCCCGTTCGAAGTTGCGAATCATCCCCCGTTGGGGATGTGTGAGGAGTTTTCACTTGAGAAAAGGTTTGGCAGGTGCCTTAGCCCTGCTGGCTTTGCCGGCTTCTTTGGTGGCCCAGCAGCCACCCGCAGCGCCCACAACCACGCAGCCGCCCACGGCCCGCATCTCCATGGAAGAGGCCATTCGCCTGGCCTTGCAGCACAACCACGCCCTGCAAGCGGCGCGCTCCACCATCCTGCAGAACCAAGCCTTCGAAACCACCGCCAATCTGCGCCCCAACCCTGTGCTTTCCTGGGACGCTCAGTTTCTTCCCATTTTCCAGCCCAACAAATTCACCGCAGACTACATCGACAATCAGGCGCAATTTGACCTCGGCCTGGGCTACACGTTCGAGCGCGGCAGGAAACGCCAGCATCGTTTGCAGGCGGCCAAGGATGTCACTGACGCGAGCCGCTCGACGATCGCAGACAACGAACGCCAACTGGTCTTCAACGTTTCCCAGCAGGTCGTCGCCGTGATCCTCGCGCAATCCACCATTGAGTTCACACAACAGGACCTCGATAGCTTTCAGAAGACCGTGGACATCAGCGAAGCGCGCTACAAGGCCGGCGACATGAGCGAGGGCGACCTCCTCAAAATCAAGCTGCAGAAGCTGCAATTCGAGAACGATTTTTTTTCCGCGAAACTTTCCAAGGTCCAAGCGCTGGCAAGCCTGCGGCAATTTCTCGGATTCGAATCCGTTCCGGATAATTACGACGTTGAAGGTGAACTCGACTATCAGGCCGTCCACGCCGGTCTGGACGATCTGAAAGCTCTGGCGCTGCGAACGCGTCCCGACCTGCAGGCCGCGCAAAAAAACGTAACCGCCGCACGCAGTGCGGAGTTGCTCGCGGAAGCGAACCGTAAGCGCGACCTCGGCGCCAGCTTCAACTACTCGCACCTCGGCGACACTAATACCGGGGCGTTCTTCTTCAACATCCAGCTTCCCATCTTCGATCGCAACCAGGGCGAAATCGCTCGCACGCGCCTCGTTATCACGCAGAACCAGGAACTCGCCAGCGAAACGTCCCAGCAGGTTCTCACCGATGTCGTGGACGCCTACTCTGCGTTGCGCACTAGCGAACAAATCGTCGAGCTCTATCAGGGCGGCTATGCGGAACAGGCCAAGCAGTCTCGCGACATCAGTGAATACGCGTACAAGCGCGGCGCCGCCAGCCTCCTCGACTACCTCGACGCCGAGCGCACCTACCGCTCGAACCAACTCGCCTACCGCCAGGCCCTGGCCACCTACATGACCACGCTCGAACAGATGCGCCAGGCTGTCGGAACAAGGACCTTGCCATGAACAACATGTTTTTACCCGCTCGTCCTGTTTCTGTCGCGGCACTCGCGGCCGCACTTGCGCTTGCTGGCTGCGGCTCCAGCGATTCCGAATCAAAGATGACTTCGTACTCTGGCACCGAGTCCAAAGCGGACACCGCCTCGCTTTTCTCAGTCCCGCAGGACCAGATGACTCATGTCCAGATCGTTGCCGTGCAAAAAGCAAAACTTCCGCGTCTCCTGCGCCTCCCTGGCAACGTCACCTACAACGCCTTCATGACCACTCCCGTCTTCAGCGCCATCGGCGGGCCTGTTCACCAAATCCTCGTTGCCCCCGGCGAGACCGTTCGCGCGGGACAGTCTCTTCTCACCGTCAATAGTCCGGACTACTCTGCGGCGCGTTCCGCCTACATCAAAGCGAGAGATGCCTTCTCTCTCGCCCAGAAGATCTATAACCGCGCGCAGGATCTTTATTCCCACGGCGCCATCGCAGAGTCCGACCTTCAGCAAGCCGAGTCCGCCCGAACCCAGGCGCAGGCGGACATGCAATCAAGCGAAGATGCGCTGCGTGCTCTCGGTCTGAACGACCCCGAAGCCATTGTGAAGAATCCCCCGAAGATGACCTCCCAAATTCCGGTAATCGCTCCCGTCGGCGGCGAAGTCGTCGAGCGTCTTGTTGGTCCCGGCCAATTGCTCATGGCCGGCGCGACGCAAATCTTCACCATCTCGGATATGACCATGGTCTGGGTGCTCGTCAACGTCTACCCGAGCGACATGGCCTACGTTCACCAGGGTGATTCCGTCGACGTCAGCACCGATTCCTATCCGGAAGTGTTTCGCGGAAAGATTTCCTACGTCGCGCCCGCGATCGATCCCAACACGCGCACTCTGCAGGCGCGCATCGTCACCGGCAATCCTGCCAGGAAACTGAAGAAAGACATGTACGTGACCGCTACGGTGCAAGCCGGCGCGATAAGCGATGCCCTCACGGTTCCCGATGCTGCCGTTCTCCATGACACCGAGAATCAGGCCTTTGTGTACGTCCAGTCGGGCTCCAATCAATTTGCGCGCCGCCTCGTCAAGGTCGCTGACAGTCAAGGCGGGCGCACGCAAGTCACGGATGGTCTAAAGGAAGGGGAACGCGTCGTCGGTGACGGCGCGCTCTTCCTGCAGTTCAAGAATTCCCTGCAGCACTAGACGGAGAGCCGGCCGAAAGCTCCTGATGATCCATCGCATCGTCCAATTCGCGCTTCAGCAGCGCTTCCTCGTCATGATGGTGACCGTCCTGATCATCGTTGCCGGCGCCGTCTCCTTCCGGCGCATGCCCGTGGACGCCTATCCCGACCTTTCTCCTCCCATGGTTGAGCTCATCACCCAATGGCCCGGCCACGCCGCCGAAGAAGTCGAGCGCCTTACCACGCTCCCTCTCGAGCTGGCCATGAACGGCTCTCCGCACCTGAATGTGATGCGCTCCATTTCCCTCTACGGCCTTTCCGACGTGCGCCTGACCTTTGATGAGGGCGTCGACCCCTATTTCGCTCGCCAGGAAGTTTTTCAACGCATCAGCAACGCGCAGCTCCCTCAGGGCGTGACGCCCAGCATGGCTCCTCTTTTCAGCCCCAGCGGCCTCGTCTATCGCTACGTCATCGAGAGTCCTGATCGCTCTCCCATGGAGCTGCACACCTACGAAGATTGGATCATCGAGCGCGCCTACAAAAGCGTCCCTGGCGTCGCCGACGATTCCGGGTTCGGCGGCCCGACCATGCAGTATCAGGTCTTGCTTGATCCCGTGAAGCTTTACAGTTTTCATCTCCCCGTCGTGCAGATTCTCAACGCCCTCACCGTCAACAATTCCAACACCGGCGGCGGTTTCTACACCCAGGGCGGCCAGTTTTATTACGTTCGCGGACTCGGCCTCGTTAAATCCACCGATGAAATCGGTGAAGTTGTCGTGGGCAGCAGCAATGGCGTCCCGATTCGCGTTAAGGACATCGGCCACGTGGAGATCGGCCACGCCCCGCGCCTCGGCATTTTCGGTTTCCAGGATAAACAGAAGAACAATGACGACGCCGTCGAAGGCGTGATCCTCATGCGCCGCGGCGAACAAACGCAAAACGTCCTCGAGGGCGTCGAGAAAAAAACCGAGGAACTCAACCGCAACGTTCTTCCGCCCGACGTCAAGATTCGTCCTTACTACGACCGCAGCGACCTCGTTCGCGTCACTACCGACACTGTCGAGTGGAATCTCATTCGCGGCATGGCTTTCGTTCTCATTGTCCTGATCTTTTTCCTCGTCAGCATCCGCGCCGCTGTCATCACTGCGCTCACCATCCCCCTCGCGCTGCTCTTCGCCTTCATCTTCCTCAACGCCACCGGCGAACCTGCCAACCTCCTTTCCATCGGCGCCATCGATTTCGGCATCATCATTGACGGCACCATCGTCATGGTTGAGAACATCTACCGCGAGCTCGGCCTCCGCAAGGGCCAGGGCTACAAACTCAACGAAGTCATTCTCGCCGCCGCCCGCGACGTCGACCGCCCCATTTTTTATTCCGTCGCCGTCATCATCGCCGGTTACTTGCCCATCTACGCGCTCACCGGTCCCGCCGGGAAACTTTTCCACCCCATGGCGGATACCATGGCCTTTGCGCTTATCGGCGCGCTGGTCTTCACGCTCACCTTTGTTCCCGTGCTCGCCTCCTACTGGTTCAAGAGCGGCGTCCAGGAAAAGCCCAACCGCATTTTTGACTGGGTTCGCGACGGCTACGCCGCGCACCTCGAATGGTGCCTCAATCATCCCAAGACGACTCTTCTGGTGGCCACTATCATCTTCGTTTCCACGCTCCTGCTGGTTCCCTTTATCGGCGGCGAGTTCCTTCCGCACCTCGACGAAGGCGCGCTTTGGGTTCGCGCCACCATGCCCTACACGATTTCATTTGAAGACGCCAGCAGGTTTGCCCCGCAAGTCCGCGACCTGCTCACCAAATATCCAATGGTCACCGTCGTCGGCTCCGAGCTCGGCCGCCCTGATGACGGCACCGATCCCACCGGTTTTTTTAATTGCGAGTTTTATGTCGGCTTGAAACCCTATGGCGACAGAACCTGGAAGTCCAGCGCCATCCACACGAAGGAAGAATTAACGAAGGATCTGGAGGAAAAACTCGACGCCTATCCCGGCGTCATCTTCAACTACACCCAACCCGCCGAAGACGCCGTGGATGAAGCCCTTACCGGCCTCAAGAGCGCCCTCGCGGTAAAAATCTTCGGCCCTGATCTCGACGTTCTCGAAAAAAAAGCCGTCGAAATCAAGAACATCCTCGCCAAGACTCCCGGCTTCACCGAACTCACCGTCGTCCGCGAGCTTGGCCAGCCCAGCTTGATCATTGACGCCGACCGCCAGAAAATCGCCCGCTACGGCATTACTGTTGCCGACGTCGAAGCCGTCGTTCAAGCGGCCGTCGGTGGCCAGGCCGCCACGCAAGTCATTCAAGGCGAAAAACTTTTCGACCTCATCGTCCGCATGGAGCCGCAATTTCGTTCCAGCGCCCACCAGATCGGCGATCTTCTCGTGCCCGCTCCCGCCGGCCAGCAGATTCCCCTTTCCGAGCTTGCCACCATCAAGGAAAGCACCGGCGCGTCCTTCATCTATCGCGAAAATAACTCGCGCTACATCGGCATTCAGTTTTCGATTGAAGGTCGCAACCTCGAAGGCATCGTCAACGCCGGTCAAGCCGCCGTCTCCAAATCCGTGAAACTTCCCGAAGGCTACCGTCTTGATTGGGGCGGGGAGTACAGCGAGCTCCTCGAAGCAAAGTCGCAATTCATCATCATAGGCCCGCTTGCCGTTTTGCTGATTTTTCTGATTCTTTTCGCCCTCTACGGCAATTTCAAATTCCCCATCGGCATCGCCCTCGGTGTCGTTCTCACCGAACCCGTCGGCGCGCTCATCGCCCTCAAGCTCACGCACACGCCCATCAGCGTCTCCAGTGTTCTCGGCCTGCTCGCGCTTCTCGGCGTCTCCGTCGAAACCGCCGTCATTCTCGTCAGCTACATCAACAAGCTGCGTCTCGAGGGCAAATCCGTCCGCGAAGCCACCCTGGGTGCCTCGCTTCTCCGCCTGCGTCCCATCATGATGACCGCTCTCGTCGCCTGCCTCGGCCTGCTTCCCGCCGCCATGTCCACTGGCGTCGGCAGCGACACGCAGAAGCCGTTCGCCATCGTCGTCGTCGCAGGCCTGCTCTCCCGCCTGCTCCTTGGCTTCTTCGTCAATCCAGTCCTCTACGAAATCGTCGCCCGCGACGGCGACGTCCTCCAGGTTTAGTCTGGCTGTTGTAGTGGCGGGTCTTCAGACTCGTGTCTTTTCTTCGGTAGGTCCGCCCGATGTCTACCCCGACTCCCGTCGGGGAGGCGGACCGTTCATGGGCTTTTAACTTCCGGCTAATCCCGCTACTTCTTCTCCGGTTGCGGCTGCGCCGTCGGCGGCAAAATCCCGCTCAACCGCAGATAAACCGCCTCCGCCCCATAATGATCGTTCCACCCGTCGCTCAATCCGATTAGCGCCGCCGCGCGCGACGCCGGCCGGCTCCCGAACAGCATCATCTGCTCTCCGAGTTTCGAATCGTCCACACTTGCCAGCGCCGTCGTGCAAAATTCGAACGAAGCCCTCAGCGCCGCTACCAGCTTGTCTTTTGGATCGCTATCTGAATACTTCACGTCCGGAGCCGCCGCCCCGGAAATTTTCGAGCACAGGATATTGTTGGATTGCGTGGTATGCATCACCAGGTGCGCAAATGTATTCATCTCCGGCGTCGGCTTGAAATTATATTTCTCCGCCGGCATCGCTTCCGCCGCTGCCACAATGTTCTTCGAAAACCGCGGCAACTGCCCCTTCACCGTCGCGCTCACCGGATTCGGCACCGGCCCCATATCCGCCATCTTCTGCGCATCGGCTGGCGCCGGCGCCGCCTGTTGCCCCCATGCCCCCGCCGCCGCAAATGCCATCACCGCCGCAAACGCCGCAGTCGCCTTCTTTTTCATATTCATTTTCATCGTCGTCTCCCCCTCAAATTCCGCAGGAAAGCATACGCCTGCAGCGCTCTCTCAACAACCACTAGCCAATCTTTGTAGTGGCGGGTCTTTAGACCCGTGCCTGTCACCGCGCAGGCATCTCTTCCGGTGGTTTTGCCTTGTAGGGGCGCAGCACCGCTGCGCCCTTCTTCGCTTCTTTCCCTCTCACCTCTTCACAAACACCACGCAATAATCCCCCTCCGGCCAATCCTCCACGATCTTCTCCACTTTCAACCCCGCAGCGCTCAACTCCTCAATCACAATCTTCTGCGGAATCCCATGCCCGCCCCGGTTGCTCGGAACTCCTTCCACCGGATCCAGCCCCGCCCGCGGCGCAAAATCAATAATCGCCAGCCGCCCTCCCGCCTTCAACGACCGCACCAGGTTCGCGTCGAACTCCTCCGGCTTGGTCAGGTGATGGTACACGCGCCTCAGAAAAATCGCGTCGCAGCACCCCGTCGGCAGATTCGTATCCGCCTCTTTGCTCTCCACCACCTTCACGTTCCCCAGCTTGCGTTTCGCCACCTCGTCCCGCAACTCCGCCAGCTTCTTCGCATCAATCTCGGTCGCATACACTTTCCCCGCCCCCCCCCCCCCGTACCCCGCCGCCCAACTGTAAATCCCAAACCCCCCCCCCCAAAACCCCCCAAAAAGACCCCCCGTACC
>Ga0307477_10000371_pt1 | contig 52944 bp, 41 predicted proteins | sample atmos_gasesECM2C_FD_203316 | JGI IMG/M metagenome (GOLD analysis project Ga0307477, IMG submission 203316) | Hardwood forest soil microbial communities from Morgan-Monroe State Forest, Indiana, United States - atmos_gasesECM2C_515 | ecosystem: Environmental > Terrestrial > Soil > Temperate... | reverse complement strand
TGGCTGGTTTTTCCGGGGCGGAACACTTGATGTATGTAAACGCCTCGTCGTGATAGATCATCGAGACAAGGAACGGCTCGCGAGCGGCCTTCTTATCCATCTCGTAGTCGAACAGGAGTTTCTTCTGATAATCGGCTTTGTACTTGTTTACCTGTTCGGCCACGCGCGCCTCGGCGGCATGAATCTGGCCATCCGTTTGAGCGTGAAGAGCCTCCAATTCCTTCTTGTAAGCTTCTGCCTCACTTGCTCGAACATAGCCTTGCAAAGCGGTCGTGCCGCCGATGCTCGACTCGTCCTTGGGCTCAACGAAAAGCTTGAGATCCGGCTCAGCGGACGGTTCGTTGCTGATTTCCGTTAGCAGAAAGGAGTAGACGCGTCCGGTGGAGGTGATCAGATGAAGGTCGCTGCGAATTCCTGCCTGCGCGGGATGGACGTAGCAGAGGTTGTGCGCCCCATTAATGATCCAGAATTCCTTGTCGCCGGTGGCAAAATCGAGAATCTCCTCGTTCTGGGGCAAAACAATTAGAGTAGAAAAGCGCAGCTTCGCACGGACAGGGATGATGTCTTGCTGGGAGTACTTCACCGTCCTAGCTCCCGCTGGGTCCGCTAAGACGGGCGACGCCTTTAATGGAATGAAAAGGGCTGCTAGAACCAGACTGAATCTATAGACGAAATTCACCTTCGAAAGACTTTTCATGCTTTATCTCCTGAATTGAATTTGGACGTTGTTGAGTTCTTGGAAAGGACCGGACGCTGCCGATGGAGAACGGTTCAAGCCCAGAAAGTCCGCTTGCCATTGCCAGAATGGAAAGGGCCAGGGCGAGCGCGATAAAAGAGAAATACAGGCCTGTATCGCGCATGGCGATAAACGTAAAGATGAGGAACACAGCAACTACGGCAGGCAAAACAAAAACCCAAATGCCGAAAGAAATGATGAGTGTTTTCATTGTGATGTCTCCGCTAGGACTTCAAGCCCCTTCTCGAACCCGTGGGCATCGAATGCTTCCTTTCGCTTGCGGTTGTCAAATGGGTCGTTTGTGTAGAGCCAGTAGCTCTTGGGATCGACCGTGAGGTTTGCTACTTTGGCGAGCTCGGGTGTTTTGATTAGGAATTGCTGCTTCGGGATCAGCGTGGAGATCAGTTCCGCTTCGGTTTCGTTGAGATGAAACTGACGGCGGTATAGGTCCCGATCCATGTCGGGGTTGGCCAAGAAGAGCTTCGTTGGGCAGCTTTCGATAATTACGTCGAGCAAGTCGGAGCGGCGCAACTCGTCGAGCGACTGCGTGGACAGAATCATTGCGGCGTTTGCTTTCCTCCAGGTCTTGAGCGCCTCCACGACGTATCTCTGAATGCTTGGGTTCTTCAGGAAGACCCATGCCTCATCAATGAAGAAAGCTTTGAAAGTCGTGCTGATCTGCCGGTCGGTGATCACGGAGTTGGCGCGATGCAAGATGTAGAAGAGCAAGGGTTCGAGAAGTTGTGGATACTGACTCATTTGCTGAAAGTCGAAACACTGGAATCGGGAGAACGAAATCGTGTCTTCCGGGTTGTCGAAGAGGAAACCGAATTGGCCTCCTTGCGTCCACTTCGCGAGCCGGTCGGCGAGCCGATGCCCGAGCGTGTTGGCGAGGACTCCGAGAGTTCGCAAAGCGGGGTCAACAGAGTAAAGATTCTCAATCTGTTGGTAGAGGTCTCGCTCTTCGGTGGGGTCCATTTCGATCGGCGCTGTGCCTTGAAGGAGGACCTTTACAAACAAAGCCAGGAAATCGAGGTTTTCCTTCGTGGGTGGGAGCGAGAAAGGATTGATTCTGAATTCCGACGAATTGATTCCCACCCTCACGTAAGACCCGCCGAATAGCTGCGTAAGACTCTCGAAGCTCCCGCCCAAGTCGAAAATGAAGGTCCAGGGATCGTATTTTTGGAGGTTCGTGATGAGGAAGTTCAGAAGGAATGACTTGCCTGCGCCCGTGCGCCCGAGAATCATGGTATGAGCGACATCGCGATGATGAAGGTTCAGAAAGTACGGGGTGTGGTGGTTCGTTTCGAGAACCGCGAGGTACTCTTGACGGAGATGCGGGTTCTGACGCTCGCCACAGTGAAGGGTGAAGAGAAACGAATAATCTGCATAGTTGGAATTCAGAAGATATTGCGACCGGAGATTAAACAGGTAGTTACCTGGAACGGTTGCGAGAAATGCGTTCAGGAGATTGTATTTCTCTTCGTAAAGCTGGGCGTCGTGAACACTGAAGACCTTATAGAATTCGGCGCATGCCCGGTCCACTTTCGTCGAGTCCAGGTCATAAATGACGACGGTGAGGGAAAACTGGCCGAAATAGTTCCCCTTGAGCTCGATCTCCTTGATGCTCTCCCCGAGTTCCCTAACCTGGGACTCTTTCGAATCGTCGGTTAGAACGTCATGCGAAGGCGCATCGTTGAGATTCACCTGACTGATGAAAGAATGCTTGGTATTGTGAAAGTGCCGTCGCTTGGCCTGAATCACCCTTCTGGTCTTGCCAGAATCTTCTTTCTTCCATTCGGTCACAACGTGGTAGTTGGTCTGGACTTCGAGCAGGCGCTTGAAGATTAGAGGAAAGCTCTGCGCGGATGGTTCTTTGAGCGTCAGAACCCTCACGTAATAGTCGTCGAGACGGAGGTGTCCTCTGTGGCATTCGAGATGTGATTCGCAGAGGTAGTAATCGAGAAAGGTGTCGTGTTTGAGCTTGGCAGATTCGATCTTCTCCGGGGCAAAGTTGAGGGTCTTCTTGAGAATGCGGAAAGCCTCTTGTTTGGCGAGCAGACGGACTGGTAGGAAATCGCTGACCTGTAGAATGAAGCTCTCGACCTTCTGAAGAAGGCTGGCTTGCCCCTTGGTAATTGCGCGGTCGAGGAGAAAGACCTGTTTTCGACTTGAAAAATGCGCCCAGAGTTCACCGAGCGCTTTGGCGGGCCGTTTCGGAATTTCGAGCAGCGTACTTCCGAGCGTGCGAGTGTACCGGAAGCCCTCGGACAAGATTACGTAGTAGATCGAAAGCGAAAAAAGTGTGTCCGATTTGGCCGCAAAGAATCCGATGCGGTTTTTGATTGCGGTATCTACGACAGGATTGCCATAGAACTTGTACGGGATCGTTTCGTTGTTTCGCTTGAAGAGGTACTGGTAGATGCGGTAGTTGTCGTCGAACAACTTGAGTGCGGATTCGAGGCGCTTTGTAAGACCGTCGAGCGTGTTCCCGTCCAGGCACTCGTAATCGACGCCCCGGACCTCAAGGATGACGCCCAGGTCTCCGGTCTTGGTAAGGAAAACATGGGAATCGACAAACCCGTACAGATTCACCTGTTCATTGAATGAACCTGTCTCTTCGTAATTCTTGAAGATGCGCTGAACCCTAAGCATTGCTGATCCTGCGAATGGAAATTGGGCTGAATTTTGAAGGGTCGTATTGAGTGCGCAATTTGGGCGAAGTAAGCAGGAAGCGGAGGATCTGTGGGTCTGTCATGGTTGCCCATCGCGCTGCGAAGTAAAGCAACAGAAACATCGAAATTCCGCCAAGCAAACTGCCCAGCAGATTGAACGTGCCAGCGCCAACGCACATCGCGAAGAAAAACAGCTTCCTCTCCGCTCCGAGAATTGTCAGAGGTCGCGAAATCGACCTATAAACTGTGTTCACTCGTCTGCCGTTTGCCATGCCGCACTCCTGTCAGGTGGTTTGGCCTGCGGCTCGCCTCAGGGAAAGAGCCAGGCCATGAAGTTGACAGCGGCGATGGCCATGCCAACCCCGAAAAGAACACCTGCGAGAACTCGCTTCGAGCCGCCTTCTCCGAAGGCGAAGGTCAGGCCGGACACCACGATTGCGACCAAAGAGAGGCCACGCGCGATAGTGCTGGTGAACGCCTGCTGAAGAACGCCGACCGCGTTCTCCCAAGGGGAGGCCCCCTGGGCGAAGGCGGGTGTCGCTAACAACAGGCCGAGAGCGGCGACGGTCAATTGCCTGAAAACATTTCTGAATCGGAGAGCCTTGCTCCAAATTGGTCTCATTTTGGATATCTCCTTTGCGTATTGCTTCGCAGATTGATCTCTCTTGGAGAGTTCTCGCCGGGATTGTTGTCGCCAGGAGACACCTCGACGCAACAGGCAGAACCGAGTCCCTGCTTTAACCTGCTTGGCCAGTGCCAAGGCACACTTGGAGCATTAGCTCCATGCAGTGGGTTTCTACCTTCGCGTCCGGCGCGTCGTCCCTCGGCCGTCCACGACGCCTGGCGGGTCACCCGACTGAATCAGGTCCACCAAGCTCCCAGGGGAACATTCGGCGAGAACTCCCCTCATATATATAAGGAACATCCAGAAGGGGAAAAGTAAGAAAAAATCTTTGAAATAATTGCGATTCCGCGAAGTACCATCCAATCCCACTAAACGACCGGACCAATCGATCCCACCGGCCAGAAACGAAATCACTTTGAAATTGCCTAGTGACGGTCCGTATCGTTGTGATAAAGTCCCGCGGCATGGCGGGACCTTTACTATGGCTTGAGGCTCTGGCGGGACTCAAGGCGCTGTATGATCTGGTGTCAGGGGTTCCCGATTATTACGCGAGCTTCAGGCGTCATCGGGAAGAGAAGGACACGATCGAAGCCGCGCATCTTGCGAGCGAGCGGTATTCGACATTCTCCGATGAGGAACTGAGAGCGCTCATCGGGAAAATAGAAGGGTGCCGAGATCGATTTATGCTTCAGGGGAGCGGTAAGGACCGGTCGCGATGTCTGTGCAGTATTCTCAATGAAATCAAGGATGGAAATGGCGGAGAGCTTCCCAATGTGGATGCTTGGCGCGCGATGTACGCTCAACTGCGCTGCGCGAGCGTGAGATAAATTTTAAGGAATGATTCTTCGATTTGCGCGCACGACCATTTCTGGATATACCCGTTCTCCAGACCCCAAGGCATCATGCTCACGACCTTGCTTGAACGTTCGGATCTCCGTAGGTCGCAGACGTCGGTTTCCCAAAACGTCTGCCGGTCCAGAAACTGCGCCGGGCCGCACGAAGGCTTCCCGTTGGAGTCGATAAAACCGCAGATCAAATATGTACTTTCGTTTCGCCCAGAATCGGGCGAAAGCACGTATCATTACGTAAATGGGATGAGGTTTTCGACCGGCGTTTCCTTAACCATAGCGCCCCGCCATAACCCGTCAAGGAGGGTTGAGGATAAGTGGCGAAGAAGGCCAAAAGGAGGTTGGGAACGTGCCGGCTCTGCGCCGCAAAAGGGCCGCTGTGTCTAAGCCACCTCATTCCCCGGAAGGTCTTCGACATCATCCTGAGCGCCGACCCCGGCCAAAAGGCGCCGATCATGATGACGAACAAGCTCACCGTCATGAAGCACGCGCAGATCAAAGATTACCTGCTCTGCAAGCGTTGCGAGGACCTCTTCAACAATAACGGCGAACGGTATGTACTTGAAATGATGAATACGCCGGCCGGATTCAAACTACTCGACCGGCTGAAAGTCGCTCCGCCGATGTCGTTCAACGTAGCGGACCGCATGGCGTTCTCCGGCGAGGATATCGGCCTCGACATGGACAAGCTCGCGTACTTCGGCCTGTCCGTCTTCTGGCGTGCCGGTGCGCATGCATGGCCGAGCAAACTGACGGTTGACCCGACCTACTCCATCGACCTTGGGCCGTGCCTCGACCCAATCGGTAGGTTTCTTGAGGGCGCCGCGTGGCCGGGCGGACTATCGCTCATGGTCACGACGGCGGAAGATACTTTTTCGAAAGGGTACTCATTTTATCCTGGGCGGACGGTTGGATTGCTGGCACCGATGCTGAGCTACGGCTTCCTCACCTGCGGAATCCACTTTGCGCTATTTCTCGCGAACCCGGTGCCGTTTCCGTATGCGCTCTTCTGCTGTACGAGCGCGCCGCGGCGGCCGATCTTTATGCGGAACATGCACGACCAAACCGTCCACGCGGCCGGCCGACTGAGGACGTTGGGACGCCTTGCGGAAAATATGCAAACCTAAAGAACGGCGGTAACGTCGTCGAGCTTCCTCGCGAGGCTGGGAATAAATGGAGTTCGGAAAATGCAAGCTCTGCCTGCTAGATAAACCGCTCTGCGAGAGCCATCTTATGCCGCGGGGGGCCTACGATTATTGTCGGGCGCCAGTTGGCGAGCCGGTAGTCGCGAACGCGAAGATCATCATGGAAAGTTCGCGGCAGCTTCAACATCCGCTCCTCTGCAAAGATTGCGAAGAAATATTGAACAACGGTGGAGAAAATTGGATCGTTCCGCTTTTTGCCAGATATGAAGGCGGGTTCCCGTTCTTCGATCTCTTGAAAACGATGACGCCCGACGCTACAGACAATGGCTATGACGGGTACGCGGCCGTGAAAAACCCGGACATCAAAGCCGACAGAATAATTCACTTCGCGATCGGCATATTTTGGAAAGCGGCGGTCCATTCGTGGACAAAGGATGAGCGGGAGCCGCTGATCGAACTCGGCGTTTACCGGGAACCCATGCGGAACTTCCTACGGAGCGAAGCGGGTTTCCCGGAGCGGATGGCGCTCGTCGTAGGCGTCATGCGACCGCCCGTGAAACACGTGGCGTTCCTCGCGCCGTTCCGAACGATGGAACGGGCATATCACCGGTTTTATTTCTATACGTCGGGCATTTTGTGGACGTTGAGTGTCGGGAAAGGCGTGGACGATGAATTGCGCAAAACGTGTTTCGCGACGAATCCGGGGCGGCCGGTCCTCGTGGGGGACTTCAGCGAGGACGTGAAATATGTGTTTGGAAACGTTCTGCGATCCGCAAAGAAAGCCCGGAACGTCGAAAAATATTTGAAACCCAGGAAGTGAGCTATGCCGCTTTCGCGAGCCCAATTCTGGATAACTTCCGTGTAGCCGACGATCCACTCAGGGTCTTCGCGGGACACGTCGAAGATGGGCGTTTGTCGAATTGGCGGCGTCAAGTGGGCTGGCGAGAACTTGACCGAAATCGCGGGAGTGTGGCTTCCTGTAATCATGTCACTTCCTGACTCCCTCCCATGGATGGAGAGCGTTGACGCGAAGATGGTCAGGGCGAAGGAACACCTCGATACCCTCCATGCCGAAGCTGGTGTGTTCTTCGAAAGCACCAAGCGGAATTTCATTCTGAAGTCGAACGTACAGGAGGCGTGGATCGTCCACTACATCGAGGATTCCATCCCGCCGATTCGCCTCGGCGTCCTCTTGGGCGAGTGCGTCTTCAACATCCGGTCGGCGCTCGATAACCTTGTTTGCGGCCTCATACGTACCGCGGATTCACACGCACCGTGCAAAGGTACCCAATTCCCCATTTGTTCCGCCGAGGAGCAGTGGGAAAGGAGTTGGCAGAAGTACCTCAAGGGTGTTGAGCCAGCGGCGCAGAAAATGATCCGGGACCTTCAGCCGTGCTTCCGCATGTCCGCCGCGCCAGAGAACGACCCGTTGAGCATCTTGAATGTCCTCTGTAACAGCGACAAGCACCGCGCGGTGACTCTCACGCTAGCGTACAGTCACGACCTCACGGTCAGGGTGCATGCGAATGACGGGAAGGTCCATGTCTGGAGGGCGACGGAGCCGCTTTATGCCGGGGATGTCCACACGATACGACTCAATCTTGACCCCGCGAGCATCCAGCCGAGCGCCCACGTTGAAGCTAGAGGTACTGACATCTTGATAATCCGGGAGATTGGCCCGTGGGGACAGCGTGCGGTTTGGTCCGTCCTCACCGATCTATATGAATACGTCAGGGATCACGTGGTGATTCCGCTGAAGCCGTTCTTCGTCGCTTCGCATTTTAGTTCCCCATAGACGGGCATAGAACAGGTCAGCGGTCCGAGCCGCTGCGTTTCTGTGGACGGATGACGGGCAACCAGGAAGTAATCTACCTTGCTCATGGCACTTACCGGCACAGTCGCAGGCGTATAAATTGAAGCTCCGCAGGTACATCTCAGTACTATTGACGCGCATCGCAACAGAATGGCACGCTCGAATTCCGCCAGTCCCGCGTGGCGATCAAGGTGCCCCTGGGCCAATGAGCAAACCGGACCCGTACGGCGATTGGGTTTTATTTCCGGCCAGCGAAGGCGAGAGTAAGAACCCATCCGTCGCCGATAATGAATTGATTCTTGCTGCTCGGGAAGTATGGCCGCGGGTTCTCGCTCACGCTAAGAAAGAGCTGAATGCAAATAGTCTCGGCTCCGATAATTCTTCAATGGCTGCTCAGGTTTGGGAGCAGATGCTCCGCTCGGTTTCAAAAACGCGCCAACGAAATACATATCCGCGACAACCCATAGCTGACCTGCAATCCTATCTTTTCCTGGCCTTCGTTCACCGGTTCAACAGGGCCGTACAGCAAGAACAGAGACACGCGGAGAGGATTGAGCTTGTTTCGTCCAGTGTTGACCTTGAGCGTATCGAAAGTGCCCAAGATGTTGGGTGGGTCGAAGAACTGGAACGAGCAATTGCAATCAAAGAAATTTCTGACCGCATGGACGGCTGGACAAGAAAGGTTTGGCAAGCGCGACAATACGGCTATTCGTGGAAAGAGATTTCGACCTGGCTAGGCATCAGCGAGCAGCAAGCAAAAATGAAGTTTCATTACGGATTGGAGAAGACCCGTCAAAGCATTCTTCGACTGCTCAAGGCAGGAAATTCGAAAAGGGGCTAGGTAAGGTCCAACGAATTTGTTTTCTAGCTGAAAGGGGATAGAGTTTGCAAAGAGAGTCAGATCTGAACGCGAAAGAATACTCGGAGCGAGACGAAAAGCGCATCCTGGATGCGCTGGGCCGTGGTCTGCTCAAGCAGTTCCCGAATCCTGACCGTGCCGGGTGCCCTGGCTCTGATGTTCTCAGGAAAATTGCCTCTCATGAAATGCCACTCCCCGAAGCGGAGAAATGGCTCGATCACCTGACTTCCTGCAGCCCTTGCTACCGCGACTTTTCCGAACTTCAGGCCGGCCACCGGCATCGTCGGATGCAGACCATTCTCGCAATCGCAGCGAGCATTTTAATTGTCGTCGGCGTTGTGGGTTGGGCTTTGTTCTTCAAACAGAAGGGCCCCCCCGTCGTCCAGACAGCTGTGCTGGACTTGAGAAATCGTTCAGCTCCGCGTGGTGGCGAGCCGAATCCAGGAGAGCAACCGCTAGAGGTCAGCCGCGCAGCTGTAGAATGGAACATCTACCTGCCCCTTGGTAGCAGCGAGGGATCATACGAAGTGCGCATTGTCGCGCCATCCGGAGAAACCATAACAGCAACTAGTGGCAACGCGAAGCTGACTGATCGCAGCACTGTTCTCATCGTGGCCCTGAACATTTCGTCGGTATCAAGAGGGGCCTGTGTCCTGCAGGTCCGCAAGACTGGCCTCGAGTGGAGTTCCTACCCAATCTTGCTTCGATGAATGATATAACCTGACGTGCAGGAGAAGAGTGATGCTATGTTGGAACGCCTTGCAGCCCTCGCAGGGGAAAGACAAACTCGCCTAAAAGTTGATCGGAAGGTCCGGGTTGTCGGCATCGATCTGGGAACCACAAATTCTACCGTCGCCGAGCTGACCGTGGAGCCAGATTTAAAAGAACTGCCAGCGGCGCGCTGTCTTCCCGTCGATCAAGAAACTACGCAAGGCCGTTATACTCACGTTTTAGTTCCGTCCGTTGTTGCCATTTACCAGGATCGAAAGTGGGTCGGGCAGGGAGCCAAGCTGCTGCGATCTAACCCTTCCGCGAATTTGGAGGAATACAGAAATTTATTTGCTGAATGTAAGAACGACATGGGTTTGAAGCGCACTTACCATCGGGCGCCCGTTGGTTTCAAGTCAGCAAAGGCGATTGCTTCCCATGTCCTCGAATTTCTCCTTGAAGCCGCTCGGGCTGACGGTGACCCAGTGGATCGAACGGTTATCACTGTGCCCGCAAGTTTTCAGGGCGCACAGCGTTCGGACACCGTGGACGCTGCCGAACGAGCTCACATTCAGTTGTCTCCTGGCGGATTGTTAGATGAGCCGGTCGCTGCTTTTCTGGATTACCTCTACAGCCATGCGCCAGTGGAATCAAGCGCGACGAATTTGCCCGCGAACGGCGAGACTCGCAATTTGTTGGTTTTCGATTTCGGCGGCGGCACGTGCGACGTTGCACTGTTTCGGCTCGGTCGCCATATCAGTCGAGGCTTAACCATTGAGCCGTTGTCTGTGTCCCGGTATCACCGCCTCGGAGGAGGTGATATAGACCGAGCGATAGTACACGAAATCCTGTTGCCACAGTTGCTGAGTCAGAACAGCCTCGACCCCTTCGCTCTAAGTTTCGAAGAAAAACGTCTTCGCATTCAACCTGCCCTGTTGACGGTCGCAGAGGCCTTGAAGGAAAAAATGTGCAAGGAGATTAGCCGCCAAAAAAGCTTAGGCTTGTGGGACCCAGCCAAGGCACCGGCTATCATTCAACGGGTCCCTGGTCAACATGTCATCTCTCTGGGTGAAAGGAAGCTAGTACTTCAATCGCCACAAATGACCGGCGCGCAGTTTGAAACAATATTGCAACCGTTTCTGGATACTGATTTGCCCTATCCAAGAGAAGACGAGTACCGGCTGACTTGTTCAATCTTCGCTCCTATTATGGATGCACTGCTCAGAGCGAACAAAGGAACCGAAGAGATACACCTCTGCCTGCTTGCGGGCGGAAGCAGCCTCATTCCACACGTCAGAGAGGCGCTTGCTTCGCATTTCGCTTCGGCCCAACTCCTGACATTTCCCAAGGGTGACGATACGCAGGTCGCCGTTGCGAGGGGCGCTGCTATCCACGCAATGGGGCTTCAACTCTTTGGTAAGCCTTTGATTCAACCGATATGTCACGATGACATTTGTTTCCGAACACGCGGGGGCCATGCGGTCCTGATCGGTAAGGGCGAGCACCTACCGTTTCCGCGCGACAAAGAGTGGGAACGACGTGAGGATTTCACGGTTCCTGAAACGGTGTTGACCGGGGATGCCCGGATACGAGTGGAGATTTGCTCTGGGCGAGAGCAGAAGTCCGTCTTTGCCAAAACGTGGAGCATCCCAGCTCCTGTCCTCGAGGGCGATCCGTTGTGGCTGGACTATCGTTATGATGAAAATCAGGTTCTTCACTTGCAGCTTAGCCGCAAGAACAGCCCAGGCGGTTTTTCAACGCAAATCGAGAACCCTTTAACACATGTCGTGAACCCCAACAAAACTCGGGCGGCGATTGACGAAATCGAGGAAAGGATGAGGGGTGGCGTGGTTCCTAAGGAAGATTTTGCGGACACCTTTCTCGAACTAGGGGACCTCCATCGCCGCCTGGGGCAGAGAGAAAAGGCCCTTGCCAATTACAGTCGTTCTTTACAGGTGTCCGGCGAACCCTCGGCGGCTGTACTCAATAAGATGGCGCTCTGCGCGCGTGAAATTGGTGATAGGAACCGGGCTGAGCAGTTCTACGAGGAAGCTGCTCGGGTAGAGGAATGGGACGGAACCTTTTTCAATTGGGCACTGGCTAGAGAGGCGTGGGGCGATGCGGCGGGAGCTTTGGGACTCGTGGAGCGTGCGTTAGCTCTAGAAAATGACCCTGCCTATCTTGTCGTCCAAGCCCGGCTTTTCCAGAGAGTAGGTAAGGCTCCCGAAAGAGACAGCGCTCTGCAGAGCGCCCTGGATAGCTTTGGGGCCGTCGACGGCTTAAGTGAGTTCCATTTGGTGTGGCTTGAAATAGGAGCGAAGATGGCTGGTAGAAAGCAGCTTGCTGACGCTGCAGAAAAACAGTTTCGAGAACGGCGACGGAAAACGGAGCTTCCAGAAGAGACCGATGGAGAAGTTCCGGGAATCCGTGAATAGGTGAAGGGGAAATGAGCTGGCTTGTTCCTCCAGAAGATTTGACGCCGGATCAATGGCGGGCAGTTGAGATGCCCATGAACGAGCATCGGGTCATCCTGGGAGCGCCCGGTTCAGGGAAGACTCTCGCACTTCTGTATCGCGCACGCCATCTTTGTCGCGAGCATAGAATCTCTCCCGATCGCTTTCGTATTTTCGTATTTACGAATGTTCTTAAGCAATACATCCAGAGTGGAATTCGTGACCTGGGTCTCTCCGAAGATTGCACCTTGACTCTCGACCACTGGTGTAAGAGCTACTACCAAACGCAGATCGGCGGGCCGGTACCCTGGGATGACAAGCATCACCAGGCTGATTACGGGGCCATCAGGCGGGCCGTTCTCGCGGCGCAATCGGGAAGGCCACCTGTTTATGAGTTTGTCTTAGTGGATGAAGGCCAGGACTTGGATCGCGAGTCTTTCGAACTTTTGAAGAAGGTCGGCAAGCACATAACCGTTTGCGTTGACCAAAAGCAGCAGATTTACGACCGAGGCTCGACGGAAGAGGAGATCGTGAGAACGTTGAGCTTGAGGCGGGCCAACGTAACTCTGCTAGATGCTTTTCGGTGCTGTCCCTACATCGTTCAGGTGGCGGCCGCCTTCGTTCCAAACGATGCTGAGCGGGCCGCCTTTCTGAACCAGGGGCGGACAGCCCAGACTGAGCTTCAAACTCCACTCTTGTATATGGCAAGAGATTTTGATGACGAAAAGAAACGTCTGATCGAAATCGTTCGCGAGCGCCAAGTTGTTGACGAGAGGATAGCGATTCTCTTCCCGATCAATAGGCAGGTAAATGGCTTTGCTACAGAATTGAGACGGAATGGTCTTGAGGTCGAAACGAGGGACGGTGGAGTTCTGGATTTTAGCAGTGGTGTCCCAAAGGTCCTGACGGTATACAGCGCAAAGGGACTGACATTTGACACAGTTATCATGCCCCGACTTAGACCAGCGTCCTTTCCTCTTCTCATGCCAAAGAGTGGCCGAGAAAAACTACTCTTTGTTGGGATAACCCGCGCTACCAAATGGGTGTACCTGAGCGCCGAGGATGGCGGAGCTATCGGCGAGTTGGAACGGCTGAGGGCACTCGCCCTTCTTCCTAATGCACCTATAACAATACAATCGTGGAGAGAAGCACGCGGCGAGGACACAACGGTCCCGCCAAGAGACCCACTCGACCTCCTGTAGTACCTTAAGAAATCCGCTTCAGATGCGTTGCTGTCCCGCGTGACCCGGATATCTCAAAGTCAATGTGATCGACTTGCATTGGGGCGATGATTTCGTTCACGTTTTGTCTGAACACGGTGAATGCACGGCGCCTATGGTCGCTCGCAAGACAATTCCACTCATCACCCCACGGGGGGAGCGGTGCGGTTCCGGCAACTGATACAAGCAGGCGTCGCATTTTGGTTCCGGTAAACCGCAGCGGTGTCGTGTACCTGGCAAATTCGCCGGCAATGACTGTCCAGTTCGCATTTAGGGCATCCATCGCGGTTTGGACCCTTTCAAAGGACGGACGGGCACTGGGAGCGAACCGCCGCGGCAGATACATCGGCCCGCCGAAGGGTCCTATTTCACAGGTGGAAGGGGTGTTGACGCTGTACCAGTCTGAAGGATTCAAAACCACTAGGTCAGGGAGGCCATTATCAGTTGCCCATTTCGCAGTGGCATTCCATCTTTCAGCCTTCTCTATGTCGTTGCTGTACACCCAGCCATTCAGGATTAGTGGTACTGGAGGCAACGAAAGGCTGCGCTGCTGACATACTGTGCGTAGCCGTTCGTATATTTCATGCCAGCGGCGCGGATTCGGGCAGATCTGCTTCATCGCTCTTACTTCTCTGCTTGGGGGCACTATTCACCCGGAGATTCTACTTCAAGATACATTCCCTCTATGAAAATAGACTTATGTGCATCTCATGAATTCCAGCGCCTTTTGCATCTGCGGGTCTTCGCCCGCCAAGAGGTCCTCCGGTTTCATTTCGACGTTAACGCTTGGCGACACTCCTTTGCCCTCGATTAATCTTCCCTGCCACGTAAGATATGCAGCGACCGGCAATCCCACGATGTAGCCGGAACCGGCCTTAAACGTGGAGCCACTCAGCAACCGAGCAGCCGTCTTTGTCCCGACGATTGTGCCCAGCGCATTCTCCTCTGCAAATGCGGCCAGCATTTCCCCGGCGCTGGCCGTGTGTTCGTTGACAAGAATCACCACGCGACCGTGAAACTTCTGAGGACCGAGACCCTCAGTCACCACGAGTATCGATTTGTCAATGAAACCATATCGCAGTGCCAGCCACAAAAGAGTCGCCTTGTGGGAAGGTATGTGGCCAAACCTTGGTAGCTTTTCTCTTGCATAACCGTTTTCTTTTCGTTTGCGAGTAAGGCTGTATCCGACTTCCTTTTTTCCGGGAGTCAAATAACTCATCAGCCGCAATCCACCAATGCCGCCTCCGGTGTTTCCGCGAAGGTCCACAATCAAGCGGGTCGAATCTTTAAGATGGGCGATGGCGGTATCAAACATTTTGGCAAGATCAATACCGACTGCTCCCGGAAACATCGTGACCTTCAGCCAACCGATCCCATCGGGTAGCTGCGAACACAAAACCGCTTTGGGTACGATCACTGGATGACTTTTCGACCTTGGCGACGGAACGATCAGGTTGCCTACGATACGTTTGCCATCAGTTTTTTGGACTGCATATTGTGAGTCCTCGCCAACTGGAAAAATTGGCGGTTCGGGCGGCATCAACTCTTTATTTCGGACTTGAAGAAGAATGTCGCCTGGACGCAGGCCTGCGGCATGAGCTGGGCCGCCTTCGTGAACATCTTGGAACATCCACCGCTGACCACCATCGAAATTGCAACGCATGAAAGTGGCAGCGATGGCGTGGCGGCCGGGGATCTTCGCGCTCTGAGAGTGGCGAAAACCGGTGTGGCTGGTCTTCAGTTCGGCCAGGAGGTCCTGTATCTGCTTCTCGAATTCTTCATCGCTCGTGCTTCTCAGGATTTGGTCTCTCCTGGCTTTGGACAATTCCTCCCAATTCGCACCGTTCATACCGGGATCGAAGTGCTTCCGCGTCACAAGCTCACAGACGCGGGAATAAATCTTCTCTTTCGTTTGCGAGTCGAGACTCATTGGGCCTCCAGAGGTATCGGGGAGCCGCCGTCTCCGACCAAGATAAAAGCTCCCCAATAGTAAGGTGGGACCTGACGACCGTATTTTGCCAGCAAATCAATCTTTGCGTGGCGCAACGCGGCGGCCGTGTCCTGCCGCTCGGCAATGTGGGTGTAAAACCGCTCCATCAGAGCACTCGTATAGATGTCGTCCGCACTCCACAAGCTCGCGACGACTGCCTTAGCGCCGCTCACAAGGAATGCTTCCACCAAGTTGGTGATGCCTTCCTCCCCTTCGAGCTTTCCGACGCCTGTGTTGCAGGCGGAGAGCGTCACGAGGTCGGCGTTAAAACGAAGCCGAATGATTTCGCGGACCTGCAATAGGCCATCGTCACGTGAGTTCGGGTCAACTCCCAGCACCAGACCTGATCGCTCTGGAAATTGAGTATCAGAAAATCCATGCGCAGCAATATGGACGATCTTGAAATCCGACAAAGGCTCAGATTTGAAAGCGGTCTCGGTTGCGTTCGAACCGAGGAGGAGGACCTCATCCTTGCCAACGATCTTGCTCACTTCGATGATTTCTTCGCGGGTCTGGGGCAGGTCATGAAGAGGCGTCCCGAGGGCGTCCGAGAATCCTCGCAGAAGCCTTTGCTTGACTGCTGTGGGCTTATCGATTTTGTTCGAGACCCCGCCCTGGTCTCTATAGGGCACATCTCCGACTCCCAAAAACGCACGTGGTGGGTTTTGCGCGTTTTTCGTATTCCTCAAAGCAGTCAGAACGGTTGATGCTGGCGCGTAGCTGATAGTGTGTGTCTCCACCAACAAACCGCCTTGCGAATCGCGCAGAACGTCAAAGGGGAGCAGATTCAAGATTCCATCTGGCACAACGATCAGACGTTCGCTTCTTGCTTGCTCAGATAGAGGCTCTAAGAGTACGGCGTAAAGTTGCTTTGCGAGGGGGGCGTCATCACTCTTAGTTCGGATCGTGTCTAAGTATTTGCGTGTCAGCGCTTCAATTCGCTCCCGGCCAGCAGACAAAACGTCAAGCCCCGCGCCTTTCTTCGAAATCCAAACGCAATACGACTTCGGTTCACTTAGGACGTATTCCAGCACAACCTCGTCGGAGCGCAGGCTGCTCTGGATTTCTTTCAAGGAAGATGGCTTCTCAAACCATCCGGGCTTTGAATCTCTACGGTCGGTCCGTGTCCACTCGAGCCGCCGCTCGTACTCGACCAACTGGTCGAGGAGCCCCGCCCGTTCCTCAGGGCTTTCCGAGCGCATCAATCGAAGTTGCAGATCGGAGACAGAATCTTCGAGGGCGCGCACCTCAGCGGATTCGTTTTTGCCAAACGACACCTTGTTCTCGAGCACTGCCGCTGCCGTTCGTCCTCTAACTCGCTCTAACACGTTGAGTGCCAGTTCCACACGGCCCGCTTTTGCCTCTAGCTCGAAGTGATGAAGATACGTCGCGCTCATCGCGCCGGCGAGGGAACTGGACCAATACGCCTCGTGCAGGTTGACGAGCATTCCGTCAATGATGTCCTCGGCGTTCTGATAGAGTGCCTCAGCTTCTGCCGTAGATCGACGCTGGGCCTTAAAGTCAGCGAGAATCGTGAGGTCTCTGGGCAGATAGTATCTGTCGCCAACTCTTTTGCTCGCCTCGACGCCGACAGTCGCACTCTCCTCCGCCGATTTGAGGTCCCCGGCATCTCGATAGAGGCCCGCCAAATCAATCATGGCCTGCCCTTCAGTCCGATAGAAGTTGTACGTCTTCGCAATCTGACCCGCCTGCTCAAGAGAATTCATTGCAGCTTGGCGATCTCCCGATTGAAGCGCGAGTTCTCCGAGGCTCAAAAGGATCATGGCTTCATGGCCGCGCTTCTGATTTGCTCTCGCGATAATTAAAGCCCGATTTAGCTTGCCCACGGCTTCCGACATTTTGCCTTGCGCGGCTAGCGCCTGAGACTCCCCTTCATACGCCATGAACGGAAACCCTGCGTCAGGGTTGGAGCTGCTTGTTTTTATCGCCCTTTCAAAGAACGCAAGAGCCTCTCCATAGCGCCTCGCTTCATTAAAGCCATTTCCCATCATTTCAAGGAGTCGGACCTGGTTACCCGTGTCGCCGCTCGCCTTGGCAGATAGGAATGCGTCGCCCACCATTATCGCGGCGCGTCGGCTATCGCCTTCCAGAAATGCGACGAACCCGAGCTCTCCTTCCGATCGCGACTCCCACTCCGGTTCTCTCAAGGCATGGGCGATTCCCTGAGCTTCCGTCCACACACGCTTGGCCGACACCGGATTGATCTCCAGGTCCGTGTATCCCTTTGCCGCGAGACACCACAGTCTGAGTTTTTTGTCACTCTTCGCAATTGGAAGGTCCAACTCTCTTCCAAGAATCTCAGAGACATCAACCCAAGACATGGTTTCCGATTGCGCCCGAATTCTTCCCACTCGTGAATAGACTTCGTTTCGAGTATCGCCTTTATCTTTGAATAGTTGCTCTGCGCGGATATAGAGAGGCTCAGCCTTTGGCCAATTGAAAAGCCATGCAAGGCGATTTGCTTCTTTAAGCAAAATCTCGGGATTGCCCGACGCCGCAGGGTCGCGCAGTAAGTCAGCGACTTGCGGCCTGGGGTCGCGCGTCCGCGTTACGTACAGCCAAATGTATTTGTGCGAAATAACAGCAATGCTCAGGGCGAAAAACAGGAAGAGATAAGCAGCCAGCCGGCGTTTTGAGACGCGCATCCGCACGGACAAATACCTCTGTGTTCATCGCTGCTGGGGTGTCGATGTCGATGCACTATATTGTGCCGAGGTTTTATCACCGATTAGGCAAGAAAGGCCATAGTACTGGCTAGAGCGGACTACGCTTGGAGCGGCGTGAATCCCGGTGCCGGCCTAGTCATTCTACGCAAATGCGAAAAGGGCCTCGAATTAAGGCCCTTTTCAAAAACGAATAGCTAGAACGGCACCTCCTCCGGCTGAGCAGCAACCGGCGCTTTGTCCGGAACTTGCTCTTTCTTGGCGCGGCTGAGCTTGCGGATGGAATCCGCCTTCACCTGCCAAGCCTTGAACGGCACGGTGATCTTGCTCTTGCCTTTGCCGTACTCCTTCTCGAAGGTGCTGCTCACCAGCGTGCCTTCGACGTAGATGTGGTCGCCTTTCCGCAGCTTCGTCGCTGCGTACTCGCCGAGGCCGTTCCAGGCAACGACGCGATGCCACTCTGTCTTGGAATGCCATTCTTCGTCGGCACCCTTCCAGGACCGCTGAGTCGCCAGCGAAAGAACCGCGTACTTGCGGTCTGACGCCTTGACGGACTTGTGCTCCGGGTTCTTGCCGAGATATCCGATTAGATGGACTACGTTTACGTGCATGATTTTGTCTCCTGTTTCTGCCCTTGTAATTGGGGCACCCGGAAGCGAGTGGATACTGCTCCCAAAGCGAGCGACTGCTTTTTGGGAGGGACACGAGAAATCTTCGGCGCTGTTTCAGAAGATTTGTTGGGAGGAACCGGAAAAGCAGAAGGCGCGAAGCTGCAGGGCGCAGGAATTATCCCGAAGCCGTGCCCAATGGAGAGGGTAGGAACGGAAGGAAGCGCTGAAATGCTACCATCAGTCTCGGCGCGGACGCGGGGCAAAGGCGAGTAGAGCCATCCAGACGGGTCATTCGTCACTGTAGCAAAGATAGTGGGAGAATTCAGAATCAGCAGATTGGTGCGGCCCGTAGAGGCGACCAAGTTCGTCCGGGTCGAGAGGGTAATCGGTCGTTGCCAGACTCTTTAATGTTTGTACACATATATTGACTTGTAATCGTTGTGCGGTGGGTCTTGACCTAACATTTTAACTTTGAATCCCTTCGTTTCGGAGTTTCTATGGCCACAGCTGGGAATCCTCTCAAGATCGTCCGAACTGTTTCCAAGGATGCGGGGTCCCAGGAGCTCGTTCTCAAGGAATCTTCGAACGAATTCTTCTTTGCGGTGGTAGGTCACGCGGGCTCAGGCACAAGCGTCATTGCCGAATCTCTTCAGGACCTTTTGAAACAGACCTCCATCGGAACAGACAAGATCGATGTGGAAATCTTAAAGGCCAGGACCGTGATCGAAGATTGGGCACAAAAGAAGAAACTGCCCTTGCCTGCCCCTGGAGGAGCTAAGACCCTGAGCGATGTCGAACTCCTACAGGACTATGGCGACCAAATGCGGGCAGAACTGTGTGGGGGTAAGCCCGACTACGCTGCGGTTGCACATCAACTCGTGCTTTCAATCCGTGAGCTGCGAGCCAATAAGGTCAAAGCGAAGCTTGAGCCCGGTGCGGTCATAAAGCCAGACGGCAAACCACGCGCGTACATCCTGGACTCCTTGCGACACCCGGACGAAGTCAAACTCTTACAGCATCTTTACCAGGACGCATTTGTTTTAATTGGCGTGGTTTGTGCCGAACAGAGGCGCGTCGAGCGCATTATGCAAAAATACGCCGCCGCTAAGGAAGGTGACGCTCGACTCTTCATGGAGCGAGACGCGAATGCGAAAGAGAAACACGGTCAGCACGTGGCAGATGCTTTCCACTTATCCGACTATTTCATCGACAACACTGTAAACCGCACAGGCCCATCCGCTAAGCACTGGGACGTTCCTGAAAAGTTGTCACGTCTCGTTAAGATCATCGCTCATAGTGAACTCATCAGACCGAATGGCGAAGAGACTGCAATGTACCACGCTCATAGTGCGCAGATGCAAAGCGCCTGCCTGTCGCGCCAAGTTGGTGCCGCCCTCGTTGACAAGGATGGGAATGTTGTTGCAACCGGGTGCAATGAGGCACCAAGAGCCGGCGGAGGAGTCTATGGGGAAACTCTCGATGCGGAAAATGCTCCCGATTACAGATGTGCGATGTTTCCTCTGGAGGCGGATCGATTCTGCCGAAATACAAGAGAACAAAACGAGATCATCAAAGACCTGATACGACAAATTCCTGAGCTCAAGGTTCTCAACGATGATCGCAAAGAAAGCTTGACGGTCGAACTGCGACGCACACGAATAGGTGGTCTCGTCGAGTTTAGCCGGGCAGTGCACGCAGAGATGGACGCCTTGTTATCGGCCGCCAGGAAAGGCACTTCGCTTTTGGCCACCAGGCTCTTTGTGACCACATTCCCATGCCACTACTGTGCTCGTCACATCGTAACGGCTGGCGTGGACGAAGTGCAGTATATAGAGCCTTACCCAAAGAGCCTTGCTTTCAATCTTCACAAAGACGCAATTGCGATCGAACACCCCGATTGGATTGCTCCAAGCAAAGGAGGAGACAAGGTCCTCTTTAGGCCCTTCTCTGGCGTCGCACCAAGACTCTATGAACGCTGTTTCCTAAAAGATAGGGAGCTGAAAGACAAGAATACAGGCATAATGAAGATTCAGCCCCCGCAATGGGGAACGCCGTGGCACTTGTCACGGGCCAGCTATCCCGAAATGGAAGCCAAGCTTTCCGAGGGCATCAAGCAGTGAGCAGCCAAGACCACAAGCCTCGACTCCAAGTCGTTCCAAAGGCAGATCGCAAAGAGCTTAAGCCTCAAGACTTTCACGCCCCGATTGATGGCGCCCAAACGAACCTGTTCCCTATACCGCGGCCAGGTATGCTGATTTTCGTCTACTTCCCGGACGTCACAGAGGATGAATTCCGCAAGGCCTTGGAATTTTCCAAGCCGAGCGCCGTGTTTGAACTACGCAATACTCCTCGCTTTGACATCGGGAAATTGAATCGAAAGACTGTTTTTCAATACTTCGACACGCAGCATACGAAGTACGTCGATATCACCTCCTCAACACCGACTGATAGAAGCGATTCTTCAGTTCTAGATGAGGTTGCTCAAGTCTTCAAGAAGGATTGTGTGCGTTTTGACCGACCCGTTATGTTCTTGCTCAATCGTTACAACGCCCTTCCTGGACTCTCCCGACAGATCATCGACCTTGTTTCTTCTATGAAAAAAATCTCACCAGAGGTTCTATCGGTACCGCAGTTCGGAGCCCGCTAGCTTGGAAGGAGCGCCGTAAGAATCTCGGAACTGGCCCGCTGCACATGGTCCAATGATTCCGCCAATGTTTCTTTGTCGCCAGAATAGAGTTGAATATAGTCGGCTGAGTTTTCAGCTTTTATGCCGATGGCCTCACAAAGGACAAAGGCGACCGCTTCCGCCTCGGTCTCGCGGACGCACTTTGTTGTCTCGGCGCGGCGCTCCTGCATGTGTAAAAGGCTGTGGGCCGCTTCGTGGGCCAAAGTGGCATACTCTTCCGCTGCGGACTGGCCGGGCAGGAGCACGATCTTTCCAGGCGAGCACTGCCCCTGCGCGGGATAGATGGTGTCTGAGTATTCGAGTTGAATGCCTCGTCCTGCGATGAATTGCTTCAGCTTTTCAGTGTATCCAGACGGGTCACCTTGCGCAGAGCCAAGCTCACAAAGCGGTTTCCCTTCAGTGTCCATCTGATCGAAGACGTAAACCACACGGAAGCCCACGGCGGACTTGCTTTGGTCTTCTTCAGGAGTGGCCTCATCCTTGCTTTTGCGTAGCGCAACTGGCGCAAGGATCATGATTCCCTTCGCGCCTTTCTTGACGTTCCTGCCAAGCTGCTTCCAAGTATGGAAGCCAGCTACGCGAGTCGCGTCGGGCCTTTGCGATACGATGAGCATTAGGTTATGCAACGAATAGCGATGGAACCTCGCCATCGCCGTAAGATAATTTCTCAACGTCTCACTGTGGCCCCTTTCCAGAGCCTCGCTGAGTCGTTCGATGGCCTTGCTGGCGATTTGTTTTGCTTGCTCGACTTTCATGGTTGTCCTCCTGTTTCGGGGAGTTCTTGCTCCCTTCACCCCTCAGCGAGGGAGCAAGAACGCGAAACAGGAGACCGGAGCGAAGAGATTGGCGCGTCCAGGTCGGAACGGGTCGCACGCTTGAGTGACACCGACTTTCGTGGCGCGAGAGATGCTAGTGGAGACCGGAGGCGTGTGAGATTACACGCCGGGACGCGACAATTTCGAAGCGGCTAAAACAGGAGAGCAACGAAAGGATTCACTACCGACAATGTCAGGAACTGAACGTGGGGAATTAATCGTATATGCATCAAGTTGCGAATTTGTGTCAATCCGTCCGCCATTTTGTGAAGATATATTTCGCCTTATGTCTCGAAAACACTTCTCACCTGAACTGATTGCGTTGTATGTTTACCGACACACTATGGCTCGGCTCAATGTATGCCCCCGAGTCTATTTTGTCGTTGATCTGAGGTCATCATTTTTTATAGGTGCATTGAGAGACGAGGATGAGTTCATCTGCAACTTCACGTTTCCCAACCCTGCCTCTCATTGAGGTAAAGCTCGGAGGGAGCAACACCGAGGCAACTGATGCAGCTCCGCTGGCGACGATAAGCGATGAAGAGTTGATGGAACGGATTCGGGAAGATGACAAGGACGCCCTGGCCTTACTCTTCCGGCGGTATTCGCGATTGGTTCTCAGAGTTGCGAGAAAAATCATCAGAGACGAAACCGAAGGAGAGGATGTCGTTCAAGAGGTCTTTCTATTACTTTATTCCAAGCGCAGCGTCTATGACAGTTCCAAGAGTTCTCCCGTCTCTTGGATAGTTCAGATAACATACCAGAAGGCTATTCAAAGGCTGCGGTACCTCACATCCCGCCGTTTTTACACACATGCAGACCTCGAAGGCAAAGCGGCGCAGATAGTTGACTCCACCACAACTAAACATGATTATTCTGCGGAGGTCGTCCTCGGAAGAACAGGCTTGAAAAAAGTTTTCGAAGACTTATCAGACAACCAGCGCGAGACTCTCAAGCTGCATTTTTTCGAGGGATATACCCTGAGAGAAATCAGCGTCAGAATTGGTCAGCCTTTGGGGACTGTCCGGAACCATTACTATCGAGGCCTCGCTAGGTTCAGAATGGGTATCTTTGGCGATAAGGCACCCAAGAGTTGAAAGAAATGCAGGATAGTCAAAGAAATCTCAACAACGAGCAGCGGTCAGACATTGGACCGCACGACGAATTTCTTGAGTTGTGTGCTCTTTCCACCTCTGGCGATTTGACAGAAGAAGAATGCGCCAAACTACAGGCGCACATTGCCGTTTGCGCTCAGTGTCGCGGGGCTATGAAGGAGTTCGAGGCAGTTGTCGACAATGCGATACCGCTAGTTGTTCCTGATTCATCCGAGGTGGACTTCGAGATGAATCCCTCTAGGTCCGATGGCGTGGCCGAAGCGGCGTTCTTCGAACGCCTTTCCCGTGAAGAAACACCCAGACAACCGCAACTGGTAAAGAGTGAGGGCGGTCACGCGCCAAGAATTGTAGCGGCTCGAATCGGTCATACGCAGAACCGCTTTCATTGGAATCATGTTTGGTTGACACTCGCAGCTACTATTCTGCTCAGTGTCGCTCTTGGTCTGTCCCTCTACAAAATTGGCGTTCAACGAGGAGAGAACGTCGCTCGGACGACCGCCGTAGCCGTTGGCAAGGCACCCAAAGATGAGACCGTCAAGACCGAGATCGCGGACAGCGATAAGCCCATCGCGAGGTTGAAGCAGCAAATCGAGAGGCAAGCAGCGGAAATAGGCAGCCTGAAGGCACGCCAAGCTGATACAAGGTCAGCGGCAAGGAACAGCGAGGAAGCAAAGCAACAGATAGCCAACGAGCGCAATATACTTGCTGAGAAATTGCAAGCCGCTCAAGACTCTTTAGAAAAGATACAAGGAGAATTGGATTCACTCCAACAGCAGCGTTCCCAGGTTATAGCCCAGGCCAATGACCTCCAAGGCAGAGTTGACGAGTACTCGCGTTTGCTGCGAGATCGAGACGAGACAGTTCAGCGACAAGAAGAGCTCCTTGCCCATGACCGCGATATCCGTGAATTAATGGGCGCGCGCGACCTCTACATAGCAGAGGTGTATGACGTTGCGCGCAACGGCGAGACGCAGAAACCGTATGGCCGTGTCTTTTACACTCAAGGAAAGTCCCTCATCTTCTATGCATATGACTTGAATCAAGCCGGGGGAGTCAAGGACGCCAGCACTTTTCAAGCCTGGGGCCAACGCGGACGGGATATGAGTACAGCGCTAAACATGGGCGTGTTCTATGAGGATAGTGTTTCGAAGAAGCGTTGGGTTCTAAGGTTCGATGATCCCAAGATGTTGGACCAAATCGACGCTGTGTTCGTGACAGTCGAACCAGACGGCGGAAGTAATCGACCGAGCGGAAAGCGTCTCCTTTACGCTTATCTAAGAACGGCACCTAACCATCCGTAGGACCTAGACGGCTTTATCTCCCGTTGGTAAACCTCTCGATGAAGATGTTTCCCCGCATTGCTCTCTCGGAAAACAAAAAGAGGCCGCGCGTAATACGCAGCCTCTTGCTGCCGTGCCGTTTTAAGGGTTCACTCGGACTATCTGGTAGTTGCAACCCGAGGTCGCGATGAAGTGTTCCTCATCGACTTCTTGTTGGTATGAGTTCCGGGCTTTGGCTTTTGTGTCGCTTTCGACAGTGCGGCACGGACGGCAACGGTTATCTTTACCGCGTCAATCTTACAGCGGGCCGCTACGCGGGCGAGGTTAGAGTCTTTCGCGAGTGATTGCTTCGGGTCGTAGCCGGGGCAATACAGGTCGGACACAAGAGCGCAAACCACAAGAAAGCGATGGAGGTTTGCGGTGGTCATGGCTTGCACGGCAGCCACTGCAATCTTCTCGTAGTCCACGGTCTGAGCGCCCCATGAGGTTTTGCTCTTCTCCTCTTCCCACGCGTACAGCTTCGAGAGACGGCGGTGGTTGTCATGCCCCAAGCGCCGGAAGTAGTCGAGGGCTACCATCTCCAAGTCGGGCCGAGAGAGAACGTCCCGCAGCTTCTTGCGGATGGCTTCGAGGACGCGTACCCGCGACAGTTTCTCGACACGCTCGGCAAGCGCTTCCTTCTTGCGTTGGGCTTGCTCCTGCGGTGTCGGCTGGTAGCGTGTCACGCGATTGTGAACGTCGCATTTATCAGTCTGGCAGAGATAGAAAATGCTGCCAGCGCCCTTGCCATCAATGAGAACGGCGGCTTTCGTGTTGGGGCACTCCCCTTTTGCTTTGGCCTTTCGGTACTGACCTTCAAAGAGCACGTCCTTGGTATGGCCGTTTGTCTGCCATGCGAGACCCTGTGAAACGCGCAGAGGCTTTTCGCCTTTCTCCTCAAGAGGCTTCACCTGAATTTGCACGAGTGCTTCGACCTTGGCTCGGTAGCACTCCCGATCCGTGCAAATGGACTTCTGCCGGACTTCGGGAAAGAGAAGCGGGTTGCTGCCCGTTCGTTTCGGGCAACGAGCGCACGCTCCCGCCTTTGGGAGAAGCGTTTCGTCCTGCGGGTCAAACGGCGCGTTTGTGAGGTCAAGATGGATTTCGCGCTCAATCCACGTCCGAAGCTCCCGCACTGTAGTCGCCTCGGCCTTCTTGTCTTTCAGGATGGCGGCGGCGTTCCGATATTGCGGGAAGCATTCTTGTAGAGCGCGGCGCTGGTCATTCGGTTGGAGTCGGGCGATTTCGAAGGCATGGGCGACCGTCAGCTTGTCCTCATAGAACGATTGCTTCGCCTCAGAGATGAGTTGAATCAAGCGTAGTCGCCCGTTCACGTATGCTGACGATTTGCCAACTCGGGCAGCAATGCTTTCAACGGTGTAAGTGTCGGGTTGAACTTCGATGAGGGCGGCGTATCCTTGCGCCTCGTCGAGCGGATGCACGTCCACGCGCTGTACGTTTTCGATGACCTGTAGCTCTAATGCTTGAGCATCGGTCAGTTCGCGCACGGTTGCGGGAATGCTCTCGCACTTTGCGAGTCTGGAGGCCCGGTAGCGGCGCGCTCCCGCCACAAGCTCATACGTGCCCACTTCCCCTTCACGAAACGGACGCAAGAGAATCGGTTGGAGCACGCCATGTTGTCTGATGTTGTCCGCGAGTTCCGCTAGCTTCGCTTCGTCAAAAAAGCGTCGCGGATTGGTTTTGGATTCGCGGATTTTCGCTAAAGGAATGTCCTGAATGGATGAAACCACAGAGGGTACTGATTTCGTTCCAGTTGCTACCATCGTTGCGTTCATTGCTTTAATCTCCTTTTTTAAGAAAGTTCCTTGGGCCTAATATTCTTCGGGTAGCAAAAGCGTGGTCACAGAACGGTCCGATTCCGTGATAATCCACAACTTGTCGCCAGCGTGTGTGCGGTAGGCGCTCAAGAGCCGGAATCCGTGCTCTAGGCTGTAGTCGTTTTCCTTGCGGTCCTCGTCGGACAAATCTCCCCACTCACGGTTGACATGGCGCGTGAGGAACTCGCCCGCGTGTTGTCCTGATTTCTTAAGCGCGGCCAAAGCGCCCGGTGTTGCGACGATCTGGCCGAGTTCGAAAGCAGGTTGTTTGCTGAGTTGTTGCATCGGAAAAACTCCTTTCGTTGGTTTCACTTTTTGCTTCCTAGAGGCACCGCAGAGAGCGGTGCATTAAAAGCAAATGCCCTTCCTGGCGGGGCGAGGCGCCTGGCCGTCCGCGCTGTCAAGGCCGCGTGGTTTTCGCGTTCATCGGAGCAAAGCGGGAGAGCCTTGACAGAAGAAGCGGGCGGTCCAGGCGGAGGTTTGGGAAGGAAGGGCAGGCGAGAAAGTCCCAACTCGAACTTGATTTGTTCGCACTTGGGAACGATGGAGTCTGTTTAGGAGGTGAGAGCTGAGAGCCGGCTTAAAGCCTTAGTCGGCATTAAATTTGAGCTTATACAGCTTGTGTAGGACTCGTTCTACCACGTCTCGAAAATCTTCGATCTGAGCGTCACTGATGCCGACGATGGCCTTTTCGTGAATAAGTTTGCATCGCACGCGGTAGTAGTGTTCGATCTTCTTCCAGGTATCCGGTTTGATCTTTACGTATTGTTTTATCTCGCTGTGAACGGACGAGCGACTAGCGAACAAAGACAGGAGCTTTGCGTCGCTGTAAGATGCGCCCGATTCGTTGACTAGATACTCTTTAAAGGCAATCTCAAGAGTGCTGTCAAGAACAATTAGGGCGATGCGATTCCTTTGTTCCAGTTTTTGCTTGGCGATTAGGTCCGCGGCAATCACTCCCTCATAGAGTCCCTTGGTCCAAGGCTTTTTCTTCGCCACGCGCCTATTCTTTTGGGAAATAACATCACCGTATCGCGGCCGGGACTTGGGCATAGGGGGCAAGTAGGATTTCGTCACCGCCGGAAAGTCATCGATTTGGATTTCTTTGATTGTTCCGGTGTCGTATTGGAAGACCTTATCGGGCCAGTCACCCATCCAAATGCGCGAGAGCGAGGCATAATCTTTGACGACTTGCACGAGCCAATTGTGCAGGGCCAAGAACACTTCATGTTTTGTGCTGATATCGGACTTGCTGCTGTTCCAGGGCATGGATCTCGCGTCACCGTTGAGAAAGACCAAAACGCGGGTGAGGGAGACCTTGGGATGGGGAAGTCCGGCAAGGCCCTTCACAAAGCCCACATCGAATGTTTTCAGTGCGCGAGCCACGAGGCGCTCATTGCAGTAAAAATACACGCCGTACTCGCCGGCGGCGGGGCTTGATTCGCAGGTGAGACCAGCGATAGCTTCGACGCGGATCTCGCGGCCTTCGTCGGTCTTCAGTGTGCCGGTGTATTTTCGTGGCGCGAAGTGCGGAGGGTAGGCCCAGTTTTCAAAAAACTGTGGCGTCAGTTTTTCGCCGTTCAACGTTAGGGCAATGTTGCTCTTGACCAGAAATCGTGCGTAGGTGGTTTTCAGGTGGTCGCGCAATTGCGAGATAGCATCGTCCGTGACCTGAAGTCGGAGTTTCTGTAGTTCAACAATCGTCGTGCCTGGGGAAATCCCGTCCACCTCATAGACCGCCAGTTCCCAATCCTCATCGGCAAGCCACGCCTCGTCGAATTCTACTTGGTGCGTTGGTTGCTTCCCGTGTCGGGTTTTAATGGTGATGTCTTGCGCGAGCGCGACAACCGCGCGCTTGGTGCCGACGCCGAAAATGCCGATAGTTTCGTCAGTTGGAGTTGTGCCGGTTTGACCAGGTCCAACCACGTAGCGCAGGTCGTCCTTCGGGAGTCCGCCGGCATCATCTTCGACGGTGATCGTTTGCTGGACTTTGTTGAGCGTGACCTTAATAGCAATGTTCTTCGTTTTTCCTCCCCGGACCCAGACATCCAGAGCGTTGTCCACTAACTCGCAAATGGATCGGTTTAAGTCATAGTCCGCGATGATCGATAGAAAGAGCCTCTTGGATGGAGTAGCGTCGATGGTATCGGTTACTTTTTTCATCTTGTGCAACGAGCCGCCGCCCTTGAAAAGCGAACGAAGGGTTCCGCAAAGCCTCGAAGCGATCGCCTGCATGGCAGTTGAATTTGCGAAACCGCTCCGGCGGTTGTGAGCCACCGGGGTGCTGAAATGGTGACCTGAATTCTATAGCATCCCCAGAGTTGGAAACACTAAGATAAAGTCACAAGTATGGGCGTCACGAGCGGCGCAAGCCACAAATGAAGATCTCTTCCCAACACTATCGCTTATCAGCCACAGACGTGAGCAATCATCTAGCCTGTCATCACTTGACCCAATTAGAGCTCAGTGTAGCGCGCGGAACCCGAGTCGCGCCGGAATTGCGGGCGCCCGATTTAGTCATGATTCAGCAATTAGGGCTGCGCTTCGAGTCGCAGTATTTGGAGGTCTTGAGGAAAGAAGGGTTAGAGGTGTTGCACCTGGGAGACATGCAGGACGAGATGCAGGTCGCGGTCGAAACCAAGAAGGCGATGCAAATGGGAGTTTCTGTTATCGCGCAAGGTGCATTGAGTTGCCGAGGCTGGTTCGGAAGACCGGACGTATTGCGGCGAGTCGACAAACCGAGTGCGCGGTTTGGTCAGTGGTCATACGAAGCATACGACTGCAAACTTGCAAGAGACACGAAAGCGGCGGCAATCCTGCAACTGTCCTTCTATTCGGAATTGCTCGGCGAGATGCACGGCGGGACATTGGACTCGATACCGGAGAACATGTGGATAGTCCATCCCGGCGCGGGTTTCAAAGGCGAAAAATACAGAGTGGCTGAGTATGCAGCTTATTACCGGTACGTCAGAGACCAACTAGAGAAGGCGTGCACCAATGGCACCGAGGAAACCTATCCAGAGCCCTGTGCACAGTGTGACATTTGCCGATGGCGCGAGGAATGCGACCACCGGCGGCGCGCCGACGATCACCTGTCCCTTGTAGCGGGAATCCGCCGTCTGCAACGTAACCAACTCGAATTATGGAAGTACGACACCGTCGCGAGATTCGCGGAGATGCCGGTCCCAGTGAAAGAAAGGCCACTTCACGGTTCTCGTGAAGGCCTGCAACGGGTTCGCGAGCAAGCACGGGTGCAAATTGCGGGACGCGTTCAACGGAGGCCGGTTCACGAGTTGCTGAAGATTGAGCCGGACATCGGATTTTGCCGCCTTCCGGAACCATCGCCGGGCGACATGTTCGTTGACCTTGAAGGCGATCCGTTTGCCGGCGACCTAGAAATCGGCGGCGGACATCAATATCTGTTTGGATTCGTGAACACAAGGGACGCAAACGGATTTCAGTATCAAAACCGATGGGCCTTTGATGCGCAGGAGGAAAGAAGAGCCTTTGAATGGTTGGTTGATGCAATAGAAGTGCAGCAACAAGAATTCCCAGCGATGCACGTTTTCCACTACGGTGCCTATGAACCTAGTAAATTCCGGTATTTGATGGGCAGATATGCCACGCGCCAAGAACAAATAGACGGCATGTTACGCGCTGGAGTGTTTGTCGACTTGCACTTGGCGCTTACCGAGGCGGTGCGGGCAAGCGTTGAAGAATACTCGCTTAAGAGGATCGAAGCATTTTATGGGTTCAAACGAAGCGTCCCGCTAGATCAATCCCTGGCTGCAATGCGATACATCGAGCACGGGTTACAGATGGGATTGCGTGAAGAGGAACTCTCAGTAGAACACCGCGACGCGATGGAGGGATACAACGCAGACGACTGCCGCTCAACCGCCGCGCTCCGCGATTGGCTTGAGACCGAGCGTGCCAAGAAAGAACTCGAAGGTTCGGGGATTCCGAGATTCACGCCGAAGGACAGTGAGCCCAAGGACGACCTCAAAGAATGGCAGGCGCGCGTTGCGGCGCTCGTGAAAGAGCTGACCAAAGACGTACCGACTGATGCCGATCACCGCTTGCCGGAACAGAGAGCACAGTGGTTGATGGCGCAACTCATCGATTGGCATTGGCGCGAGGGGAAGCCGGCCGCCTGGGAATTCTTTAGCCTTGCAGACAAAAACGACGAGCAATTGATCGATGAAAGAAAAGCTGTATCCGGGCTCGTTTTCGAAGGAGTAGTCGCAAATCCAAAAGGCAAGGTTATCCATCGATACGGCTTCCCGAAGCAAGAGACAGCTGTTCGCGCAGACAAGGAGATGTGGCACCGGCAACAGCGGATTGGCAATTTGAGTGCGATCGACTTGCAGAATCGAACCGTTGACATTGAAAAATCGGAGGTCTCAGTAGGAATCCACCCAACGTCGGTGTTCGCTCGAGACCCCTATAGAAAGCAGGATGCCCAGCGCGAGTCGCTGTATCGCATTGGGTCATGGATCAGAGATCACGGAGTTGACTCACCTGGTTTGTACCGAGCGGGACGCGATTTGTTGTTGCGCAACCCGCCGCGACTCAGAACCGGCAACGGTGATCTGCGCATTTCGGAGGTCGAGGAGTTCTCGACCGAGGCTTGCCGAATCGTGAGAGCGCTGGATTCCTCTACTTTGCCCATACAGGGTCCTCCGGGTTCGGGAAAAACAACATCGGGTGCGGAAATCATTCATGACCTCGTGCGTTCCGGCAAGAAGGTTGGCGTGTGCGCCACCGGACACGAAGTCATCCACCTGCTGCTGAAGAAAATCGTCAGCGCTCCCAATGGCGACAAGATCCGGTGTCTACATAAGTGTGACAAGGGCACTTATGAGGGAGACGGTATAGCCACCACATCGGACAACAAAGTGCCCATCAAAAGGTTGAAAGGAAATTTGGTCGATGTGGTCGGCGCCACGGCGTGGATGTGGTGTCGGCCCGAATATGCCGACGCCGTTGACGTGCTTGTTTTCGACGAGGCCGGGCAAATGTCCTTGGCCGACGTGCTAACGGCGTCGCCAGCGGCTAGGAACCTCGTGCTGATCGGTGATCCGCAGCAATTGCCACGGCCGAGGAAGGGCAGCCATCCCGAAGGAGCCGAACTTTCCGCGCTTGAGCACCTTCTGTTTGATCGCGAACTCGCCAAGGTAAAAATTATGCCCGCAGACTTAGGGCTGTTCATGCCGAAGACCAGAAGACTGCACCCAAAGGTCTGCCAGTTCACGTCGGAAGTGTTCTACGAGTCGAAGCTGCATCCCATTTCGTTTACGGCCAATCGTGCCATATCGGGTCACCCCGTCCTCGACAATCCGGGGCTGTATTTTGTTCCTGTGTATCATCAAGGAAATTGCAATTACGCGCCGGAAGAGGTGGAAGTCATCGCCAGGATCGTCGAGAGCCTGTTAAAGCCGGAAGTCCTGTGGCTCTACGGAGCCGGGCGTAGCGCACCGCTACAACGCGAGAAAGACATCCTTGTTGTGGCTCCCTACAACGCGCAGGTTTCTGATTTGAACGTTCGCTTGCCAGGGGTGAAAGTCGGCACAGTGGACAAGTTTCAGGGGCAGGAAGCGCCGGTTGTGATCTACTCGCTGACAACCTCGTCGCCGGAAGATGCGCCGCGCGGCCTGGAGTTCTTGTACAGCCTCAACCGGTTCAACGTGGCGACGTCACGGGCCATGTGTAACGTAATCGTAGTGGGCAGCCCTCGATTATTCGAACCGGAGTGCAAGAGTCCACGACAGATACAGCTTGCCAATGCGCTGTGCCGCTTTCGCGAGCTAGCCACCGAAGTGCAGCTGTGACCGAATTGCCTTTTGCTCGATGGTCTCCTTGACACTATAGGTATTGAGCACTAGGCTGCTCGAGAATCCCCTGACAGCTCGGGGGATTTGCTACCTTATTGAAATTGCGTCGTCGGCACTAATTCACCTTTCAATGAGACCGGCACCCAGCCAAAGAGTCTCTAGCGCATTGGACTAGGCGCCGAGTCCTCATTGAGGAGGATTCACTTGGCTCCTGTCATCCACACACTGCAAACCCTTTCTCCCTTCATTCTGGTTCTCGGCGTATTCATTATCTGTCTCTGGCTGATGCGGCTGGTGTGGATGATCGCCCAGGCTTTCAGTCTCTGGCGTTCGCGTCGGAAGATTTTGAACTTTTTGCTCGCCACGCAGGCAGCCTCGGCCGAGGAACGAGCGGACGGTTTGCGGCTGGAGCGGGTCGAAGCTATTAGAGGAAAGGTGCGACAAGCCGATCCTGCTGTCAAGGAATGGTGGCTGACCGTCGAGGGGAATCTTCAGCGATATTTTCGTAGTGACGGGAAAGAAAGATGGTATGCGACCAACGTGGCCAGAGAAGTTTTTCCCTATGAAGAGATATTTGCAGGATACGATGAGGCATCGCATCAAGCCGTTCCGGGACTTCTGACTGCATTAGGTCTGCTCGGAACCTTTGTTGCCCTTCTGATTGGTCTTGCACACCTCGAATATACAGATAAAGCTGTCACAGGGCTGAAGGAGCTCATCAACGCTCTTTCTGGAAAGTTTCTGACTTCGGTTTTGGCTCTTGCTGCTAGCGTCCTGTTTGTAATCGTCGAGCGGTTTATCTGTGAAGCATCCCTCGAAAAACTCTACGCTAAGATATGTCGGCACTTCGATCACGTTTTCCCCCGCATCCGGCCCGAGAGGATTCTCGCCGATATTCAGCTGTCTTCTGGTCAACAGGCAGCATCCCTCGCCAACATAAGCAGTGATCTCGTTGGGCAATTCACTGGCGCCTTCAGAACGCAAATTGTGCCTAGCCTTGCGGACGGACTTGCCCAGCAACTCACGGCCCAACTCCTGCCAGCTGTGCAAAAAATGGAAGGTGCTCTTGAAAGACTGGAATCTCAGAAACAAGACAGCGTCGTCGGCGAGATCAGAAACCTCGTAACAACATTGGAAACGTCAATCACTCGGGCGCTTACAGATATGGGCCGTCAGTTTCATGAACAGCTCTCAGGGTCAGCGAACAGCGAATTCGCTGCCGCTCAGAGTAGCTTGGCGAATACATCTCAGATGCTCGGCCAGATGAACTCACAATTTGAACTCACACGAAGCGCGTTGTCAGAACTAGTCCAGGCTGCGAACGTTTCTTCTGGAAACCAAGCTCGGGCAAGTCAAGAACAGGCAGTCGCCCTTCAGGAGCTAATGCGCGGTTTGATCGACGAACTAGGGCGGAACGCCAGTTCAAATTTGCAAAACATTGCCGGTGCTTTGACTAGTGTTGTTGCAGATCTCACGCGCAAGGTTGAAGACGTTTCAGAATCAATGGTGCGTTCTGTCGGGAATGCGGCAGCTCAGTCTCAAGAAGCCGCACATTCATTAGTCTCCAAGACGGGCGAATGGACCGAGGCAACAACACAACGCCTCCAATCGCTGCTGGATTCCGTTCAAGTGCGCAGCGAAGAATTTTCGGCAGCGGCAAAAGCACTGCTTGATTCAAAGGTCGTCCTATCAGAAGTTCTCGCCAAGAACACCGACGCACTGCGGTCTCTGGAGTCTGCGGCGAGGCACGTAGAAGGCTATACCACTGCACTTACTGTCGTCGGAAGAAATGCGGACGACATATTGAAGCGGCAAGTGGAAGCTATCGCGCAGAGCAGGATGGTGTTTGAAGACTTCAAACAGACTGGAACACAGAATCAGCAAATACTCGAACAGTACCGGAGAGTTGTCGAACAAGCGAAGTCCGTGTTCGATGGTCTCGACAGGGAAATAGAAAAAGTTCTAACCGCTGTCAACAATGGGATGAAGGAATATGTTCAAACAGCCGAAAACAATTTTGGTGTCATCGTAAAGCATTCCAATGACTATTTTCCTGAAATTTCAAGAACACTAAAGACCCAAACTGAGCAGCTCGAACGGCAACTGGAAGAATTGACAGCAGTTTTCGACAAAGCTCTGAGAAATGGCCGTACCGGAGGGACTGCATGAGACGGCGAGAGAGACCTGATCATCTTTCAAGCTCGTTCACGGATTTAATGACTTCGTTAGTCGTGATTTTCATCTTGTTATTTCTAGCGTTCGTACACGAGCAGGTCGGCAAGCAAGAAAACGTGAAGGACAACCTGCTGGCTGAACTTCAAAAACAATTAAAGGACGCCAAGCTAGACAAAGACAACATTCGGAAGGAAGGTGATGCGGTCGTCATAATCGTCCCTGAAGGGCTCATGAATTTCGAGACGGGAAAATCTGACCTTAAAGAAGGGGGCAGAGCATTCTTATCTCAATATTTTCCGCCTATTTCGAAGCTGTTGTTTACGCACTTTTACGGTGATATCGATTCTTTGATCGTCGAAGGCTACACGGACAGACAAAGAATACCCGGAACGACGGAAGAGCAGGGAGAAGCACGCAATCTTCAACTCAGCCAAGAGAGATCTATGAAAGTTGTTGAAGAATCTCTCCACGACCTAGAAGGGCCCGACTTAACCGATGAACGAGAGTTTTTTCTGGATCGCCTCTCGGCGAGTGGCAGAGGTGAACGAGATGCTCGGAAAGACGATGGCCCGATAAACAATCCGCTTTATCGCCGCGTAATTTTTCGGATTCGGGTAAGGTCGACTGCGCTTACTGAAGCGGCGGAAAAGATAAAAGCGAGTTTGCGCCAATGAAGCTACTAGAGGCTCTTGGAGAACTCTCAGAAACGGTCCGTTACCTACGGGCTCAGCCACTGGCTCGTCGAATGGACCCATCCGTAGAGCTACGCCGACTCAGGGAGGCAGCAGAGACACTAAGGGTGTCAGTCAAGTTCGACAAGGAACCAAACAAGCTTGAGGTAGACCAGTTAGCCGAGCAATGTCGGCTCCGCAACTTCGCTCTCGACATTTTTAGCCGTCGAGATTTACGTCTGCTCGCGTGGCACGACGGGCTTTTGATGAATGCAGAGTTTCGCCGGAATCTGCTTGCGCTAATTGAGGGGGGCCAGGTTCGCCCAAATCTATCAGTCCTCGCAAAAGTTTATTTCGGCGCATGGGGACATCACGAGAATCCGAGAGATTTCGAAGCCCTATTACGCGGAGTCGCGGAGCGGCAACCTGGATATTCGACGGTCCATCAACTCTACAAAAACCACCCCATCAGCATTTTCGGTGATCGGGCGGACGAGTTCTTAGTGAATGAGATGTTTTCCACCAACACCAGCGTGACAGAAGTGTTGAACCGATGGGACGTTCCAGGAAAAAGCTGCCTTGCAGACGGCGTCATAAAAGCCTTTCTACACCGCTCCCTTGTTTTAATTGAAGAAGGCAAAAGCTCCGACATTGAGGGAATAGCGCAGACCCTTAAGCTTCCGGGCGTCAGTCTCGAAATGACTCGAAAAGCTGCCGAACGGTTAATTCTTTGCCGGCAAGCAGACCGAGTTGAAGACTTTAGGCGCGAGGTCGAGATGTTTGTTCTTGACCACCCTCAATTGGGAGACCCTCGCTATCCGAATAACATTCCCCATTGGTCTGGAATTGACCGTAGAGCAGAACAAACCTTCCGAGGTTGGCGCAACAAAGTCGATCTCATCTTCTTCTTCAATTCTGTGATGAAAGATCAAGCAGACAAACAAGGCCGCAAGCTATTTTGGCTACGCTACGTGAGCCTTGCACACGAGTCCTTTGTAGCCCTTTGCCCAACTGACGCATACCGGTTGAGGGCCGCGCTTTGGCGCGAGAAGATTCAATACAGAAAAATTATCGACGATCAAGAAGTGAGCTGTTTCGTGATGCGGTTTCGCGGTCAAAGCGAGGATATGGTCATCGCCGAATTTAGTAATGTCGGAAAACTGAGAATCTTTCGGCACCAATCTTTTCTGCAAAAGATTGGCAGCATGGATCGGCAGGAGTTTGGCCTGAAGGACCTGCGTAATGACAGAGGAGCGATAGAAGGCATTAGCCACATAACAGGCTGGCAGAGCAAAACCAGGAACGCACTCGCGAGCTACGGAATTCGGCCCATATGACCCTGGTTTTGGCGACTATAGGGCCTGTCTCAATCGTCGCTGCGACCGATGGGTTGCGGATCGGCACCCCTGATTCTACTGATCTCAGCACTCGGTCGAGTTGGCCCAGCGTGGCACTGGAACACCCGGATGGATTGAGGACAGCTCTCGATATTGAACAGTGCCTAGAACTCGGACTTGCGCACACCGACGACGAAGGATTGATCATTCCTTACGGCTCTTTCCCTGACGTTAGACGATCTGGAATCTCGATTACTACTCGCTTAGTGGAATGGTCGCCTTTCCTGTTGAGAATTGGGCGACTGAGCGATATTGGGAGACCTGATTTTCGCTACCGGTACTCGTTTGTTTCTGACGGCCAAACAATAGCGTTCGACAGGATTGGCTATTTCGGAGTCCGTACCGGATCCGAGATGATCTATCAGCTCGACGACCAGACCTACGCGCTCGTGTCAGAAATGGATCGATTCAACGCACTTCAGCCGGACCAAAAGACTCGTGCCGAGAGCTGGCTCGCTTTCAGCAAAGTGAAAGAATGCGCCACTGACGTGGGGGCAAGTCTCGACAGGTACTTACAATCGAATGACGTGATCGTTCCGAAGTCGGTACAGCTAGACATTCATGAATGGCCTGACGGTAGTATTAGTTTTGCGCCACAAATCAGCGGAATTCAAGGGGACGGATTAAAGAGAGCATTTTTTCATAGTCCAACGGTGGAGAACTTCTATAGCGTCGACGGCCCTGATAACTCGCGCCTCCGAGTGGTCTTTGACGATCGCCAAACGCAAGTTCTGCAACGCATGAAAGCGGTACACCGGGCATACGGCAAACTGAAGCAGCGTTTGCTCGACGAACCGGAAGTTGTTTTCGAAGGCTTAATAGATGCCGTCGAGATTCGTTATGGTCGGCGCGTGGAGGGAATCGGCCCGCTCGATTCGCAAAGCGTTCCCGGTACTTCAAGAACCAGGAGCGTTCTTGAAATTGGTCCGAGTAGAACTGAGGAGTTGTTCCAGCAACCTCTGACAGCTTCGGCTCCTGGCCCGGAGATATCCCCGAACGACATACTTGGATTTGATCGATCGTTTAGAAAGGATTTCGTTGCAGAAGCAAAGCACGCAATCGATGCTGGTCACGATCGGTTTGACTTCAAGGGTCGCTCTTTCAAGGTTGACGAAGCCGTCCGAGAGATGATTGCCACCGAAGAAGAAAGGGCCACAGATTCCACAGACAAGGCGGGGGGAGGAAAGAACGGTAAGAAATACCTGCTGCCTTACAAGGACGAAGAGGACCTTAAACCTTGGGATCTGCAGGATGCTGACCATGCGAAGCAACCGATTGTTGATAGCCTTCCCCTTCAAACCCCCAGAGCGCTCAGTGCAGTTGTTAAGTTAAAGAAGCATCAAGAGGAGGGAGTCGTTTGGCTTCAGACATGCCACCGCCTTCGCCCCCAGCGTCGAGGAAGCCTGCTCGCAGACGATATGGGACTTGGGAAGACACTCCAAGTCCTTACGTATTTAGCTTGGTGCATTGAGCACGACAAGGAACTCCAGCTATCAGCGCCCTCCGCACCATGGCGCCCAATTTTGATTATTGTGCCCCTCATACTGCTTGAGAATCGTACCTGGGAGAAGGAGATCGCCGACAGGTTCACTGGCGGCGTCTTTGACCCACTTTTGGTGCTCCACGGGTCATCCATCAAGAACTTAAAGATGCCAACAGTCAAGGGACCCGAGGTGGCGGTTGGCAAACCCGCAATTCCTCACGAAGTCTTCACGAAGTATCGGGTCGTAATCACGAATTATCAGACGGTCGTCAATTACCAACACAGCTTTGCGCAACTGTTGCCTGATACTCAAAAATCGATCTGGTCAGTTGTTATTACCGATGAGGCTCAAGAGTACAAGGCACCTCCCACCAAGGTCTCCCATGCAATCAAGGCCCTCCATCCAGACATACACATTGCCTGTACTGGAACTCCGGTCGAGAATCGCTTTCTTGACCTCTGGAACCTAGTAGACGCGATACAACCCGCCCTGTTGGGCACATCTGAGCAATTTCGAGAAAAGTACGAACGCAACGAATCGCCTCTTACTGACCGAGTAACTCACCTGAAACAGAATCTGCTGTTCGGCCATAAGAATACTTTCGTGATGCGCCGAGATAAATCTGATGTGCTCGATTTGCCGCCCAAAACGGTCGCACCGCTCTACGCGAATATGACCGATTGGGAAATCAACATGCATGAAGAACTCGTTGGCAGCATCGGCGCAAGCTCGCACTTGGCCGTACTTCACAGGCTTGTCGCTCTCTACCAGCATCCAAGACTGCTGGAGGAAAAAGGCGGGCCGTTGGAACCTCAGGCACTTCTTCAACAGTCCTCAAAGCTGAGAGCGGTTACTGCGAAGCTGCGGGAAATTAGGTCTCGGCAGGAAAAGGCAGTTATCTTCGCCTATCGTATCGAGATGCAGCAGATTCTAGCTGCGGTTATTAGCGCTGAATTTGGGATAACTGCGGAAATCGTAAACGGCGTTAGAGCGACAACCGGTCCACAGGGCAGTTCTGCTACCAAATCGTCCAAGCAAACGCGAGAGGCTAAACTGACAAGATTTCGCGAAAGCCGCGGATTCAACGTCATCATACTTTCCCCATTTGTCGCAAGTATCGGGCTCACGATCACTGAGGCGAACCACGTGATTCATTACGGTCGATGGTGGAATCCGGCAGTGGAAGCCCAGGCGACGGACCGCGTGTATCGGATCGGTCAGGAACGACCAGTTTTCGTGCACCTGCCGATCCTTCGCGATCCGACGAATCGTCTCAGCATGAGTTTTGATGAGAGCCTTCACGAAATGATTCAAGACAAACAGCATCAAGCCCGGGAATTTCTGACGCCCTTGCCAGAAGAGGATCGGCTGGGGGAGGAGCTGCTAGGGCGGATCAAGGGCCAGGGTCGGCCAGCCAATGCTACTGAACCAGTAACGTCCGAGCGCGTCGATGCTCTGCCGCCACACTTGTTCGAAGCGTTGATTGCTTGCTTGCTGGAGGACCAAGGACATCGGACCATCCTCACTGTGCGTTCAAATGACCACGGTGCTGACGTCCTGTCGTTTCATGAAGGAGAGGTATGGATCGTTCAAGTCAAACACACCGCGAAAGAGATTCTCGTGGGAAGCATTGCCATGTCGGATCTGATGGCTGCCCAAATGAGCTACTCGACGCCTCTTTCGTATTCTGTCCGTCTCATGGCTATCACCAACGGAAATTTCTCGAGTGAGACACAAAGGGAGGCCTCCCAACATGGCATTCGGCTTCTTGACCGGCGCGAGCTTATGTCGCAGATCAGGGGTTCGTCGTTGACTATTGGACGGGTCTACACGCGAGAGTCCGACAGGTGCAGGTCCTTCGAAGAAGGAATACGGTCTGCCAAGAAATGGTTCCAAGAATGAAGCTCCAGGTATCTTGGAGGTCGCATGCACCAGGAACCAGGTGTTTAGATTTATTTTCGGTGCGGACAATTATTTTCAGGGACTCCGTCCCCATTCGGAGTTAGAGTATTTCTGTTCGCCGGAGAGTTTTTCCGAAGGAGGCTACGCTAACGTGATTATCGGAGATCGCTTACGTGATATGCGAGAGGCGAAGAAGCTTTCGCAGGGAGATATTGAGAAGCGGACCGGTCTGCTTCGATGCTACATATCTCGCGTCGAAAACGGGCATACGGTCCCGGCCATCGAAACGCTTGAGAAGCTGGCGCGAGCGTTGGAAGTCCCGCTCTATCATCTTTTCTACGATGGCGAAGCGCCCCCAAAACTTCCAAACCTTCTTAAGCGGAAGTCCTCTGAGGACATTGCTTGGGGCAGCGCTGGTAAAGATGCCCGCTTTCTCAGCAAACTTCGCCGCCTGTTGGGCAAAACTGAAGAGGGAGATCGCAAGCTTCTTCTATACATGGCCCAGAAAATGGCAGGCACCAGGAATGGCCGAGCCGCTGCAAGCAACTAATTCCTTGTTTTGGGGTTGTATAAGCACAGCTCGGGGGGAGTCCGGATATACTGGAGACGATGCCTCAGGGTGAATTGAAAGGACTTAAAGCCACACCGAAGTGGGGCTGCAAGAGGTGACCAGATGGACTTGCGCTGCCCGAAGTGCAACAGCACCGATGTTAAGAAAGTCTCGTTGGCATACCAAGAGGGTCTTTACCGGACTGACGCCCGTACCCGCCTCAGTGCCGCTCTCGCCGGCGGTAACGGACCCGATCTCGTAGTTGGCCGTGCGACCACACAGGCGTCTCACCAATCAGCCCTTTCGAAGCAACTCAGCCCTCCGGCAAAGTGGTCCTATCTGAAGGTCGGCTCTTGGTCCGTTCTGGCATTTCTCTGCATCGGTTGGTTAGTCTTTTACGTCAACACCGTGACGACTAATTCCTCAACGGTGTCGTCTACTCCGCTGACGTTTTTCGCGTTGATATCCGTTGCAAGCTTTGCCCTCCTCTTGTTCTTCGTGTGGAATCACAATCACTCTTCATACAAAAGGCGACTTGCTGCGTGGGACCGCGCTTTCATTTGCCAGCGCTGCGGCACTCCGATCGATTTGGGTTCTTAGAAGGAAGCGTATAATTCACGCTCATGGCCAGTTCTAAACCTACCTACAAGCCCGGTGATCATGTAAAGGCGGAGTTTGGGAATGAGAACTCAGAGGAGAAGGAGTGGATGTGGGTGGAAGTGGATCACTGTGATGACGAAAAGAGGCTTGTCTTTGGCCGACTCGATAGCACACCTGTGGTGAATACGGTCCTTAAAGTTGGCCAGGCGTTGGCGGTAAGCTACGACAAAATCCGAGACCATCAATCTTTCTGAGGTTCTTGCCGACGCTTTCTCGTGCGTTCCCTCTGGTTGTAGATCCGACTATCTTGTTCGTCCGCCGCACCGCCAGTTACGTCCTTTAAGATCACTTCCAGAAATCCTTCGCCCTGCTCTTCGACTCGCTGGCGAAATGCCGCGACGATTCCGGCAGCCATTGATTCAACGTTGTATCCGGATTCCTGGGAGACCTCCTGAAAGGCAGTCTGGTAGACACGCATAAGCAATTGGGGACCTACATCGCTTCTTGTGAGTTCCTTGAATGCGGCTTCGCCGACCAGCACGACAACCGACGGGGCCGCGCTCTCAACGCCCATTTTTGAGCGGTGGCCACGCAGTGTTGTTCCGATTAGCGCGTCATAATAGATTTCACCACCGTAGAACTTTTGCAGTCGCTTGAGTTGGTCACCTAGCCGCTTTGCATCGCCACCTTTCGCGGAACCGGTCTTGCTTTTGATTTGATGGAAGCGCAGCTTAGTTGATGCGTTGTAAGGGGGCTGAACGACATCAGCACCGGGGAACGGGTTATCCTTCACACTTAGATTCTCTTGATCCTCACCTCGTGGTTCGGGGGCGCGAATATTTCCACGCATCTCACCGATCACGTCCTCGTGCAAGTGCCCCAACAACCCTTCTATGATCATAAGGGCCTTGTGTGCAACTGTACCCGCCACTGCTTGCTCAAAATTCCCGGCGTACATAAGTGTCTGCGTGGCGGCGATGATGTAGGGGTCGAGCACGTCTCCCGGATTACGCCCACGGTGAATGTCCGCAGCGGTTTTCGGAAAAGTTTTGACGATTCGGCCTACTTTTTCTCGGACTTGGAGGATCAACGAATCGGCCTGATCAAATGCGCGAACCAATTGAAGCCTCTGCACGAGATTGACAGCGTGAAGGGGAATAGCTTGCTCCGGAAGGTCAGCTTCTCGCAGCAAGGTAGTGAAGAAGTCCAACAGTGATCCAAAAGATGCGTTTGCAAGCTTGCTTACAGTCTCGCCGTAGAGTGGGGCCGGTACCTTCACCGAAAGCTTTAGGTCTTGCAGGACTCGCTGGCAGAGTTCACCTGACGAAGCGAACTCAATGTCAACCAAGTTTCTTTGTGCACGGATGATTCGATTTTTCAGCTCATCGCTACAATTCTGCAAGGGGTGAGTTTTAGGGAAAAACGGTAGTCGCGTGGGCATTAGACGCTGACGTCAAATAGCGTTGGGCCGAGGTTGACAGATTTCTTGTTCCGCGCCGATGCCCGAAGTCGGTAGACCGCATTTTCGAGCATGAGATCAGAATCAATGGGATGCAGCACATTCTTCTTTTGTTCTTTGAGCGCATCCGTCCGGAACTTTGCAGCGACAGCGTGTCCCAACGGAATGGGTACGGCGTTGCCAACTTGCATGTACTGCCGGTTGAGCGCGCCCGCAAAGCTCCACTCATCCGGGAATCCCTGTAGCCGTGCACACTCGCGAACGGAAAGTGGGCGGACGAACTCCGGATGGCAGAGCGCACTTCCTTTGCGGTTTGCTCTCCCAATTATAGTGGGAGCGGGTCGATCCCAATGGAGTCGCCGATAAAATCCTGTCTTGCCGCCGCCAGACTCGTAGGCCCCCCCAAGCGCTTCCTTGTGGAGCTTGGTCGGCAGTGATCGCCAGTTTCCACCTTCTGGAACGAGCGAAAAATACTCGCGAACTTCAACCGTATATTTCGAATGCGGCCCTGGGTTTTTTCGCAAATCTTCAATTGCGTCTCTGACTGTAACAAATGGTTTCAGCGCCAGGCCGCGATTCCCATGACTAGGAGATGGCAATAACGGTGCTGCCGCATCTCTGGCTGCCAACATCACAAACCGCAAGCGGTGCTGGGGTGCTCCATAATCTGCTGAATCCAGAACGCCAAAATTCACGGTGTAGCCCAGCGCATCTATATCCTGTAGCAATTGGCGAATTGCTGAGCCCGACAATTCGTCCGCTTCGAGGGCAGGCACTTCCGAATTAGCCTGAAATCTGGCGTCAGCATAGCGTTTCAGGTTCCAATGCTTTCCGGGACGATCCTCAATCTTTCTGTGTCTTAGCGCTGCGGTGGTTAGGTTCGCCACGTTTTCAAAAACAAAGTACTGTGGGCGGACATCTTTTATCAGGCGAAGATACTCATAAATGAGGTTTCCACGGGGGTCAGAGAGGCCGGCGCGCTTTCCACCAGGGGAGAAGCTTTGACAGGGTGGACCACCGATCATCAGAAAAACTTCTCCTTGATAATTTCGAGCACTCCTCAACTTTGAGGCATTTAGTCGCGAGACATCCTCGTTAAGAACCTGCACTTCGGGGCGATTCTTCTGTATGGTCTCGCAACAGCATTCATCGAGTTCAACGGCCAAAGTTGGGGCGAGCCCAGCCTGTTCGAAGCCCAAGTCGAGGCCGAGCGCACCGCTGAAGAATGACCAAATTTCTCTTGGTTTCATGTCTCCTGCCAAAGTAATGGCTCCCAATATATCATTTACTCACCTCGACAGTCGCATCAGGGATCAGCCGATCGCGGTTGGGGCTCCTGAGCCGGAGGGCATCTTTCAACAGGAGTTGAATTTTTCGTACGCATTCTGAGGTATCCCGTCTTAGGGAGTGCTCCCAGATGCGAAGGACCCGGAATCCTTCCATGCGCAGACGGATGCTGTTCGTTTTATCACGTCCACGATTCGAGGCAATTTTTGCCGCCCAATACGTGGAATTCGTTTTCGGAATGTGGCCGCAAGAGGGACAACCATGCCAAAAGCAGCCATCAACAAAAATAGCAACCTTTAGTTGGGGAAATACAAAGTCAGGGTTTCCAGGGATTCCCGGTTGGTGGACCTTCCAACCTCTGATGCCGTTTTTCGCAAGTCCTGACCGCAGTCGATTTTCAGTCGTCTTGTTTCCCCTGCCCCTAACCGCGCGCATCGCTTGAGAGCGTTCCGCGCTCACGCCAGAGAACTTACCGCCCGACAACAGTTTTCGTAATTTCTTTTCCATGTGATGATCCGGCTTGCTTGTAGCATGCTGCTACTGAACTCCGAAGGGCCGGGAGCCAGACCCAGGATAGTACGTCCTCAGTGTACTGCACGCTTGTTGCACCTACCGGTGGTTCTTGGTTTAGTGCGGAGGTGAATCAGTGGATTTTTGAAGTATTCTTCAGTTAGCCTGTCTCGGTGACGCCGACTCCAGCCGAATTGACCGTGCTAGATCACGCTTTGGGGATACTCTCTCAACGCGGGCAATCTTATGCAACAGGTATGCAAACCACAGTATGCTGGAAAACAAACAGTGGTTGGGTCAATTTACTTACCAAAATTGAATTTGTACGAAAGGGGGAAGAACGGCCTGCGATTTTCACGCACGAATATGCAGAAATAGTCATCGTCAGGCGACTCCTCTCGTCCGAAGAAATCGCTGTTCTTGTTAGACGCCTAGTTGACGAAAATCTGCTTGGAACGGGTCATCGCACGGGCGATATTCCTGTCCAGGCCAGGTTCTCGATTGGTGGCAAAACCCGGTGGTCACACTCTGAGTGGTCGCATTGGCCCGCGGATGTTTTCATACTGGAACCTCCTGGTGGCCAAACTTCAGTCCCGGATGGACCTCTAATAGCCGTGGATGCCCCCTACTACCCATCTTTTGATCAAGTGCTCTCAGACTTCTTCTCGATCCGAGTACAAGGATACTTAAATTATTTTCGTGGGCAAGTTGTTGTCGTGTTGCCAGATTTTAGAGCTAGGATTTCAAGACTCACGGTCGCATTGGGATATTTGAGGGCCGACCTTGAGTGTGGCACGGTTCAACCAGACGATGTCGTAGCGAAGGTCTATGCAGAAGGTCAAATCGGTCGCCTTGTTCAGGAAACGATTTGCCCAAGCGAGCCACTTGTTCAAGTGGATCTAAACGATATGCCCTCATTCGCATGCGTGGCTTTGATCCATAAACCGACCGCTGAGACGCTCCACGAAAAGATATTCAAGGAAGGGGTCTCATGGCGAGAGCCAGATGTAGTTGTGGAGAAGGTTGAGCCGGAAATTGAACAGCTTCTGCTTACGGGTGAGAGCGAGACGGTCGAACTCCGAGAAAAGCTCGACAAGGGCAGGCCTCACAGGCTTGCGAAAACGGCTGCTGCTTTTGCAAACACCAAGGGTGGAACGATTGTCTTCGGTGTGGACGATAATCATCGTGTGGTGGGTTGCGACATATCGGGAATGGCAGACACAATCACTAACATACTCAGGAGCCATTGCGATCCTCCACCTGCATTCTCGACCAGGGTCTTGAGCCACGAAGGGAAAAACCTGCTCCTCGTGGATATTTCTGAATCCGATTCAACCGTGCATACGGTGAAGGAGCTTGGGCCCTTTGTTCGGGCAAACGGGACCAACCGGAGCCCGACCAGCCACGAATTGGCGCTCTTGTGCCAGAGGCGTCATGCCACCGGATTGGCGTGGCCATACTCATATTAACTGTGACTAGGTCTGGTTCATTTATGTCTCACTGGGATATTTGCGTGCCTGGTGGCGTTGCGGCAAGAACAGGATGAAATGGCAACAGTAAGTTCAAATCGGCTGACTATTATCTTAGGGGCTGGGGCTTCCCACGACTGTGGGAACAGGAAAACGGCAGCGCAAGTAAACGACGCTTACCGCCCACCGCTCACCAAAGATGTTTTCGCACAGCAGTTCGATGGGATTTTGAATCGGTATCCAGCCTTAACGGCACGGCTGGATGAACTCCGCACCAAGCTCGCAAAAGGTGGCAACTTCGAAGAGATATTTCGAGGTTTGCTCGAATCAGCGGAACGCCATGGGAACTTTTGGCCCTTGCAACTCCCGTTGTACCTTCGAGAGCTTTTCTGGACAGTCAGTCAAGACTATCTGCGAGGCAGTTCTAAATTTGACACGCTCGTGCGGCGCGTCTTGGAATCACCATTCGAAGAGGTCATGTTTCTGAACCTGAATTATGACCTTTTATTGGAAGATGCTCTGACAAATTATGACCACCATGAATTCGCCAGCTTAAGTTCCTATTTTCCTCAGTCTAAAAAATGGCGATATGTGAAGCCCCACGGGTCCGTAAACTGGGCTAAGATTTTGGAAAACTGTCCAGATGACAGCACGGGAAGGTTCTTTCCAAGCCGCCTCCAAGAGATGCCGATATTCTCCTCCCCGCTTACGGTAGTTATGTGGAATAGACCTTCACACGACTTTTACATTCCGGGGGGAGGGCCTCAGGGCTATCTTTACCCACAACTTGTTGTGCCGACAGACAAGCCGAAGAGCTTCGTTTGTCCGAAAGACCACATAGATCAGGCCCAAGCTTTCATTCAGAGTTGTCAGCATTTCCTGATAATTGGATTCAGCGGACGGGACGACGATGTGATTGGCCTGATGAAGGAGGTTCCGAGCCACAGTCGGTTAGCAATCATAAGTAAGGGTGACGCCCGCGCGATTTCTACAAGGGTGAGGACTGGAATAATGCATTGTAAGGATAAGAAAGTACTATTATCCTCCCATGACATCGGGTTTTCGAAATTTGTAGCAGACAGAGCCTTCGATACGTTTTTGGGGACGAAGTGATTTCCGAAGTCCAGAACACCGCAGTCCTGATAGATGGAATTCTGGCCTTGAGTTCTACAGATGACTGCATCACTCAGCGATGTTCTAGGCGGGCAGAGATGGGAAAAAGCGCTCTTCACAACGTACTCTCTTAGTCTGACGTTTTTCGAATCAATAGTTCTGCGGGCTCTTCGTGAAGTCGAATGCCGCGATATTTGGGTGATTGCTGATGCCGAGGGTTATCGATCATCCTTAATGGAGCGCGGTTCTCATGGTGTTGGCTACGAATATCATCTCGTCCCAATCGGTTTACGGAACGGCGTTTTTCATCCAAAGTGTTGTTATCTTGCTGGCCCGGATAGCGATTTACTAGTCGTCGGCAGTGGGAATTTGACCTTCGGTGGCTTCGGGAGAAATCTGGAAGTAATTGAAGTTCTCAGTTCGCTGTCTGACCCAAGCTGTTTTCAATCCTTCGGTGAGTTCCTGAACGCACTGAAGCGGCGGACGGACGTTGTATGTCCCGACCTGAGTTGGATTGATAGGTTTGGTGATCGGGCCTTTCAGGTTGGGGCGCCCGTTAATGAAGCGCAAGAATTTCCCCGCCTTCTAACGTCTGTCGAGGAATCAGTCGAGACTCAACTCAGCAAAATCGTTCCTGTCTTAGGAGATGCACAGTATTTGACTGTTCTTTCGCCCTTTTTCGACCCGGATGGACGAGCAGTCTTGGAACTCGCAAAAAATTCCAAAGCTAACCATATTCGGATTGCAATGCCGCCCGGAGGCGATCCTTCATGCTTTCCATTTCCAGTCGCCCGGCGATGGAATAAGAAAGTGTCCGCCGTGGAACTGGACGTTGAGAAAGAAAATCGGCCGCTGCATGCTAAGTGGATCGAATGGAAGATTGGCCAAGGCACGCTCAGTTTCACGGGAAGCGTAAACGGGACGCATCAGTCCTTATGCAGCACTAAGAATATAGAAGTCGGTATCCTGCGATTTGATGCTTCCGGGAAGGGGTGGGCGACGTGGGACAAGGCTCCCATTCCGTCGTCCTATGAACAACCCATATACCGGCAAGCGGGAATAGGTGAATCGTGTCTCGTATTTGCTGAGTTGCGCGACAGTGGCGAACTGAAGGGTCGACTCCTGACCTTGTCGTCTACACAAGGGACGTGGTCCGGAAAGGTCGAGAAGGCTAGCGGGGAGTCAATTGAATTCATGGTGGCTGTGGATAGGGAGGGACGATTTTCTATTTACTTGACGAACGCGGATGATTTTCTCTACGCAAGTGGTTTACAAATCCGACTGAAAGCCGGCGATCGCGAGGCTCGGGGCTGGGTTCAAAATGCCGCGATACTGAATCTGCCCAAAATACAGCGGCTTCCGCTGGCGTCCTTGCTCCGTTTGATCAACCGCGACGAAACTGAAGAAGACGATGTAGCGCTGCTTGAGTATTTTGCAATCCATGCCTCGGATCATTTTCGAACCTTCGGAAGCCGGGTAAGCGTGGTCAGCGCGCCAGAGAGCGAACGGTCTGAGGATCAGGAGTCCTATTCCATCGCCCTTGAATACTTGAAGCCAGGTGGGGAGATTCGACCTGCATACGGTTTCGAGGAAGCGCCGAGTGCGTCTACGGAGGAAGCGCTTGATCATATTTTTGCCCAGCTAAGAAGGAGGTTGTTGGGCCATGTCTCGCCTAAGCGTCAATCGGGCGTGATGCCAGCGAAGGCGGGCTCGGATGATGTCGCTGAGGAACAATTGGCAGACGATTTGCTCGCAGCGAATAACGAGAAAGAAACGCTCGCCGATGCATTGGATTCTTTCGCCGACAGAATGCAATCGCTTGTGCGCGCGGAGGATCTGTCCAATGAACATAGGAGAGCCATCCTCGTGCTTTGGCTTGAGGTCATGCTCCACATGCTTGTGCGTAGGCGGCGAGACCGTGCTGGAGCAGGCGTTTTTCTGAGGAACTGGTTCTATCTAACAAGTTCGCTTTGCACACTTGAAGACCAACCTGATGGTGCGGAGCAGCACCTAGTGACTGCGGCGGCTATTCTGGCCGCTTTAGATTCAGACGGGGATTCTACCAGCTTAGGGGGCATCCACGAATCGCTTGAGCACTATTGGAGAGGGACCGTTGATGCGGAACGGGCCGGCGTCGAGCTACTTCCTCATTCTCCGCTAGGGCTGACGGGCCTCTTCTTTGAACAAGAGCAGTTGAGCCTCAATCACTTTCTGGCAAAGGTCCTTGAGACGCAAACGCTTCGACAAGCGCTTACTGAAATCCTCGAACTCCGCAAGAAAGGCGCAGGACTCCCGGAAAATTCTCCAATGTTTCAGTCGGACGCGGGAAAGGCTCTGCTCGAAGAGCTGAAGCAGGACAATCACACACCGCGCTATTTGGTTCTAAAGGGATCGTCGGCACTGTGTCCTCGTGAATACATCATGCCGTCAGAGATTTTTCGGAATGATTTGGAAAAGTATCGAGTCGCACGATGCTCGTCGTGTGGACTGCTTGTCTTGCGGGTGGACCCATGAGTCTTGAACTTGCAACCGAAGGTCCTTGCTTCGTTCGACCGTATCGTCCCGACAAGGGAGGCGTGGATTTCTTGGGCTTGCGACAGGTCAACCTTGACATGATGTCCAACTGTTTGCCTGGCATCAACAATGTCACGTCGTATATCCGACCATTTTCTGTCGTGAGCTGGATTTATTGGAAATTTCATCAGTTATCAGAAGAGACCGGTTCTCGAAAGGCTACGGAGAGAGATTTGAAGGTGTGGAAAGAGAAGGTAGAGACGCTCTTTACGTGGAGCCACGATCTAAATGGAGTACTTGGAATTCCCGGTCTCTCCTTTGCGCCACCCGGTTCCGGCGCGGTTCCTCTAGACTTTTCTTCGTGGCAGCGTAACGGCGCTAACACGAGTTTGATGGCAGCCGTCCAATACGGTCCAGCGGCAAAAACCATTGATGGGCTCGGCTTCCTGTTTCCAGTCGAGAAGAGTTTTTTCCAAACGGTGGGGGAAGGAATTGCGCTCGCTGAAGCGCTGGATCACAATGTTACCCGTCGGGATCGGCACGCCTTGCTGAAGGACTTACGGCCGACGAAAGCAACCGCAGCGCAAGCCAAGACGATGTACGAGTCATGGTCAATCCTAGAACCATCGAAGCAGGAAAAGGATGCATTCCGAAGGGCCTTTTTCAATCAAGCCACAGTCGGAGAACAAAACTCGTTAGGCCGCCGTAGCACGACGATTCGGTTAATTCTGGACGTTCTGGCGCGCTCTCGTGGACAGCTCGATGTTGCTGCCGTAAGGAGCCAACTATTCTTGGGCCACTTCACTGTCAAACGCTCGCGGTTCGAAACTCCGAACCTAACAGTGGGCTGGCTTAGGTGGTTTGTCCTTCAGTTGCGCCAGGCACAACGCCTCGCGATGGAGGGGTTGTTATCTTGGTTTGAAGTCAGCCTCGCTGGTCATGGAGACCGCGATACGGACGCCATCGTCCTCGAAACTCTCAAGGCAATCAAGAACAGCAAGGTTGTTTTCCCCCTTGAAAAGACTCCGAAAATTGCGCTTGCTCGACTACAGAGACTGCTTCCGAACATTCAAGACGCTCTTGACAAGGCCGAGTTTGAAGCTCACCTAAACCCTCTTCGGCTGATGGAGAAGATCGAGGAGATGGTGGGCAATCGTTCAGATGGACTTGCCCCATTTTGTCTCCACACACTGTTCTACTGTGCAGCGGTTAGCTTGCTTCTTCAGGATCGGACAACTTCGAAATCTGAGTTGCAACGTGGCTCGGCTGAGCGTGTTTCTCTGGCGTTTTGGACTGCGACGGTGCTCAATTGGCGTGACGTTGAAATGAAAGACTTTCTGCGTCTGTTGTTTGAGAACCTGATATTAAGTCAGCACTTTGCTGTGGCAGCGCGTCGCTTTGATGGACGAACGCAGCGCCTGCGGATAAGTATCGAAGAAGAGGGGCTTGAGTTCCTTGCCGACAATCCTTTCGTTCCCACAGTTACGCACGACCGGCTAGCGACAACTTTGTTACTGATGGCAGATTGTGGACTGATCGGTCTAGACCCGTCTGAAGGCAAATATTTTTCAAAGTAGTTGTTTCGGGCCTACTGAGGCTGAGGCTGTTCGCGCTAGCGCATGGAGGGAGAAAAGTGTCGCGCATTTTGACGTTCACATCAGGCCCTGAAGACTGGCAAGCGCTTTTGGCGGATCCCGCGAAGCACTGGCGAACCGGCTACTCAGCTAGGACTTTGGCGCATTGCTGGGAGGCCTCGGAGGGATTTCCTCCAGAAGTCGCAGAAGCGCTTCAGAGGACGGACGAGGCTGTTCTGGCGGATCTCACGCCGGTCTTGGCGATCCCGGAGTTTAAGGTTTCACTCCCCGGCGGTGTTCGTCCTTCGCAGAATGACCTATTCGTCCTGGCGCGAGGCGCGAAGGGCCCCGTCTCTATCATGGTGGAGGGGAAAGTCAGCGAGACCTTCGGCCCCACACTCGGTGAATGGCGTGATGACGCTTCACCGGGGAAGGTCTCACGTCTCCAGTTTTTGTTGAGCACGCTCGGCCTATTGGAGAATCCCGCCGATTCCATCCGCTACCAGCTTCTTCACCGCGCAGTCTCTTCGGTAATCACTGGTGAGCAGTTCCGCGCTGCCGCAGCCATTATGATTGTTCACTCATTCAGTGAGCAGCGTGTCGGTTGGTCCGACTACCAGTCGTTCGCGGCCCTTTTCGGCGTGACCGCGATTGAAGGTGTCGTCCAGAAGCTCGGTACGGATTCAAAGATTCCACTCTTCGGGGTGTGGGTTGTGGGTGACTGTTCGTTTCTTAGATGTTGAGGTTAAGGGGTCCCACGTCCAACTAGCGTCCAAAACCCTAGCTTTTGGAGGGGTTTTGGGGGGTCGACGAACCGTAAGGGCAATAGAATCATCAAGACTTAGAGTGTGAACCTCGGGCTCATAACCCGAAGGTCGTCAGTTCAAATCTGACCCCCGCAACCACAAGGGCTCAAGTTAAATGCTTGAGCCCTTTTGCTTTATCCGGCAACAGTGCAAGTTTGCAGAATTAGCGACTGCACAAAAATGGTGCAACTGTGCACGTACTGTGCACGTTCGCATATCCTCGGTCGATTTTGCGCAATCATAGAGGGTAGGTTTTGTAAGACGATGCCACGAAAACCTTTTCCAGACTCCGTAGAGACCGCGGTCTTAGTGAAATGCAAGCGCAGATGTGCGCTCTGCTTTGGACTCGACAATGACAGTGCAGAGAAGCGGGGCCAAATTGCGCACATCGAAGCCCCCGAGGATATTGACGAAAAAAATGCGGCCTTCCTCGGCACTCGCCACCACGATTTATGTGACTCGACATCATGGCAAACGAAGGGCTATACCCCGGCAGAGTTGAGAAGCCATCAAGAAACCTTGCTTGCGTTCGTAAGAGCGATCAAGGAAGAAACAAAGCCTGAAATGGCGAGCCGACAAGAAAGACCAGCTGGCAGAGGAGGTCTCGATGTTTATGACCGCCGTGTTCCGATATACAGAACGACAAGACAGTTTATCCGAGACGTCGCCGAAAACTTGAGGCTGGACCTAAAAGTGACTCTACAGTTCGCCACGGATACCGATGAGGCCCTGTTTTTGTTTGACGACGACTTGGCAGAATACCTGGAGACACTTTTCAAGAAGGCACTGCGCCTTCGCACGCTCGGGCTTATGCAACGCATACTTGACCATCCTGAAGAGGCCCAGAATTTTCAAGCGCTGGCGCAGGAAGAGACCGCCCTTGCTATGTCTCTCCTTACGCCGGACACCCACTTCGTGGTGTTTATGAACGCCAAGGATCCGATGCCCTCCCAGGACCTGCATTCGCGCGAGGCGCTCGCTCCCGTCTTCGCAGACCTAAACAAGTACAACGCCACCACTCACTTCGTCGGACAGAGCACGATCTTCACGCTTACATCCGACCGGGTTAACGGGGAAGTTTACTGCCTAGCGCATCAAATCACGGTGGACGGCGGAAAGCGACGCTTGATGCTCGCGTCGCCGCGTTACCTCGACACGTTCGTCAAGTTGGACGGCGCATGGCTTTTTTCGGAGCGCCTCCTCAACCCCGACTGGTTGGAGCAGCGAGCGCTCTCATGACACCGATGAGTCAGAGGCGGCTACTGCTCGTGGGTGCGACTGGAATGGTCGGTGGATATGCGCTTCGCTACTCGCTCGAGAGCGCCACCGTTCGAAGTGTCACTGCTATCGTGCGTCGGAAGCTGGGCACTTCACATCCAAAGCTTCAAGAAGTTCTGCATCGTGACTTCGCCGACTGCTCCTCACTGTCGCAGGTGCTTTCAGGTCAGGACGCCGCAGT
>Ga0307477_10000370_pt1 | contig 52961 bp, 63 predicted proteins | sample atmos_gasesECM2C_FD_203316 | JGI IMG/M metagenome (GOLD analysis project Ga0307477, IMG submission 203316) | Hardwood forest soil microbial communities from Morgan-Monroe State Forest, Indiana, United States - atmos_gasesECM2C_515 | ecosystem: Environmental > Terrestrial > Soil > Temperate... | reverse complement strand
GGGGGATCACCCTTTCCGGGGCCGGGGGGGCGGGTGGGGGGGGGGGGGGGGGGGGGGGGGGGGGGGGGGGGGCCCCCCCCCCCGCGAAACCACGTTTGAGACAAAGGCGGCCTGTGCGTCCTTATCTGATCGAGGGTGAGTGGGTGATGTGTCGTTGATGCAGTCGACCCCGAAGGAATGGCATGTGACGGGCTGATCAGATGTCGAGCACCCTGGCGGCTTTGTCGATAACGGCCGTGTCGAGCGGGTCGAGGTAGCACCGCATGGTGGTCGCCGGGTCGGAGTGACCCAACACCTTTTGGATATCGAGCAGATCGAAGTGGTGCGCCCCGTTCTTGTCGAGGCTCCGGTGCAGGAGTCCGGCGGCGGTGCGTCGTAGATCATGGGCGGTGACGTGCCCGAGTTTCGCATTAGATGCCCTATGGGTCAGCGTTCGGGCGACGACCATGCGGGGCTGTTCGCTTAAGACGCCCCACATCAGGGTGGGTCCGCCACGGTGTTGCCGACACACGATGGGATCGTTGGGTCGTACGGGTCGCCTCAATCCCTTCTCGTAGCGAGATACCCAGCGGGTGAGTGCCTGACGCAATCCCACGGGTGCGCTGTGACTGCGGGCTTTGTGGCCCTTGCCCATCCAGGTGATGTGCCCATCGTCGTGAATGGCGCCGAATGTCAGGTGCCCGATCTCGCTGGCCCGGAGGCCAAGCAGGCCGAGGCGAATCACAATCTCGTCTCGGAGGCCTAGGTCGGTGCCGTCTTGGCATGCGGCGACCAACTGAATCGCCTCGTCGTGTGTCAGCCAGCGGGCCGGATGCTTGTCCTGCACCTTGCCGTACGTTCGGGGGATACGTCGCAGGGGACTATCGGCACCGACCGCTTCTTCCACCACGTCGGAGTCAATGAGTCCCTGTCGCACGCACCAGCGGAGAAACGTGCGGGCCTCGCTGAGTCGCTGGCGGACGCTGTTATTGGCAAGCGGTCGGTTCGGTGGCTTTACCCAGTTGATGATTTGATTAGCCGTTAGAGAACTCGGGTGATCGCATCCGGCGCTGGCGAACAGTGTGGGCAGGTGATAGCGGTACTTAGCTGCCGTTGGTGGGTGAGGGTATCGGCCGCAGAAGCGTTCGATCAGCTCTTCGAGTTCTCGTGTGCCGGTGACGGCTCGGAGTGATCTGAGCGTTCGCGCTCCAGAGCGGCTAGGAAGTCCCTGATCACGGTGGGATACAGACGTCGTTCGCATTCCTTGATGCGTTCGTGGAGCGTGGCGACGGTGTCTCCGGGAAGCACCCGGACCTCCTCCTGGGCCAGCACGGGGCCGGAGTCGGTTTCGAGCGTGGCCACGTGCACGGTGCACCCGGTGACCGTGACCCCGGCCGCGAGCGCTTCCTGGACCGCGTGCCAGCCCGGGAACGCGGGGAGCAGCGCCGGATGGGTGTTGAGGATCCGCCCCCCGAAGGCGTCGTGGACGGGTCGGGCGAGCACGGTGCCGAAGCCCGCCATCACCACAAGGTCGATCCGGTACTCGTCGAGGACGTCGGTGAAGCGGCGCGTGTACGCGTCGCGGTCGAACGCCGATCCGAACCCGCCGAACTCGGCCCGGTCCACGAGAACGGTGTCGATGCCCGCGTCGGCGGCGATCTGCAGACCACGGCACGGCCGGTCGGCGAGCACCACCGTCACAGGCAGGTCCTCGCCCAGCATGGCGTCGAGGATGCTGCCCGTACCCGAGACGAGCACCGCGACACGCACGCTGGTCACGCTACCAGCGGGGCTGTCGTGTCAGACCGCTCAGGCGAGCTGCTTCACGATGTCGACCATGCGCTCGCCCGCCTCGGTGGGGTTCTGCGCCACCGTCGCACCCGCGGCGGCGAGGGCCTCCATCTTGGCCTGGGCCGTGCCGGCCGAACCGGAGATGATGGCGCCCGCGTGACCCATCTTCCGTCCGGGCGGGGCGGTGACCCCGGCGATGTAACAGACGACGGGCTTGGACATGTGCTCGGAGATGAACGCGGCGGCCTCTTCTTCGGCTGATCCGCCGATCTCCCCGATGAGCATGACCGCCCGCGTGTCGGCGTCCTCTTCGAACCCGGCCAGGCAGTCGATGAAACTCGTACCCGGCACGGGGTCACCGCCGATGCCCACGCACGTGGTCTGGCCCACCTTCTGCTGGGAGAGCTCGTGCAGCGCCTGGTAGGTGAGCGTGCCCGACCGGCTGACGATGCCGACGGGACCACCGGGCAGCGCGATGTCGCCCGACGTGATGCCGATGTTGCACTTCCCCGGGGAGATCACGCCGGGGCAGTTGGGGCCGATGAGCCGGCAGCGCGGGTGGTCGCGGCGCAGGGTGTTGTAGACGAGGGCCTCGTCCTGAGCCGGGATGCCCTCGGTGATGCACACGATGAACCCGATGCCCGCTTTGGCCGCGTCGAGGATGGCACCGGGCGCCCCCTTCGGGGGCACCACCACGAACGATGCGTCGGCACCGGTGACGGCGACCGCCTCGTCGACAGTGTCGAACACCGGGATGCCCTCCACGTCGGACCCGCCCTTGCCGGGGGTCACCCCGGCGACCACCTGGGTGCCGTAGTCGCGGTTGCGAAGCCCGTGGAAGCGCCCCTGACTCCCGGTGAGCCCCTGCACCACGACGCGGGTGGTCTCGTCCACGAAGATGCTCACCGCTCGCCTTTCGCCAGCGCCACGGCCCGGCGCGCCGCTCCGAGCATGGTCTCTTCCACCACTAGACGTTCCGAGGTGTGGCCGGCCAGGATCTCGTGGCCGGCCTCCGCGTTCGTGCCGTCGAGCCGCAAGACGATGGGTGAACGCAGGTCCACCCGTCCGAGGGCCTCGACAATCCCCTTGGCCACCTCGTCGCAGCGCGTGATGCCGCCGAAGATGTTCACGAAGATCGAACGCACTGCGTCGTCGGTGTTGATGACCTCGAGCGCGGCGGCCATGACATCGGCGTTCGCACCGCCACCCACGTCGAGGAAGTTGGCGGCCGAACCACCCACCTGGTTGACCACGTCGAGGGTGCTCATGGCGAGCCCGGCCCCGTTGGCGATGATGCCGACGCTTCCCGACAGACCGATGTAATTGAGTCCCCGCTCTCGGGCCAGCTGTTCGCGGGGGTCGGTCGTCTCGGTCCCGGCGAAGTCCTCCCACTCGGGGTGCCGGAACGCGGCGTTGTCGTCCAGCGTGACCTTGGCGTCGAGGGCGTGGACCCGCCCTTCGGTGGTGAAGATGAGGGGGTTGATCTCGGCCAGGTCGCAGTCGCCCTCGACGTAGCAGCGGTAGAGCAGGAGCAGCACATCGGCCGCCCCCGCGGCGATCGCCTCTTTGTCGAGCCCTGCGTTCTCGACCAGGCGGGCCGCGGCGTCGGGCTTGAAGCCGTCGACCGGGTCGATGTGGTGGCGGGCGATCGCACCCGGGTCGGTGGCGGCGACTTCCTCGATGTCGACCCCACCCCGGGCCGAGACCATGCACAGATGGAGCTTGGCGGCACGGTCGAGGGTGAAGCTGGCGTAGTACTCGCGGGCGATGTCCGAGGCGTGCTCCACCCACACGCGGCGCACGGTGTGGCCCTTGATGTCCATGCCCAGGATGGCCGACGCGTGGGCGCGCACCTCGGCCGCGTCGGCGGCGAGCTTGATCCCGCCCGCCTTGCCCCTGCCCCCCACCTTGACCTGCGCCTTCACCACCACCGGATAGCCGGCGCGCTCGGCCTGCTCGACCGCCTCGTCCACCGTGTCGGCCACACCGCCGGGGGAAGTGGGGATGCCGAAGCGGGCGAAGTACTGCTTGCCCTGGTACTCGTACAGATCCACCCGCGCTCCTCGTGTCGCTTCCGTTTTCCTGCGTTCGTTCCTGCGTTCGTTCCTGCGTTCGTTCCTGCGTTCAGTCGCTGCGTTTGTCCCTGCGGGCTGTCAGTGCACGTACGGTCGGTGCTCGTTCGGTCGGTGCTCGTCCCCGGGTTTCGCGCCGTGTTGCGCGGTGTGCGCTCGCCGGCAGCTCGGCTACGGGATCGTCTGCGCTCGGGCGGCCCGATCAGCTCCCGGCCGCCGCCTCCTCCCGCCGGTCGAGCGTTTCGGCCAGCCACCCGACCGTCGTGTCGAGCGGCGCACCGGGGGTGAAGACCTCGGCGACGCCCATCTCCTTCAGCGCCGGGATGTCGGCCTCGGGGATGATCCCCCCCACGATCACGAGCACGTCCTCGAGGCCCTGGGCGCGGAGGCCGTCGAGGACCCTGGGCACGAGCGTCAGGTGAGCGCCCGAGAGCAGCGACAGGCCGACCGCGTCGGCGTCCTCCTGCACAACCGCCTGGACCACCTGTTCGGGGGTCTGGTGGAGGCCGGTGTAGATCACCTCGAACCCGGCGTCCCGCAGGGCCCGGGCGATCACCTTGGCGCCGCGGTCGTGTCCGTCCAGCCCCGGCTTTGCCACGACGACGCGGTAAGGACGCTTCATCGGTCTCCGAGTGTACGCAGGTCACAGCAGTGCGGCACCAGACGGGGCCGCCCATGGTCACGGCGGGAACAGATCTGCCGACGCCTGCGCCACCGACGTGGCCGATCGGACGATGAGCGACCCGGGCACGCGAGGGGTGCGTGGTACCGTGGTCGCGTCGGCAGCGGCCGGTGGACGCCGTGCCTTGCCGCCCGCTCATCCATCATGGTGCGCTCCATTACGAGCCAGCGGGACGCCGAAACCGGGCCGACGGGCGTTCGGCCCTCAGTGTCGGTGCGCCTCTCCGGTCTCCTGCGCATCGCACGGCCGCGCCAGTGGATCAAGAACCTCCTGGTGTTCGCGGCACCGGGCGCGGCCGGGGTGCTCACCCACGGACACAGCGCCCTGCGGGCCACGGCGGCTTTCGGCATCTTCTGCCTGGCGGCGTCGGGGACGTACTTCCTGAACGACACATTCGACCTGGCCGCCGACCGTAACCACCCGATCAAGCGGATGCGCCCGATCGCCTCGGGCGAGGTCACCGTTCCCATGGCGATCTCGATCGGCCTGGCACTCATGGCGGCGGGAATCGGGTTGGCGTGGGCTCTGGCAGGTGGGCGCTTCGCGCTGGTGATCGCCATCTACACCGCGGTGTCGACGTCGTACTCGCTGCGCCTCAAGCACGAGCCCGTCATCGACCTCGCATGCGTGTCCGCCGGATTCGTCCTCCGGGCGATCGCCGGGGGGGTCGCCACCGGGGTCCCGCTGTCGAACTGGTTCATCATCGTGTCCTCGTTCGGGTCGCTTCTGGTGGTGACGGGCAAGCGCAGCGCAGAGCAGGCCGAGCTGGGTGCCGCGCACCGGCCCATCCTCGACGCCTATCCACCCCAGTTCCTGCGCTCGGTCCGGCTCCTGTCCGCCGCGGTGGCGGTCACGGCGTACTGCCTGTGGGCATTCGAACGGTCGGTCCAGGCCGCCCCGCACGCCCACCATCCCATCTGGTTCCAGCTGTCCATCGTCCCGTTCGTGCTCGCCATCTTGCACGTGGAGCTGCGCTTCGAGCGCGGCATGGGCGCGGCGCCCGAAGAGCTGGCTCTGCGGGACCGCGTGTTGCAGGTTCTGGCAGTCGTGTGGGTGGTGCTCTTCGCGGTCGGGGTGTACGCGTGAGTCCCGGCGCGCCGGCCGGGCCCCCGTTGGCGCGCCAGCAACTCTCCGGGTGGGGTCGCACGGCGCCGAGCGTGGCGGACGTGTGCAGGGTGACCTCGGGAGAGGATGTCGACGCCATTCTCACGGGCGCCGCCGGCAAGCACTCGGTGGTGGCACGCGGCCTCGGAAGGTCGTACGGGGACGCCGCGCAGAGCGCGGGCGGCCTGGTGGTCGACATGACCGGCCTCGACGCGGTGCTCGACGCCGACCTCGACCGGGGCTGGATCCGCGTCGGGTCCGGGATGAGCCTCGACACGTTGATGCGGGTACTCCTCCCTCGAGGCTGGTTCGTCCCGGTGACACCGGGAACCCGCTTCGTCACGGTGGGGGGCGCCATCGCGGCGGACATCCACGGCAAGAACCACCATCGCGACGGTTCGTTCTGCTCGTACGTCACGCGGCTGTCGCTGGCCACTCCGTCGGGGCGTCTTGAGGTGTCCCCGGAGTCGGATCCCGAGTTGTTCTGGGCGACCGCTGGGGGCATGGGACTCACCGGGGTGATCGTGGATGCCACCGTTCAGCTCGTGCCGGTCGAAACCGCTTCGATGATCGTCGACACCGAGCGAGCCCGCGACCTCGACGACTGCATGGCCCGCATGTCCGGGCGGGATCACGAGTACTGCTACTCGGTCGCCTGGATCGACTGCATGGCGAGGGGGAAGCGGCTGGGGCGCGCCGTGTTGACACGAGGCGACCACGCCCGGACCGACGACGTCCCGGCGGGCGGCCGCGACGAGGCGGCCGCCTTGCGTTTCCAACCGGCGGTGCGCGCCAGCGTGCCGGTGACCGCACCTCCGGGACTGCTCAACGCGCTGACCGTGTCGGCGTTCAACGAGGTGTGGTTCCGCATGGCGCCCCGCTCGCGCCGGGGGGAGCTGCAGTCGATCTCCGCGTTCTTCCATCCCCTCGACGGTGTCGGCGACTGGAACCGCCTGTACGGGCGGCGCGGGTTCGTGCAGTACCAGTTCGTGGTGCCGTTCGGAGCCGAGAGCACACTGCGCGCCGTCCTGGAGCGTCTGAGCGGGCGGCGGGTGGCGTCCTTTCTCGCCGTGTTGAAGCGGTTCGGGCCCGGCGACCCCGGGCCGCTGTCGTTCCCGGCCGAGGGGTGGACGCTCGCCCTGGACCTTCCGGTCGGACCGAGCGCGCTCGGTTCCCTTCTCGACGAGCTCGACGAGACCGTGGCCGGAGCGGGTGGGCGCGTGTACCTGGCCAAAGACGCCCGTCTCCGGCCCGATCTGCTCGAGGCCATGTACCCCCGCCTGCCCGAGTGGCGCGCCGTCCGCCAGCGCGTCGACCCGGACGGCACCATGGCGTCCGACCTCGCCCGCCGCCTCGGGGTGGCGGGCCAGCGCGCCCGCCCCACGGCGCGGCGCCGTGGCGCCCGGAGTGGCCGGTCCGGGGCGCGGACCCAGGCCCGGCCCACGAGCGCCCAAGGCGGCGCGTCGTGATCGACGCCATGGGCATGCCTCAGACCGCCGTCGTGGTGGGCGGGACCTCCGACATCGCCCGCTCGGTGCTCCGTGCCCTGGTGGCGGGACGCCTCCGGCGCATCGTGCTCGCCGGGCGCGACGAAGTGGGCCTGGCCGCGGCCGCCAAGGAGCTGCTCGCCCTCGGGGCGACCGACGTGGACACGGTGACATTCGACGTGACCGACGTCGCCGCCAGCAGCGCGCTGGCCGCCGATGCCGCCTCCCGGCTGGGCGACATCGACGTCGTGCTCGTGGCGGCCGGCGTCCTCGGGGAGCAGAGCGCCGACGAGGTCGACCCCGAATCCTGTGCCCGGGTGCTCACCACGAATTGCACCGGGCCCGCCGCCGCGCTCACCGCCTTCGCCCAGGTGCTCCGGGCCCAGGGCCATGGCCGCCTCGTGGTGTTGTCGTCGGTGGCGGGCGTGCGCGTCCGGCGCGCCAACTTCGTCTATGGCGCGTCCAAGGCCGGGATCGACGCCTTCGCCCAGGGACTGGCCGAGTCGCTTCGAGGCTCGGGCGTGTCGCTCACGATCGTGCGTCCCGGGTGGGTGGCGACCCGCATGACCCAGGGGCGCACACCCGGTCCGCTCGCCACCACCCCCGACGCCGTGGCCTCCGATGTCGTGGCGGGTCTGGCGAAGAACGCCCCGGTGGTGTGGTCACCCGCCGCGCTGCGCCTCGTGTTCGCGGTGATGCGGCTGCTGCCCGGGGCGGTGTGGCGACGACTGCCGGGCTGAGGGACCAGCTCGCGTCGTAGCAGAGCCTCTCCGCCGTCCGCAGGCCCCCGTCCACGCCGGACGGGCAGGCGCTCAGCGCCGTCGGGCGACGATGTTCAGGCGCACGTAGTCGATCACCGGGTCGGGCATGGCGGAGGCGACCGCAGCGATGAACGGACGGCGCTCGGCCTCCTCGAGTTCGGCGACATGGACCCGCAGGCACACCGTTTGCAGATAGGTCTCGAGCTCCTCGCCCCGGTCGAGCGTGGTCGGCTCGGGATGTGTCCACACCTCGACCGCGTCGAATCCGGCCGCTTCGAGACGGGCCGTCGTCTCCTCGGGCGTGGCGTACACCCACGTCCCGGCCCGCTGGACCCCGGTGGACGCGACCGCCTCGAGCAACCGGTCGATGTTCCCCGCCGCCCCGCACTGGGCAACGAGCCACGCGCCCGGACGCATGACCGCGGCGAGATTGGCGAAGAGTCGGTCGTGGTCCAGCACCCAGTGGAACGTGGCGGTGGACAGCACCGCGTCGACCGGGGCGCGACCTCCGAGGGTGTCCGGCGACAACGCCAGAAGATCCGCCTCGACGAAGCTGACGCACCCGGTGAACGGAGCGAGACGCCGTTTCGCCTCGGCCAGCATCGACGCGGACATGTCGAGCGCCACGACGTGCCCGCCGGCGAGGCGCTGGAGCAGCAACTCGGTCACCCGTCCACTTCCGCACCCGGCGTCGAGGACCGTGTCGTCGCCCCGCAACGGCAGACGGTCGAGCACGTGCGCCCCCCAGCGCGTCATGGGGTCAGAGATGCGGTCGTACGTGGCCGCGTCCCATTCGCACGGTGACGCGGGCTTCGCCTCTCCGGCTGCGGCCCCGCCCGACGGGACCGGTTCAGCCACCTGTCACGGGCGCACCGAGAGCGTGACGAAGTCGCGGTCCCAGGCGCTGAAGTACCGGGTCGTGCCCCCGCTCATCTGGGGCAGGAGCAACGCTCCGTTGGCGGGTGAGGCGAAGGGGTCGGCCGTCGACGGCGCGAAGGTGGCGAAGTTCACCCACGCGGTGTTGATGTCGAGCTCCATGGCGCGCACCGCACCGGCCCGGGCGAGCACGTCGGCCAAGGTGGTGATGTTGAGGCCGGGACCACCCGCGTACACGAGGGCACCGTTGGCGGTGACGCCGACGCCCGAGCGCCACACGTACACCGCGTTCCCCAGGGTGAAGCCCCACCGCGTGGTGTCGTTCGGGTACAGACCGGGCACGGGGCGGCCGCCGTCCACGAGCAGGTCGAGGTTCTGGCGGACGCTCGCCACCCCCGACGTCGAGGTGATGTCGCGTCCCCACTGCCCGACCGTGGCGGTGCCGTTGTCGTAGATGACGAACGAGGCCTGTCCGTCGCGCAACGGCGCGACTGTCTTGCCCTCGGCGAAGTACCCGCCCTGGGCGTCTTTCAACCGGAAGCCGGAGTTGAAACCGGCGTCCAGGGAGGCCGCGTCGGCCCGGCTCACCGGGGCGGTGTAGTGCCACGGCCCGCCCCCGGGCACGTAGCTCCCCGAGTACTGCGTGGCGCGCAGCAAGGTGGTGTCCATCCACGCCACGCCGACGACCACGCTCGTGTGCACGGCGTCGGGGCGCATGTACGACTCGTACACGGTGGGGACCCCGTGCACGAGCCGCCCGGCGGGATGCCACTGCCCCTCGCCTGCCACCGCCGTGGTAAACGGCTGGATCGGGTTGGGGGCAGGCAGGTGCGCCACGCCTCGCTGGACCTGGCGGCTGCTGTACGGGCTGCCGTTCGAGACGGCGGTCGGCGGGGGGATCGCCCCCTTCGGGGGCTTTCCTCCCTTCGGGGGTTGGTGGTGCGAGTACCAGACGTTCTCCACCCACCGCACGACCCCGCTGCCCCCGTGGTCGCGGACCCACTCGACGAAGCGTGACCCGACGGTCGGGCCGATGGCGGGATCGGTCAGGGCCGAACCGAGCGACCACCACACCGGGGTGAGCGCCAGCACCACGGTGATCACCCCTGCCGTCCAGGGGTGCCGCCCCACCCATGTGCGCCGGGCGGCGCGCCGCGCCTTGCGCCGGTCGCGCCGCGCCCTCGTACGGGCACGGTGCCGCCGCCACCATCCCTCGGCGCGGTGGGCGCCGCGTCCCATCCGGCCGGGGACGGCGGCGCCGTCCTCCGTGGCGTCGATGTCGAACGGCTCCTGGTCGCCGTCGACCTCGGTGGTCCCGGGGGGCCTCAGGACCATGACCGCCCCCTCGTCGGGCGCGCCCCGGAGCCGACCCCGAGCCGTTCTTCGGCCATCTTGGGCAGGCGGCCACGGCGCTGACCGGCCCCCCCGCGCCGGGCCGGTGCGGCCGCCTGACGGGGGGCGCGTGTTGTGGTGTCGGGCACGACGGGCGGCGCGTCGCCCCAGGGATCGGGGTCGTGGTGGTCGTCCACCCATCCCTCGTCGCCCGCGCCCCGGGCTCCGGTCACGCGGTCGCCGTCGTGGTGGCCGTGGTCCTCGCCGCCGGTGTCGACGCCGTCGAAGGTGTCCGTGTCCCGGCCGCGGCGTGCCCGCAAACGAGGGTTCGACCGTCGCCCCGCACGGAGCGGGTCGGGGCGGGAGGTGAGCGACGAACCCACATCGCGCACCAGCTCCGCGGGGAGCTCCGACAGGAACCGGCTCGGGATGGCGTAGTTGGTCGACCCCCACGACGTCCTGCTCCACGCGTGGGTGATGTACAGCTGGCGCCGCGCTCGCGTGATGCCCACGTAGCAGAGCCGGCGCTCCTCCTCGAGCTGCAGGGGATCCTCGAGCGCCCGTAGGTGCGGGAACACGCCGTCCTCCATGCCGACGAGGAACACCGCGGGGAACTCCAGGCCCTTGGCGGTGTGCAGGGTCATGAGCGACACGCGTCCCTCGGTCGACTCGAGCTCGTCGACATCGGACACGAGCGCCACCGATTCGAGGAATTCGTCGAGACTTTCGTAGTCGGCCGCCGCCACGATCAGTTCGTCGATGTTCTCGAGTCGGCCGCGCGCCTCGACCGTGTCGATGGCTTCGAGCTCGGCCCGGTACCCCGTCCGCTCCGCCACGGTGTCGATCAGCTGCCCGGGACCCGCCCCGCCCTCCATCATCCGGCGCAGGTCGTCGAGGAGCTCGTGCAACGACGCCGCCCCCTTCTGGGCCTTCGACGTCAGCCCGGCCTCGGCCGCGTGCGCCAGGGCGTCGGCGAACGACACGCCGTGCTGGCGTGACCACGCGGCCAGCCGGTCGACGGACGCGTCGCCCACGCCTCGGCGCGGGACGTTCACGACCCGCCGGGCGGAGACCTCGTCGGACGGGTTGGTCAGCAGGCGCACGTAGGCGAGCAGGTCCTTCACCTCGCGCCGGTCGTAGAACCGGGTGCCGCCGACGACCTTGTAGGAGATGCCCGCCCGCACGAACTCCTCCTCGAAGGCGCGGCTCTGGGCGTTGGTGCGGTAGAAGACGGCCACGTCGCCGGGACCCACGCCGTCGAATTCCTGCAGGCGCAGGATCTCGGTCGTGACCCAGAGGGCTTCGTCGTACTCGTCCTCGGCCCGGTAGCGCACGATCGGACCGCCCGCGTCGCCCTCGGTCCACAGGTCCTTCGGCACCCGGGTCACGTTGTTGGCGATGACGGCGTTGGCCGCGTCCAGGATGGTCTTGGTCGAGCGGTAATTCTGCTCGAGCGGAATCACCGCCGCGTCCGGGAACGCTTCTTCGAACTCGACGATGTTCCTGATGTCCGCGCCGCGCCATCCGAAGATCGACTGGTCGCTGTCTCCCACGACACACACGTTGTGGTGCTCACCCGCCAACAAGAGCACGATCTCGTTCTGCGCCCGGTTGGTGTCCTGGAACTCGTCCACCAGGACGTGCTTGAAGCGCGTGCGGTAGGACTCGAGGACGTCAGGGGCGATGGCGAAGAGCTTGACCGTGAGCGAAAGCAGATCGTCGAAGTCCATGGCGGAGGCACCGAACAACCGCGCCGCGTACTCCGTGTAGACGTCCGCGATCCTGCGTTCGAACACGGTGCGCGCCGCCGCCGCGTACGCGGAGGGATCCGTGAGCTCGGCCTTGGCGCCGGAGATGGCGGCCTGGACGCCGCGCGCCGGGAGCTTCTTGGTGTCGATGTTGAGGTCCCGTTCGATGTGCTCGACGAGACGCCGCGAGTCGGTGTCGTCGTAGATGGTGAACGATTTCCGATAGCCCAAACGCTCAGCGTGCACGCGCAGGATGCGCACGCACGCCGCGTGGAACGTCGACACCCACATCCGCTCGGCCACCGGTCCGATCAGCCCGACCAGTCGCTCACGCATCTCGTCGGCGGCCTTGTTCGTGAAGGTGATGGCGAGGATCTCCCACGGGGTGGCGTCGCCCGTGGCGATCAGGTGGGCGACCCGGTGGGTGAGGACGCGCGTCTTGCCCGACCCCGCCCCCGCCACGACCAGGAGCGGGCGTCCCCGATGGATCACGGCACGCCGCTGCGGGTCGTTCAGTCCGTCCAGAAGCGAATCGGGCGCGGGCAGCGAATCGGTCCAGCGCGGCGACCGACGCGCTGATCCGGCCCGTCCCGTCCCGGCGTTGTCCGGTTCCACCGGCCGGGCGGCATCCGGCGCAGCGGCATCGATCCCGACGCCGTCGCGGTCGGGCCCGCCGGCCAGGTCCGTGTCCGCGTGGTCCGCGTCGGGCAGGGGCGTGTCAGACAGGGCTGTGCCGGAGCGCCCGGGCGCCGGGGTGACGAAGTCTTCGAACTCGTCCACCCCGTCGAAGGTGCCGAGGCGACCGAAGTGATGCAACGGTGTCCCGGTCATCGTCACTCCCACTCGATGGTGCCCGGCGGCTTGGAGGTGACGTCGAATGCCACGCGGTTCACGCCCTCGACCTCGTTGATGATGCGCGACGACAGGCGTTCGAGCAGCTCGTACGGCAGTCGGGCCCAGTCGGCTGTCATGGCGTCGTCCGACGTCACGGCGCGCACCACGATCGGGTACGCGTAGGTGCGCCCGTCACCCATGACACCCACGGTCCGGACGGCGGGGAGCACGGCGAAGCTCTGCCACAACTGACGGTACAGCCCGGCCTGGCGTACCTCCTCGACCACGATGGCGTCGGCGGCGCGCAGGATCTCGGCCCGGTCCGGTGTGACCTCACCGATGATGCGCACCGCGAGGCCAGGGCCCGGGAAGGGCTGGCGCCACACGATCTCCTCGGGCAGCCCGAGCTCCTCACCCACGGCGCGCACCTCGTCCTTGAACAGGAGCCGCAGCGGCTCGACCAGCTCGAAGGCCATGTCCTCGGGCAGGCCGCCCACGTTGTGGTGCGACTTGATGATCGCCGCGTCCCGGGTGCCGGACTCGATGATGTCCGGGTAGAGCGTGCCCTGGACGAGGAACCGCACGTTCTTGACGTCGGCAGCCACCTCTTCGAACACGCGGATGAAGGTCTCGCCGATGGCCTTGCGCTTCTCCTCCGGGTCGGTGAGGCCGTGCAGGACACCGAAGAACCGGTCGGCTGCCTTGACGTGCACGAGGTCCATGTGGAACTGGCGTCGAAAGGTCTCTTCGACCTGCTCGGCCTCGCCCGCTCGCATCAGCCCGGTGTCGACGAAGACGCACGTGAGCTGGTCGCCGATGGCGCGGTGCACCAGTGCCGCGGCGACAGCCGAGTCCACGCCCCCTGACAGGGCGCACAACACGACCGCGTCGCCGACCTGGGCCCGCACCTCCGACACGGCCGCCTCGATGATGTTGGTGTGCGTCCAGAGGGGCCGGGCGCCGCACACGTCGAAGAGGAACCGCTCGATCAGCTCCTGGCCGCGGTCGGTGTGCACGACCTCGGGGTGGAACTGGACCCCGTAGACCCGCCGCTCGTCGTGGCCGAGGGCGGCGACCGGAGCCTCGGGGGTGGACGCCACGGTGACGAAGCCGTCGGGCGCCTGGGTGATGGAGTCGGCGTGGCTCATCCAGACATCGGCCGGTCCGGGAGGCCAGTCGGCGAACAGCGACCAGGGACCGACGCGAGACAGCGGCGTGCGCCCGTACTCCCCTCGTCCCGTGTGCGACACCACTCCGCCGAGCTGCTGGGTGAGCAGCTGGGCGCCGTAGCAGATGCCCAGGATGGGCACGCCCGCGTCGTACACGCCGGGATCGACCGTCGGCGCCCAGTCGGCGTACACCGACTGTGGCCCACCGGAGAAGATGATGCCCTTGGGCCGACGCGCCAAGAGCTCGCTCGCGGGTGTGTCGTACGGGACGATCTCGGAGTAGACGCGCGCTTCGCGTACCCGGCGGGCGATCAGCTGGGCGTACTGAGCGCCGAAGTCGACGACGAGGACAGTGTCGGGGGCGTCGGTCACAGCAAGTCGTTTCGGGGGAAGCGGGGGCGGGGGCGGGAGACGGGCGTCAGTGGCCCATCCCCACACCCTGGGAGCGTTGCAAGGCCTTGCCCTCGGTCTGCAGCGCAGGGGCCACCATGACCTCGGCCTTCTGGAACTCCTTCACCGACTCGTACCCGCACGTCGCCATGGCGGCGCGCAGGGCGCCGAAGAGGTTCATGCGGCCGTCGTTCTCGTGGGCCGGACCGAGCAGGATCTCCTGCAGCGCGCCCCGCACCGTGGTGCGCACCCGGGTCCCGCGCGGCAGGGTGGGGTGGAAGGTGGCCATACCCCAATGGAAGCCGCGGCACGGCGCCTCCTCCGCCGATGACAGGGGGGAACCGAGCATGACGGCGTCGGCGCCGCATGCGATGGCCTTGGCGATGTCGCCGCCACGGCTCATCCCCCCGTCTGCGATGACGTGCACGTAGACGCCGGTCTCGTCGAGGTGGCGCATCCTCGCCCCGGCGACATCCGCGATGGCGGTGGCCTGTGGGACACCCAGGCCGAGCACCCCCCTCGTCGTGCACGCGTTGCCTGGTCCCACTCCGACCAGGACGCCCACTGCACCGGTCCGCATCAGGTGCAGGGCGGCCTGGTACGACGCGCAGCCGCCCACGATGACCGGCAGGTCGAAGGCGCGGATGAACTTCTTCAGGTTGAGCGGCTCGACCGTCTTCGACACGTGCTCGGCCGACACCACGGTCCCCTGGATCACGAGCATGTCGAGCTCGCCCGCCAGGATGGCGGGGGTCAGCTCGGTGGTGTGCTGCGGCGTCACTGACGCGCAGGACACCACGCCGGCTGACTTGATCTCCCGGATGCGCTCGGTGACGAGCTCGGGCTTCACCGGCTCGAGGTACATCTGCTGCATGCGGGCGGTGGCCTTGTCGTCGTCGAGCCCGGCGATCTCCTCGAACAAGGCCTCGGGATCCTCGTACCGGGTCCACAGCCCTTCGAGGTTCAAGACGGCGAGACCTCCGAGCCGCCCGATCTCGATGGCGGTCCTCGGGCTCACCACCCCGTCCATGGCGGCGGCCATGAGGGGAAGGTCGAAGCGGAAGGCGTCGATCTCCCACGAGATGTCGACGTCCTCGGGGTCCCGGGTGCGACGGCTGGGCACGATGGCGATGTCGTCGAGGCCGTAGGCGCGGCGCCCCGACTTGTAGATGCCGATCTCGATGTCAGCCACCTGGCCGCCTCCTGCGGGTCGTCGTGAAGTCGATGCCGCCGCCTGCGGCATCCCCCACGATACCGTCCGACCCCTTCGCCCCAGGGTGCACTGGTGCGTGGCGCGCGCCGCGTGCCGGGCCTGCACGAGTGCGGCGCGGAGACGCAGGTGGGAACGGGTGCGAGACGGTTCTCTCAGCACTCCAACACGAGGCAGAGCAGCTCCATCAGCACGCGGGCGGTGGCGCCCCACACCGTGTCGTGCGCCAGCTCGAAGAACCACATGGGAAAGGCGCCGTCGGGTTCGGCGTCGCGCAGACGGGGGTTCGCGGGGACCATGCCGGCCGGCAGGATCCAACGCTCCTCGCTGAACACGCCGTCCGAAGTGAGCTCGGCGAGCGCGACGTCGAAGACGCGGTCGACCTCGGTCGGGTTCGGCTCGAGGACCGGGCGCGTCGTGAGGAGCCCCACGACCGGAGTGATGGCGGAGCCGGAGGACACCGTGGCCAGCGGGGTGAGCCTCCCGACGATCTCCACCGCGGCGGGGTCCAGCCCGATCTCCTCCGCGGCCTCGCGCAGCGCACCGGCCTCGGGCGACTCGGTGCCGTCCAGGCGACCGCCGGGAAAGCTGATCTCGCCGGTGTGGGTGCGCAGATGACCGGCGCGTCGGGTCAGCACGACCCGGGCCTCCCCGCCCTCCTCGAACAGCGCGACCAGCACGGCGGCCGGCCGGCCCGGGTCGGGGAGCTCGTCGAAGGTGACCTGTTCGACCGCAGCCAGGCGCCGGTGGCGCGCCTCGAGGGCGGCGCGCACGCGCGCCAAGCCGAGACCGCGCCGGCGATCAGACGCAAGCCCGGCCCACGGCGCGGCTCGTCCCGGGGTGGCGTCGCTCGGACGGGGGATCACCTGCCGCCCGGCGTGGGCGCGGGGCGAACGTGGAGCCCCGTCGGATTCGGGACCGGACGCGGCGGCATCGGCGGGCGCATCCATGTCGGGGCAAAGCTACCGGCGACCGCCACGGGCGGGCCGGCGCGCCCGACTACATCATCCCCATGCCGCCCATCCCGCCCATGCCGCCCATGCCGGCGGCAGCGGCGGCAGCAGCAGCGGGGTCGGGCTTCTCGGGCTTGTCGGCCACCAGGGCCTCGGTGGTGAGCATGAGACCGGCCACCGACGCGGCGTTCTGCAGCGCCGAGCGTGTCACCTTGGCCGGGTCGATGACCCCCGCCTTGACGAGGTCCTCGATGGCGCCGGTGGCGGCGTTGAGCCCGCGGTTGCCCGACTCCGCCTCCACCTGCTGAACCGTCACGGCCCCCTCGAGGCCGGCGTTGATGGCGATCCACTTGAGGGGTTCCTCGAGCGCGTGCGCCACGACACGCGCCCCGGTGGCCTCGTCGCCGCTCAGGCCCTGGGCGGTTTTCTCGACGTCGGCACGGCTGCGCACCAACGCGACACCGCCCCCGGCGACGATGCCCTCTTCGATGGCGGCACGGGTGGCCGAGAGGGCGTCCTCGATGCGGTGCTTCTTCTCTTTGAGCTCGACCTCGGTGGCGGCGCCCACCCGGACCACGGCCACCCCGCCGGCCAGTTTGGCCAAGCGCTCCTGGAGCTTCTCGCGGTCCCAGTCGGAGTCGGTGTCCTCGATCTCGCGCTTGATCTGCGCGATGCGGCCCTTGACGTCCTCCTCGGAACCGGCCCCCTCGACGATGGTCGTGTCGTCCTTGGTGACGATCACCCGGCGGGCTCGGCCCAGCAGGTCGATGGTGACGTTCTCGAGCTTGAGCCCGATCTCCTCCGAGATCACCTGTCCGCCCGTCAGCACGGCGATGTCCTGGAGCATGGCCTTGCGCCGCTCCCCGAAGCCGGGGGCCTTCACCGCGACGGAGGTGAACGTTCCTCTGATCTTGTTCACCACGAGCGTGGCCAGCGCCTCGCCCTCGACGTCCTCAGCGATCACGAGCAGGGGCTTGCCCGTCTGCATGATCTTCTCGAGGACCGGAACGAGGTCGTGCACCGCGCCGATCTTCTGGTTGGCGATGAGCACGCACGGCTCGTCGAGCACCGCTTCCTGGCGCTCGGGGTCGGTCACGAAGTACGGCGACAGATACCCCTTGTCGAACTGCATACCCTCGGTGAACTCGAGCTCGAGGCCGAAGGTGTTCGACTCCTCGACCGTGACCGTGCCGTCCTTGCCGACCCTGTCGATCGCCTCGGCCAGGACCTCGCCGATCGAGGCGTCGGCGGCGGAGATGGCCGCGACCTGCGCGATCTCGTTACGCGAGTCGATCTCCTTGGCCTGCTTCTGGATGGCGCCCACGGCCGCTTCGACCGCCTTGTCCATGCCGCGCTTGAGCGCCATGGGGCTCGCACCGGCCGCCACGTTGCGCAGGCCCTCGTGCACGAGAGCCTGGGCGAGCACGGTCGCGGTGGTGGTGCCGTCCCCGGCAACGTCGTTGGTCTTGGTCGCCACCTCCTTCACGAGCTGGGCGCCCATGTTCTCGAAGGGGTCCTCCAACTCGACCTCCCGGGCGATGGTGACGCCGTCGTTGGTGATGGTGGGAGCGCCGAACTTCTTGTCGATCACGACGTTGCGACCGCGGGGGCCGAGAGTCACCTTGACCGAGTCGGCCAGCCGATTCACCCCGGCTTCGAGGCTACGGCGCGCCGATTCGTCGAACTTCAGGATCTTCGCCATGGAGAGGACTACTTCTTTGTCGTCTTGGCGAGGACGTCGCGGCCCGACAGGATGAGCAGGTCCTCACCGTCCACGGTGATCTCGGTGCCGCCGTACTTCGAGTAGACGACGGTGTCGCCTACGGCGACGTCGAGGGGGATGATCTCGCCGGTGTTGTCGCTTCTGCGGCCGGGGCCCACGGCGAGCACCTCGCCCTGCTGGGGCTTCTCCTTGGCGGTGTCGGGGATGACGAGGCCCGAGGCCGTGGTCTCCTCGGACTCACCGGGGCGGACCACGATCCGGTCCTCGAGGGGCTGGAGCTTCATGACAGGGGAGCCTCCTGTGGGCTGTTAGCACTCGAACCTTGCGAGTGCTAACGATAGCGGGCCGACCCCCACCCGGCAACCGCGCGTTCGCCGGGCCCCTCCGTCCCGGCGTCCGCTCGGGTCGAGCTCAGGCGAGCACCGGCAGGCGCAGGTTGGGGTCGGCGCCCGTGTCGAGGGGGCTCGGCCCGACGTGGGCCAGCTGCCACCCGCCCGCCGCCGCGATCATCGCGGCGTTGTCCGTGCACATGGCCGGGCTGGGGAGGTACAGCGGGAGGCCGTGGTCGTCGCACGCCGTGACCAGAGCGGCCCGCAACGGCCCGTTGGCGGCCACCCCACCCGCCAGGCAGACGCCCCGAGCACTCTCGGAGACCGCCGCCCGCACGGTCTTGTCCACGAGCACGTCCACCACGGCCTGCTGGAACGAGGCGGCAACGTCCTCGTCGGACGCTTCTGGGTGCAGGCGGACCGCCTGGACGACCGCTGTCTTGAGCCCGCTGAACGAGAGGTCCGACCCGCCGTCGGCGAGCGCCCGGGGAAAGGCGAAGGCGGTCGGGTCGCCGCGGACGGCGGCGCGTTCGATGGCGGGCCCGCCCGGGTAACCCAGGTCGAGAAAGCGGGCCACCTTGTCGAAGGCCTCGCCCGCGGCGTCGTCGAGGGTCTGGCCGAGGAGGCGGTAACACCCCGGGCCGTGCATGGAGACGAGCATGGTGTGGCCCCCCGACACGAGGAGCACCGTCACCGGCCATTCGATGCCGGGGTGGTCGAGCAGGGCGGCGAAGAGGTGGCCCTCGAGGTGGTTGACGCCCACGAACGGCACGCCCCACGCGAGGGCCAGCGCCTTGGCCTCGCTCACCCCGACGAGGAGCGAGCCGATGAGCCCGGGACCGACGGTGGCGGCCACCGCGGCCAGCTCCGGGCCGCGCACGGCGGCGCGCCCGAGCGCCTCGGCCACCACCGGCGTGAGCAACTCGACGTGGGCGCGCCCGGCGAGCTCGGGCACGACCCCGCCGTAGGCGGCGTGCCGCTCGACCTGGCTCGCCACCACCGACGACACCACCGCGTCCGGTCCGACGACGGCGGCCGCCGTTTCGTCGCACGACGTCTCGATGCCGAGCACGCACGATTCGACGGCGGTCACTTGCGTGAGCGCAACTGCGCCTCGATCCGCTCCAGGCGTCGCGCGTACGCCTCACCGTCGACGTCCCGTGCCCACATGACGATGGCGTCCTCGCCCGTCTCGGCGTAGTAGTTCTTGCGCACGCCCACCGGCGCGAATCCGAACCGGCGGTAGAGCACCTGGGCGGGGGCGTTCGACACCCTCACCTCCAAGGTGAGGTTGCGCACCCCGTGCGCCGGGGCGGTCCGGGCGACGTCGAGCAGCATGAGGGTGGCGATGCCGCGCCGATGCCAGGCCGGATCCACGGTGACCGTGGTGATGTGGCCGTCGTCGCCCACGACCATGAGCCCGCAGTACCCGACGACGAGGGGACCGATGGTCGCGACGATGTAGCGGCGCGACGTGCGTTGCGCGATCTCGGATAGGAACAACGTCGCCGACCACGGTCTCGGATAGCACTCCTCCTCGATGCGGACGACCGAGCGCAGATGACGGCGACGGAGAGGGGAAAGTCGCACGGCACCGAGCACGCTCGAGGGATCGCTCCCGCCCGCGGCGCCGCCCGCGCCGGCAATCACATCATCGGGGTCCCACATGGCGTCGGGCATCTCAGGCGCTGACCACCGGGCGCCGGGCGCGTCGTTCCCACTTGATGCGGGTGTCGGCGTCGCGCAGGTACGTCGGAAGCACCGCGGCGGCATCATGGACCACGCCCGCGGTGGCGCGCGTCACGCCCAGAGCGGCGAGCACGGCGACGGGCGGTTGGTCGAACGACGCCCCCGCCACGGTCACGCCGGGGAGCGGTTCGAGCAGCGCGCGGTAGCGGCGTGCCCCGTCGCCCGCCACCACGATCGGCTCCCCGGCGGCCGCCAACGCTCGGACGAGATCCTCCGGCTCCTGGCGCACCAGCTCCCCGACCGGCTCGGCACCATCGGGGCCGACCCGGAAGCGACCCCAGAAGACCTCCCCTCGACGGGCGTCGACCACCGGGACCACCAGCCGCCCCGGGCCGATGCCGCCCGCCGCGACGGCGTAAGCGATCACTTCGAGGCTGGTGGCGGTCACGACGGGAACCTCCAGCGCGAAGGCGAGCGCCTTGGCCGTGGCCACGCCCACCCGCAACCCGGTGAACAGCCCCGGACCAACGTCGACCGCCACCGCGTCGACATCCGACAGCGCCAGCGCGGCCCGACGGCACACGAACTCCACGGCCGGCGCGATCGACTCGGCGTGGCGGCGGCCGCGTGACGAGCTTGCCTGGGCGAGCACCCCGGCGTCATCGGCCAGGGCCACCCCGGCGAGATCGGTGGCCGACTCGACGGCGAGGACGATCATCCGGCCCGACCCGTGCCCGGCTTCACCCACGTGTCGGCGATGACCTCGAGGGGGCGCCGCCGCGAGATCCACGATCCGCTCGGCGCGATCGTGATGCAGCGGTCGGCTTCGGCCGTCCCGGTGTCGAGCCGGACGTGCAGCGCGTCGCGTCCGAGCACGGGTTCCGCCACGTCTCCCCACTCGACCACGGCGACGGCCGAGTCCTCCACCAGCTCGCCCAGCGCGAGGTCGGACACTTCGCCCAGGCGGTCGAGCCGGTACAAGTCGGCGTGCAGCATCACGCTCGGCGACGTCTCAGGAGACGAAGGGCACTCGCACGGGTAGGGACGCACGAGCGTGAACGTGGGACTGGTCACGATGCCGGTGACGCCGAGCCCGGACGCGATCCCCTGCACCAAGGTGGTCTTCCCCGCCCCGAGCTCACCCGCGACGAGCACGACGTCGCCGACGCGCAGCACCGCCGACAGGGCGGCGCCGACCGACCGGGTCTCCCCGGGTGAGGCGGTGTGCAACACCACGGGGCCCGCCCCGTCGCGCCGCGACCCACCGAGGACGACGTCTCGACCGGCATCCACCGGGGTCATCGGCCGTTCTCCTGCCGCGCTCGGTCCGCTTCGAGCAGCCGCTTGGCTCGGACGAAATCGGCTCGCATCTCCGCTACCACCTCGGCCCCGCCCCGCAGCGCAGCCGCCGGGTGATACGTCGGCACGAGGTGACCGCGTCTGAACGGGTAGGCACGGCCGCGCACCCGCCGGATCCCCTCGCTCGTCTCGAGCAGCAGCCGGGTGGCGAAGTTCCCCAGCGTGACGACCACCGCGGGGTCGATCAACTCGAGCTGAGCGTCGAGGTACGGCCGGCACGAGTCGATCTCGACCGGGAGCGGGTCGCGATTGCCGGGCGGACGGCACTTGACCACGTTGGCGATGTAGCAGGCGCTGCGGTCGAGGCCGATCTCCTGGCGCATGAGCTTGTCGAGGAGCTTCCCCGACCGGCCCACGAACGGCTCGCCCGCCAGGTCCTCGTCTCGCCCCGGACCCTCCCCGACGAACAGCAGGTCCGCGGCGGGGTCGCCCACGCCGAACACGACCTGAGTCCGCGTCGACGCCAGCGGGCATCGGGTGCACGTCAGGGCTTGGCTGCGAACTTCGGCCAGGGTGCCCATCGCGGGCATGGTACCGCCGGGTATCGGCACGACCTCCGGGAGAACCCGGTCCCGACCCGGACCTCAGCGGACCTTGGCGGCGAACTCGTCGAGCAGGCGCCCGAACTCCCGGCGTCGCTCGAGCATGGGCATGTGCCCGCACCGGGCCAGCTCGACCACCTCGGCCCGGCGGAGGGCGCCGGCTGTCCGCCAGGCGTGGCGGGGTGGGGTGAGGTGGTCGTGCGAACCCACCAGCACCAGAACGGGCATGTCGATCGCACCGATCCAAGGCGACAGGTCGAACAGCGCGAGCGACGGGAGAAGCGCCGTGAGGGTCGACGCGTCGGTGGCGACGTGGAGGGACTCGACGAACTGGACCTGGGAGGCGGGGGCGTCTGCGCCGAACCCCATCCGGGTGAGCCACCATCGCAGGTCCTGCGACGGCGCCAACCTCGCCCCCAGCCGGTCGGCCAGACCCACGGCCCGGGCCGACGCGGGACCAGCCACGCGCACCGCGCCGTTGAACCCGGGCAGGCGGAAGAACGGACCCGCCGTGGTGGAGACCAGCACGAGGCCGGCGATCTCCCGGTGCACCTCGGCAGCGGGAAGGTCGTGGATCAGTTGCAGCGCCACCATGCCACCCATCGAGTGGCCCACCACGACGGCATGCTCGACACCGAGGGCGACGAGCACGTGTTGCACGTCCATCGCCATCCGCCTGATGGCGGGAGCGCCCTCCTGGGCGACACCCATGCGGACGCCGGTGCGCAGCGCGCTGTCGGTGTCGGCCGCGGGCGTGACGGAGAAGCCGGCCGCGCCGGGCCGCGACTGCCCGTGGCCGCGCAGCTCGACGGCGATGACGCGATGCCCGTGGGCCAGGTCGCGCAGTTGATGGGCCCACACCGCGCCGCTCAGCATGAACCCGTGCAGGAGGACCAGCGCCGGGCCCCGGCCCCGTTCCATGACGTGGATCTGCCCCCCGTCGTCGGCGTCGATGACATGGTGCACGACGTCGTCGGGAACGGTGAGGCCTTCAGCCTCGGCTTCGGACGCGGCATGGCGCGTCCTCGCCACCTGGCGGTGCTGGGCCGCGTACCCCGCCGCCAGGCCGGCGCCCGCCAGGCCGAGCAGCCCGCCGACGAGTCTCCGGCGTCCGGAGCCCGGGCTCTCGCTCACGAGTCGACCCCGTCGGCGACCACCCCGTCGGCGACCACCCCGTCCGCGACCACCCCGTCGCCGACAACGACGCGCGGCACCCTCGGCCCGATGCCACAGAACACCTCGTGCGCGATCGTCTCGAGCGCCTCGGCCCAATCGGCTGCGGTGAGCGACTGCGCGCCCTGGTCGCCGATCAGCACCACGTGGTCGCCCACCGACACCCCCTCGTCCGAGGCGCAGTCCACCACGATCTGGTCCATCGTCACCATCCCGGCGAGCGGACGCCGCTTGCCTCGGATCAGGACGGTACCGCCCGCGCCGAAGTAACGCCGCGGCACGCCGTCGGCGTACCCGAGGGGCACCGTCGCCACGAACGAAGGCTGCGACAGCGGGGCGAGCCGCCCGTACGACGGGCGTTCGGCCTCGTCCAGGCGGCGCACCAGGGTGACCTGCGCGTGCAAGGACAGGACGGGGCGTAGGGCGGGCGCGCCCACCTCGGCGAGGGCCGAGTCCCACACCGGCGCCATGGCCGGCGCGGGCACCACCCCGTACAGCGCGATCCCGCACCGGACCATGTCGAGACGCGCCGCCGGATACGCGCCGGTGGCGGCCGAATTGGCGGCGTGAAGGAACGGTGCGGGCATTCCCGCCGCCTCGAGGGTGACGAGGATACCGGCGAAGCGCGCCAGCTGCGCCTCGGTGAACTCGCGGTCCTCGTCCTCGACGCCGTCCGCCACGGGGAAGTGCGTCCATAACGCGGCGAAGCGCAGGGAGGGCGAAGCGGTCACGGCCGAGACGACGTCGAGAACCTCCGCGCCGTCCGCGCCCACCCGGTGCATGCCGGTGTTCGCCTTGACGTGGACGTCGGTGATGATCCCGGCGCGCGCCGAGGCGTCGGCCGCGGCCATCACCCCCGCCCGGGTGTAGCAGGTGGGCGTGAGCCGGCGCGCCACCACCTCGGCCATGGCGGCAGCAGGAGGTTCCGACAGCACCAGCACCGGCGTGTCGATGCCGGCGTCGCGCAGGACAACGCCCTCTTCCACCATGGCGACGGCGAGCCAGGTGGCTCCGCCCGCGAGGGCGGCGCGCGCGACGGGCACGGCACCGTGCCCGTAGCCGTCGGCCTTCACCACCGCGCACAATTCCGCCGGGGCGGCGAGGCGCGCCAGCACGGCGGCGTTGTGCCGCACCGCGCCGGTGTCGATCTCGGCCCACACCGGACGCGTCGACGGCGCCATCGGCGACGGCCCGGCGTGCACCGCCGGGTCTGTCGGCGCGGGGTCGGTCGACATGGGGTCGCTCGGCGCGGAGTCGCTCGGCGCGGGTTCGCTCACGCCCGCCGGATCCCAGACAGCCACCGCGCCAACAGGTCGGCCACGTCTCCGGCGACGAGCCCCTCGGGTGGCCCGAGCTCCGCGGCACGCCCGTGCACATGGGCACCGAGCGCTCCGGCGTGCCACGGGTCGAGCCCACGCGCCATGAAGGCGCCGATCGCTCCGGACAGCACGTCGCCGGTTCCGGCCGTAGCGAGGCGAGGCGAGCCGGACGTCGCCAGGAGGACGTCACCCTCCGGATGAGCGACGACCGTGACCGGCCCCTTCAACAGGACGACGGCACCGGTGTGCGCGGCGAGCCGACGGGCGTCCCCGATCCGGTCGACTGCGGGGGCATGCCCAGCCAACCGGGTGAACTCCCCCTCGTGGGGGGTGAGGATCACGCCGGCGGGGGGACGAGGCGATCCCGGCCCGCCCCGCACCACCGCTTCGACCTGCGACCCGGTGCCGAGGGCGAAGAGGCCGTCCGCGTCGACCACGACGGGCGTCGCGGCCTGCGCCACCACGGCGCGCACGTCAGCAACCGTCGACTCGACGCGGCCGAGCCCGGGACCCACCACCATGGCGCGACAGCGCGTCGACATGGCGAGCGCATCGTCCGCCCAGTTCTCCGCGGGCAGGGCGACCCCCACGGCCTCGGGGACGGGCAGGTCGTTCGTGTCGTGGCCCGGGACACCGAGCCGCACCATCCCCGCCCCGGCACGGTATGCGGCGCGGGCGCACAGTCCGGCCGCTCCGGTCATGCCGGGCGAACCGGCCACGACCGCCAGCGCCGTCTGCCACTTGTACGCGTCGCGGGGACGGGGCGGGAGGCGCCGGCGCACGTCGGTGTCCTCCACGACCCAGGTGCGGGCCCGGCTGACGTCGAGGCCGATGTCGGCGACCTCCACCCGCCCGGCGAGCAGGGGCCCCGCCCCCTGGAGCAGCCCCGGTTTGAGGGCGGCGAACGTCACGGTCAGGTCGGCTCGCAACGGTTCGCCCGACACCTCGCCCGTGTCGCCGCTCACACCGGACGGGACGTCGACCGCGAGGACGGGGACGCCGGCCGGGACCGACGGTGCCCGGTACGTCCCCCGGAACCCCGTCCCGTAGGCGGCGTCGATCACGAGGTCTACGACCCCGGCCGGACCGATGTGGTCGGGTGCCTCGGCCGCCTCTACGACGGTGACGCGCGCCCCGCGCCGGCGCAGGCGCTCGGCCGCCACCCGGCCGTCGGCCCCGTTGTTCCCCTTGCCCGCAACCACCACGACCCTGCGCCCGTAGGTCCCGCCCAGGAGCCGCACCGCCCAGGTGGCCACGGCGGTGCCGGCCCGCTCCACCAGCGTGTCCTCGCTCACCCGGGCGAGGGCCTCCGCGTCGACGGCGCGCATCTCCTCGACGCTCAGCACGGCCAGCACGTCAGCCCCCCGCTCGTCCGGCCGGGGCGGCGGGGCCTTCGGCCACCACGCTCGCCACCGCCACCGTGTCGGTGTGGGTCAGCGACACGTGCCAGCGGTGGACGCCGAGCCGGGCCGCCAACGACGCGGCACGACCCGAGACCGCCAGCCGGGGCGCGCCACCGTCGGCGCGCACCACCTCGACGTCCCAGAAGCCGACCGCCCCGACGCCGACGCCGAGGGCCTTCCACGCCGCCTCCTTGGCGGCGAAGCGCGCCGCCAGCCGCGGTCCGGGATCGCGACTGGCCTCGGCGTAGGCCCGCTCGGCCGGAGTGAATAGTCGTTCGACCAACGCAGGCCGGCGTTCGATGACGGTGCGGAACCGTTCCACGTCCACCGCGTCCACGCCGATGCCGCGCACGCCTGCCGAGTCGACGTCCTCGGCCGGTGCGGTCACTCGACCGTGACCGTCTTCGCCAGGTTGCGGGGGCGGTCGACGTCGTGCCCGCGCAAACGGGCGATGTGGTACGCGAACAGCTGCAGGGGGACCACGTCGACAACCGGGGCGAACAACGGCACCGTGCGCGGCACCCACAGGACCTCGTCCGCCTGGGCCGCGGTCTCCTCGTCGCCCTCGTTCGCGACCAGCACGACGGTGGCGCCGCGGCTTTTGACCTCGGCCACGTTACCCATCATCTTCTCCCACAAGTGGGTCCTCGTCGCCACGGCGACCACCACGGTGCCCGGCTCGATCAGCGCGATCGGTCCGTGCTTGAGCTCCCCCGCCGGATACCCCTCGGCGCGGACGTAGGAGATCTCCTTCAACTTGAGCGCCCCTTCGAGCGCCACCGGGAAGCCCACGTGGCGACCGAGGAAGAAGAAGTCCCGGGTGTCGGCGAAGCGGGCGGCGACCGCCGCGACCTCGGCGTCGCGCTCGGGAGCGAGCGCCCGCTCGACCAGTCTCGGCAGCCCCGCCAGGCCCTCGAACAACGAACGCTCGTCGGCGGGCGACACCGTCTTGCGCAACTGCGCCAGGTACAACGCCAGCAGCTCGAGGGCGGCGAGCTGGGTCAGATGGGTCTTGGTCGCCGCTACGCCCACCTCGGGCCCGGCGCGCGTGTACAGCACGCCGTCCGCTTCACGCGCCATGGACGAGTCCACGACGTTCGAAACGACGAGCACCTTGGCGCCCCACTGGCGGGCCTCGCGCATGGCCTGCAGGGTGTCGATGGTCTCGCCCGACTGGCTCACCCCCACCACCAGGGTGCGGCCGTCGAGCACGGGGTCGCGGTAGCGGAACTCCGACGCGATGTCGATCTCGGTCGGCAGGCGGGTCCAGTGCTCGATGGCGTACTTGGCCACCATGCCGGCGTGATAGCTCGACCCGCACGCCACGACGAACACCTTGTCGACGGCGCGCAACTCGTCGTCGGTGATGCGCAGCTCGTCCAGGCCGAGGCTCCCGTCGGGCAGGATCCTTCCGAGCAGGGTGTCGGCGACGGCCCGGGGCTGTTCGTGGATCTCCTTGCCCATGAAGTCGGGGTAGCCACCCTTCTCGGCCGCTTCGAGGTCCCAGTCGACGCGCAACTCCTTCGGCTCGACCTCTTTGCCCGCGAGCGTGGTGACGCGCAGCGAGCCGGGTCGCATCTCGACGACCTGGTCGTCGTCGAGCACCCACAACTGGCGGGTCCGGCCCAACAGCGCCGGAATGTCCGAGGCGACCAGAGCCTCGGAGCCGGTGCCGTTCCCGTTGCCGATACCGATGATGAGCGGGGACACGCGCCGTCCCGCCACGATCGTGCCAGGTTGGCCCGCCCACACCACCGCCAGGGCGAACGCGCCGCGCACCTCGCGCAGCGTTGCCCGCACCGCGTCGCCGAGCGACGCCCCGCCCGAGAGCTCCTCCTCGATCAGGTGGGCGAGGACCTCAGTGTCGGTCTGGCTGACGAGCTCATGGCCCTGGGCCGCGAGACGGGCGGCGAGCTCGCGCCAATTCTCGATGATGCCGTTGTGGACGACCGCCACGTCGCCGCTGCAGTCGAAGATGGGGTGGGCGTTGGTCTCGGTGGGATGGCCGTGGGTGGCCCACCGCGTGTGCCCGATGCCGGCCGCCACCTCGCCCGGCCCCTCCCCGACCTGCTTGCGGAGGTCCTCCAACGAGCGCGTCCCGGAGGCCGACCGCGCTCGCCACAGCTTCCCGTCCGACTGCAGCGCCACACCGGCCGAGTCGTAGCCGCGGTACTCGAGGCGGGCGAGGCCCTCCAGAAGGACACCGAGCACCTCGCCACCGCCGGTGGCGCCGATGATGCCGCACATAGGGATAAGGCTACGGCCCGCCCGGTGGTACCGCGGGCAGGTCAGGGCCGGCGGCCGCGAGGCCACGCCGCACCGCGTCGCACAACCGCTGCGCGGCGGCCGCCGCCACCTGCTCGTCCTCCGCCTCGACCATGACCCGGACGAGCGGCTCGGTTCCGCTCGCCCGCAGCACCACCCGCCCGCGCTCGCCCAGCTCGGCTTCGAGCGCGGCGAGCTCGCCCTGCACCGAGGCCGCCGCCACGGCGTCGGCGGGACGGTCGGCGGCGACGTTGACGAGCACCTGGGGCAACCGCTGCATGGCCTGGCGGGTCAGCTCGGCCAGACCACGGCCCCGGCGACGAACCAGGTCGAGCAGGAGCGCGCCCGTGAGGACGCCGTCGCCCGTGGTGGCGAGATCCCGGAACACGAGGTGTCCCGACTGCTCCCCGCCCAGGACGAGGCCCTCCCGGTCGAGGGCTTCCAGGACGTAGCGATCCCCCACGGGGGTCTCGTGCACCGCGATGCCCTGGTGCGCCATGGCCAGGCGCAGACCGAGGTTCGACATCACCGTCACGACGATGGCATCGCCCTTCAGGAGCCCCCGCTCGCGCCGGTCGACGGCGAACAGTGCCAGGAGCTCGTCGCCGGTGGCGACCACGCCGGTATGGTCGACGGCGACGAGGCGGTCGGCGTCGCCGTCGAGCGCGAGGCCGATCTCGGCGCTGTTGCGGGTCACCTCGGCCGCCAGGCGATCCGGGTGGGTGGAGCCATAGCCGTCGTTGATGTTGGAGCCGTCCGGTTCGCAACCGATGGCTCGCACGTCCGCGCCCAGACGTGCGAACACCTCGGGGGCGACCCGCCACGCCGCTCCGTTGGCGGCGTCCACGACCACGCGCATCCCGGCCAGGGTGCGGCCCTCGAGGGTCGCCACGAGCCGGTCGACGTAGCCCTGCTCGGCGTCGGACTCGGTCACGAGCCGGCCCACGCCGTGGCCGGTCGGACTGCCCCCGTCACCGCCGCCGGAACCGAGGACGCGCTCGAGCTCCCGTTCGATCTTCTCCTCGACCGCGTCGGGCAGCTTCAGGCCGCCCGCCGCGAACAGCTTGACGCCGTTGTCGGCAAAGAGGTTGTGCGACGCGGACACCACCGCGGCGGGGACACCGCGCCGCGCCGCGTGCCACGCCACGCCGGGCGTCGGAAGCACGCCCAGGTCGACCACGTCGGCGCCCTCGCTCGCCATCCCGGCCGACAACGCCGCCTGCAGGAGTGGGCCCGAGCGCCTCGTGTCGCGCCCGACGAGAAACGCATGGGAGGGAAGCGCCCGGGCGGCGGCCCGGCCCAGCGCGAGCACCAGCTCCGCGCCGAGCTCGGCGTTGGCAACTCCCCGGATGCCGTCCGTGCCGAACTGCACCCCCACGGCCGTGCTACCGCTTCGAGTACTGGGGTGCCTTGCGAGCCTTCTTGAGGCCGTACTTCTTGGACTCCTTCTCGCGGGCGTCGCGCGTCAAGAGGCCCGCCTTCTTCAAGGTGGGACGGAGCTCGGGGTCGATCTCGACGATGCAGCGTGCAATCCCGAGCCGCAGCGCGCCCGCCTGGCCCGACACCCCGCCGCCGTCGATGGTGGCGTCGATGTCGTAGCCCTCCGTCAAGCTCGCCACCCGCAGCGGCTCGGTGACGACCATGCGATGCGTGGCGGACGTGAAGTAGGCCTCGATGGGCCGCCGGTTGACCGTGATCGTCCCCTGGCCGGGCCGGATCCGGACCCGGGCCACGGCGGCCTTGCGCCGGCCGGTGCGCTGGTTGAGGGGAGCGGGGAGCTTGGTCTTGGTGGTCACGGACGTCCTGTCGAGGGTCGGGGTCAGGGCTTGCGGCGGGCGGCAGGGAGGTCGAGGGGTTGCGGCTGCTGGGCCTGGTGCGGATGATCGGAGCCGGCGTACACCCTGAGTTTGGTGATCTGCTGGCGCCCCAGGCGGTTGCGCGGGAGCATCCCCCGCACGGCGCGCCGCACGACCTCCTCGGGACGCGACGCCAGCAGTTCGCCGTAACGGCGCATCCTCAGCCCCCCCGGGTACCCGCTGTGGCGGTAGACCACCTTCTTGTCCGGCTTGTCCGCGGTGAGCACGACCTTGGCCGCGTTCACCACGATGACGTGGTCGCCGGTGTCGACGTGGGGGGCGAAGATCGGCTTGTGCTTGCCCCGCAGGCGCGACGCCACCTCGGTGGCCAGGCGGCCGAGCACGAGGCCGTCGGCGTCGACCACGTGCCACGCTCGGACGATGTCGGTCTGCTTGGGTGAAAAGGTGCGCACGGGTCCCTTACTGTCGTCTCCCGGCCCGAGGCGGCACGGTGCTTGCTCCGGGCAGATGGAGTGCCGGCCTGGCGGCTGCCTGCCCCGAGGGCACAGGCCGGGCCACGGCCGACCGATGAGCATACGTGGTGGCCAGGGGCTCGGCAACGGCTCTCCTGGTCACGGGTAGGTCACGCCCGTGAGGCACAGTCCGTGGGGCGGCGCGATGACCCCACCCCGGGACCGGTCGCCGCTCTGCAGGAGCCACGTCACGTCGGCGACGCGGCGGCGCCCGCGTCCCACCTCGACCAGGACCCCGACGATCGAGCGCACCATCTGGTGGCAGAACGAGTCCGCCTCGACATCGAAGCGAAGGAGGCGGGCCGGGTCGCCGAGCTCCCCGGGCGGGACCGCCACCTCGCGGCAGCGCGCGTCGATCACCCGGCGTCGCACCGGTGTGCCCGGGGGCGCTCCGGGCCGGCGGCGGCAGAAGGCGCGGAAGTCGTGCTCGCCCACCAGCGCGTCGGCCCCGGCCACCATGGCCCGCAGGTCGAGCGGTCCCGGCACCTGCCACGCCATCGGGGCGAGCAGCGGATCGGGGGTGTCGGCCTCGAGGACGAGGTAGCGGTAGCGCCGCGCCGACGCCGAACGGCGGGCGTCGAACCCCGGCGCCGCCACGACGCCGGCCCGCACCACCACGGCCGGACCCAGCATGGCGTTTACGGATCGCACGAGCCTGGTCACGTCCACCCCGGCCCGCACGTCGACGTGCACGACCTGGCCGGTGGCATGGACGCCCGCGTCGGTCCGTCCCGCGCAGGTCAGCTCCACGTCGTGGCCTACCACCGTGGCGATGGCTGCGGCGAGCTTGCCCCCCACGGTGCGCTGGCCGGGCTGGGCGGCGAAGCCCCGGAAGCCTGCGCCCGAGTACGCCACGTCCAGCCGAAGACGGACCGTCGGGCCGGCCTCGGCGGCGGGCGGCCCGGCCTCGGTGCCCGCCGGGGTGGCAGGCGCGAGGTCCCGGTCGAACAGCGTCAAACCAGCTCGATACGCGCCATCGGCGCGCTGTCACCCAGGCGCGGGCCCAGTTTCAGGATCCGCGTGTAGCCCCCGGGGCGGTCGGAGTACCGGGGGCCGATCTCCTCGAACAGCTTGTGCGCCATGTCCTTGTCACGGATGAGCGCGACGACGTGGCGCTGACGGTGGACACCCCCTTTGACCGCGGCGGTGATGCACTTCTCCGCCACGGGCCGCAGGGCCTTCGCCTTGGCCTCGGTCGTCACGAGGGACTCGGCCGCGATGAGCGAGGCCACCAAGTTGCCCAGCATGGCCTTTTCGTGGGCGGCGCTGCCGCCCAGACGCCTGCCCCGCCGCGGGGTGCCGCGCACCGGGGCTCCTCAGTCCTTGACGCGCAGCGACAGCCCGCGCTCGTCGAGGCGCTGGATCACCTCGTCGAGCGACTTCTGGCCGAAGTTGGTGATGGCAAGGAGGTCGTCGGCGGTCCGTTCCACCAGCTCACCGATGGTGTTGACCTGAGCGCGCTTGAGGCAGTTGCGGGGGCGCTCGGAGAGGTCGAGGTCCTCGATGGGCAGGTCGAGGTCGGGCGAGCCGCCCGATGTGGTGCCCACCTCACCGAGCTCCAGACCCTGGGGCTCGTCCTCGAGGTCGGCCACGAGCCCCACGAGCGAGCGCAGCGTGTCGCCCGCCGAGGCGAACGCCTCGCGCGGCGTGAGCGAGCCGTCGGTTTCGATGTCGAGCACCAGGCGGTCGAAGTCGGTGGACTGCTCGACCCGCACGGGCTCGACCGAGAACGCCACCCGGCGCACGGGCGAGAAGATGGAGTCGACGGGAATGACCCCGATCGTGTTGGAGCGCTTGTTGCGCTCAGCCGACGCGTAGCCACGGCCCCGCTCCACCGTGACGTCGATGGCGAGGCGGCCCTTGGCGTTCAGGCTGGCGATGTGCAGGCCGGGGTTGAGGACTTCCACGTCGGCGGTGAGTTGGAGGTCGGCCGCGGTCACCTCACCCGGTCCCCGCTTGTCGCACCGCAGCGTGATGGGCTCGTCGCCCTGCACCCGCAGGACGATGTCCTTCAGGTTGAGGATGATGTCGGTGACGTCTTCTTTCACTCCGGGGAGCGTCGTGAATTCGTGCAGGGCGTCGTCGAACCGGACCTGGGTGACCGCCGCGCCCGGGATGGACGACAGCAGGGTCCGGCGAATCGAGTTGCCGAGGGTATGGCCGAAGCCGGGCTCGAGGGGGCTGACCGCGAAACGCTGGCGGTTGTCCTCCTCCTCGCCGATGGCCTCGACGGTCGGGCGCTGAATGATGAGCATGGGGGGTCGCTCCTGACGATGGTCTGATGCTGGTGCGGGACCGAAGCTCGGAGGGCCGGTGGTCCTCGTCTGGTCCCGCGGTGGTTACTTGGAGTAGAGCTCGACGATCAGTGACTCGCGCAGCGGTTCGTCGATGTGTTCGCGTTGGGGCAGGCTCGTGACCCGGACCTGGGTGCGGTTCTCGCCTGCCTCGAGCCACAGCGGGAACTGCCGGTCGAGCGTGTCGAGATTGCGGCGCACGAAGTACATCTCGCGCGACGACGGCTTGAGCGAGACGACGTCGCCCTGGCGCACCCGGTAGCTCGGGATGGTCACCCGCTTCCCGTTCACGAGGATGTGTCCGTGGCGGACGAGCTGGCGGGCCTGGGCGCGGCTCGCTCCCCAGGTTGCCCGGAACACCACGTTGTCGAGGCGCAGTTCCAACAGGCGCAGCAGGTTCTCGCCCGTGATGCCCGGCTGGCGGCTGGCCTCGGCGTACACGTTTCGGAACTGCCTCTCGAGCACGCCGTAGATGCGGCGCGCCTTCTGCTTCTCGCGCAGCTGCGCCAGGTACTCCGAGCCCTGCCGCATGCGGTCGCGCCCGTGCTCCCCCGGCGGGTAGGCCCGGCTATGGCGGTCCGTGACCGCCTCGCTCACGGGGCACTTGAGCGAGTAACAGCGCTCCCCCTTCAAGAACAGCTTGGTCCGCTCGCGCCGGCAGAGCCGGCACACGGGCCCGGTGTATCGCGCCATGACGGTGGTCTCCTCGATCCTCAGACCCGGCGCCGCTTCTTGGGGCGGCAGCCGTTGTGGGGGATCGGGGTGACGTCTTTGATGCCGGCCACTTCGATCCCCACCGCGGCCAGGGACCGGATGGCGGTCTCGCGGCCCGAACCCGGACCCCGGACCAGCACGTCGACCTTGCGCACCCCGTGCTCCATGGCACGCCGGGCGGCCTGTTCGGCCGCCAGCTGGGCCGCGAACGGAGTCGACTTGCGCGACCCCTTGAACCCGACGTTGCCGGCCGACGCCCAGGCGAGCACGTTCCCCTCGTGGTCGGAGATGGTGATGATGGTGTTGTTGAACGAGCTCTTGATGTGCGCCACGCCGTAGGCGATGTTCTTGCGCTCGCGCTTGCGGGGTCGTCGCGCCCCGGCGGATTTGGTGGCCTTGGGCATCAGTGCTTACGCACCTTCTTCTTGCCCGCCACCGTCTTCTTGGGACCCTTGCGGGTCCGGGCGTTGGTGTGGGTGCGCTGGCCGTGGACGGGGAGTCCCTTGCGGTGCCGCACCCCCTGGTAGGCGCCGATCTCCATCTTCCGCTTGATGTCCTGGGCGACGTCGCGGCGCAGGTCTCCCTCCACCTTGAAGTTGGCGTCGATGTACGAGCGCAATCGGGCGACCTCCTCGTCGGTGAGGTCGCGCACCCGGGTGTCCGGGTTGAGCCCGGTCTGGGCGATGGTCTGCTGGGCGCGGGTCTTGCCCACGCCGAAGATATAGGTGAGCGACACCTCGAGCCGCTTCTCGCGGGGGATGTCGACGCCGGAGATCCGTGCCACGGCTGCTCGCTTTCCTCCTTCGTTCCGGCGCCGGTGTCAGCCCTGACGCTGCTTGTGGCGCGGGTTCTCGCAGATGACCATCACCCGTCCACTGCGGCGGATCACCTTGCACTTCTCGCAAATCTGCTTGACGCTCGGTCTGACCTTCATGTTCTTCTTCCCGGGCCGGGGCGCTTCGGCCCCGCTCCTCGTCCTACTTATATCGGTAGGTGATCCGCCCCCGGCTCAGGTCGTAGGGCGTGATCTCCACCTGCACTCGATCGCCGGGGAGGATCCGGATCCGGTGCATCCGCATCTTGCCCGAGCTGTGCGCCAGCACCTTGTGCCCGTTCTCGAGCTCGACCCGGAACATGGCGTTGGGGAGCGGCTCGATGACCGTTCCCTCGAGCACGATGGCATCCTCTTTCGGCTTGGGCAGGTGACTCCTCCTCGTTCTTTACGCTGGGCACGCCGGGGGACCGCACCCAATGCCGGGTCTGCCGCCCCAGGCCGGACCGCGAGCCGGAACACCGTGGTGGCCCGGACCTCCCGCCGGCCGACACGGGGCGGAACGGCCCGGCCCCGCCTGGCGAGCCGACCTATCAGCATAGCGTCTCGGACCCCGTTCCACCACGGGAAATCCCCGCTCCGGGGCGCGCCACGCCGAGTCGGGGCCCCTCACGGCAGGGTGAGGACCTCGGGCCCCTCGTCGGTCACGGCGATGGTGTGTTCGAAGTGGGCCGACAGGCTGCCGTCGGCGGTCACGACGCTCCATCCGTCGTCGAGCAGGCGGGTGCCCGGCCCCCCCGCGTTCACCATCGGCTCCACCGCGAAGACCATGCCCGCCTTGAGGGTCGGCCCGCCGTTGCCGGGCCAGTAGTTGGGGACCTGGGGCTCCTCGTGCATGGCGGTCCCGATGGCGTGGCCCACGTACTCCCGGACCACCGAGAACCCCGCCCCCTCGGCCACCTCCTGGACCGCCCGCCCGACCTCGTGCAGCCGGGTGCCGTTGCGCAGGTGGTCGATCCCCGCCCACAGGGCCCGCTCGGTCGCCTTCATCAGGCGGTCGGCCTGGTTCGACACCTCACCGATGGGCATGGTGAACGCCGCATCCCCGTGGTACCCCTCGACGATGGCCCCACAGTCGATCGACAGGATGTCGCCCTCCTCGAGCACGTAGTCCCCGGGGATGCCGTGGACGATGACGTCGTTGGGGGAGGTGCAGATCACCGCCGGGTACCCCCGGTAGTGGAGGAAGTTCGACCGGGCGCCGCGCCGGTCGAGGACCTCGCGGGCGACGGCGTCGAGCTCGGCGGTGGTCACCCCGGGCTTGGCCGCGTTGCGGGTGGCCGCGTGCATCTCGGCCACCACCCGGCCGGCCCGGCGCATCTTGGCGATCTCCTCGGGCGTCCGCCTCATCGGACCGTGCTCCGGTTGCGGCGCTCCTCCACGGCCCGGATGATGCGCCGGAGCACGGCGTCGGGCGATCCGACCCCGTTGACCTTGGCGATTTGGTGACGCGACTCGTACCAGTCGATGAGCGGCTCGGTCTGGCGCTCGTACAGCTCGAGGCGCCGGTGGATCGCCTCGTCGGTATCGTCCTCGCGCTGGATGACTTCGCCCCCGCAGATGTCGCACAGCCAGTTCACCTTGGGCGGCGACGACACCGAGTAATTGGCGCCGCAGTCGCTGCACACCCGGCGCCCCGCCAGGCGCCGGATCGCCTGCGCGGTGGGGACCTCGATGTCGACGGTGATGTCGAGGGCTCCCGGCGCCACCAGGGCGGCGAGCGCCTCGGCCTGGCGGGTGGTGCGGGGGCAGCCGTCGAGGATGAAGCCCCGCGCCTTGGCGTCGGGCTCACCCAGGCGCTCGGACACCATCTCCATGATGATGTCGTCCCCGAGCAGCTCGCCGTGGTCCATCGCCTCTTTGACCTTCATGCCGAGCGACGAGCCGGTCTTCACGGCGGCGCGCAGCATGTCACCCGTCGAGATGTGGGGCACGACGTAATGGTGCGACAAACGGACGCACTGGGTGCCCTTGCCCGCCCCCTGCTTGCCGAGGACTACGAGCCTGACGCCGGGTACCACCGTCCGCTACTTGAGGAAGCCCTCGTAGTTCCGCATCATCAGCTGGCTGTCGATCTGTCGCATCGTCTCGAGCGAGACGCCCACCGCGATGAGCAGCGTGGTGCCGTAGAAGGGGTACCCCCTGATGTTCCAGAACGCCATGAGAAGCGACGGAAGGACGGCCACGATCGCCAGGTACAGACCCCCCGGGACTGTGATGCGGTTCAAGATGCGCGCCAGGTAGCGCTCGGTGGGCGGCCCCGGCCGGATCCCGGGGATGTACCCACCTTGCTTGCGGATGATGTCGGCCTGCTGGTGCGGGTCGAAGGCCACGTACACGTAGAAGAAGGTGAACGCGAAGATGAGCAGCCCGTAGAGCAGCACGTACAAGAGGCTGGTCGGTGTGATGTGGTTGTTCACGAACGTGCGGAACGAGGTCCACGGGATGATGTTGGCCAGCAGCACGGGGATGTACAGCAGCGAGTTGGCGAAGATGATCGGGATCACACCGGACTGGTTGACCTTGAGCGGGATGTAGGTCGACGAGCCCCCGTACATCCTCCTCCCGACCACCCGTTTGGCGAACGTCACGGGGATGCGCCGCTGACCCTGCTCCATGAACACCACCACCACGAGCAGGACCAGCGTGAGCGCGGCAATCACGCCGAACTTGAGCGAGCCACCCTGGGTGAGGATCGCCGTCCCTCCGGCCGGGATCCCCGCCGTGACGTTGGCGAAGATGAGGATCGAAAAGCCGTTGCCGATGCCGCGCTGGGTGATGAGCTCACCCAGCCACATGACGAAGGCCGTCCCCGCCGTGAGGGTGAGCACGATGAAGGCGGCTTTCGGGAGGGTGAAGTTCGGGATCAGGTCGATGTTGCGACCGCCGAGCAGGCTGCCGCTCCCGTTGTGGAACACGTACACGAGCCCCGACGCCTGCAACAGCGCCAGCCCGATCGTGAGGTAGCGCGTCGTCTGGGTCAGCTTCTTCTGTCCGACCGCGCCCTGGTCGCGCCATTCCTCGAGCTTGGGGATGACCGTCGACAACAGCTGGATGATGATCGAGCTGGTGATGTACGGCATGATCCCCAGCCCGAACACCGCCATCCGGAGCAGCCCGCCGCCCGAGAACAGGTTCAGGAAGCCGAGGATGCCAGCCTTTCCGGCCTGCGCCTCGAGCTGCTGGACCCGGTCGATGGAGATGTACGGGACGATGATGTTCGCCCCGAGCTGGTACAGGGAGATCACGACCAGCGTGAAGATGACCTTGTTGCGCAGGTCGGGAACCTTGAAGATGTTCTTGAGGCTCGAGAGCAACGCCGGTCCTCCTCGTCGCGCCGGGTGGCCGGGGGTACGAGGCTAGCGGTTGGTGAGTGCGTTCCCCCGCGCGGGAGGACGCCCGTGTCCGAACGGTGGCGGTAGCAATTCCACCTGTCCGCCCGCCTCCTCGATCGCCCGGCGGGCCGACGCGGAGACCGCGTGCACCTGCACCCGGACGGCACGGTGCAGCTCGCCGCGCCCGAGCACCTTGACCAGGGCGCCCTTACGCACCCGACCGGCCGCGGTCAGCGTGGCCGGCGTCGCCTCGTCGCCCTCGAATGCGTCGAGCGTGTCGAGGTTCACCACTGCGTACTCCACCCGGAACGGGTTGCGGAATCCCTTGAGTTTCGGCACACGCTGGGCGAGGGGAAGCTGGCCGCCCTCGAACCCGGGCTTCACGGTGTCGCGGGCGCCGGTGCCCTTCGTGCCGCGGCCTGCCGTCTTGCCGCCTTTGCCCGCCGTGCCGCGGCCCACTCGACGCTTGCGCCGGTTGGCGCCTTGTACCGGGTGCAGTTCGTGCAGCTTCATGACGACGTCCCTTCGACCCCCGCCTTCGTTCGACGTGACGTCGCGGCCGCCGAGCCAGAACGCCCTGCCCGGCGCGCGGCGCGCGTCGCGGCCGACCGCTCGTTCTGGTTGGTCACCTCGTCGGCCCCGGCCGACGTCACGAGCACGAGATGAGGGACGCGTGCCAGCATGCCGCGCACATCGGGACGGTCGGGCAGGATCCGGCTCCGCCCCACACCGCGCAACCCGAGCGCCCACAAGGTCCTGCGGTGCTTGGGCTTGGTGGCGATGGCCGACCGCACCTGGGTCACCTTCAGGTGACCCGACGCCTCGGCCGAGGTCGCCGGGGCCTTGGCTGAGGTCTTGGGCGGGCTCACGACTCGACGTCCTGGAAGATGTCCGAGGCCCGCTGGCGCTCCCGGTAGGCGCGCAGCACGCCGCGCGGAACAAGCTCGTCGGCGGGCTTGCCCCGCAGGCGCGCCACCTCCTCGGGACGCTTGAGCGCCTTGAGCCCGGCGATGGTGGCATGCGCCACGTTGATGCCGTTGGACGAGCCGAGCGACTTGCACAAGATGTCGTGGATGCCGGCCATCTCGAGGATGGCACGGGCCGCCCCGCCCGCGATGACGCCGGTGCCGGGCGACGCCGGCTTCAGCAGCACGCGCCCGGCTCCCGAGACGCCCATCACGGGGTGCGTGATGGTAGAACCGGCGAGGGGCACGTCGAACATCGACTTGCGCGCTTCCTCGATCCCCTTCTGGACGGCGAGGCCGGCCTCTTTCGCCTTGCCGTACCCGAGCCCGACCCGGCCGTTCCCGTCGCCCACGACCATGAGCGCCGTGAACGAGAAGCGCCGGCCCCCCTGGACCACCTTCGCCACCCGGTTGACCCGGATGGTCCGTTCCTCGAATTGCCCGTCGAGCATCAGAACTCCAGTCCTGCTTTGCGGGCCGCGTCGGCGAGCGCCGCGATCCGGCCGTGATATCGATAGCCGCCCCGGTCGAACACGACCGTTGTCACTCCCGCCGCGCCGGCGCGCTCGGCCACGAGACGGCCCACGTTGGCTGCGGCCGTCAGGTTTCCGCCCGGCGCGGATCGCAGCGCCGCCTCCACCGTGCCCGCGGCAGCAAGCGTGCGTCCCGTCGTGTCGTCGATGACCTGAGCCGAGATGTGACGCGACGACCGGAACACGGCCAGGCGCGGCCGGGCCGTGGTGCCCGCGATGTGCTTGCGAACGCGGGCATGACGTCGGAGGCGGAGCCTGCGCTTGCGTGTCGCTGCGGTCGTCGTCACTTGGCCGCCTTTCCGGCCTTGCGGATGACGCGCTCCCCCGCGTAACGAATGCCCTTGCCCTTGTAGGGCTCGGGCTTCCGGAGCTTGCGGATGTCCGCGGCAACCTGGCCGACCTTCTCCTTGTCGATCCCCCGCACCACGATCCGGGTCGGCACGGGGACCTCGAAGCTCACCCCGTCGGGCGCCTGCACCACGATGGGGTGCGAGAACCCGAGGGCGAGCTCGAGGGTGGAGGGCCCGCGCGCCGTGGCGCGGTACCCGACGCCCACGATCTCGAGCTCCTTCGAGAACCCCGACGTCACCCCGGTGACCATGTTGGCGACGAGCGAGCGGATGAGGCCGTGCAGCGCCCGGTTGTGACGCTCGTCGTCGGGGCGCTCCACCACGATCGTGGAGTCCTCCTGGCGTACCGTGATCGGCCCCGGGAGCAGGCGCGACAAGACCCCCTGGGGACCGGTGACGGTCACCGCGCCCGGGTCGAGGGCGACCGTGACCCCGCTCGGCACGGGAATCGGCGCTCGGCCGACACGCGACATCAGTACTCCTCACCAGACATGACAGAGGACCTCTCCGCCGACGCGCCGCTGGCGAGCCTCGCGGTCGGTCATAAGCCCTTGACTGGTCGACAGTACCGCCACGCCCATGCCGCCGAGCACGCGGGGCATGCGGTCGGCTCGGGCGTAGATCCGCAGGCCCGGCCGCGACACGCGACGCAGCCCGGCGATGGTGCGGGTGCGGTCGGAGGCGTACTTGAGCTGGATCTCGAGCACCTTGCCCGGACCGCGGTTGGCGGGCCCGACGTTGAAGCCGGCGATGTACCCCTCGCGCTCGAGGACGTCCGCCAGGGACTCCTTCAGCTTCGAGCTCGGCATCTTGACGGTGTCGTGCATGGCGGTGTTCGCGTTGCGGATCCGGGTGAGCATGTCGGCGAGTGGGTCGGTCATCGTCATCGACGCGGTCCTCCTCTCACCAGCTGGCCTTCGTGACGCCGGGGATCTCCCCGGCATGGACCATCACCCGCAGGCAGATCCGGCACAGCCCGAACTTCCTGAACACGGCGCGGGGACGCCCGCATCGCCGGCAGCGGGTATAGCCCCGGACCTTGAACTTCGGTGTCCGTTGTTGCTTCTCGATGAGTGCCTTCTTTGCCATGGTGTTTACGCGCTCTCCTGCCTGAATGGGAACCCGAAGGCGTCGAGAAAGGCCCGACCCTCTCGGTCGTCTCGGGCGGTGGTGCAGATGGTGATGTCCATGCCCCGCGTGGTGTCCACGCGGTCGTAGTCGATCTCGGGGAAGATGAGCTGCTCGGTCACCCCGAACGTGTAATTGCCGCGGCCGTCGAACGACGTCGGCGACAGCCCGCGGAAGTCGCGGATGCGCGGGATGGCGAGCGCGATGAGCCGGTCGAGGAACTCCCACGCCCGGTCCCCCCGCAGGGTCACCTTGGCGCCGATCGACATGCCCTCGCGCAGCTTGAAGTTCGCGATCGAGCGGCGCGCCCGGGTCACCACCGGCTTCTGGCCGGCGATCACCTCGAGGTCCCGAACCGCCCCTTCGACCAGGGAGGGCTGCTGGGTCGCCTTGCCGACGCCCATGTTGATGACGACCTTCTCCAGCCGGGGCACCTCCATCGGGTTGGACAGCCCGAGGCGCTCTTGCAACTCGGCGCGCACCGACGTGACGTAGCGCTCCTTGAGACGGGGTCGGGGTCGGGCCGGGGCGACGGTCATGACAGGTCCGTCCCGCACTTGCGGCACACGCGCACCTTCCGGCCGGCCTCGTCGACGCGGGTCCCGATCCTGGTCGGCCCGCACGCCGGGCACACGATGGCGACGGCGGACACCGGCAGGGGCATGTCCTTGTCGATGATGCCCCCCTGCATGGTCGCACCCCGCGGCTTGGTGTGGCGCTTGGACAGGTTGGCGCCGTCCACGATCACCTTTCCCTCTTTGGGATAGGCGACCATGACCTCGCCCCTTTTCCCGCGGTTCTTCCCCGACAGGACCTGGACCGTGTCCCCTTTGCGAATCCGCATCACAACACCTCCGGGGCAAGCGAGACGATGCGCATGAACCTCTTGTCGCGCAGCTCCCGTCCCACGGGGCCGAAGATGCGGGTCCCGCGGGGCTGCTGCTGCTCGTTGATGAGCACCGCCGCGTTCTCGTCGAACCTGATGTAGCTCCCGTCCTGCCGGCGAGTCTCCTTGGCGGTGCGCACGACAACACAGCGCACCACCTCGCCCTTCTTCACCTGCGCGCCGGGGATGGCGTCCTTGACAGTCGCCACGAAGACATCGCCGATGCCCGCGTACCGTCGGCGGGATCCCCCGAGCACCTTGATGCACAGGACCTCCCGAGCGCCGGAGTTGTCGGCCACCTTGAGCCGCGATTCCTGCTGGATCACCGGGCGCGCTCCAACACTTCCGTGACCCGCCAGCGCTTCAGCTTCGAGACCGGCCTCGTCTCCATGACGCGAACCCGGTCACCGAGCTTGGCCTCGTGCCCGCCGTCGTGGGCGTAGAGCTTCCTCGTCCGCTGGACGGTCTTGCCGTATCGGGCATGGCGCACGCGCTCCACTACCGCCACGACCACTGTGGCTTGCATCTTGTCCGACACGACCAGCCCCTCGCGCACCTTGCGTCCGCGACGCGCGGTGTCAGGTTGGGTCGCCGCGGGCGGTGTTGTCTCTTCCGGTGTCACCGGTCCTCCTCGTCGACCGCAACGTCGTCGCCCGCATGCGCCGTGTCGGTGGCTTCATCGATTGGTTCGGCCGCGGCCTTCCGGGTGGTCCGTCGGGCGGCGCGGGCTGGGCGGGGCGGCGGTTGGTCTGTGGTGGGCTCGGCATCGGCCTCGGCGTCCGCCTCAGGCTCGGCGTCTTCGACTTCTTGGGCTGGTTCGGCCGGTTCGGCTGGTTCGGCCGGACGGGGGCGACGCGCCGGACGGGTGGAGATCACCGGTCCCGCGTCCCGCCCCTCGGCCAGGGCAATCTCCCGGTCGCGCAACACGGTCAGGACGCGCGCCACGTCCCGACGCACGTGCGACAGGCGCGTCACGTTGTCCAGCTGCCCGGTGGCGAGCTGGAACCGGAGGTTCAGGAGCTCGCGGCGGTACTCCGTCAGCCGCCCCTCGAGCTCGTCGTCGTCGAGCTCGCGCAGTTCGTATGCAGCGGGCACGACCGTCTAGACCTCGACCTCGGGCGCCCCGTGGGTCCCGGGACGGACGACGAACCGGGCCTTGAACGGGAGCTTCTGGATGGCTCGCTCCATGGCGGCGCGCGCCAGCTCCTCATCCACCCCCGCCAGCTCGAAGAGCACCCGGCCGGGCCGGACGACAGCCACCCAGTGCTCGGGGTTGCCCTTGCCCGAACCCATGCGCGTTTCGGCGGGCTTCTGGGTCACGGGCTTGTCGGGGAAGACCCGGATCCAGACCTTGCCCCCCCGCTTGACGTGCCGGGTCATGGCAATCCGGGCGGCCTCGATCTGGCGCTGGGTGAGCCAGCCGGGCTCGAGGGCCTGGATGCCGAAGTCACCGAAGTTGATCGTGGTGCCGCCTTTGGCGAAGCCCGACAGACGGCCGCGCTGCTGCTTGCGGTGCTTGACCTTGCGAGGCATCAGCATCAGTCGGACTCCTTGCGGAAGTGCGGTGTCTCGTGATGCTCGACGCGCGTGCGGCGCTCGATCTCCTCTTCCTCGGCCAAGAGTCGCTCGAAGTCGTCGGGCTCACCCGGGGCGGGAGCACCACCGGGCAGCGGCGCGGCCGCGACCTCCTCGGCCGCCTCGCCTGCCTCGCCGACATCGACCCCCCCGTCACCGGCCTCGGGCTCGGGCTCGGGCGCGGCCAACACGCTCCCGGGCTCACCCTGTTCGGCACGCCGCCTGCCGCCGCCGGCGGTGATGAGCCGCCGCGGAACCGACTGCCCTGACGTCTCACCCGCTGCCATGGCGGCTTCGCGGGAGATCTTGTCCTCGGACGACAGGCGGTAGGGGAGGATGTCGCCCTTGTAGATCCAGGTCTTGACCCCGATGCGCCCGAAGGTCGTCTTCGCCTCGCGAAAGCCGTAGTCGATGTCGGCGCGCAAGGTATGCAATGGGACGCGTCCTTCCCGGTACCCTTCGCGCCGCGCCATCTCGGATCCACCCAGGCGGCCGGCGCACTGGACACGCACTCCGAGCGCACCAGCCTTGGTGACCGTCTGCAGCGCCCGCTTCATGGCGCGCCGGAAGGCGACTCGCCGGCTCAGCTGGTCGGCGATGCTCTGCGCGATGAGCGCGGCGTCGAGCTCGGGCTGCTTGATCTCTTGGATGTTCAGCTGGATCCGGTTGCGCAACCCGGTGATCTCTTCGAGCTTCTTCTTCAGTCGGTCCGCCTCCGAGCCGCGACGACCGATGACGATGCCGGGGCGCGCCGTGTGGATGTCGACCCGCAGCCGGTCGCGTGTCCTCTCGATCTCGATCCGGCTCACGGCAGCAGACTCGAGCTGCGACATGAGGTAGTCGCGGATCTTCCAGTCCTCGACCACAAACTCCTGGTAATTGCGCTCCTCGAACCAGCGCGACTTCCAGTCGGTGGTCACGCCGAGGCGGAACCCGTACGGGTTGACCTTCTGGCCCATCGTTCAGTCCTTGTCCTCGTCGTCGGATCGGGGCGCGTCGCCTTGATCCTCGGTTTCCGGCTTCGCCTTCTTGGTGCTCTTGCGGGCGCGACGTGGCTTTGCCGGAACCTCCGGTGCGGCCTCTTCCCCCGCGGCGTTTTCCTCGTCGGCCGTCGTGACCGACTCCTCGGCCGCCTCTGCGTCGCCGGACGTCTCCTCCCCGACCTCGTCATCCTCGGTCGCCGGCTCCTGGGTGAGGACCGCCTCGTCGGTGGTCGCCTCGTCGGTCGCGTCGGTGGTCGCCTCGTCGGTCGCGTCGGTGGTCGCCTCGTCGGTCGCGTCGGTCGCGTCGGTGGTCGCCTCGTCGGTCGCGTCGGTCACGTCGGGCGCGCTGGTGTCCCTGTCGTCCTCGGGCCCCGTGCCCTCGTCGACAGCCGCCAGCTCCTCCTCGGATTCGCCCGCCTCGGTTTCGGCGCGTCGCTCGGCGTCGCGACGCGACGCGGCCACCCGGCGCGAGCGCATGGCGGTTGCAGCCGCGGCCATCTGGGTCCGCTTGCGTTCGAGGCGGTCCTCGGGCAGGCGGCTGACGATGACGGTGATGTGACATGTGCGCTTGCGGATCCTGGTGGCGCGGCCGCGGGCGCGAGGCCGCCAGCGCTTGAGGGTCGAGCCTTCGTCCGCGTAGCACGACGAGACGTAGAGCTCATCCGGATCGAGCTGGTCGTTGTTCCGGGCGTTCGCAACAGCCGACGCGAGCACCTTGGCCACGACGCGCGCCCCGTCGCGAGGCGTCGCATGCAGGATCTCCTCCGCCCGGTCGGCGTCCTTGCCGCGCACCAGATCGAGGACTTCGCGGGCCTTGTAGGCAGACATCCGGTAATGGCGCAACACGGCGCGCGTTCCGGGGACTTCGTTGGTTCTCACACCGGGCATCTCAACGCCTTGCCTGTCGCTCCTGGCCGGCGTGGTACCGGAACGTCCGCGTCATGGCGAACTCGCCCAGCTTGTGCCCCACCATGGATTCGGTGATGTAGACGGGGACGTGCTTGCGCCCGTCGTGGATGGCGATCGTGTGCCCGACCATGTCGGGAATGATCGTCGAGCGACGCGACCAGGTCCTGATCACTCGCTTCTCGTTCGTCGAGTTCAATGCATCCACCTTCTTCAACAGGTGGTCGTCGACGAAGGGTCCCTTCTTCAAGCTGCGAGGCATGACGGCGCTCCTCGGCTCCGGTTACCGGCGCGCACCGCGGCTGCGGCGGCGGCGGACGATCATCTGGTCGGACGACTTGTGGCGAGTCCGGGTCCTGCCTTCGGGCTTGCCCCACGGCGACACGGGATGCCGCCCCCCCGACGCCTTGCCCTCGCCGCCACCGAGGGGATGGTCGACGGGGTTCATGGCAACGCCGCGCGTCTGGGGACGCACGCCCTTCCACCGGTTGCGACCCGCCTTGCCCAAGGTCACCAGCTCCGCCTCGGCGTTCCCGACCTCGCCGAGCGTCCCCCGGCAGTCGATCGGCACCCGGCGCATCTCGGTGGACGGCAGCCGGAGGGTGGCGAACTGGCCTTCCTTGGCCACGAGCTGGGCGCTCATGCCCGCGCCGCGCGCCAGCTTGCCCCCCTGGCCGGGACGGAGCTCGATGTTGTGCACCGTCGAGCCGACAGGGATGTACCGCAGCGGTAAAGCGTTGCCGGGGCGGATCTCGGCGCCCTGGCCGCTCGCCAGCACGTCACCCACCCGAACCTGCCCGGGGGCCAGGATGTAGCGCTTCTCCCCGTCGCGGTAGTGCAGCAGCGCGATGCGGGCGTTGCGGTTGGGGTCGTACTCGATCGCGGCCACCTTGGCGGGCACGCCGTCCTTGTCACGCTTGAAATCGATGAAGCGGTACTGCTGCTTGTGCCCCGCGCCGCGATGGCGCGCCGTCTTTCGTCCGTAGGCGTTTCGTCCGCCCGTGGACGGCTTGGGACCTACGAGCGACTTCTCGGGCTTGGACCGCGTGATCTCGGAGAAGTCCGACACGGTCTGGAAACGGCGGGCCGGGCTGGTCGGCTTGCGCTTGCGCAGCGGCATGACGCGTGTCCTCTCAGCTCTTCTCGAACAGGTCGATCTTGTCGCCGCCCGCCAGGGTGACGACCGCCCGTTTGGTCGAGGCCCGGGTCCCGATGGTGTTCGTCCGGCGGTTGCGACGGCGCTTTCCCTTGCGGTTGAGAGTGTTGACGTTCGCCACGCGGACGCCGAACGATTCCTCGACGGCTCGGCGCACGTCGACCTTGGTCGACTCAGGCGAGACCACGAAGATGTACACGCCCTCTTCCATGAGGGCATACGACTTCTCCGACACCACCGGGCGGAGGAGCACTCTGCCGGCTTCTTTCACGGCGCGCCCTCCTCCTCGTCGTGCGGACCGGCACTCGCGTCCTCGACAGCAGGTGCCGCCTCGGCTTCGGGCCCTGCCGACTCTGTGGTCTCCGAGTCGGTGATGGTCTCCGAGTCGGTGGTGTCTTCGGCCGCCGACTTCCTGGCGCCGGCCGCCTTCGTGGAACGGGTCGACTTCCGGGCCGTGGTCGACTTGGCGGCGCCGGTCGACTTGGCGGCCGTGTCAGCTGCGGCGTCGGCGTCGGCGTCGGCGTCGGTTGCTGTGGCGGTGTCGGCCGCTGTGGCGGCGTCGGCTGACTTCCTGGCGCTCCGGGTCCGCCTCCGAGCGGCTGGGCGCGATGCCCGGGCCGGCTCAACCGGCTCATCGGAAGGGCCGGGAATGTGCGCCACGTCGTCGAGGGAGCCAGAGGCGCTCTCGCCGGGAAGGGTGGTGTCGGTGAAGACCACCCAGTCGCTTCTCATGACGTCGTACGCGTTGAGCTCGACCGACTGGATGGTCCGCACATCGGGAAGGTTGGCGAACGACCGGTCGGGAATCCCGTCGTCTGGTCCGAGGACGACGAGCACCTTGCCATCGAGCCCGAGGGCGGAAAGGGCGGCGATGGCGTCCTTGGTCTTCGGAGCGGGGAAGCTCCACTCGTCGACCAGCGCCACCTTGTTTTCACCTGCCCGGTCCGACAAGGCCGAGTGCAGCGCCAGGCGGATCATCTTCTTGGGCGTGCGCTGGCGGTAGGAGCGGGGCTTGGGCCCGAGGGCGACGCCGCCGCCGGTCCACTGCGGCGAGCGGATCGATCCTTGCCGGGCGCGGCCCGTGCCTTTCTGCCGGAAGGGCTTCGCCCCGCCACCCCGTACCTCGGCCCGGGTGCGGGTCGACTGCGTGCCGGAACGGGCTGCGGCCAGCTGGGCCGTGATGACCTGGTGCAACAGTGAGGTGTTGGGAACGACCCCGAAGATGCCCGGGTCGAGCACCACGGCGTCGATCACCGTCCCGTCGACGCGCCGGCGCGGCACCGTACGCCGAGCCGGCTCGGGACGCGGGCGTCGCCGGATGGAAGGAGCGGTGAGCACCGGTGCGGCCGTCATGTCGGCGTCACCCCGTTCGAACCCTTGACGCTGTCGCGCAGGACGACCACGGCGCCGCGCGGCCCGGGGACCGCCCCCTTGACGAGCACCAGCTCGCGCTCGGCGTCGGCCTGGACGACCTCGAGGTTGAGGGTCGTGACCCGCTCGCCCCCCATGCGGCCGGCCATGCGCGTGCCCCGGAACACCCGGGCGGGTGTGGCGCACGCCCCGACCGAGCCGGGGGCACGATGCTTCTTGTGGTTGCCGTGCGCGGCACCCTGTCCTTTGAAGTTGTGGCGCTTCATGGAGCCGGTGAAGCCCTTGCCCTTGGACACGGCGGTGGCGTCGACCCGCTCGCCCGCACTCAACAGGTCAGCGGTCAGCTGCTGGCCGACCTCGAACCCGCTCGTGTCGTCGAGACGCAGCTCCACCAGCTGGCGACCCGGGTCGACTCCCGCCGCCTCGTAATGGCCGCGCTCGGGCTGGGTGAGGGAACCGGCGCGCCGGAACCCCCATGTCACCTGGAGGGCTGCGTATCCCTCGCGCTCGGGCGTCTTCACCTGGACCACCCGAACGGGCGCGACTTTTAGCACCGTCACCGGTACGGCGCGGTTGTTCTCATCCCAGACCTGGGTCATGCCGACTTTCTCGCCGACGATCGCCTTGGTGGCCACTGCGCTGTGGGTCCTTCTATTCTCGTGCAGGGATTCATCCGGGGGACCGCCACGCGGCGGCTCCCCTTCGGTTTCTTCGGTGCCGTCGCGCGGCACCCGGTTCGCATGCCAACGCTCCGCCGGGAAGACCCGAGCGGAGCGCTCGCCAGGTTGTGCCCCGAGGTCCCCACCGGCGGACCGGCGGGCGCTCGGAGACGTCGAATCGACTACGGACCCGAAATCGGCCCGACCTGCGACGCTACACCAAGGCGAGGGTACCCGCCACCGCTTTTCACGCGGGCCCGCGCATCCCTGGCCGGCCCCGGCCGCTCCGCCCGGCCGGCCTCGGCCGTGACCCCGTCGCGGCCCACGCCCCCACCTACAGCGACACGGGGTCGATCCGCCTCAGGAGCACTGCATGGTGTCGAGCTGCTGGAGGCTGCGCTGATTCCCGACCATGTGGAAGTCGAGCGTCTGCCCGGACTCGGTAGCGCCGACGAACGTCGCCGTGAACCCCTTCTGATTGCCCCACGTCGCCGCATGGCCCAGGGCCACGACGACGGGGCCCAGGACCGGGTCGAGGGCGACGTAGGCGGCGTATCCCTCGACCGTGTTCCCGCCCGGCCGATTCGTATTGCCGGAGATGAAGTACAGCCCGAGATCGTCGGTGGTGTGCAGGATCGCCGGGCAGTTCCCCGGGACGGTCCCGGGGAAGGAGCCCATGAAGTCGATGAACGTGTTGTCCGCCGAGCCGTTGTTGCCAGCGGCCCATGCGGCCGGGGCGGAGGTGGCCAGGAAGCTCACCACCCCGAGACTTGTGGCAAGGCAGGCCAATCTGATCGAGCGTGGCTTCATGGGATCACCTCCGAGGCCGAACTGCGAGGCCTCCGCCGTTCGTCGCAGGACGGAGGCAAAGAAGCACCGACCACGTCACGCTTCCTCATCGCCACCGCCATGTAGGAAGTCAACCCGCCTTTCCATGATCGAGGCAAGGGTCGGTTTCAAGAAGTGATCCATGTGTCGAGCGGTTGCGGATGGTGTTGTTGGCGATGCGCGTGCCGGCTCCGGCACACCAGGCGAAGAGGTCGCCCTCGGAGAGCTCGGCCGGATGGGCGCGGCCGGTCCAGGCGAAGAGGTCGGTCCGCTCGTCGACGTAGTGGCGACGGGTCTTCGGGCTCTCGTACCGCCGGGCGAACTCGGCGATGAGCTCCTCGACACGAAAGTGGCGATCCCGTAGCGGGACCACCACTTTGGGTGTCACACGTTCTGGATCTTGATCTCGATGTCGACGCCCGCGGGCAGGTCGAGGCGCTGCAGGGAGTCCACCGTCTTCGGCGTGTGCTCGACGATGTCGACCAGGCGCTTGTGCACCTGCATCTCGAAGTGCTCCCGGCTGTCCTTGTACTTGTGGGGCGACCGGATCACGGTGTAGCGATGCCGCTCCGTCGGCAGGGGCACCGGGCCCTGGACCTTGGCCTGGGTGCGCAGCACCGTCTGGACGATCTTCTCCGTCGACTGGTCGAGGACCTCGTGGTCGTAGGCCTTCAGGCGGATGCGGATCTTCTGACGCGAGGCGTCGGCCATGTCGTCGCTCCCCCCGCCCCGTCGCCTACTTGAGGATCTTCGTCACTCGGCCGGAGCCCACCGTGCGGCCACCCTCGCGGATGGCGAACAGCAGGCCCTCGTCCATGGCGATCGGCTTCTGGAGCTCCACCGTCATCTCCGTGTTGTCCCCGGGCATGACCATTTCGGTGCCCTCGGGAAGCGTGATCGACCCGGTGACGTCGGTCGTCCGGAAGTAGAACTGGGGACGGTAGTTGTTGAAGAACGGCTTGTGGCGGCCGCCCTCCTCCTTGGTGAGCACGTACACGGCCGCGGTGAAGTTGGTGTGAGGAGTGATCGACCCGGGCTTCGCCAGCACCTGGCCCCGCTCCACGTCCTCCTTCTTGGTGCCTCGCAGAAGCGCTCCGATGTTGTCGCCGGCGCGTCCTTCGTCGAGGAGCTTGCGGAACATCTCGACCCCGGTGACGACCGTCTTCTGGGTCGTGCGCAGCCCGACGATCTCGACGTCCTCGCCGACCTTCACCTGTCCCTGCTCGACCTTGCCGGTCACGACCGTGCCGCGTCCGGTGATGGACATGACGTCCTCGATCGGCATGAGGAAGGGCTTGTCGACGGGGCGCTCGGGCTCGGGGATGTAGTCGTCGACCGCGTCCATGAGCTCGGTGATCTTGGGCGTCCACTCGGCGTCGCCGTCGAGTGCCTTGAGGGCGCTCACGCGGATCACGGGCACGTCGTCGCCGGGGAAGTCGTACTGGGTGAGCAGCTCGCGCACCTCGAGCTCGACCAGGTCGAGGAGCTCCTCGTCGTCGACCATGTCGGCCTTGTTCAGGGCGACCACGATGTGGGGCACGCCCACCTGGCGGGCGAGCAGCACGTGCTCACGCGTCTGGGGCATGGGGCCGTCGGCGGCCGAGACCACCAGGATGGCCCCGTCCACCTGGGCCGCGCCCGTGATCATGTTCTTGATGTAGTCGGCGTGGCCCGGCATGTCGACGTGCGCGTAGTGGCGCTTGTCCGTTTCGTACTCCACGTGGGCGATCGAGATCGTGATGCCGCGCTGCTTCTCCTCGGGCGCCTTGTCGATCTGGTCGAACGGCGTGAACTGCACGTTCGGGTTCTTCTCGGACAGCACCTTGGTGATCGCTGCGGTGAGCGTGGTCTTGCCGTGGTCGATGTGGCCCATCGTCCCGATGTTGATGTGAGGCTTCGAGCGCTCGAACTTCTTCTTGGCCATGGCTCTCGCTCCGGCTCCTAATTCTCAGACTGAGACGGACCTCGGCCCGTCTCGTTGTTCTCGTGTGTTCTCGTTGGTTGTTTCGGTGTGATCGCTGGTGCGTCGGTGAGGGTCACTCGCCCCGGGCCCGGGCGACGATCTCACGGGCGATCGAGTCGGGAACCTCGTGGTACGCGCTGAATTGCATCGTGTACGTGGCCCGACCCTGCGTCCGCGAACGCAGGTCCGTAGCGTAGCCGAACATGTCGGCCAGGGGCACCAGGGCCCGCACGACCTGGCTGCTGCCCCGTTGCTCCATCCCCTCGACCTTGCCGCGCCGGGAGGACAGGTCGCCGATGACGTCGCCCATGTACTCCTCGGGCGTGACGACCTCGACCGCCATCACCGGTTCCAGCAGCACGGGACTGGCCCGGCGGGCGGCCTCCTTGACGGCCATGGACCCGGCGATCTTGAACGCCATCTCGGACGAGTCGACGTCGTGGTACGAGCCGTAGGTGAGGATGACCCGAACGTCGACCATGGGATACCCGGCGAGGACCCCGTTGGTGAGGGCCTCCTGGATGCCCGCGTCGACGGCGGGGATGTACTCCTTCGGGATCACCCCGCCGGTGATCTTGTCGACGAACTCGTAGCCACCGCCGGGCCCGGTGGGCTCGGCGCCGATGACCACGTGCCCGTACTGGCCCCGGCCCCCCGTCTGGCGCACGTAGCGTCCCTCGACCTTTTCGACCGCCTTGCGGATGGTCTCCCGGTAGGCGACCTGGGGCTTGCCCACGTTGGCGTCGACCGAGAACTCCCGCAGCATGCGGTCGACGAGCACCTCGAGGTGCAGCTCGCCCATGCCCGAGATGACCGTCTGGCCCGTCTCCTCGTCGGAGCGGACGCGGAACGTCGGGTCCTCCTCGCTCAGCGCGAACAGGGCCTTGCCCAGCTTGTCCTGGTCCGCCTTGGTCTTCGGCTCGACCGCCACGTGGATCACGGGCTCGGGGAACTCGAGCCGTTCGAGCAGGACGGGGTGGGCCGGGTCGCTCAGCGTGTCGCCCGTGGTGGTGTCCTTCAGCCCGACCGCGGCCACGATGTCGCCCGAGAAGATGGCGTCTTTGTCCTCACGGTGGTTGGCGTGCATCTGCAGGATGCGGCCGACCCGCTCGCGCCGGTTCTTGGTCGAGTTCACGATGGTCGACCCCTTGGCCAGGCTGCCCGAGTACACCCGGAAGTAGGTGAGCTTGCCCACGTACGGGTCGGTCATGATCTTGAAGGCGAGAGCCGAGAAGGGCTCGGCGTCGTCGGCGCGGCGCTCCGCGGGCTCGCCCTTGGGCGTGGTCCCCAGGGCGGGCGGGACGTCGAGCGGGCTCGGCAGGTAGTCGACCACCGCGTCGAGCAGCGGCTGGACCGCCTTGTTCTTGAACGCCGACCCGCACAGGACCGGCACCGCCTGGCTGGCGATGGTGGCGCGCCGCAGGGCGCGGCGCAGGTCGTCCTCGGTGATGTCCTCGTCGCCGACGTACTTCTCCATGATCGTGTCGTCGTAGCTGGACAGCACGTCGACGAGCTGGTGACGGGCCTCCTCGGCCTCGGCCTCCATCTCGGCCGGGATCGGCTCGGTGCGCCACTTCTCGCCCATGTCGCTCTCCCACACCAGGGCGCGCATCCCGAGCAGGTCGATGACACCGCAGAAACTGCCTTCGGCCCCGATGGGGAGCTGGATCACCGCCGGGTTGGCCTCGAGACGGTCGCGGATCATGTCCACCGCCCGTCGGAAGTCGGCGCCGACCCGGTCCATCTTGTTGACGAAGCAGATGCGCGGCACGGCGTACTTGTTCGCCTGGCGCCACACCGTCTCGGTCTGGGGCTCGACCCCGGCCACGGCGTCGAACACCGCCACCGCGCCGTCGAGCACGCGCAGCGACCGCTCCACCTCGACCGTGAAGTCCACGTGGCCCGGCGTGTCGATGATGTTGATCCAGGTGTCCTTCCACATGCACGTGGTGGCGGCGGAGGTG
>Ga0307477_10000369_pt1 | contig 52965 bp, 39 predicted proteins | sample atmos_gasesECM2C_FD_203316 | JGI IMG/M metagenome (GOLD analysis project Ga0307477, IMG submission 203316) | Hardwood forest soil microbial communities from Morgan-Monroe State Forest, Indiana, United States - atmos_gasesECM2C_515 | ecosystem: Environmental > Terrestrial > Soil > Temperate... | reverse complement strand
GCGGCTGAAAGGAAAACGAGACCGCGCTTTGTTGGCTCTCCTGCTCGCGTGTGGGCTAAGAAGACACGAAGCCGTCGCATTGACGATGGATCATCTCCAGCAGCGGGAGGAACACTGGGCCATCGTCGACTTGATGGGTAAGGGAGGCCACGTTCGAACAGTTCCGGTTCCGGACTGGGTGAGAAGCGAATTAGAAGTGTGGCTTGCTGCAGCCGGCATTGATCGAGGAAAACTCTTTCGCAGGGTCAACAAAGTAGGCAGAACATGGGGAGATGGAATGACGGTAAAGGCGGCTTGGCACATAGTGAAGGAGTCCGCGAGGACCACTGGTGTCGCCAAATTAGCGCCGCACGATCTGCGTCGGACTTGTGCTCGCCTCTGCCATGCTTCGGGAGGGGAGTTGGAGCAATTCCAATTCCTATTGGGGCACATCTCAGTTCAAACCACCGAACGGTACCTTGGGTGCAAGCAACGAATTCGATCAGCAGTCAATGATCGCATTGGCATTGAGCCGAATCCTTGAGCTGGGTGGAACGGTTATGGAAGAGTGGCCGACCAACCGGGAGTAGGTCCTCACGGCAGCCTCGAATGCAAAGGCTTAGCTCGTGTGCGTAGCTCACGGAGCAATCGCTCGAGCGAATGCCACCCGGTCGCCGTTACTCCAATCGTCGCGCGGCTCCGCCGCTGCGCGAGCGAACGTCCACAGCCGGACACGTTCGTGATCGACGCCAAGCAGGTCCGCAAAGCTTCGGATCGTTGCGTCTGGGTCCGATTGTAGTCTTGCAGAACAATTAAACAGGTGCTGCGTCGCGTCGTAGGCGGGATCACCGACGAAGGGCTTTGGGTCGATGACGAGCCATGGCTGACGTTCCGCTCGGAGAACGTTGCCTGCGTGCAAGTCGGTAGCCAACAAAAGCTCAGTGGGTTGCGTGCGTGGCAACTCCGCAAAGAGACGCAGACCTTCGTGGGCTAGTCCTGCATCCGGCCACTGCTCGATCTGAGCCAGCGTCTGGTCGCTCCAATATTTTGTCAAAGCAGACAAAGGGCGAAAGGGATGTTGTGCTGATGGTGCGCGCCACAGACGGCGCAGCAAACCTGAAATCACCACGTCCTGCTCGCGCTCCGGCAGCGTACGCAGCACCGTCCCCGGCTCGCAACGTTCCAAGAGCATGGCACCCAGATCATCGTCGGCCTTGAGTAGTCGCACAGTCGGGTCTCCGGCCCAGAAGCGCAGCCCGTGGATTTCGTGTTCTCCCTCCATATGCGGCATGCCGATCTTCAGTACCGCAGGTGTTCCGTCTGCGCGTGTGACTGCAGCCACGTACGAGCAACTCACCTCGTCGTCATCGAACGGGGCATCGAGCGTCAGCGACCATCTGCGCTCCAAGTTTCGCAGCACATCGGGCAGGCGTTCGAGCCATGCCGCACGCGGTGGGGTCTTGTGGCAGCTAGCCGCGAGCCCACTTGGGATTCCCAGTGCCATGGCTTTTATTGTAGCCGTTTCACCAGCTGCGCCGGAGCCACTTCGGAGATGGCGTTCGCCTCCCGAGGCGCGTTGACGGGCAAACCTTCCATAATCCAGTTAGGTCCAGTTAGGTAAGGTTTGCCGACCCTTCGTCGAGAACTTCTTCCGCTTCCGAAAAGCCGGTTTCTGGTTCACAACGTCGAGATTAACATTCGCGTGGCGACCGTTCGTTTGGAACGTTTAGGAAGACAGTTGTTCCCACGATCCGCGGAGTCCTTCGGGGTGCTCTCCGTGCCCCGGCCATCCTGCAAATCAAGCATATCAAATCAGGGAAACCCGCCATCTAATGAACGAAGCGCCCGAAGCCTCAGACTTGCAAATGCCGGAGGGACGATCGGTGAACGTCAACGCGCCACAACCAGCCAAGAAGGCCTCGCCCCCGAGCGAACAAGATTGTCGGCTAATCGTTGATAGCATTCCGGGATATGTTTCTACTTTGACGGCGCACGGCGACATCGAGTTCGTCAATCAGCAATGGCTGGATTACCTTGGAAAAACTCTTGACGAGGTGAAAAGTTGGACCAACTGCGGCTTTGTTCATCCCGACGACCTTTCTCGTCTGGTGTCCACATGGAATCGCTCGGTCGAAACCGGGCAGCCATATGACTCTGAGTTCCGTGTCAGTCGTGCTGATGGCGTATTCCGCTGGTTCCATGTACGCGCTATCCCCGAGCGGGAGGCGGAAGGACGCATCGTGCGCTGGTATTGCTTGCATACGGATATTAACGAGCGCAAACAGGCAGAAAACCGGCTGCAGTTGCTCTTCGATGTCACCAATCAAGTCGTCTCAAATTTGCAGATCGACGATCTCCTCCGCGCCATTTCGGCGAGCGTCCGGCGGGTGATGCAATGTGATGTCGTGTACGTCTGCTTGCCCGGTTCGGATGTGAGCAGGTTGCGGGTCTTTGCGCTCGATTTTCCAGAGAGCAAGGGGTTCATTCGAGAGGACTCTATTTCGGTAGAGGGGGCCATCGCTGGTATTGTTTTCCGCACCGCCAAACCCTGGATGGGTAATGCCGCCGACTTGCTTCAGTTAGGCGTGAAGGATGACCCTGCCGTTGCCGAGGGCATTAACACCGGCTGTCTCATGCCACTTATTAGCGGGAATCGTGTCCTCGGTGTCTTGGCGCTCGGCCGCCGCGAGGACCATGGTTTTAGTCAGGTCGATTTTGAGTTTCTTATCCAGGTAGCGAACCAAATTGCCATCGCAATAGAGAACAGCTCTGCATATCACGAAAGTACGAGCGCCAGAGCCTATCTGGAAGAATGTCTCAAAGAAATTCAGAGCCTGAAGGATCGCCTGCAAGACGAGAACTTGGTACTGCGCGAGCAAATCGATCAGGCTCTCATGTTTGAGGAGATTGTGGGTACCTCATCCGCTCTCCAAGCAGTGCTCTCGCTCGTATCCAAGGTGGCGCCAATGGATGCCACGGTTCTACTCACAGGTGAAACGGGCACAGGCAAGGAGTTGATCGCCCGCGCCATCCACAAGAGATCTCGGCAGTCCTCGCGTCCTTTCGTCGGCGTGAATTGTGCCGCGATTCCGGCGTCACTGATTGGGTCCGAATTGTTCGGTCATGAGAAAGGGGCCTTTACGGGGGCCCTGCAGCGGCGACTGGGTCGCTTCGAGGTTGCCGACGAAGGCACCCTCTTCCTTGACGAGGTCGGTGAACTGCCAGCCGAAACGCAAATTATGCTGTTGCGTGTTCTGCAGGAGCGGGAGTTCGAGCGTGTGGGTGGCAATCAGCCAATCCGAGCTAACGTACGGGTCATCGCTGCCACAAATCGGGACCTGGAGGCGGCCATCGCCGCGGGCACATTTCGTTGCGATCTATTTTACCGTCTCAACGTCTTTCCGATTGAGATTCCTCCTCTGCGGGAAAGAAGAGAAGACATTCCGCTGCTGGTCGAGTACTTCATCGAACATTTCGGGCGGAAAGCGGGAAAAAGCTTCCGTGGAATCAATAAAAAGACTTTGGCGCTTCTTCTGTCGTATCCCTGGCCAGGTAATATTCGCGAATTGCAAAACGTTGTCGAACGTTCCGTCATCGTATGCGAAACAGAGTATTTCTCGGTGGATGAGAGTTGGCTTTCGCAGCGTTCTCTTGCGAGCGAGCCGGCCAGCCATTTGAAACTAAATCACAAACTTGCTGCCCACGAGAAAGAGATGATTGAGGCTGCCCTGCGCAAGAGCGAAGGGCGAGTGTACGGACCGTCCGGAGCAGCAGCAAAACTGGGGATCAGTCGATCAACATTAGAATCAAAGATTCGGTCACTGAAGATCAACAAATACCACTTTAAGACTGCAAGAGCCTCGAAAACATAGTTAACGGCGTCGCTACTACTCGACGAAAACGCTCCTCAACATGGTGTAGGAACTCTCGGCACTTGCTCAAGCCTCGACATTTCGCTAGTAGCTAACTCAGGCGTTCACGATGAACAGGGTATCTAGCGGCTCCTGCTCTGGTGCCCACCGTTTCGGGAAGATGTTTCGTGTAGATAAGAAGATGATAAGAGGGCCAGGTCTTCTGACCTTATGCGCGATTTTCCCCGGATGACGGGCTACCGGGAAGTTAACGAGGAGCCTCCAACTTCCCGATTGCCGACGCAATATAAAAGGGCGCCCCTTTTGGAGTGGGGATTTGAGTGTTCGGCTCAACCCTTCCAGAAAGGACACCCTTTATGACTAGCACTAAATATATCGGTATGGACGTGCATAAGGAAAGCATCTCGGTCGCGGTGATGAATGCGACCGGGAAGATCGTGATGGAATGCGTCATCGAAACAAAAGCCAGCATGATTCTGCAGTGTATCGACGGGCTGCGCGGAGATTTGCACGTCCCGTTTGAGGAAGGAACCTCGGCCGCCTGGCTATACGATCTTTTGAAGCCACACGTCACAGAATTGATTGTCTGCGATCCACGGAAGAACGCCTCCATGAGAGAGGACTACTCAGAACGCATGCTGGCTTCCTACGGTCTGCGTTTCGAGCCCGTTCAGAGTCTCATCCGCCGATCTCCAGAAGACTATGAATTAAACCCGCGAAGAAGATCAAAAACAGTCTTTCTGCAAATTGGCAGAGAGAGCTGCAAGACGTTGCTAGACGCGAGGGGAGAACTCTTTTACAAATTGCGAAATGTTCGTTCGCCGGTGGCCTAGAATCGTACGGAAAAGAGGGCGTGAAGTACCGCCCTCGTGCTTGCCACTCCTTCCTAGATGAAGGATGCCAGCCCTCCAGGGGGAGCTCTAGGCGAGGCCTGCTTTCGCGAGAGGCAGCTCCCGGATGCGCTTTCCGGTTGCGGAGAAAATGGCGTTGCACAGCGCGGGGGCAAAAGGCGGCAGACCGGGTTCTCCAATTCCCGCCGGTGGCGCGTCGCTCGGCACGATGTAAACATGCGTTTCCTTGGGTGCGTTGTTCATTCGTGCCACCTGGAACGAATCGAAGTTGGATTGGTCAATCACGCCGTTGGTAGCGGTGATCTCGCCATAAAAGGCCAGGCTCGTTCCCATGACTGCGGCGCCTTCGAATTGTTGCCGTACCATCTCAGGATTCACGACTGTTCCCGCATCCAGGGCGGTATCCACGCGCTTGACCTGAATCTGGCCCGCGTCGTTTAACTGCACCTGTACCACCGTGGCCACATAGGTCAGAAAACTGCGGTGCACGGCCACTCCAATGCCATAGCCGTTCCCTGGTTTCTGCTTTCCCCATCCGGCTTTTTCCGAAGCCAATGTCAGCACGCGCCGGAATCGGCCGGTGTCAATCGGATACTGTTCGTAGGCGCCGTCGTAATTCGGAAACTCCTTCGGAAGGTCCGTCCTTGGGATAACGCGGTCCGGACCGAGAAGTTGCAGCAGGTATTCGACAGGATCTCTCCCCGCCGCATGCGCCAGCTCATCCGCAAAAGAATGAATTCCGAATGCGTGATAAATATTAGCTACGGAACGGAACCAGCCAATGCGCATGTGAGCTGTCGCCGGCCCATTCTCGGCGCGAAAGTTTGACACTGCGAAAGGAACATCCGTAAATCCAAGTCCTAGCTCGCCGGCATCGGAATATTTTGCGCTGGCATCGAAGGTCGAACCAATGGGAGGAAAAACCGTCCGCTGCAGCCACGCCGTTGGCTTTCCATCTGGTCCCAGCGATGCCTTCATGTACATCGCCGCCACGGAATGGTAGACGTCAAACTTGATGTCGTCCTCGCGGCTCCACACCACCTTTACTGGCTTTCCGGTTTTCTTCGAGAGGACTGCCGCTTCCACCACAAAATCCGGGAACGACTTTCGGCCGAATCCGCCGCCGAGCAGCGTCACGTTCACCGTCACGTCTTCTTTTTTCAATCCCAGTGCTTGCGCAACGGCATCCCGCGCACCCTGGGGGTTCTGCGTCGAAGCCCAGGCCTCGACTTTCCCATCGCGGTAAACCGCCAGAGCCGCAGGCGGCTCCATCGAGGCGTGCGCCAGCAGCGGCGCATAGTATTCGGCTTCGACGATTTTTCCGCCCTTCGCGAAGGCTCCATCCACGTCGCCGTTTTCGCGAACGACTTTCCCCGGTTTGCGCGCCGTTTCCTGCAGCTCTTTCTTGTACGCATCCGAGTTCCAGACGCTGTGGGGGCTTTTCTCCCATTCAATCTTCAGTTTTTTCTTTCCCTGCATCGCCGCCCAGGTGTTGTCCGCTAGCACGGCCACGCCGCCCAAGGCCTGAAATCCAATCGGCGGCTTGAACGCGTCAATCGTAGCGGTCTGTTTTACGCCTGCTATGCCGAGGGCCGCCTTGTCATCCAACGACTTCACGCTGCTTCCAAACACCGGCGGATGCGCCACGCTGGCGTACAGCATTCCCTCCATGCGCGTGTCCTGGCCGTAGCTCGCCTTCCCGGTGCACATGTCTTTCAGGTCGTAGCTTGTGGTGCCTTTTCCGATATAGCGCCATTCGCTTTGCGCTTTGAGTCTTACTTCCTCTTTTTTCGGCACTTCCAATTTTCCCGCCGCCGAAGCCAACTCCCCATAGCCCAGTTTTTTCCCAGAAGTTTTGTGCGTGACGGCATGCAAGCTCGTCGTGCACTCCGCCTCCGGCACGCCCCATTGCGCGGCTGCGGCACGCACCAGCATCAGCCGCGCGGTCGCGCCGGACAGCCGCAGCGTGTCGAAGAAACTCCGCACCGAATGCGAGCCGTCCGTATCCTGATCGCCGTATTTTTCATCGCCGATGGCTTGCACGATCTTCACGCGGGACCAGTCCGCATCCAGCTCGTCCGCCACGATTCGCGGAAGCGCGGTGCGGCTCCCGCTGCCCATCTCGGAGCGATGCGCGACGATGTACGCCGTTCCATCCGTATCGATCGCCAGGTACACGTTTGGCTGCAATGCGGCTTTCGTCATGCCCTCTGAGGCGCTGACGTCCGCGGACCCAGCGAACAACGATTCCGGCGTCCAGCGGACACTGATGACCAACGCTCCCGCTCCGAGCATTCCCTTCAGAAACGCGCGCCGGCTGTTGCCTCCCGCGCGGTCGAAGTCACGCTGTGAGATGTTTTCGATCCGAATCATGCGGCCCTCGCTGTGCTCATGGACGAAAATAGACGCAAATCCGTCTAAACCACCGCTCCATCCTACCGCCATTCTCGTTTCTTGCAACCCCGCAGGCGGGTGCTCCGCTTTCCCGATGGCGCGGCAGTTGAATCATTCTGCGCATCGGGGAAATGCCGTATTGCAGATTCGGGCAGGGCAATGCAATCTGAACCTCGGAAGACCAACGTCACCATGTCCCCAGACCTCATGCGCCGCGCCATAGCCCTCGCGCTCGAAAACGTGCGTTCCGGGAGCGGTGGGCCGTTTGCCGCAGTGATCGCAAAGGACGGCCGAATCATCGCCGAAGGCGTGAACCGCGTCACCGCGGCAAACGATCCGACCGCCCATGCGGAGGTCGTGGCGATACGAGAAGCCTGCCGCGCACTCGGAGACTTTCAACTCGCAGGCTGCGATCTCTATACCACCTGCGAGCCTTGCCCCATGTGCCTCGGCGCCATTTACTGGGCACGCCCCGCCCGAGTTTTCTATGCCGCAACCGCTGCTGACGCGGCCGCCGCCGGATTTGACGACGCCTTTATTTATGACGAACTCAAGATTGCGCCGGCCGCGCGGCGAATTCCCACTTCACAACTTCTGCGCGAAGACGCGCTGGCCATTTTTTCAGCTTGGAAGCAACAGGCAAACAAAAGACCTTACTGACGCGAGCTCTCGCTTAGACAGCATCGGCCACAGTTCGCGAGCGGCTACGATTCCGGCCAGGCTCCCAGCGCCCGCCGCACATCCACTAATTGTCCCAGGTGATACGCGTTGTGATCGGCCAGAATCAGCGCCTCACGCAGAACCGTCTGGCCGTCGCCGTGAGGAAGCTTGGCAAACAGATCCGTCTTTGGATTTTTCACCAGTTTGATCATCTCCTGCAGATCATCCTGGAACGCTTTTACGGTTTTGTCCCAGGCCGCATCGTCGGGCGGCACCGGCGTCTTCGGCCAGTACCCTTCGGGGAACCCGGGCGAAACATGCTTGGGGTTGCGGCTGAATTCCAAAATGTCCCACTGCGCGATCCGCACATGCTCAAGGAGTTGCCATCCGGTGTGCCGCGTTCCCTCCATGAAGGCTCCGCGTTTCGCTTCCGGAAAGCCATCAATGGCATCCATGAAGTGCACGTGCGCGCCGCCGCCCTTCAATAGGTTTGCAAGGTGTTCGCGCAGCGCCCGATCGTGATTTCCCGGCGCAGTTTTCTTTTTCGAAGCCTTCTTTCTCTTCTTTTTGGCCATTTCCTATTTCTCCGAGGCTAGCGCTTGCGGCGGCATGTGCGGCAGAGGATGCGCGCGCATTCCTGCAAATCCCCCCATTCGAGGACATCTTCTCATAACTCGGTTCAAGTCCATTGCCTGAATCCCACAAGGGCTGGCATACTTTCTCTCCCCGCGATTGACACGAGGCAATGGATGAAACGCGAATTTCACCGCTGGTATTCTCCGCGGCTCGGATTCGAGCTGGGCGTCGTTGTATTCGGCCACTGGGGACCGCCGCTGCTGGGTTTTCCCACTAGCGCCGGCGACGAGTGGGAGCTGGAAGGCCAGAGCATGATCGGCGCCCTCGCGGATTTCATCGAGGCCGGTAAAGTCAAAGTATTCACCGTGAATTCGATCAACGGGCAAAGTTTTTACAACAAGGCCGCGCATCCGTTTCATCGCAGCTACGTGCAGGCGACGTTCGATTCCTATCTCCGCGAGGAAGTTGTTCCCTTCATCTGGGACAATTGCCAATCGCCCGGCATCGCCATCTCGACCATGGGTGCGTCCTTCGGCGCCTACCACGCCGCGAACTCGCTCTTCAAACACCCCGATGTAATCAAGCGGTGTTTCGCCATGTCCGGGGTCTATGACGTCAGGAACTTCATGGACGGGATGTTCGACGACAATTTTTACTTCAACAATCCCGTGGACTATCTGGCGAACATGAGCGACCCGTGGTTCTACGAACAGATTGCCAGCTGCGACATTCACATCACGACCGGCACGGGGCAATGGGAAAACAGCGGCCCGACGTACCGTCTCTCCGAAGTGCTCTCCAGCAAAGGCATCCGCCATTCGCTCGACAATTGGGGTCCGCAGGGCGGCCACGACTGGCCGTACTGGAAACACCAGATGCGCGAATACATTTCTCGGCTTTTCTAAATGTGAGAGTTGCGCGGATTGCGCGGAAAAAAAGACCTAGCTGAGGCCGAGGTGTTCGAGCTGGTAACGGCCCTTTTCGATGACCTGATCGTCATCAATCCAGACGTCGCAATTGCGCGTTAGCACATCCACGTGCGTTCTGGATTTCCAGTCGGCGTGCGTCTGGCTGCCATAGGGGTCGCCAAAGGCCAGGTGCACGCCCGGAAATTTTTCGTCCTGCAGCAGGATGCCAATCATTTCCGATAAACCGAGATTCGTCCCGAACGCCAGTTCGCCCACGCGATCGCTATTTTCATCCGTGTGGCAATAGTCCCAGAATTCCCGCTCCAGCTCTTTGCATTCGCACTCGGCATGCACCAGCCGCGCGCCTTTGATCGTGAGCACAAGCGGCGTGGCCTGCAAATCTCCGTACTTGCCGTTGAAATGGTCACCCGCGGTCGCGTCGCAGACGAACGTGCCATCCACCGTTGCAGGAGTGGTGAAGACTTCGCCAGCCGGAAGATTCGACCAGTAGCGCGGGCTGATGAGCCCGCTCGTTTTCACCCAATCGAGCCCGCGATCGAAGTGCGCTGCAATCTCTGTTCCCGCTTCCGTCTTTACCGTCAGCGTTTCGGCGCGCAGCATCCGTTCGCGCAGCTTGTCGCTGAGGCGGTCCACCAGCCTGTAATCCGCGCGCATCCCTTGCTGCATGATCTGGGGCGTCACTCCGACCATGTGAGCGTAGCGGATCTGCCTCCGCTCGACCACCCGGACGATGGCCATCCGCGCGCCCAGCTCTCCCGGCTGCGGCGTCATGCACATCACGCCGGCATCGGCAGTCTCCAGCGCTTGCAGCACCGCCGGCGGGGCCACACTCATCGGCCGCGGCCCGAAATCTTCCAGCAGCAAGCCGGTGTAGAGAGCATGACGATCTTCCAAAGCGGCCGCGATGCTCGCCGCCACGGCGCGGCTGGCTTCATCCGCAATCAGCGCAACGTGTTCGCCCGGTCGCACCGCAAGGCACGTTTCCACGGCGTTCTGCGCGCCCGGCATCAACTCTTCTTGTGGAGCACCAAAGTCCATCCTAATAATCTTACTTGAATTGCCGGATTTTTCTAGCGCCGTCGTTCTGGCAGGCCTCTTTTTCTAACTGGCCTTTAGGCCGGTGCCCGCACTGCGAGGATGGACAAAGGCAGCGGAGTTCCTGCAAGGGCTTGCGAGGCATGTTCCTGATCAATCGGCAGAAGAGGTTCGCGGAGCGACGCGAAACGCGGGGACCTGTCCGCCGCCGCTCGTCACGTTGGCTAGGCCCGTGGCGCTCAGCCGCGTCAAGAAGCCGCACACTTTCCCGCGAAAAAGGTACGGCGCAAAATCCACCAGCATATCCCGGTAATGCACTTGGCCCACATCGGTGACGTAGGGAAAAACTTCGCGGCGGACGGGTATGCGCTCCTGAACGATCCATACGCCATTCTGTGCCGTCAGGGCTCGCTCGATCGCCGCGTCCCACGCCGCCTCGTCGGTTTCCCATCCAAGCGTCACGCCTGAACCGCCGTACTCGTCACTGGGCTTCAGCACCAGGTTTTCGCGTTCCCTGCGGATGAAGGCGAGCAATTCCACCGTCTGGCCGTAATGCGCCGTTTTCACGTCGCCCACCACGCGCGTCCACGGAATATGGCGCCGGATCAGTTCACGTTCTCCGTGGGAAAAGAGCGCGCCGTTCTGCTCATCCGTCAGCACCGCGAAGAAGGCCTTCACGTGCGGAATCTTGCAGCGAAAGTTATTCGCCACGCAAACCACGTTCGCCGCGTACGCATTGACGAGCGCCGCGCATTCCGCCGGTTTTGCCACGATGTCGTTGATGAGCACGCGCCGGTACACCAGGTCAATCACCTTATCCTGCGCCACCAGTTGTTTGCCGTCGAATTCCAGTTCCCGCGGATCAGCGACCAGCGTCGGAATTCCCATCCTCTCGAATTTCGCCTGGAGGATTTCGAATTCACTCCATGTCGGCACGCCCTCCCAATCCACAATGGCAATCTGCGGCGTCGCGGACGAACCGCCCCAGTCCACATAACTCAACATCAACGCATCGAGAAGTTTGGCGCTGAGCGGGTAGCTGTGAGCCTCGTATTTTCTGGCGAATTGCGCCATCACCGGAAGCTCGCGGAAAATTTCCCCAAGCGATTCCGCGTAGCCCGCGCCCGCCGGCGATTCGCCGTTGTACTCCGCGAATTTCAAGGAGTCCGGCAGCAAGAAGGCATCCAGCCGCGACGCCGCGCACACCCGGCCGTATCCTGTGGGCAGCCGCGCGAGGCGTTCCTCTTCCTCGCGCAAATGCAATTGAGCAAATAAATGCTTGTCATCCAGTGCCGCGGTCGCCACGCGTTCACCCAGATCCGCAATGGTCTCGGCGACGGTTCGAACGCGCGCGTCGTCTTCCGGTGATAAAAAGAAGGGCCGCAGGAAAGGGCAGTGCACGCGGTCGCCAAACGTAAGTTTCGCTCGCCGCATCTTCTTGAACAAATCTTGCGGAAGCCCGGGCACCCGTATAAGGTGCGCCTTCAAAAGTTGGTTCCACTCCTCTGCGGGATTTGGAAGCATCGCCGAAGGTGTAGGCGCGCTTGTCATCTCGCTACGACCCGTGTGCCGATCCAGCCGAAGGAGCCGCCGCTGACCGCTGCCCCGCCGCGGCGCTCTTTGGCGATCCCGTGAATCCCGCAGCAGCGCCGACGCCCAGCATCTCTTCCCACCTCGGCCACGGATTCGATGCTTTGCCGTTCAGTGCGCGATCAATCACCAGCCGGGCCATCTTCTCCACTACCTGCTCGAAATAAAACTCCGTAATCCGGTCGCGCTCAAAATCCGGCGCGGGATTTAGGAAGTCGATGGCGTAAGGCACGCCGTCTTTCACCGCGAACTCGATCGTGTTCATTTCATAGCCTAGCGCCTGATTGATCGTTTGCGCGTCCTTCACGACGCGCGCGCCCAGCTCCGTCGTCAAGTATTCGTGATCCACCCGGTACTTCCGTTCCTTCGGATCGTAATGAACCGGCAAAATATCCATCTTTCCAAACGTGAAGCAGCGCACATACTGAGTGAAGTCGATGAATTCCTGCAGCGTCATGCAATACGGCGAAGTCTTGTCGTAGGCCGCGAGCAACTCCTCTTTATTATTCACCTTGTAGACATGTTTCCACCCGCCGCCGGAATATGGCTTGAGGATCGCGGGGCGCCCGACATAATCCAGCAGCCCGTCCCAGTCGACCGGGTACTCCAGGTTGTGCAGCGACTCGCCAGTGATATCCACGTCGCTGGGATAGCCCTTCTGTGGAAGAAGGACCGTTTTCGGAATCGCGATTCCCAGTTTTGCCGCCACCGAATAATTGAAAAACTTGTCGTCGGCCGTCCACCAGAACGGATTGTTGATGACGTAGGTTCCCTCGAGAACCGCATGCTTCAAATAACCTCGGTAGTATTCGACTTCGTGCGAAATACGGTCGACGATCACGCTGTACTTCGCCAGCTCTCCCATGCGCGTGCCGCCGAGCTTCACAAACTCCGCCGCGACGCTATCCTTCTTGCCAAGCTCATTCACGCGCGCAATAAACGCCGGGGGAAAGCTGTACTCGCGCCCGCAAAGAAGGCCGACCTTTTTCATGTTCGTGCTCCTGCTAAATGCCTGAGGAACTGCCCAGCCTGCTGCTAGTTGATCGCATGCGCCGAGGAAGTGCGCGGTTCGGTCACCCCCCCGCGCGTTTCTGCAACCAGATGGCGCACCACTGCCTTCAGGTCACCCGTCTCTTGGTACACCCGCAACTGTCGGTCCGCACTGGTGCCCTCATTCATGATCGTATGAACGTATTCGACGGCACTGCGGCTGCCAAGGTCATCCACCACGTCGTCTACGAATCCCAGCAGCTCGGGAATCAGCTGTCGCATCGGCACTTCCGTCTCTTTCCCAAAGTCGATCAGCTTTCCTTCGATCCCGTACCGCGCCGCGCGCCACTTGTTCTCTTCGATCAACGCGCGCCGGTACAGCCGCCAACTCATGTTTCCCTCATAAAGGCGGTGCAGCTTGACGAGGATCGCCTGCGCCAGGGCCGCGATGGCCACGGCCTCCTCGACCCTAGTCGAGACGTCGAACATCCTGAATTCCAGCGTGCCAAACATGGGGTGCGGGCGGACATCCCACCAGATCTTTTTGCCGTTATCAATGCAATTCAACTTCATCAGGAGATTCACAAAATTCTCGTACTCGCTCCACGATTCGAATTGCTCGGGAATGCCCGTCCGCGGGAACCGCCGGAAAACGGTGGTGCGAAACGATTTCAGCCCCGTGTTGCGGCCCATCCAGAACGGCGAGCTGGTCGAAAGCGCCAGCAGGTGCGGCAGGAAATAGCGCACTCCATTCATCAGGTCAATCGTGGTTTGTTTGTCCGGCATGGCCACATGCACGTGCATGCCAAAGATGAGCAGCGACCTCGCCAGTTGCCCCATCTCTTCGACGATGTGCTGATACCGCTCGCCGGGGGAAATGACCTGGTCAATCCAGCTGGAAAACGGATGCGTCCCCGCAGCGGCGACCTGCAGCCCCGCGCGTTCCGCGGCCGCCACCAGTTCGCCGCGCGTCCGGTGCATCTCGATGCGCAGCTCGCTGACGTTTTCGCAGATTCGCGACCCCGTTTCGACGATGGACTGGTGAAGCTCGTGTTTGACCTGCTCCGCGATGTCCGGGGATGCCTCGGAAACCAGCTGGCTGACATGCGAGCGCAGCTCGCATGTTGCTGGATCTATGATTTGAAACTCTTCTTCGACACCGATGGTGAAGCGGTGAGCCATTGGGTGGCCCTCCGGGTTGCGCTAGATAGGTTCGGGGACTTCGAGCCTCGTATCATACCCTGCGAACGGGCCAAATTGCACCTGCATCGATGGCCCTGGGAACGCCATCTCCGCTCCATCTCCAGGGTTCAGCGGGACGAATCTTCCAATTGGCGTGCGTTGCTTGCGGCCCGGTCAATTTGGCACTGGACGGCGAGATATTTGGCTTGCCAGACTCTTTCGCATGCAAATCAAGCCCTTTCGAATCGAACAGTATTTCGGCAAATACGAATTCACCGCCAAATACTTGCTCTCCAGCTCCGATGCAGAATCCCGCACCATCCAGGAGCTCCTCCATCTCGAGCCCGGCTCCCAGGAACGCCTGCTCGCACATTGGTGCGGTTACACGGAATCTCCGGGCGCTCCCGATCTGCGCGAAGCCGTCGCCGCTATCTACAAATCGCTCAAACCAGACGACATCCTCGTCGTGGCCGCCGCCGAAGAAGGCATCTTCGTGCTCTATCACGCGCTCGCCGGGCCGGCCGATCACATCATCGTTGAAACACCTTGCTACGAGAGCGGCCTCGAAGTCGCCCGCAGCACCGGCGCGCAAATCAGCGAATGGCCCCGCTCGTTCGAAAACGGCTGGGCGCATGACCTTGGCGCTCTCGAAAAATTGCTCCGGCCCAACACCAAAATCATCTACATCAACACGCCGCACAACCCCACCGGGCTCTTGATGCCCGCAAACGTATTCAAGCAAGTGCTCGAATTAGCGGCCAGCCGCGGCATCATTGTGTTTTCCGATGAAGTCTACCGCGAGCTCGAACACGATCCCGCCACGCGCCTGCCGGCTGCGTGCGAAATTTACGAACATGCTGTAAGCCTGGGTTCCATGAGTAAGACCTACGGGTTGCCCGGCTTGCGCCTCGGATGGCTCGCTAGCCGCGATCGGGAGATTCTTCGGCGCTGCCTGGAATTCAGGTACTACACCACCATCTGCAACAGCGCCCCCAGCGAATTTCTCACCGCCCTGGCCCTGCGCCATCGCCAGGTCCTCGCCCGGCGCAACCTGGAAATCGTGCGGCGCAACTTGCCGCTTCTCGACGCCTTCTTTCGCCAGCGGCCCAATCTTTTCGAATGGGCGAAACCCAATGCAAGTACCATCGGCTTCGTGCGTTTCAAGCCTGAGCGCGACGTCTTCTCGTTTTGCGAGGAAGTTGTCCGGGATTCCGGCGTCTTGCTCCTGCCCGGCGCAGTCTACGACCAGCCGCGCCACATCCGCTTCGGCTATGGCAGAAAAAACATGCCCGAAGCCCTGGCGCGGTTCGACGCTTATTTAGACGCTCATTCCTGAAGGTTTTTAAAATCGGATGGAGGGATGTGAAAAGTAGGACAGACATTCCTGTCTGTCCCTCGGTAAGCTTACTCGCGCCGGGCCGTCTCTTTACTTCGTTACTTTCTTATCTCAATGCTTCAATCCTCTTACGCCGCGCCCATCGCCCTGCGCTGCTGGAAACATTCCCGGCAGAAAACCGGCCGCCCCTGCGTTGGCCGGAAAGGAACCGTGGTCTCCTTCCCGCACTGCGAACAGTTTGTCTTGGTTTCCGAGCGCATCGGTGAGGCGTGCCCGCCTCCACCTCCGCCCTCGGCCCGTTTCGCTTTGCAGGCCTTGCAGCGCTTGGGTTCGTTCTTGAACCCCTTGTCGGCGAAAAACATTTGTTCCCCGCCAGTAAATACAAATTCAGCACCGCATTCCGCACACTTCAACACCTTGTCGTGGTATTCCATGAGCCGCTCTCCCCTGGTCCCGGGTCGGGCAGGAGATTGGGCGCACTTTGTACCTCAGAGCCGGATTGCTTGAGGAAACCTGTATCCGGGGACGCCGGGCGCGGATCCCTTGGGCCTGCGGGCACGAAGCTGAAACACGAACCCAAACTTCTCTGCCTTATAGGGGCCTGATTCTCGGAAGTGCGGCGCCAAGCCGCGTGGAAAACGGAGTGGCGGCCCCGACCTGGCCGGGGCCGCCCTTCTAAACTTAATCCGCTTCCCGCCGCTGCTTCTTGCGCAGTCGCTTCCGCGAAAGCGCTTCCTTCGCCCGGCGCTTCTCGCCGGGTTTCATGTAGAAACTATGCTTCTTGATTTCCTTGATGATGTCTTCCTGTTGCACCTTGCGCTTGAAACGTCGCAGGGCATTTTCCAGGGATTCACTCTCTTGGATAATGACTTCAGCCACTGTATGAATTCACCCCCAATCCGGTTCGGATTGGTTTCTTGCGGCGCCTCTCGCCGGCCAAGCTACAGCCGGCTGTGCACGTCTTCGGGCACCGCCCCTGTTCATAATTATCTCACGTATTGTCCGATTCGCGGACGCACCTAGAATGGTAGCTGGCCTCTTCTAATCAATTCCGGCCCTGCAAGTCAAGGAATCTTTGCGTCTGCCCGCATTTTTCGCAGTACTGAACCCACCCCATGGCAAGAAAGGTATGTCATAATCATACGGTAAACTACCGTTGTCTTCCTTCGATCGCCGCACTCAGGCCTCCACGTTCTCCCGCGCCTCGCTTGCTGCTATCCCGCTTGTGCTCTTCCTGGCCGTTACGTAGAATGAGCCGCTTCTCAAGACGCTCTCATTGGGGGTCCACCCATGTCGGCGATGCGTGACGCTATCGGAGTTCTCCTCGCAGGAGGCCAGGGCGAACGCCTTTGGCCCCTCACACGCGACCGCGCCAAGCCCGCCGTTCCCTTTGGCGCTCTCTACCGCATCATTGACATCACTCTCTCCAATTGCATTAACTCCGATCTCCGCCGCATCTTTGTTTTGACGCAGTACAAAGCGCTCAGCTTGAACCGCCACGTTCGCGCCGGCTGGTCTCCCCTCGCCGGCCTCGGCGACTACATCGAAGTGCTCACCCCGCAGATGCGTGTTTCGAAGGAGTGGTACCAGGGCACGGCCGACGCCGTCTACCAGAACATTTATTCCATCGGCAGCGAGCGGTCCAAGTACGTCTTCATCCTCTCCGGCGACCACATCTACAAGATGAACTACGCCAAAATGCTCCAGCAGCACGTGGATTCCGGGGCGGACGTTTCCGTTGCCACCATCCAGATTCCCGCTGCACAAGCGGCCCGCCAGTTCGGCGTGATCGAGGTGAACAAAGACTGGCGCATCATCGGGTTCGAGGAAAAGCCCGCCGAACCCAAGCACTCTCCGCACCAACCGGGTCATTGCAACGCCTCCATGGGGATCTACATCTTCAACACCCAGCTGATGATTCCCATCCTTCTCGCCGATTCCGAGGATCCCAAGTCCAGCCACGATTTCGGCAAGGACATCTTGCCGCGCATCATTTCGAAGCACCGCGTGTTCGCCTACAATTTCGTGGATGAAAATCAGAAGGACGCGCTCTACTGGCGCGACGTTGGCACCCTCGACGCCTATTACGAGGCCAACATGGATCTGGTGAGTGTTTCGCCCGTATTCAACCTGTACGACAACAATTGGCCGCTGCGCACCTGGCAGCACCAGTACCCGCCCGCGAAATTCGTCTTCGCCGACCCGGAGCGCATGGGCGTGGCGCTCGATTCCATCGTTGCCGGCGGCTCGGTCATCTCCGGCGGCCGCGTCCAGAAATCGATAATCGGCAACAACGTCCGCGTCAACAGCTACTGCGAAGTCTCCGACTCCATCTTTTATAACCACGTGAACGTCGGTCGCCACTCCCGCATTCGTCGCGCCATCATCGATCGCCACGTCAGCCTCCCCGAGCGCACCGAAATCGGCTACGACCTCGAAGCCGATCGCCGCCGCTTCCACGTCACCGATTCCGGCATCGTCGTTGTCGTCCGCCAGGAATCCTTAATCGAAGAGCCCGAAACCGCGTAGTTCTTCAAAGCTTCGTTGCGACGCGGCTCTACACGCGCCGGACGCCATTCAGCTTGCCTGCGCCGGATCGTTCGGGGTCGATCTTTTCATTGCAAATGACGGACGCCTCCACGGAAAGCAGGTGGACGGGATCCAGTTCATCACGCCTTTAGACCGCGTTCCGATTTGACCGCAGATTGGTTTTATTGGGTTTTTCGGAATAGGGTAGCTCCTCCGCCTTTCGGACCTCTTCGGCGCCTCTGTTACAATCGTGGGTTCATCTTCCTTGAGGAGAACTCATAGCGATGTCCACGAAGATCACCGCCGTCCACGCCCGCCAAATCATCGATTCGCGCGGCAATCCCACCGTCGAAGCCGATGTCTACGCGGGTGACGGCGCCCGCGGCCGCGCCGCTGTTCCATCCGGTGCCTCCACCGGCGAACACGAGGCTCTCGAGCTCCGCGACGGCGACAAATCGAAATACCTCGGCAAAGGAGTCCTCAAAGCCGTCGCCAATGCCAACAACGAACTCGCGAAGGCCGTTGTTGGCCTGGACGCCGCCGATCAACGCGCTCTCGACAAGCGCATGATCGATCTCGACGGCACGCCCACCAAGTCTCGCCTCGGTGCCAACGCCATCCTCGCCGTTTCCATGGCTGCCGCGCGCGCTGCTGCCGCCGCGCAAAACCTTCCGCTTTACAAGTACCTCGCTCGTTATTCCTCCGACACCTCCGCAAGTCTCCTTCCATGTCCCATGATGAATATTCTCAATGGCGGCGCGCACGCCGATAGCTCCGTAGACTTCCAGGAATTCATGGTCATGCCCGTCGGCGCGCCGAGTTTTTCCGAAGGCTTGCGCTGGGGCGTCGAAGTGTTTCACGCGCTAAAGGGTGCCCTGAAAAAGCATGGCTACTCGACGGCCGTCGGAGATGAAGGCGGCTTCGCCCCGAGCTGCAAATCAAACGAAGAGGCCATCCAGATTGTTCTCGAAGCCATCGCCGCTGCCGGCTACAAACCTGGCGAACAAGTGAGCATCGCGCTCGATCCTGCTTCCAGTGAGTTCTATGACAAGGCCAGCGGCAACTACGTTTTCAAGAAATCGGACAAGTCCGCGCACCGTTCGGCGCAGATGGCTGCCTACTGGACCAACTGGGCGGAAAAATATCCCATCGTCTCCATCGAAGACGGCATGGCGGAAGACGATTGGGCTGGTTGGAAATCCCTAACGCAAAGCATTGGCAGCAACTCGTCCAAAAAGAAGATTCAGCTCGTTGGCGACGACCTTTTCGTCACAAATACCGCACGACTTTCCCGCGGCATCAAGGAAGGCATCGCCAACGCCATCCTCATCAAGCTCAACCAAATCGGCACCGTCACCGAAACGATTGACGCCATCGAGCTCGGACGTAAAGCGGGCTACAAATCCATCATTTCGCACCGATCCGGCGAAACCGAAGATACTTTCATCGCCGACCTTGCCGTAGCCACCGCCGCCGGACAGATCAAAACCGGCTCGGCAAGCCGCACCGACCGCATCGCAAAATACAATCAGCTCTTGCGCATCGAAGAAGAACTTGGCGCCTCGGCCCGCTTCAACGGCAAGGCCGCTCTCGGTTAGAAACAAACTGGAACTTCAAGGCTCAACGACGAGGGCGAAAAGACAAACAGAAATTTGAAATGGACACTTGCAAGGCAGGAGGTAGCCCGCATGAAGCGCTTTCGATTGTTCCCGGGAATTGCATTCCTCCTGTTCTGCTGTGTCCCGCGCGCGCAAGCGGAGTGGGACGGGGCCCCCAATCCTGCCGGCGAGCCGCCCAAAATGCTTCTCTTGGTGCACCGGGAGTTCCAATCCGGCAAGGAAGCCGAGCGCCAGAAGCTGGAAGCCGCCATGTCCCGTGCCTGCGATCATCTGAAAGTTCCCAACTCTTGGATAGACCTCGAATCCATTACAGGCCTTCCGGAAGCGCTTTCGTTTGATCCGTTCGATTCCTTCGCGCACGTGGACACCGCCTTCGCGGAGTGGGGCCGGATCTATTCCACCCATCCCGATATCGCCCACTTGCAGGAACAAATCAACGCGCTCGTTTCGAGCGAACGCACCGTCATTGCCGTGCGCCGCGACGATCTGGGCTATCGTCCGCAATCCATCGACCTCTCGAAAGCCCGCTTCCTGCGCGTTCTCGAAGTTCGCCTGCTTCCCGGGCATGAACGCGACTTTGACGAGTCCTTCAAAATGCTCGGCGAAGCCTACGAGAAAATTAAAGCGAATACGCCCTGGGTCGTCTACCAGGTGAACGTCGGAATGCCCTCGCCCACGTTTCTGGTTTTTGTGCCCATGCGCGCCCTCGAGCAAAACGACGATCTCCTTTCGTGGAGAAGAGCTCTGCGGGAAGCCGAAGGCGACGAAGTCGCCGCTCGCATGGAACACCTTGCGCGGGAAGCCTTTCAGAGCACGGAAAGCAATCTTTTCTTCATCAGCCCGGACACGTCCCATGTATCCAAAGAATTCGCCGACGGCGATCCCGAATTCTGGTCCCCCAAGCCAAGCGCAGCCCCGAAGCCCGCACCTCCGAAAGACGCCGAGACAAAGCCCGATCCATAGCCGTGAATTCTCGCGATCGCCACCTGCAGCCGATCCGTCGCTTTTGCGCTCGTTTCCAATTGGCTCTCGCACTTGGACAGCAAAGCTCAACTCTGCTCAAATGAACCCATGCCTGTTGCGGCATCGGTTCCACGGTCCGCTCTCCAATGGCTTGGTTGGGCAGCATCCTTTCTTACCGTCCTCGCACTGACCTTTCCGTGGACGCTGTGGGTCCTGAATTCCCCTATGGCGGCATTCTCGAATAAGTTTAACGGCCACGTCTTCTTCCCACCGGATGGGCCGGAAGACAGGTTTCAGTATTTCCGAAACCTGGTCATCGCTCCCGGCGAGCGCATCAATTACGTTACCTGTGTGCTCTGCTCCATCACGGTGCAGGGCATCGTGTACCGGCAGGCCACTGCACTCTGGGGGGACGTGACGGTCGAGGATGGTGGCTCGGTTGGCCAAGGTATCGAGGTCACGGGTGGCCGGATAACGCTCTTAAGAGGTTCGGGAGTAACTCCGCCCCCCTTGTCGGCCATCGGCGGCGCGGTACTCATCGAACCCAACGTAAAAACCTTTCCAGCCTTTGTCCTCAGTCACCCGCGTCTTTTCTACCCTGGACAGCGGTCGTGGCCCGCGAGCGGTGTACCACTCTTTGTTCTCTTCGTGTTTTTGGCATCCGCCTGTGGCGGCTGGCTGCTGCTGGGATCATTCCCCGAACGCGCTGAGAATGCCACGCGGCGGCCCTTTCGGAGCGCGCTCTTTGGCCTTTTGCTGCTTGCCCTCGTATCGCCGCTCCTCTACGTGGCGGTTCTGTCCCTTTATATCTTCCCGCCACTGGCCTTCTTGCTTTACCTCTTCATCCCCATCGTTTATTGGCTCACTCTTGCAATGGGCCTCGCCGCCGTGGCTGAGTGGATCGGCTCGCTGCTAGGGAGGCAGAACCGGCTCGGCTCGCGAGTGACTGGCGCCACCCTTCTCATTGTTTTAATGCTTATTCCGGTGCTGGGTCTCTTTGTCTTGTTTGCCGCGATGGCGGTTGCACTTGGTGTTGGACTAGGCGTTTTGCCGTGGCAGCGGATTCTTTACCGGCAAAGAAGCTCGCTGAACTGCTAGCTCGTCTCCCGAAATGTGCGGATCTAAACCCTCGATGAGATCGTCCCTCTTGAACAGCAAACCTCAACTCTGTTGAAATGAATCCATGCCAGCCAGCGCTGAACCTCACAAGGACTCGGAGCTGGTCCGCATCCGTCCCGCCCAGGAGACCGACGTCGAATCCCTTGCCGGCCTCATCAACTCCGCCTTCCGCGTCGAGCTGCCCTTCCTTGAAGGCCATCGGACAAATCCAGACGGTGTTCGCGCTTACATGGAAAAAGGGAAGTTTCTACTCGCGGAAGATTCTGCCAGCCTTACTGGCTGTGTCTACGTTGAGCTGCGCGGCGATCGCGGCTATCTTGGCCTGCTTGGCGTGGAACCGGCGCGCCAGGGCACCGGCCTTGGCCGCAAGCTCATGGACGCGGCAGAAACGTATTTTCGCCAAGCAGGCTGCGTCGCCGTGGACCTCCGTGTAATTAGCCCGCGCACGCCGCTCCCGGCTTTTTATCGCCACCTCGGCTACGTCGAAACCGGAACCGCGCCCTTCGCCCCCGACGCTCCTGTAAAAGTTCCTTGCCACTACATCCTGATGTCCAAAACCATTGCCTGAAGTTTCAAAACAATTCGTTGAAAAAAAGCGCCGCGGGTCACGCCAGCACAAGTTGGCGCTTGCGAGTCCTGCCAGTACAAGGAATAATCCTCGCCTTGTCTTTTGGGGGACTTATGAATCGCAGTGCCTTGCTCGCGTCACTTTTGTTTGCTGGCTTCTCGCTCGCGCCCGTCGGCAGCCACGTCGTTGCTGACGAGCAGCCGCTCTTCGGCTACTCCGCCGAATCTTCTCGCGCCGAGCGCCAGTGGGAAGAAAAGCTCCGCGCCATTCCCAGCCCGGACAATCTCCGCGCCTACATGCAGCATCTCTCCGCGCGGCCCCACCACGTCGGTTCGCCATACGACAAGGAAAACGCCGAATGGATCGCCGCGAAATTCAAAGAGTTCGGCCTGGACGCGCACATCGAACAATTTGACGTGCTCTTTCCCACGCCGAAAGAGCGCGTCGTCGAGCTCGTCGATGGCGGCCCCAAGTTCGTCGCCAAACTTCAGGAGCCTGCGCTGCCGGAAGATCCCACCTCCGATCAGCAGTCCGAGCAGCTTCCCACCTACAATGCATATTCCATTGATGGCGACGTCACCGCACCGCTCGTTTACGTCAACTACGGCATCCCCGAAGACTACGAGCAGCTCGACCGCCTGGGCATTTCCGTAAAGGGCAAAATCGTCATCGCGCGCTATTACCATTCCTGGCGCGGCATCAAGCCCAAAGTCGCCGCTGAGCACGGCGCCATCGGCTGCCTGATCTTTTCCGATCCGCACGAAGACGGTTTCATGCAGGGCGATCCGTTTCCCAAGGGCGCTTTTCGGCCGCTCGACGGCGTGCAACGTGGCAGCGTCGCGGACATGCCCTACTACCCTGGAGATCCCCTCACCCCCGGTGTCGGCGCGACCAAAGACGCCAAGCGGTTGAAAATCGAAGACGCCGCTACGATCACAAAAATTCCGGTGCTGCCGATTTCCTATGGCGATGCGCAGCCGCTTCTCGCCGCGCTCACGGGTCCCGTCGCTCCCGCCGAATGGCGCGGCGGCCTCGCCATTACCTATCACGTGGGACCTGGCCCCGCCAAAGTCCACTTGAAAGTGAAATCGAATTGGGACAGAAAACCCATTTACGACGTCATCGCCAGAATTCCAGGCGCCACGTTTCCAGACGAATGGGTAATTCGCGGAAACCATCACGACGCGTGGGTGAACGGCGCGGAGGATCCCATTTCTGGGTTGGTCGCCGTCCTGGAAGAGGCGCGTGCCGCCGGTGAATTAGTTAAATCCGGTTGGAAGCCCAAGCGCACGATCATTTATTGCGCGTGGGACGGCGAGGAGCCAGGACTTCTCGGTTCCACGGAATGGGCCGAGGAGCACTTTGACGAATTGCGCGCCCACGCTGTCGCCTACATCAATTCCGACGGCAACGGACGCGGCTATCTCAACATCGAAGGTTCGCACACGCTCGAAAAATTCAGCAATGATATTGCCCACGAAATTTCCGATCCAGAGACAAAGCTCAGCGCGTGGAAGCGCCAGCAGCTTCACGAAATTGCCAATGCCAAAACCCCGGAACAGCGCGAAGAAATCCGCAAGCGCACGGACCTTCGCATTCCCGCGCTCGGCTCCGGTTCGGATTACACCGCGTTTCTGCAGCACGATGGCGTGGCCGCACTCAACATCGGTTTCGGCGGGGAAGATACGGGAGGCATCTACCATTCCGTGTACGACGATTTGTACTGGTTCACGCACTTCAGCGACACGGAGTTCGTCTACGAACGCGCCCTGGCGCAGACCGGCGGCACGGCCGTGCTGCGTCTGGCCGATGCGGATTTGCTGCCGTTCGAATTCGGCGATTTTGCGGACACCGTACAAACCTATTTGAAGGAACTGAAAACGCTCTCGCAGAAAATGCAAGATGACGTCAAAGAGCGCAACCGCGAGCTCGAAGAAGGAGTCTTCAAAGCCACAAATGATCCTAAGCGCCCGCTCCTTCCGCCACCAGCAGAAACCGTTCCGCCACACTTGAACTTCGCGCCCATGGAGAATGCGACGGATGCGCTCACCCGCAGCGCCGCCGATTACCGCAAAGCACTCGAGCAAGCAAACGCCAATGGCGGTGCCGCGCTGGCTTCCGCTTCCTTAGCCGACGTGAACAAAATGCTTATCGAGAGCGAGCGCAAACTCACCAACACCGAAGGCTTGCCCAATCGCCCTTGGTTTAAACACCAGCTCTACGCCCCAGGTTTTTACACCGGCTACGCGGCGAAGACCGTACCGGCGGTCCGCGAAGCCATCGAACAAAAACAGTGGAAGCAAGCCGATGATGCGATCGTGGTCGTCGCCCGCGTTTTGCAAGGCGAAGCTGAACTCATCTCTTCGGCAGCCGCGAAACTGACGGCGGCAACGGCACATTGATTTGGAAAGGGCTGCGCCATTCCATCGTATAACCTGGCGATCGTTGGTTTTGGAAACGTGGGCCGCGCTTTGCTGCGTCTGCTTATCTCGAAAGAGACCGAACTGCGCCGCCGCTACGATGTGCGATGGCGGCTCACGGGCGTGGCCACGCGCCGCTACGGCTGGGTGGCTGATCCAGACGGCCTGAATCCACTCGCACTCCTCAATGAGCACTGGCCTTCTGCGCCGCCACAAGCCTGCCGTAATGTTCGCGAGTGGCTGGAAAAAGCGCGCGCGGACGTTTTGTTTGAGGCCAGCTCGCTCGATGCGCATACTGGCCAGCCCGCCACGGACCACCTCAAAGCCGCGCTCGAGCTCGGCGCGCACGCCATCACCGCAAACAAAGGCCCGATCGTCCACGCCTTCGAAGAGCTGACGGCGCTCGCTCATGAAAAACAGAAAAAGTTTCTTTATGAAGCGACCGTCATGGATGGCGCGCCGATTTTTTCTCTGTTTCCATTGGGCTTGCCCGCGACGGTTCTACAGGGTTTCTCGGGCGTGCTCAATTCCACGACCAATGTTGTTCTCACCGAAATTGAAAAAGGCCGTTCCTTTGACGAAGCAGTACGGCGCGCGCAGGCGCTGGGCGTCGCGGAAACCGATCCAACGGCCGATCTGGATGGCTGGGACTCCGCTCTGAAAGTTGCCGCGCTGACCATTGTCCTTATGGGTGTGCCCATGAAGCTGGAGCAGGTGCTGCGCATCGGCATTCGCGAGCTCAGCGAAGAAAAGATTCGTTCCGTGCACGCCGCCGGCATGCGCTACAAGCTCGTGTGCCGCGCCGTCCGCCGCGGCGACACCGCGGATTGCACCGTCCAACCGGAGCTGTTGCTGGCCTCCGATCCGCTAGCGAATCTGGAAGGCACAAGTTCGGCCATCCGGTTTGATTTGGATGTATTCAGTCTGTCGTTTGTCGAACACAATCCTGGGATCGAAGCGACCGGCTACGGCCTGCTTGCGGATTTCTTGCGCGCCGTACAAGCCTAGCGCGTTATCCGGCGCGAGTCCCATTTGGAACGGGGCGCTCCGGGACGGAGAGTACCGGCGGTATTCCGTCCGCGTACCCGATGTCGAACATCATGCCTTCGGAGATTTCGCCGGCCATCTTGCGAGGTTCCAGGTTCAAGACAAACAAGGCCTGACGGCCTTCGATTTCTCGCGGGGTTTCGCGCTCTTTTTTGATCCCGGCAAGAATTGTTCTCGAATGGTCGCCGAAATTCACCGTGAGCTTCATGAGTTTGTCGGAACGCAAAACATCTTCGACGCGCTCGATGGTTCCGACGCGAATATCCAGCGCTTCGAGCGCTTCGATTCGAACGGCGGGCTTCACGGGAGCAGGATTGAATTCACCCATGGCTCACCGTTTGTACTGCGACGCGTACGCGGGCGTGGGAATCGCCGGGTCGCACTTCTCGTCGCGGATCGGCGCGCAAGGCGTGAGATGAAGGGGAATCACGCCGGCCCAAATGGGCAGAGCATAGTCCGGGGCATCGTCTTCGACAGGACCGCTCCGTATCTTTGCGGAAACCTCCGTCAGCGGCAGGCGCAGGATGCTTGTGGCCTTTACTTCTTTTTCGTTCGGCTGGCGCGCGTCGTTCCAGCGGCCGGGAATGATCTTTTCCGTGAAGGCGCGCAGCGCTTCGAGTTTTTCCTCCGGAGCATCCGCGAGAGTGGCTTTGCCGAGCGCCACCACCGAGCGGTAATTCATCGAGTGATTGAACACCGAGCGGGCCAGCACGAAGCCATCCGTAAGCGTCACCGTGACGCAGACGGAGATTCCTTCGCTCACATTGCGCAACATGCGGCTGGCGGCCGAGCCGTGAAAATAAATGGCATCGCCGATGCGCGCAAACAGCGTAGGAATGACGTAGGGCTGGCCATTGACGGAGAATCCGACGTGGCAGACGAAACCTTCGTCGAGGATCTTGTCAATCGTTTCGCGATCGTACGCCCCGCGATGCGATTCGCGCACCACGCGCGTGCGCTCGGTCGGCGGAATGGCTTCGGGCACAATGCACCTCATCCGAAAAACGTGGCGCGAAGCCGGCCGGTTCATGGCCGCTCATTTGATTTCTAGCCGGCGCCAAAGCGGCATGTGTGAGGAACAACCGCGAGTATCGTATCACGGACGAACGGGCGCGAATTCGAGGTCGGCAGGCGAACATGGGAAACGGTGGTCCCAATTTGGATCCTGCGCGCCCCTACAACGCGAGCCTTACGTGTGAGAAACTAGCGGACCGGAGATCGCCATCCTTCGCCGTTCTGGAAAGAGCCCATGGGTACACCTGTGATGCACAGCACCGAGACAGAATCATTCGACATTGCTTGGGTGAGGGAACAATTTCCTTCGCTGAGTTTGCAGTACCAACGCCACGGCTCCGCCTTTCTGGATGGCCCAGCGGGCACGCAAGTGCCGAAGCAGGTGATGGACGCAGTGCAGTATTATTTTTTGGGCGCCAATGCGAATACGTACGGCGCATTTCTCACCAGCCGGCGGACCAATGAAATGATTCTGTCGGCGCGCGCGGCGATGGCCGATTTTTTCAACTGCGATTCGAAGGAAGTCGTCTTCGGACAGAACATGACGACGATCACCTTCGCGCTCGCGCGCGCCATCGGCCGCGAACTGAAACTGGGCGATGAAATCGTGGTGACCACCCTGGACCACGATGGAAACGTCGCACCGTGGCGTGCCCTCGAAGAAAAAGGAGTTGTGATTCGGCAGGTCGATATTCGCGAGGCCGATTGCACGCTGGATCTCGACGATCTAAAGAAGAAGATCACTGCCAAGACGAAGTTGGTCGCGGTTGGCTACGCCTCGAACATGGTGGGCACCATCAACCCGGTTGCTGAAATCACAAAGATGGCGCACGCCGCCGGCGCGCTGATGTTTATTGACGCCGTGCATTACGCACCGCACGGGCTGATCGACGTGAAAAGGCTGGATTGCGATTTCCTGGTGTGTTCACCGTACAAGTTTTTTGGACCGCACATGGGAACGCTGTATGGCAAAAAAGAACACCTGGAGCGCTTTAAACCCTACAAAGTGCGGCCGGCCACGGATGTCTCTCCCGAATGCTGGGAAACCGGAACGCAAGTCCAGGAATTGATTGCCGGAATCGCGGCCGCTGTGGACTACATCGCCGAACTTGGCCGTCATTGCGACGCAACCGTGAAGAGCCGCCGCGAAGCCCTACAAGCGGCCTACCGCGCGACCCACAGGTATGAAACTGCATTGCTCACCCGATTGATCGACGGCTTGCAATCGATTCCAGGAATATGCATTTTCGGGATCACCGATTCGAAACGATTTGACGAGCGCTGTTCGACCCTTTCGCTCCGGCTCGGCGATCACAACCCAACGGAAATGGCGACATTCCTCGGAGAACGCGGAATTTTCACCTGGGACGGAAACTTCTACGCCTTGAATCTGTCCGAACGGCTCGGCGTCGAACAAAAAGGCGGCGTCCTGCGAGTCGGGCTCGTCCATTACAACACAGCCGAAGAAGTGGAGCGGCTGCTCGCTGCGTTGCGCGAGTTCGCCGCGCGACGGTAGGACAGGCATTCCTGCCTGTCCTGTTTGAAGAAATGACGCCAGCCACCGAATTGCAGGAAAGGAAAACAAGAGGACAGGCAAGGAATGCCTGTCCTACTCAAACCAGATGAGCAAGAGACTAAAGCCGATTGTGTTGACCGTGCTGGACGGATGGGGCTTCCGCGCGGAGACGAAGGGAAACGCGATCGCGCTGGCGCGGAAGCCGGCCTATGACGAGCTCATAAAAACATTCCCCAACACGCTGATCCACACGTCGGGACCGTTCGTGGGATTGCCCGAAGGGCAAATGGGCAACAGTGAAGTGGGTCATATGAACATGGGCGCGGGACGCATCGTGCACATGGACATCACGCGAATCGATCTGTTGATCGCCAACAAGCAGTTGCAGAACGTGCCGCCGTTTCAGCAGGCGATGGAGCGCGGGCGGACCCGGCAGTTGCATTTTATCGGGCTGCTCAGTGACGGCGGCGTGCACTCGCACATGCAACATCTGTTCGCGCTTCTGGAAATGGCCAAGCAGCAAAAAGTAGAAAACGTCTTCGTGCACTGTTTCATGGATGGGCGCGACACTCCGCCAAACAGCGGACGCGATTACGTTCGGCAATTGCTGCAAAAGATGCGCGACCTGCACGTGGGCCGAATCGCCACGCTGGTGGGGCGTTACTACGCGATGGACCGCGACAACCGCTGGGAGCGCGTGGAGCTGGCCTACAACGCGCTGGTGCATGGAGTAGCGGAAACGCGAACGGACGATCCAATCGCCGCGCTGCAGCGCAGCTACGAAGCCGACGTGACGGATGAATTTATCAAGCCGATCGTAGTGACGAAGGGCGACGGAGCCTCCGGAAAGCCCGTGGGACTGATTCGCGACGACGATGCGGTGATTTTCTTCAATTTTCGCGCGGACCGCGCGCGGCAAATGACTCGCGCTCTCGCTGCGCCGGACTTCGATAGGTTTCCGGATGCGAAACGGCCGAAGAACCTGTTTTTCGTGGGAATGACGCAGTACGACAAAAACTGGCCGTGGCTGAAGTATGTGATCGCTCCGGAAAAGCTCGAACATATCCTGGCGCAAGTGTTCGCGGATCTGCAGTACAAAAATTTGCGCACGGCAGAAACGGAAAAATACGCGCACGTGACCTATTTTTTCAATGGCGGCGTGGAAAAACCGTTCGGCGGAGAGGAGCGAATTCTGGTGCCGTCGCCGAAAGTCGCGACCTACGACTTGAAACCGGAAATGTCCGCCGCGGGAATTACGGACACGGTGGTGAAGGCCATCGAGAAGGGCGAGTTCGACGCCATCATCATGAACTATGCAAACGCAGACATGGTGGGCCATTCGGGAAAACTGGAAGCGGCCATTAAAGCCGTGGAAGCAGTGGATGCGGGGCTAGCGCGAATTTATCAGACGCTGAAGCCGCGCGGAGGGGCATGGATTGTCACCGCGGATCACGGCAACGCAGAAACGATGATCGACCCGGTGACCGGCGGCCCGCACACATACCACACGACCAATCCAGTGCCATTCATTTTGGTCAGCGAGGACGACAAGCTGCGGTTGAGGCCCGGCGGATCGCTGCGGGACCTTGCGCCAACCATGCTAAGCGTGCTTGGACAGCCGTGGCCCGCCGATATGACCGGCACGGATTTGCGCATCCGTTCGTAAACACTCCATGAATCGCACCAAGCCCACAGAAACCAAGCTAGTCATTTGTGTGTGGCATCCCTTTACGGAGTGGCGGCCGAAGCCGCTACTGGCGGAGGCCATTCGAGCGCGATGGCCGGAGGTGCGCGTGGTGCATTTGCCAAATTACGACCGGTTGCCGGAAGAACTGCCGGATGCGGATATTTTCGTGGGCTACTCGCTGCGCGCGGAGCAACTGCAAAATGGAAAGAAACTGAAGTGGATTCATTCGACGGCCGCCGGGGTGGCGCAATTGATGTATCCAGAGCTACGAAATTCGGGAATAGTGGTGACGAATCCGAGCGGGATTTTCTCCGTGCCGATGGCGGAGCACGTCATCGGATTGCTGCTGGCCCTGGCGCGGAACTTTCCCGACTGCGTGCGGCAGCAGGATCGCGCGCGCTGGTCGCAGCAGGAATTGTGGGACAAGCCGCAGCATTTGACGGAGCTGAACGGCAGAGTGCTTCTGATCGTGGGGTACGGCTCCATCGGACGGGAAGTGGCGAAACGTGCGAAAGCGCTGGACATGCGCGTGTGGGGAGTGACACGCTCCGGCCAGGCCGACCGAGCGCACGCGGAAAAGATTTTTGCGGCACCGCAGCTGCATGAGGCATTGCCGGACGCGGACTACGTGTTGATCGCCGCGCCGGAGACGGCGGAGACGAAGCATCTGATCGGCGCAGTGCAAATTGCAAAAATGAAACACGGAGCAAGGCTGATCAATGTTGGCCGCGGTTCGTTGTTAGACGAAGCAGCGCTGATCCGCGCGCTTGAAAGCGGAACGCTGGGCGGCGCAGCGTTGGATGTGGTGCGAACGGAACCGCTTCCGGCGGAAAGCCCGTTATGGAGCGCGCCGAATCTGCTGCTCACTCCTCACACCAGCGCGGTCAGCGACCGGTTGTGGGAACGCGAGACCGCGCTCCTGATGGAGCTGCTCGAGAGATGGTTTGACGGCCGGGAATTGTTCAATCAAGTCGATTTCGCGCGCGGATACTGAATTGAAAATAGGAATTAGAAAATTGAAATTGGAAATACGCAAACCGCGCTGCCCTCACGTTTTTTCTATTTTCATTCCGTTTTCAAATTTCTACATTTTTCAGTCGCCGACGCCGCCCTTGGGGGCCTGGTAGCCTTCGCGGGCATACACCTGGAGTTTCTGGTTTTTGCCTTTTTTATCGGGCACGGAGAGAGGGCCGCCGTCGGGAGCGACCAACTCGACTTTGATTTTATGGAATTTGCCGTCTTTCGCGCCGTTGGTTGGCGAATACGAGAGGCTGTACTGGTGGCGGAGGAATGCGGCGACGCTCTGCATGATGCCCGGAATTTCGCCGTCGAATTGCGGAAACCAGGCAAAGCCGCCCGTTTCGTTGGCAAACGTACGCAATTGATTCTCGGCTTGCAGGTAGCTCATGTGTGCCCCGAGAGAACCATGTGTCTCAAGAAAATTGGTGTAGATCTTGCCAAGGCCGACGCAGAAAATCGTGACATCGCTGCCGCGAAGCTGTTTCATGGTTTGGTCGAGGGTGTGTTTGGAGAACGTGTCCACGCCGCTGGCGAGGACGAGGATGGATTTTTTGCCGCTCACGTCCTTCAGGCGATCGGTCGTTTCGAGAATCGCGTCGAAAACATTAGATTCGCTGAAGCCGGGGAAATAAAGATGATAGATGGCGTTGCGGACTTCGTCCTTGTTTTGCGTGAAGTCCGTCTCGAGGTGGGTTTGCATGTCGAATGTTTCAAGGGCCACCCAGTCCTTTTGCTGAAGTTGGGGGAGAAAGGCGTCGGCCCAGTAGCGGGAGTAGGAGGAAAAAAAGTTGTAGAAGCCGCGGCTGCTGAATTCGAGCAGCATGACGGTAGTGATGGGAGCTTCGGTGGGAGCGAAATTGGAGATGGTCTGGGGCACGCCGTCGTCGGTGACGCGAAAGTTTTCTTTCTTCAGGCCAGTGAGAATGTCTCCGTGCTGCGTGGTGGCCACGACGTCCAGGGTGACGATGGGGACATCCACGGCAATCGTGACGCCGGCCTGCGGAGGTTGCTGGGCCGGAGTGGGCGCTTGAGGCGAAGCCGGATTTTGCTGCTGTTGCGATGGAGGAGGCGCCCCACCCTGCGGGCCAGTGGGAGCCTGGGCGTATACGGACTGATCGGTCAGCGGCAATACCAGCGCTGTTGCCAGAACTGCGAGTAGGACTAGAGAAAAAGTGGCCTTCATCTTGAACCCTCGATTCGCCTACAGAATAATCTAAACCAAGCCTGAGAACCATTCGCCGAGCATCTAGGCGGCCGCGCGGTGGTAGAAACTTGGCAACGCATGGGCGAAGCCGCAGCCACGGTCCACACCTGCATGTTAGTATGAAGCAGATTCGATGCAAAACGTTTGCTGAGGCTGCCGCGAGGCGGCCGATTTTATGAGGAGGACGGCTTCGTGAACTGGAAACACAAGATGCAGGTGGTGGCGGGAGCAGCCGCGTTGACTCTAGCGACCTGGCTGCCGACGGGGGCACAAGTGACGCCCGCGACAGGGCCGGGAATTCCCGGAAATCCGTCGCCCATTGGAGATACGTCTGCTATCGCGCGGGAGGCGCAAGGCTGGCTGGCCGATTTAGTGCGCATTGACACCACGAATCCTCCGGGAAACGAGCAGGCCGCCGCGAAATATATTGCCGGCGTCCTCGAGAAAGAAGGGATCACGCCGGAGATTCTGGAGGTGGCGCCGGGGAGGAGCGCGTTAGTGGCTCGTCTGCGCAGCGCAGCGATGGCCGATCCTAAGCGGGCGCTGCTGCTGGTGGCGCACATGGATGTGGTCGGCGTGGACAAGTCCAAGTGGACGGTGGATCCGTTCGGCGCGGTGATCAAGGATGGCTATCTCTACGGCCGAGGCGCGATTGACGACAAGGGGATGCTGGCTGCAAATCTGGCGGCATTCATTGCGGTGAAGCGTGCCAGTCTGCACCTGAATCGCGACGTGATCTTCCTGGCCACCACCGACGAAGAGCAAGGCGGAGACGCGAGCATCAAGATTTTGATCTCGAAATACTGGGAGAAGTTTGCGGCGGGCTTTGCGCTGAATGAGGGCGGCCAAGTGGTCGTGAAGAACGGCAAGGTGCAGTATGTGGCGGTGCAGGCCAGCGAAAAGGTGCCTGTAAACGTCACGGTGATTGCGCGCGGCACGTCCGGCCATGCTTCGCAACCGACAAAAGACAACGCGGTGTTGCATCTCGCGGCGGCAGTCGAAAAAATCGGAAACTATTCCGCGCCGGTGCGCTTCACGACCATCGTCCGGCGTTATTTTGAACAGCTCGCGGCCGTGGAAGACGATGAAGTGGCAAAGTGGATGCGGTCGCTGGATACGGCGGACCGCGGCGAGCACGCGCAGAAAGTCCTTTCCGAGATGAGCCCGCTGTGGAACTCGATGCTGCGGGATTCCATCGCGCCGACGATGCTGACGGCAGGCGTGCGGGCAAACGTGATTCCAGCCGAGGCGCGAGCGATCCTGAACATCCGATTGCTGCCGGGAGACACGATTACCGTTTTGCTGGCGGACCTGACGAAGCTAGTAAATGATCCGCAAATCCGTTTTGAGGTCCAGTCGGACGCCGGCCTGGCAGCGCCGCCTTCGTCGCTGGAGTCGGAGTTTTATGCCACAATCACAAGAGTCGCGGGGAAGGAATACGGCGATGCTCCGGTGATTCCGTTTCAGTCCACCGGGGCCACGGACTCCGCGCAGTTGCGGCTGCACGACGTGCAGGCCTATGGGTTGATGCCGTTCCCGCTGCCGGCCGAGGAATTCCGGCGCATGCACGGGGATGACGAACGGATTCCGCTGGCAGCCTTCGCCAAGGGAGTGGATGCACTGGCGCGAATCACCGCGGAGTTTGCGGTCATGAGATAGCAAAGCAAAGAAGCAAATCGTGAGGATTGAAAAAAGGCCATCGTTTTCCGCAACCATCCAGTAAAGAATCCGTACAGACAGGAATCGCTGCCCACAGCAAGAGCATGAACTTTCGCCATTCCAAAATTGTTTGCACCATCGGGCCCGCTAGCCGTTCGCCGCGGATGATCGACCGCTTGTTTTCCGCGGGAATGGACGTGGCGCGGCTCAACTTTTCGCACGGGACGCACGAAGAGCATGCGAAGAACATTTCCGCGCTGCGCGCGGCGGCCATCGAGCACGAAAAGCCGATCGCGATTCTGGCCGACCTACAGGGGCCGAAGATCCGCACCGGGGCGCTGGCGGGCGGCGGCCCGGTGCTGCTGCGCGCTGGACAACGCTTCATCATTACGACGGCCAAGGTGCTGGGCGATTCGACGCGCGTGAACACGGTTTTCACGCCACTGCCGAAAGAGGTTCATCGCGGCGACCGCATCTTGCTTTCGGACGGGCTGATTGAACTGCGCGTCGAACAGGTGCGCGATTCGCAGGTGATTTGCGAGGTGGTAAACGGTGGCGCGCTCGGCGAGCACAAAGGAATCAATCTGCCGGGAGTGAAGTTGCGCGTTCCCGCTCTGACCCCGAAAGACCGCGCGGACCTGACGTTTGCGCTGAAACACGGCGCGGACTACATTGCGGTGAGTTTCGTGCGGCGTCCCGAAGATGTGCTGCTCGCGAAGCAGTTGATTCGCCGCGCTGGAAAAGAAACGCCGGTGATCGCCAAGCTGGAGAAGCCGGAAGCCATCGAGAATCTGGACGCCATTTTGCGCGCCGCCGATGGCGTGATGGTGGCGCGCGGCGACCTGGGCGTGGAAATGAATCCGGAGCGCGTGCCGGTCGTTCAGAAAACGATTATTTCAAGAGCCAGAGAGTTTCGCAGGCCGGTGATTACGGCGACGCAGATGCTCGAGTCCATGACAGAGAATCCCCGGCCGACGCGCGCGGAGGCTTCGGACGTGGCGAACGCGATTTTCGACGGGTCGGACGCGGTGATGCTTTCCGCGGAGACGGCCAGCGGAAAATATCCGATCGAAGCCGTGGAGATGATGGCGCGGATCATCGAAGAAGCGGAAGCCAGCATCCATGAATTTCCGCGCCCTGCCACCGAGGAGCAGTTGAAAGTGGCGGAGACGGTGGCGGAACTGGTGTGCCACGCTTCGCGCGAACTGCACATGAAACTGATTGCCGTGTTTACGCACAGCGGATTTACGGCGCGGCTCGTCTCGCGTTACCGGCCGCTGGTGCCGATCGTGGCGTTCTCGCCGGAAGCGGAGACGCGGCGGCGTATGGCGCTGATCTGGGGCGTCTATCCAAGAAACATCCAGGACGTCCGGAAGGTGGACGGGCTGGCGCCGGTGGCGGAGAAACGGTTGCTCCAGGAGCGCCTGGTGCGCAAAGGCGACGTCATCGGGATCGTGGCGGGAACGCCGATGGGGATTCGCGGGACGACGAACTTCATGAAATTCCACGTGATTGGCGGAACGAAATAAGAGCAGATTCGGCGGGTGATTTAATTGACCCAATTGTCGGGGCGCGAAGGGGGCTCTTTCTTCTGCTTGTTGATGTACACCTCGAAGCGCTTGCGATTGCGTTTGTACTGCCAGTCGGTGACGGTGTTGCGAACGCTATAGAGAAAAGAGCCGCGGCGGAGGTAGAGGTAGCCGACAAGCATACCGCCGAGGTGACAGATGTGGCTGACATTGTCGCCGCCCGCGCCGAGCGTGCTGAAGAATTCGATCGCACCCATTACGGCGACGTACGGACGCATGGGGATGGTCACAGGGAGAGGAATCAGCCAGATGCGGCGATCGGGGAAAAGTACTGCGTTGGCCATGAGAATTCCGAAAATGGCTCCCGAGGCACCAATGGTGGGAACGACCGACGGCAAGCTTCCGAAGAATACGGGAATCGTTTTGACAATGACCTCGATTAGCCCAGCGCCCGCTCCACAGAGCATGAAATAATTCAGAAATCGCCGTTTGCCCCACACCAGCTCCAGTTCCCGGCCAAACATCCAGAGCATGAGCATGTTGATCAGCAGGTGAAAAAGGCCACCATGCAAAAAGATGTAGGTGAAGGGCTGCCAGATGCGAGGAGGGATGTGATGTGTTACGGCATCCGGGATCAGGGCAAACCATTTGAGCAGCCAGATGGTAACCGAGGGAGGAGCGAGCAGGCCGAGCAGCGTCTGTAACAGGAAAACGCCGGAGCAAATCAAGACGAGCAGTTTTACGCCTGGGGTGATGAAACTGCGCCAGTCGAAGTTATATCGACGCCCGCCAAACGTGGTGCCCATATTTTCAGTGTACGGCGGAGAGTTGAATCCGTCAAAGCACCGTTATCGTACCCATTGCGCAAGCCGCGCCGCGGCGGGCGGCCTGCTTGCTCGACTGGTTAGTCGAGTTTCTTGCGGGCGAAATAGAAGAGGGAGCCTGCGAGAAGAGCGAACATGAAAATGCCGAAGAGGTTGCTGGTGGCGAGAGGGCCCATGATTTTGGGGCCGAAGGCGAAAAGGTCGGGGCGCCAGGGAAGCCGCAAGGTGTTGGTGAGCCATTGCGGCGTGTGCGTAGAGATTTCCGGATCCTGGAAGAGATTGATGATGATGCCGAGGAGGCCAAAGACTCCGCCGGCGGCAATCAGTCCGCTGGAATAGAGAGCGCCGGGGCTAGCTTCGCTTTCGTCTTTTTTCTTGGTGGTGGCTTCGACAAGCATGCGGACGAGGCCTCCGGCAAACATCGCGGCTGTGGTGCCGAGCGGAAGATACGAGCCCGTGGCGAAGGCCAGCGAGCGCACGCCAAGGATTTCCACGGCGATCACCAGGGCCACTCCCATGAGCACCAAACGCCAGGGCAAACGCTGATTGAGAATGCCGCTGATGACTGTGGCCATGAGGCGCGCTTGCGGAGCGGGGGCTTTGTCGCTGCCGATGCCTTGTGCCCACTGATACTCGATTTGATTGGTGCTTTGGTCGTACAAGTATTCGCCGTCGGGAACCTCATGGGCTCCCAGGGAGTTGATGAGCACATAGGTTTTTCCGTGATAAGTGAAGTTGTCGCGTTCGACCTTCACGCCGGGCGGCAAAGTCTGGAGGTTGACGGGGATCTGCGTGGGCAGGTATTTCTCCAGACCCGTGTTCATTAGGTTGAGCGTCGTGCCGATGGCTAAAGTTGAAACCGTTACGCCAATCAAAAGCCCCATTTGCTGCCAGAACGGCGTGGAGCCGACCAAATAGCCGGTCTTGAGATCCTGAGAAGTGGCGCCCGCGATGGCTGCGGCGATGCAGACTACGCCACCGATCATCAGCGCGAGCACCTGATAGTTCGGGGCGGTCCAGCCGGCCACGAAGAAGATCGCACATGTCGCCATCAGCGTGGCGATGCTCATGCCGCTGATGGGATTTGAGGAATTGCCGAGAAGCCCGCTGATGCGTCCCGCGACGGTGACGAAGAGAAACCCAAAGATGACGACAAACACGCCGGCGAAAAGGTTTTGGTACCAAGCGGTGGCTGCGCCCTTCATGGGGTGAAACGTTAGCAGGACCCACATCATAGCGACGATGACGATGGAGCCGATGATTACCCAGCGCATGGGCACGTCGCGGTCAATGCGGCTGGAAGCGGTGGACTGGCCTGCGCCCTCGGCGCGGACATCCTTCAGACCTGCACGAAGGGCGGAGAGGATGGTGGGCAGCGTGCGCAGAAGAGTGATCAGTCCGGCGGCGGCGACGGCGCCCGCACCCATCGGGCGGATGTACGACCCCCAGATCTGGTCCGGCGTCATTAAGGGAATGGGAATCGTGGAGGGATAGATGGGAGTATTGCCCGCGAGCTGGCCGTAGAACTTGATGGCGGGCATGATCACCAGCCAAGAGATGATTCCTCCCGCGAAAAGAATGCCCGCGACTCTGGAACCGATGATGTAGCCGACGCCGAGATATTCGGAAGTAATGGCGGCACGAAAGGAAGCGCCTGGAAACCAGCTCGGGCGGGACTCGGGCTGTGAGGTCCAGGCTTGGACGGTGTTCATGAGAAAGGTGTAAACGCCGCCGAGGCCGAGTCCCCAGAACACGCGGCCAGCGAAAGAGCCGCCGCGTTCACCGGCAACCAGAACGTCGGCGCAAGCGGTGCCTTCGGGGAAGGTGAGGTTGCCGTGCTCCTTGACGATGAGCTGGCGGCGCAGCGGGACCATGAAGAGGACGCCGAGCCAGCCGCCGAGGAGTGCTAGCGGGAAAATGCGCCAGAAGGTGAATTCCGAGCCGAAGCCGAGGAAGATCAAGGCAGGAAGAGTGAACATGACGCCGGCGGCGAGCGATTCGCCTGCCGAGCCGGTGGTTTGCACGATGTTGTTTTCGAGAATGGTGGAGCGGCCGAAGGCGCGCAGGATGCTGATGGACAGAACGGAAATAGGGATGGAGGCGGAAACCGTGAGGCCGGCGCGGAGGCCGACGTAGACGGTCACGGCGCCGAAGAGCAGTCCGAAGAGTGCGCCGAGGATCACCGCGCGAATGGTGAATTCCTTGAGGGTTTCTTCGGCCGGTACGTACGTGCGAAATTCACCCGGGGGCGCCGTGGAACTCCAGGCCCGTCCGCGAGCTCCCGATTGTTCGCTCACCGATTCCTCCCTCGTTCTTCGTGTGACTGTGGATGTGGCCGCGTGCGGGGGGATTATGCCGCAGGCGGGCGGGACGGGGAAGAGAATCCTACGGGCGGCGGGAAAACGCGCGGGAGGTTCACGCGCGGGAGGTTCTCTTGACATAGACGGAGCATCCTTGTATTGTCCCGCGCTATACGGTATTCAGGTCAGCAATACAGCCCATGGTTTGGGACTCCTCCATCTCGCTGACGGCCGCGAAGCGGGGACGCGCACCGATAACTTCAGGGCGAACCACGCTCCAGACAGAAAACCTCTGCTATCTGACTGTATTTCCTCGGGATTGCGCGTTCCTTCCAAATCGACGATGGAGGCACGTCATGACGTATCGGCACTTGTATTTGCTGGCGGCGGTGCTACTTGCCGTGAGCGTTGGACCGCATCCGCGGACCGCGAGCGCTGGTGACGAATGGTTACCGATCTCCCCGGAAGAACTGAAGATGACCAGCGCGCCGGAGGCTCCAGGCGCACCGGCAATCTATCTATACCGGCAGGTGGACCGGGATGATAGCGGGCAGACGCCCCACGAATACAATTACGCGCGGATCAAGATCCTGACGGAAGAGGGCCGAAAAAACGCGGACGTGGAGATACCGTTCGTGAGAGAAAACGAAAACATCCATAGCATCAGGGCAAGAACGATTCGGCCGGACGGAACGATCGCGAACTTCGAGGGAAAAGCCTTCGACAAAACCATCGTGAAAGCGAAGGATGTAAAGATACTGGCAAAAACCTTTACGTTACCCGACGTGCAGGTGGGAAGCATCATCGAGTATCACTACATGGACGACCTTAACTCGGGATACGTGTACAACTCGCATTGGATCCTTAGCGAGGAGCTGTTCACCAAGCGCGGCAAATTCAGCCTGAAACCGAGTAAGAATTTTGCTCTCCGCTGGAGCTGGCCGGCCGGGTTGCCGGCGGGAACCGCCCCACCAAAAGAAGAGGGAGGTGTCATCCGGCTAGAAGCGCAAAACATTTCCGCATTCCAAATCGAAGACTACATGCCGCCGCAGAACGAACTGAAATTCCGCGTTGATTTCGCTTACAGCGAGGACAGCGCGGAAAAGGAACCAGACAAGTTCTGGAAGAAAGAAGGGAAGAGGCTGAACGAGAAGGTGGAAAGCTTCACGGGGAAGCGAAAGGCGATGGAGCAGGCCGTGGCGGAAATCGCCGGGCCGAATGATGCACCGGAAGTAAAACTGGAGAAGATTTATGCCAGAGTGCAAAAGGTGCGGAATACTTCCTGGGAAACGGAGAAAACGGCGCAGGAGCAGAAGCGGGAAAAGCCGAAAGAGATCAATAACGTGGAAGATCTCTGGAAGCGAGGCTACGGAGATGGCCGCCAGATCAACTGGCTGTTTCTCGCATTGGCCAGGGCGGCCGGATTTGAGGCTTACTCCGTATATATATCTGCGCGCAGCGAGTATTTCTTCAATCCCCAAATGATGAATCCGTTCCAGTTGAATGGTGACGTCGTGCTGGTGAAGTTGGGTGGTAAGGACCTGTACTGCGACCCGGCGACGGCGTTTGCTCCGCTCGGAGTGCTGTCTTGGCCGGAAACCGGGGTAAGGGGACTGCGGCTCGACAAAGAGGGCGGAAGCTGGGTGACAACCACGCTGCCGCCGAGTTCCGATTCGCGGATCGACCGCAAGGCCGATCTGAAGCTGACGGACACGGGCTCGCTGGAAGGGAAGGTCACAGTCACATTCTCCGGATTGGAAGCGTTATGGCGGAGAATCGAGGAACGAAACGAAGACGAAGTGAACCGCAAGAAGTTCCTTGAGGACCAGGTAAAAGAGTACATCCCAGTCGGGGTCGAAGTGGAATTGGCCAATACGCCGGACTGGGGGAGTTCGACGCGGACGCTGACTGCCGAGTACGACCTGAAAGTGCCTGGCTGGGCTTCAGGAGCAGGGCGGCGGGCGCTCTTGCCGGTGGGATTGTTTGGAGGGCAGGAAAAGCACGCGTTCGAACACGCCAACCGCGTCCACCCGATCTACTTTTCGTATCCATCTGAGAAGGTTGACGACGTGAAGATTGAGATCCCACTGGACTGGAAGGTGAACAGCCTTCCCGCGGTGCAAAACGTGGACGCGAAGGCTGCCGTTTACAATCTGAAGGTGGAAAACAACCAAGGAACACTCCGCGTGACGCGGCGATTAAACCTGGACCTCGTCATGGTCGATCAGAAAGTTTATCCGACACTACGCAATTTCTTTCAGGTGGTGCGTACCGGAGATGAAGAGCAAATCGTCTTGCAGCCGGGCGCCTCTGCGGTGAGTAACTGAAATGCGGCGCCTCTGTTTGTTTCTCGCTTGGTCCATTCTTTGGCTTTTCGCGCCATTGCAGAGTGCCATTGCCGGAGACGCGCCCGGATGGATGCACGCGCTGGTGAGCGCACCATTGCCATCTCACGACGAGAAGACAGACGCGGTGCTCCTCTATTCCGAGAGGACCGTGACGGTGCTATCCGCCGACAAGATCAAAATTACCGTGCGCGAAGCTTACAAGATTCTGCGGCCGGGCGGCCGCGAATATGGAACCGTGGCCGCGTCCTTCAATTCGCGCTCAAAGATTAGCGGCATGCGCGGCTGGTGCATCCCAGCGCAGGGCAAAGACTACGAGGTGAAAGATAAGGAAGCAATCGAGATATCGCTTCCGAAGATTGACGGAAGCGAACTGGTGTCCGACGTAAAGGACAAATTCCTACGCATCCCCGCCGCCGATCCGGGAAACATCGTGGGGTACGAGTACGAAGAGGAGAGCCAGCCGTTCGTACTGCAAGACATCTGGCACTTCCAGCAAACGAATCCAGTGCGCGAATCCCGGTACACCGTCCAGCTCCCGCCGGGCTGGGAATACAAGGCAACATGGATGAATTATCCGGAAGTGAAGGCCACACAAGCTGGGAACCAGGTGCAGTGGATCGTGAGCGACGTCAAGGGAATCAGGCCGGAGGACGACATGCCTCCGTGGACTGGAATCGCGGGGCTCCTAGTCGTCTCCTTCGTGCCGCCTGGCGGGGGCGCCAACAAAGGGTTTCAGAACTGGAAAGAGATGGGGTATTGGGAAGCTGGGCTTGAAGAGGGGCGGCGAGATGCTTCTCCGGAAATCAAGCAGAAGGTTGCCGCGCTCACAGCTTCATCGTCCACGCAGCTAGGGAAGATGCAAGCGCTGGCGAAGTTCGTCCAGGGAGATATTCGTTATGTTGCGATCGAGCTGGGGATTGGGGGCTGGCAGCCTCACCCGGCGCCCGAGATCTTCACGCATCGCTATGGGGATTGTAAAGATAAAGCGACGCTCATGAGCTCGATGCTGCACGAAATCGGTGTCGAGTCGTTCTACATTTCCATCAATACGGTGCGTGGCGGGGCCGCCCCGGACCGCCCTCCCATGATCGGGTGGTTCAACCACGAAATTCTGGCGGTGCGGTTGCCGGCGGATGTCAAGGACAAAACACTGGTCGCCGTAGTGGAGCACCCGAAGCTGGGGCGGCTCTTAATCTTTGATCCCACCGACGAATACACACCGTTCGGACAGTTGCGAGGCGAGCTGCAAGCGAACCACGGGCTACTCGTCACGCCCGACGGTGGCGAGCTGCTGAAACTGCCAGAGATGCCGTCGGCGATGAGCGGAATTCAGCGTACCGCAAAGCTGACCTTGAACCCCAGGGGCACACTGAGCGGTGAGGTTGCCGAAACGCGGTTTGGCGATTCCGCGCTGTGGCAGAGGGCGATGCTCAAGTCGGTGACGAAGGAAACAGATAGAATCAAGCCGATTGAGAACGTGGTCGCGAATTCGCTTTCGATTTTTCAGATCACCAAGGCAAGTATTCTAAACCTCAACCAAACGGATCAACCTTTTGGATACCAGTACTCACTTGTGGCGGAGAGCTACGCAAAGACCGCCGGCAATCTATTGCTGGTCCGCCCAAGAGTTCTGGGGAGCAAGGCCCGCGACCTCCTGGAGACCAAGGAAGCGCGAAAATACCCCGTGGAATTTGATGGGCCCTCGCAGGATACGGACACATTCGAAATTACGATACCGCCCGGCTATGAAGTAGATGATCTGCCTCCGCCCATCAACGCTGACTTCAGCTTTGCGAGCTACCACAGCAAGACGGAAGTGAATGGAAACACGCTGACGTACACGCGGACGTATGAAGTGAAAGAGCTGAGTGTGCCGGTGAGCAAAGTGGACGAGCTGAAAAAGCTTTACCGGATAATCGCCAGCGACGAGAGGAATACCGCCGTCCTAAAGCCTGCGACCCACTAATTCAAAGCTCTCTTTAGGTCTGCGAGGTTGCCCTCGGGAATGGTGTCCGGGGAGTGAAAAAGAGCAGTGCTGAGGGCGGCGGCACTCGGGCAAGTTTCTTCTGCAGGGCGCGTGGCGCCGCGGCGCGCGTTTCTGCCAGCAGTGCTTGTGCATCTTCGAGAGGAAGATTCAGGCGATAGACGTCAGCGCGTTGGGCGTGGGAATATTTCTCGTAACGCGGCGCGGTTTTTTCCGTAGCGCTTAGCAGAATTTCCCAGGGACGTCGCTTTTGGAACCAGCGTTTCGGCGAAGCCTCTTCGCGTGCGATCTCCATCAACGAGCGTTGCGAGCCGCCTCCGATTTCGAGGGACACGGTGGTCACTCCGGAAGCGCGGAAGGGAAGCGAGGGATCGTCCTCGGGATACGGTGCGAGAAGCGCAGAGATTTCGCTGGGCTCCGCAGGGAAACAATCCCACCAGTAGCGATAGCCGTTGTAGACCACCGTGCCGGCGCGGAAGATCTGCTGCACGCGCGCGACATTTTTTCCGGTGACGGTGAGAACCATGTCGGTAAGCTCCGCCATTCGAAAGGTCTGCCGCACGACGGGGCGCACGGTTACGTAGCCGGCGTCTTCTTCGGTGAAGCGAATCGCGATGGTTTCCGGCAGGGACATTTCGAAAGCAGTGTCTGAGGTGTCAGCCCAGTTTTGAAAGGCGATCGCGGACGCGGTCGCTGAGCGCTTTACCGTCCACGGTTTTTCCTTCGAGGGCGGATTTTGCGGCTTTCACCACGGCACCCATCTGCTTGATGGAGTTCGCGCCAGTTTCGGAAATGGCTTTTGCGATTGCGGCGTCCATCTCAGCGTCGCTGGCGCCAGCGGGCAGATAGGATTCGATGATGGCGAGTTCCTTAGTTTCTTTCGAGGCGAGTTCCGGGCGGTTGCCTTTGGTGAACTGTTCGATGGATTCCTTGCGCTGCTTGACCAGCGTTTGCAGGATTTGGATGGACTCCGGCTCATCGAGCGCGCGCATCTTTTCAACTTCCTTGTTCTTGATGGCCGTTTTCATGCCGCGCAGGACGCTGAGGCGCAGCTCGTCCTTGGCGCGCATGGCGTCCACCAGGTCCTTCTGGATCTTTTCGGCAAGACTCATCGCCAGCTCCTCACTGCAATGAATATAGCAGACGAGGAAAGCGTGCAAGCAAGAATGGTTGCATATCCCGCCAACGAATCTGCAGCGCCTATTTGACAGTGCGCGAGTGGCTCGCTAACGTTATTCTCTTGCAGCGTGCGCGAAAAACGCGCCTGAGATGCCAAAAGAACACATGAAAGTCATCGTAGCGGATAAGATCAGCGAGCGAGGAGTGCAGCTGCTGAAGGAGCAAGCGGGGTGGAACGTTGTGCTGTCCACGAAAGAAACGTTGAATGCGGAGATTGCGGACGCGGACGCCTTGATCGTGCGCAGCGCAACAAAAGTTACCGCCGACTTGCTGGACAAGGCGCCGAAACTGCGTGCGGTGGGCCGCGCCGGCGTTGGCGTTGACAATATCGACCTGGAAGCCGCTACGAAGCGCGGCGTGCTGGTCATGAGCACTCCGGGCGGAAACGCTATCAGCGTTGCGGAACACACGTTCGCGCTGCTCTTGGCGCTGGCGCGGCAGGTTCCACGGCTGGACAAAGCGATCCATGAAGGGCGCTGGGAGAAGTCGTCGGCGGCGGGGACGGAAGTGCGCGGGAAGACGCTTGGTCTGATCGGGCTGGGTCGAATCGGAAGCGAAGTTGCCGTGCGAGCCGAAGCGTTTGACATGCGCGTGCTGGCGTACGATCCCTTCATCAGCGAGGCGGCCGCGCGTGAAGTTTCGGTCGAACTAGTGCCACTGGAAAAACTGTTGGCCGAGAGTGATTTTGTCTCGCTGCATACGGCGCTAAGTCCTGCGACGCAAAACCTGATCAACACCGCAAACATCGCGAAAATGAAGACTGGCGCGCGACTGATTAACGCAGCGCGTGGCGAGCTGATTGATGAAGCGGCCCTGGCGCATGCCCTGAAGAATGGAAAGCTCGCCGGTGCGGCCCTTGACGTGTTTGTGGAAGAACCGCCAAAGAATTCGCCACTGCTGGGATTGCCGAATGTGATTGCCACGCCGCACGTGGCGGGCTCGACGACAGAGGCTCAGGAAGAAGTGGGCACGCAGGTCGCCGTGCAGATCAAGGATTATCTCGCGGAAGGGATCATCCGTAACGCGGTGAACCTGCCGGCGCTTTCCGCGGATCAATACCGGCGCGTGCGGCCTTATCTCGAACTGGCGGAGCGGCTTGGGTCGCTGGTTTCGCAAGCCGCGGCGGTGCGCCCGGCGCGAATTCGTATCCGTTACGCGGGAGAAGTGGCTGAAGTTGGCACGCACCTGCTGCGCAGCGCGGTGCTCGCGGGGGTGTTGAACGCCGTGCTGGATGAAAAGGTGAACGTGGTGAACGCCCCAGCGGTGGCTGCAGCCAGAGGCTTAACGGTCGAGGAAGAGACGCGCAGGCGCGAGCACGGCTTTCCGAATACGCTGGAGGTTTCCGCCCTGCCGGAAAAAACCGGATCGGCACAGGGATTTACGGCCGAAGGCACGGTATTGCACGACGGCTCCGCACGCGTACTGCAAATCGAGGGAATTCCGCTGGAGGCGGAACTCGAAGGCACGATTCTTTATTTGAGAAACCGCGACGAACCCGGCGTTATCGGCCAGATCGGAAGCACCCTTGGGAAGCTCGGCGTCAACATCGCCACCTTTGCCCTGGGCCGCCGCGCACCGCAGCGCGGCGCCGACGCCGTCTCTCTTGTTCGCGTCGACGGCAAAGTTTCGGCTTCGGTTCTGGACCCGATCCGCGAGATTCCCGCCATTACGGAAGCCAAACTACTGCATTTGGGGTAGCGAGAGACTGGCGGGTGCACCGCGGAGGGCGCGCCTCGCGCTCCTCAACTAAAGGACCGCTCTGACTAACCGGAATCAGGCCGCGGAAGACGTGGAGTCTTGTGGCGGAGAGTGTTTTGAAAAAAATGCAGCATTGAATCGAAATAACCTAGCTTGACATACCTGAAGAACTATCCTAAAAGATATCTCCATTGTAGCTAAAGCGAGTGGTGGGTTGGTTGCCCGGGGACGTAGTTAGTTCCAAGCGCGCTGTTTCTGCTCGAAAGCCGGTCAGGGCCGGCTGAGCTGGGCATCTAGCACCTCCAATATCGTAAAAAGAGAAAACCTCCAGGCGGAGAGGGAGGTGGCGTGTGCCATTGGCGCCGCCCGGTTGAGTTGCTAGGGGTGTCTATTGGTGTGCCTATTGTCCGGGGAAGCAGATCGTGAAGGAGTTTTTCAGACAAGCCGAAGTGAGTTTCATCTTGGGGGTGACACTATGAAAGTCAATTCGACGATAATTCGCTCGTCCCTTCTCGCGCTAATCTTTATTTTGATCGCTGCTGGAATGACGTTGGCGCAGGACGCCACGGGCCGGATTGTGGGGAATGTGACCGACCAGAGTGGGGCGGTGATGGTCGGCGCCAAAGTTACAGCCACCAATCTGGGCACACTCATTTCGCATGACACAATCACCGATAAGGATGGATTCTTCCAAATTCTTTCGCTGCCGATCGGAAGCTACAAAGTGACGGTCGAACACACGGGGTTCCGAAGGCAGGTATTTGATCGAGAAGCCCTACAGATCAATCAGTCGCTGCGGGTGGATGCAAAGCTCGAGGTCGGCCAGATGAGCGAGGTAATTGAAGTAAGCGGGCAGGCTGCCAACATCGAGACAGTCAATCAAACCATCGGTATGAGCGTGGTCGGGGAGACCATCCAGCGAGCGCCGCTCAATGGAAGAAACGTACTGGACTTGGCAAAGCTGCAACCAGGGGTCACGGAGACCAATTCGGACAACACCAGCGCGGGAACTTATAGCATCGCAGGAGGCCGAACAGATTCCGTCACTTTCCTTCTCGACGGGGCGCTGAACAACAATTTGTTGAGCAACGGGGTGGTCTACAATCCGAATCCGGACACCATTGCCGAGTTTCGCATCCTGGAGAGCAATTACTCGGCGGAATACGGGCGCAATGGCGGCGGCGTCATCAGTGTGGTGACGAAATCAGGGACCAACGAATGGCACGGAAGCGCCTTCGAATTTTTGCGGAACGACGCCTTCAATGCCAACTCATTTTTTAACAACCTCAACGGGTTGCCGCGCGACGTCTTGAAGCGCAACCAGTACGGAGGGACGTTTGGCGGGCCGATTAAGAAAGACAGATTCTTCTTTTTTGTGGGGTATCAGGGACAGAGGCTTTCCGCCCAACAGGCAACGGGACAAGGGACCGTGTTTACGCCGGCAGAGTTGAATGGCGATTTCTCGCATGCCTATCCAAACGGATCCTCCGTTACAAACAGCAACAACGCCGTTCTATACGCGTGCAATAGCTCCGCCGGCTGCGCCGATCCAAACGTGGCTTGCTTTTTGACAGGGTTCTATCCTAATGGGACGGGTTGCCAGACAGACAGTATGGGTAACCAAGTCCAGGGTCCGCCACATACCTACTTCCAAACTCAAACTGCACTCGGCTTGCAAGCAATTATAGATCCGACGAAAATCAACGCGGTTTCCAAGAACTACATCGCCGCCGGCCTGATTCCAACGAGCCCGACTGGATCGGGGGATTACCAGGGCGCGCAGACGAGCAACAGCAACGAACTGACGATGAAATTCGATTTCCTGATGACGCAGAGGGATAAGCTCAGCGTTACGCTGGGAGGGTACCGTAACCCTAGGTTGAACCCATTTGCATTTGCCACCGTGCCCGGGTTTCCCGACCTCAACGGGGACAATAATTACATCGCGAATGTCTCCTATTACCGTACGTTTACGCCCAACCTGCTGAACGAATTCCGTGCTTTCATTCAGCGCAACAATCACCAGCAGGAGAAACCCTTGGGAGCTGCCACATCCATTACGGCCGCGAAGCTAGGCATCGGCACCACTCCCGATCAATCCACCGGCCCGCCAAACTTGCTCTTTGACAACGGGCTGTCCGTGGGCTATAGCGAGAATGGTCCGACAGCGGAAATCAACAATACGTATGGATTTACAGACACGCTGAGCTACATTCACGGGCGCCACAACTGGAAGATGGGCGGTGGAATATCCACATACCAGAACAACACCGTCTATGACTTTTATGTGGACGGCGAATGGGATTTCACCGGGAGCGGGGGCTCTGGATCGGGTAATTCTCTTGCTGATTTCGTGTTGGGAATCCCCTCTTCGTATTTCCAGTTCCCTGCTGCGCCCTCGAATATCCGAAGCAAGTCCTATTTTGGATTTTTGCAGGACGAGTGGCGGCTGACCAGGCGGTTTACGCTGAATCTGGGAGCCCGTTACGAATACAATTCGCCAAAACTGGATACGAAGGGGCGGTCGTTCTCCGTTATCCCGGGCGTTACAACACCATCGACCGTTTTTGTGAATGCACCGATTGGCATGTTATTCCCAGGCGATCCGAACGCTCCGAGGGGCGTGAACTACCCGGATAAGAACAACTGGGCGCCGCGCATTGGATTCGCATGGGATCCGAATGGAAACGGCAAGACTAGCCTTCGTGGCGGATTCGGAATGTTCTACGACATTCTGAAGGGCGAGGACAATTTGCAATTCAACGGCCAGCCTCCGTTCTTTGGTTCCGAGGGACTATTCTTTCCCACCGTCGGATCGGGCCAATCGGGCGCGGTTACCTATTTTACGGATCCCTTTACTGCCGCGGGCACAGTCAATTCCTTCCCTTCGCATACGCCCCCGTCGAACCTTGACTTTGGCGCGGCTGGTTTTTTGCCGATTAATGGGGGCGGAGCCATTTACCTGGTGGACCCGCACCTGAAGACTCCGTACACATATCAATACAATCTGAGCGTGCAACACGAGTTCGCGCCTCATATGGCTGTGGAAGTGAGTTATGTAGGCAGCAGCTCTCACGGCCTAACTTCTCTGCAGGACATTAATCCGTTTATCCTTGGAGCGACAGACCGGGTCTTGAATCTCGTCTCCGGTAACAGCACTTGCGCTGACGAATCGGGAAATAGCTCGCCAGGAGCTTCGGCCACCTGCAGCTTTGCAACGTTGCCGGAGTTCAGGAATGTCTCGAAAGCAAGTTACAACAGCTTGCAGGCCAGCTTGACGCGACAAATTGCCAATACCCGTTATTTGGGCCGGACCTATTTCACACTGGCGTACACTTTCGCGCATAGTATAGATAACGTGTCCGGGTTCCGGCAGAGAAATAGCAATGTTCCCACTTACAATCCGAATCTGTTCCGTTCGTCGAGCGATCAGGACGTCAGGGATCGAATCACCTTCAGCGGCGGATGGGATATGCCGTGGGACCAGTTGTGGAGTTCCGGGCCGAAGCGTTTGACGCAAGGGTGGAGCTTATTTCCAATCGTGACGTGGCGCACGGGCTTTCCGTTCGATGTTTTTGCCCGATTCGGAGACCGCTTCAACCCCGGTTCCGAGGGCCCCTCGGGCGCGGGGGATCCTTACAACGTGCATGCGAACGTGGTCGGCCCGACGAACACTCTGGATCCGCGGACGTCTCAGAACTTTGGAAACGGGCCAGGAAACTACTGGTTCAATCCAAACAGCTTCAGCAGCGCGCGCTGCGACTTGAGCGTAAATCCCGCATGCGTCCCCGGGCCGGGAATGTTCCCGGCGGACTCCCAGATCGTTGCCGATCCATCTCTGAGCACCTACGGCACTCTACCGCGGAATTTCTTTCGTGGGCCTGGCTATATAAACGTCGATATGTCATTCAGCAAAACGACGGCCATTACCGAGCGAATGAAGTTGGAGTTCCGGGCGGAATTCTTCAACATTTTCAACCACGCCAATTTTCAGAATCCGGGGGGTGACAGCACGCAGGGCGTGAATATCAACAGTGCCCAATTTGGCCAGATTCTATCCACCGGCGTGGGGTCAGGGTCGACCTATGATCCTGAGCCTCGCATCATTCAGCTGGCATTGCGCTTAACGTTCTGAATAACCCCGATGGGCTATTTAGGCCGCCGGGAAGCTCAGACTTCCCGGCGTTTTTTTTCTTATTGCGTAGGCCATTTGAAGAGCGGAGACAGGCCGAAAGAATCTGAGAATGGGGAACAGGTCTCGGGCCCGAAATGCGGAGAAAGGTTGTTTGGGAAATGTCCGCTGTAGCTTGGGAGCGCGGAGCTGTGATAATCTGAAAATCCTGCTTGGTTTGCCAATGAGGCATCCGAGGGTAACAGTCGGGGCGTAGCGCAGCCTGGCTAGCGCGCCTGGTTCGGGACCAGGAGGTCGATGGTTCAAATCCATTCGCCCCGACCACTTAATCCCAATCACTTCAAGCAACTACGCCGCTTTCGCGGGCTGAGTTCTTGACTCCAAAAGTTGGCCAGGTTTGCCAACTTCCGGTTGTAGGCTCGTCAAGTTGAAGCCCAGGCCGATCTTTTCCGCCCATTCTTTGCGCCACTCAACATCCTCTACCAGTTGCTTCGCGTAGCGCGTGCCCATCTCTCGATTCTCGTGGCCCATCCAGTAGTCCACCAAGAGCGCACGAGCTTCGGACATTTGCAGCACGCTTTCACGAAACCTTCGGAGGAAGTGAAACCCCATCTGCGGCTGCTTCAACTCCCGCAGGACGGGATGCAGAACATCGCGGAGCACGTTCCTCGGGCATAGAGGCTTTCCGGTGGCCGTACAAAACAGGAGTCCGTCTTTGCGGTTGCCAATAAATTCGGCCAGCAATGACGCGAGCTTCTCAGGAATGTCCACATCACGAACGGCAGCAGGTGACTTGGGGTCCTGCTCTTTTCCGTGCCACATGGATTGCCGAACGTAGACCGTGGAACAATCGCTCGAAAGATGCTCACCTATTTTTACAGCCACAACCTCTCCGATACGCAGGCCACTCCCAGCAAGCAATTCCAAAAGAACACGGCCCTGACCTTGCGCGCGAGAGACGATTTGCTCTATCTCGTTCGCTGTGCGTGTGGGCCGATTCTGTTCCTTCGGGTTGACCACTGGCAAGCCGATGAAATGCGAGTCCCATTTCCTGGGATGAATTCGCTCGCCTTCATCGTTGACTGCGCTCGCTACCACCGACTGAACGACCTGAAAGTACGAGACGATGGATTTGTCCGCCAGTCCTGCTTCCTTCATTTTGGCGACCAATTCCTTGGCAGCAGCGTTCTTGATGTTTGCCAGCGGTATCTTGCCTATGTGCGGAGTAACCCACTCCACTCCGCACTTGTATCCTTCAATTGTCGCTGGCTTCATCTTGGTTCGCTTTCTGCGGTGCAGCACGCGACCATCTTCAATCGCCTTGATCCACCAATCAGCTTGCTGGCGAAAGGTGGCTGAGTCGATTGCTTGTGCTATCTCCACCGTAGAATTGATGCCATCCCGCTCGATCATTTCCTTCAGCTTTCGCTTTGCTCCGCTCTTGGTTCTGCATATTCCCAACTGGTAGAACTTCCTTTCTCGATTCTCCTTTCCCGGAACATCAACCCAAACCTGACCGTAAGCTGGTGCGGTTGAGTCCCAAGTTCTATTTCCATTCTGCTGCTTTTGCCAAACATATCCCGTTTGACCACGACGACGGCTCATACATGGACCTTTCCGTCGTCGCTCTGGCGTCGATGGAACACTATCAGGCCAGCGGTTTGGAAGTCGATGGATCGTTGGTGATGGTACTTGGGTGAAGCACCACCAACAGATTACTGGCGGAACCGCGCCTGATGCGATTGAAGAAGAGAGGCTCATCACCGGTTAAAGCATCGCGCGCACTGCTCGGCGTCCACCACTGGCAGGAAGGACAGTTTCAGACGGGGCAGGGAACTTTTTCAGAATTGTCAGAAATTGGACAGCAATTCGGGGCGCATGGGGGTGGGGGCGCGGGCGAAGTGCGCACCAGTCCCGTCCTGATAGAATGTCCCCATGTCTTGGATCGCGTTCGTTGTGGATTGGCTGAACCGCTATGCGAATTTATTGCTGGCAATTATCACTGCGGTCTACGTCTACCTGACGTGGAAGACACTGAAAGCTCTGGAGCGTTCCAATCTAAGGGAACGCGAAGCCCAACATCTCGCGGACATCAAGACGCAGGTTGTGACCCCGATACTTCAGTGGCTTGAATTCAGCGTTGTGGAGACGCTTCGGGGCCGCCACGATCCTGTATTGATTATGACTGCGATAGGCCATGAGCCTTCAGTGCGCGCTCCACGGCAGCTCTTTCCCCCTAATTTACGGATTGACAGCCTTTCCAACGACCTGTACGAACACGCGATGCGCGAGCACTTCGAGACACTGCACAAATACCAAGCGTTCCGTGAAATGGCGAAGCAGCTCTTTGGAACGCTCGCGGAGTTTAGTAACAGGTGCTGTGCCGAAATTCAGAAACTAACGTCACTGCCGCCGTATGATGGCGACACAAGCAAGGAGTTCGTTAATTGCGAGGCCGCTGTTCACTTCTGCCTGCGCGTAATCGTGGGTGGCCAAGAACCGAAGTTCTACTACACACAGGAAACGCCATCGACATTCGTGACATCCGCGTACTCAAACGACATGGTTGCTCGTGGTCCAAATGGAGAGATACAGAAATGGACTGACAGGAGCATAGAGCTGATTGCGAAGTCTTGGAATGAGGCCCGCTTGCGCGAGAGAATCCAGCTAACATTGGACGATGCCGAGAAGCTGCGCGACACAATCAGACAGATCGAACTGACTTACGCCCTTCCCAAGCCCTGCAAGTACACAAGGGACTAGGGCTGTGCTCCGCGTTGCGCTCAGGCGAACCGCTTGTGACCGCTCGGCCTAATTGATTTGCCAGTGGTCCGGTGGATTCTTTACTTTGACGGCCCATCCTTTCTCTTCCATGAACTCAATGACATCTCGAAAGCGATTGGCGTACCGCCCCAACTCCCGTACCAGGGCAGCTCTTGGGAAGGCATAAAGGTTGGGGGCCTCCCTCTTCTTGCTGTCTGCATACTCCCTGAGCCTCCACGCCAGCTTGCTCAGACCACTTCGCCTTACGGCATCCCACACGCGGACAAGCAGTCCGCTGAGGCTTCCAATCGGAACCATTGCCATGTCCTCCTTTGGCCCGCGATAAATCTTCCGGGTCCGTTGCAAAGTTGCATTGAGCAAGGAGCGTTGTCAAGAGTTTGAGTACAGTACGCGGTACTCTACGTGTGACACGGAAGCGACACGGCGCA